>OLLY01000127.1_pt1 | contig 12700 bp, 8 predicted proteins | sample 1604681 | NCBI WGS metagenome assembly OLLY01 (sample SAMEA104055725, study PRJEB20765) | soil metagenome | biome: Arctic tundra; feature: Polygonal ground; material: soil | place: USA | collected 2011-09 | depth 0-0.5 m | reverse complement strand
CACCAGCCAGTAATAGGCAGAAGAAAGTACGATTAGCGCTCCGGTCGCCCACAGGCTTTTGCGGCCGATATCGGGATCCTGATAATTGGCATAAATCACATAACCAAGCATGAACAGTGCGGCCAGCGGCGGCAGCGGATAAAGCGGCATGCGGTACAGCTTACCTTTGCCGGTGACGCCGCGCTTTCTGCCGACCATTACCGCTATGCACAGCGAGGCGTAGATCACAACCAAACTCGTGCCGGTGATGACGAGCAGAAAATTCATATCGATCAGGCAGGCGGCGGCAGACAGAACTCCACAAGCCAGCGTGGCAATCCACGGCGAATGAAACCGGCGATGCACGCGGCTGAGCGCGTGATTGATGCCGTGCGTCCATACATGATCGCGCCCGCTGCTATAGAGCAATCGCGCGACCAGAAGAATGCTGGCGATGTTGGCATTGAGGATCGCGAGTGCGATGCCGAGACTGATGATCGTGTTGAGCCTCTGACCGCCTTGCGTCCTGATAAAATCGCTCAGCATATTGTCGGAAGCGAACAGCGCTTTCAAATCCGGCGCGCCGAGCAGAACGGCGGTGATCGGCACCGCCTCGGCAATGACGCCGATCACCAGCGACCATAAAATCGCGCGGGCGACATGGCGCGACGCATCGTGTGTCTCCTCGCCGAAGTACACGGCTGAGCCGTAGCCGTTATAGGCAAAGATGGCGACGGAAGTCGCGAGCCCGATCATACTGGTGGTGGCCGGGCCGAGATTGCCGCCGGCATTCAGCGCGACCGGATGAAAAACAAAATCGCTCAGCGGTCGCGCGATGTGATCGAAACCGAGCCAGGCCAGCACGATCAACGCCACGATCTCGATCGCCAGAAACACGCCGGTGATAACGGCATTGGTTCGAATGTTGAGTATGCTGAGCAGAGTAGTAACGATCACGCTGCCGATACCAACCGTCACTTTCGATGCGTCCGGAAACAGCATGCCGGTATAATCGCCGATGCCGAGTGCTATGACCGAGACGATCAGCACGAGCGTGATAAAATTAAGCCCCAGCGCAATGAAACCGGGGAAGGGGCCGAGAATGCGGCCGATGATCGCATATTCGCCGCCCGATAAAGGATAGGCGGAAGACAGCTCGGCATAAATGAAAGCTGTGAAAACACAGACCAGCGCGCCGATCATGAAGCTAAGAAATGCGCCGGTTCCGGCCTGACGCACCACGCCCGGCGCGATGATAAAAATGCTCGATGCCGGCGTGATCACCGAAACGGTGATCAGCAAATTGCCCAACATCTTCATGCTACGCTGAAGGGAGGGATGCTCCGTACCTGTGGAGTGTTTCATCGGGAGCGGAGGCTGGAGGTTAGAGGCCAGGGAAAATAGAATTTCCCGGCCTCTAGCCTCTGACTTCTAGCCTCTAATGGTTTGTTTGCCGTCTCAGGAACGCCGGAATATCGAGCAGATCGTTCGGTTCCGACAAAGCCGGGCGGTCAGCCGGATCGATACCGAGCTTCGGCTGGCCGGCGGCCTGCGCCGAAGCTTCCTCCGTTTCGCCATCCTGTTCCGACGGACGCGCAATGCCGAAACCTGTGATGCGCGTAAACAGCGATTCCGAACGGCGCGAACGGCGTTGTTCGGAGGCTGTTTGCTGCGCCGGCGTCGTCAGTTGCGTGACGCGCATATCGAACGGGTGTCCCGGGTCGCGCGGCGCACGCGGCGGCGTGCTGTCTTCACGCTGTTGCAACGGCAGCTGTCCGGGATCGCGCGCCGGAGAGCGCGCGTATTGCGCAGGCATTTCCGGATGATAACGCTGGATCGGCGGTTGAGCCTGATGAGCGGGTTCTGGCGCGCGGGCAGCGGGCGGCGGCACGGCAGGCAGAACCTCTTCCGGTTCCGGCTCTTGCCATGCTGCAGCCGGCGGTTGCTCTTGCTGCATCGGCGGTGGAGCAGGCGGCTGCATTTGCTGCATTGGCGGCTGCGCCATTGGTTGCTGTTGCGGCGGCAGTGCGGGCGGAGGAGCCATCATTTGCTGAGGCGCTGCCTGTTGCTGTTGCGGCATGCTGAAATATTGCATCGAGGCATTGGCCGACGGAGGCATCGCATGCTGCGGCATCTGCTGTTGCATTTGCTGCGGCATCGCCTGTTGCTGTTGCGGTGCCGGTATGTGCGTTGTAATCGGCTGCTGCACACGGCGTTGCATTCCCGTTGGGCCGGTCGTTGAGCCGGTGGTGGTGCGCTGGTTGTTGATCAGATTGGCATCGATGCCGGTGGCGATGACCGACACGCGGATACGGCCTTCGAGATCGTCGCCGAGCGTGGAGCCGACCTTGATTTGCGCTTCGGGATCGACTTCCTCGCGGATGCGGTTGGCGGCCTGATCGACTTCGAACAGGGTCATGTCCATGCCGCCGGTGATGTTGATCAGCACGCCGCGCGCGCCCTTCATCGAAACATCGTCGAGCAGCGGGTTGGAAATGGCGGCTTCGGCGGCACGAATGGCGCGGTTTTCGCCTTCGGCTTCGCCGGTACCCATCATCGCCTTGCCCATTTCGTCCATCACGGTTTTGACGTCGGCGAAATCCAGATTCATAAAGCCGGGCATGACCATAAGGTCGGTAATGCCGCGAACGCCCGCATGCAGAACTTCGTCGGCCATACGGAAAGCTTCGGCGAAAGTGGTGTGCTCGTTCGCGATACGGAAAAGATTCTGGTTCGGGATCACAATCAGCGTATCGACGACCTGCTGTAATTCGGCGATGCCGGCTTCGGCCTTGCGCATGCGCTGGCCGCCTTCGAAGTGGAACGGTTTGGTGACCACGCCGACAGTCAGGATACCGGAATCGCGCGCCGCGCGGGCGATGGTCGGCGCCGCACCGGTGCCGGTGCCGCCGCCCATGCCGGAGGTGACGAACAGCATGTCGGAGCCTTGCAGGCAGGCCATGATTTCGGCCATTTGCTCTTCGGCCGCGACGCGCCCGACATCGGGCTTGGAACCCGCGCCGAGACCGCGGGAGATGTTGACGCCGAGCTGAACCTTGCGTGGCGCCAGCGATTGCACCAAAGCCTGGGCATCGGTATTGGCCGCGATAAAGTCGCAGCCCTGTAATCCGCAGCGGATCATATTGTTGATGGCGTTGCCGCCGGCGCCGCCGACGCCCATAACCGTCAGCCGCGGCCGCAAATTATTTTCCGGTTCTGCCATGGATAGATTGATCATCTGACCTCCTGAGGAAGGGCGCTGAAGGCCCCGAATAAGCATCGAATCCGAAGAATGATTCCAGCGATATGAATCTGTCTCTTTGATTCTGGCAAGAAAGATAAGCCGAGAATCAAATAAATTTCAGTCATTTAGGCATTAGAGACACAAAAATGACAGCGTTAAGACAGGTAAATTTTGCCGCTATTCAGTAAAGGAGGAATCATTGCAAGGGCTTGGTTTGGTGTTTGAAGGTGGAAGATGAAGAGGCTATAGCTAATTCAGTTATTTCAGCGATTTAAGCGCGAAGGTCTTTTTATGGCCAATTATTTACTGAATAAGCTTCTGACTGCCGAGCAGTTGGGGAAAATTTTCGACGAAAGTTTCGCCAAAGAGCTTGGAGACATGCTTCGGTCTTTTGAGCTTGATGAAGATCAAATAACAGAACTTTCCTCGGAATTCGGCAAGTCGGCGGCATTCCTTATCCCTGAAAGCAACTATGTTGGTGGAGATAGCCGCGAGGCGGAGCTCTTCGCACTGAAAAGCTATATGGAGCGAATTGGCGTTTTTAATTCGATCAGGCTTTTAAGAGCGCATCAGTCGCGAAGTGGTTTCTTGGATATTCAGCCTTTAGAGAAAACAGACAAAGATCAATTAGCTGAAGAATTTTATACGAAAAAAAATCTGGTAATTTTAACGCGCAGTAATAGGGCCATTTTTGCGCTTGCTTGTTCCGATCAAATGGCGTCGGGGCATGAATTAATCTCCCAAATAACAGGCATCGATTCGAGACTTTTCTTAAATAAATCCCCGAATTTGGAAGTAATGCAAAATGTTTTTCTGATTGCCGAAGCCAAGGTGAACGGTCTTGATTATATGGCGACGGCGGTCCGTCACCTCGCCCCGTCGATAGCTAGTATGCTGATCGAGAATGGACGAATAACACCCGGCATGAGAGGCTCGATAGTCCGGAATCTCCAAATGAAAGCAGAGGAAAAGGCGTCAGCGGGGCTATCTATAACTGCAACTCGTGCCGTTAACGATGCCATCGTTGAGTGCCGAAGATTTTACAGAGAGGATAAAATACAATTATTCGCCGATGCCCGGTTTTATGGCGGGTTTGTGGGCGGGCCGCAATTGAATCAGCTTGGGGCGGGAATTTCGAGAATGGCGGAAAGCGCCCATCTCGGTTTGCGGCAGAGCTACGCTCTTGCCCAATCGGGATTCAGGCGGGAAACATGTGGTCTTACAGTTTTTTGCGCGGATCTGGTACGGACCGAGGGAAGGAGGGAGGCAGAAAGAATTATTACTTCCAATGAAGAGTTGAGAACTTATGCCGAGAGACACCCTGACGAAATGGTGCGCAAAATTTTAGGAGTAACGAAGGCGGGTTTCGATCGTCCCGAGGTAGAAAAAATTATTGAGGCGCTTAATCTGGCCGACGATGAAACATTGCTGTGGGATCCATCAGAAACCGTTCCTTTCATGCGCAAATTCTGCGAAACCGGCTTGCCCAGTCCAATTGTGACCGCCCCAATTCTGGATAATTTGAATGATATTTTCAGTTGCAGGAAAAGCCAGGAAGATATCAGGCAATTTCTAGGCTCCGTTCCGAAGAAGGTCTTAAAGGAAGCAATTCCGTATGCATTGGCGATCCGTTATCTGGAGGTTGTGCAGAATTTAATGCCGGATGAATTTGAGTATATGAAGCCCCCGCGCGGGCCGGATACTGACGGTCGATTAATCGACCTTAAATCTCGTGCCGCGATACATGTTTTTAACATGGGCGGCGGCGCCAGAAATTAAGCGCCGAATTACCTCACATATTCTGCTTAAACGATTGCCCCAGTTTGCCGAACATGTCGGGGCTATTCAGAAAAGATAAAATCTTTGAATAGGATTTATGCGTTTTATTCGGTCGGCGGGGCTAATTCTGTGCTCGTCAATTTTCGCGCATTTAGAATTGGATATAAATCTGATGCCCAACATTTTTTTAACGCCCGCACATAGCCAATTTCATTTTCTTCCATCGCTAAAGCCGAGCCTGAACGTAAAACATTATTGGCGCCTTCCGATAGATCGATCTCCATATAGAAGTCTTTTAAACTTCGTCCAACGGCATTTTGAATGTCACTTGCGGGCATATCTGTCTTACTTCGAAGGATGTGGCTTTCTATAACTGCAAATGCCATTAAAAGACGCACTACCGCTTGCGGATGCTTGCCATGAAACATGTTTTCACGCGTGACTACTTTTATGGGAAATAATGCGAACAAGCCGCTCAGCATAAGAGAAAGTGTCTCTATACAAGGGATTAATCCTGAGCCCAAATAGACTTTCAAATTGGCAATGCGTTTTTGCTCTACGGTCTCTGGCTGCAAATCTCTTTCAAAAAATCCTATTAGCTCATTAAAAGATTTAACAACTGCGCCGGCATCGGCGTCCATTTCGAGCGTGTGGGATTGAATGTTGTCAGCTAAATCTGATTCTCCAGCTATCTCTACTAAAGGGGTGTTTGGCGACACATGGCCATGAGCTATATGTGTGAACTCATGTAGCAATAGAAATTTACTTGCTTCGGAAGCTAACATCGAAGCAAATGCCCTGCGTATAGGGCATTTGGGGCCATCTTTTGGCCCAAGCGCCACAACACCAGAAATGTCATTTCTTATTTTGATTTTTTCTTGTGGAATCTCAATAGCAATATTTCCTATGTCGGGTCGGAACGTGGGTGAGGACATCAGTTGTCCGTAGAGCGATTGAAGAATCGGGACGACGCCTATGTTTATTACGATAAAATGGGTTCCATTAAATTTGGGCATTGCTAGTGCGTTGAAACGCATATTATTTGACCAAGCCAAGCGCACGGGTTCTAATATGTTTTCGTGTTTAAGCGCTCGAGTCAAAATCGCATTCAGAACCACATCTGATTGTTGAACGTAAGGCTGTAGGTCTTTATCGATAAAATTTAATTCGAAGATAGATAGACCAGCAAAAAAATCGGTTCCGTACCTATTGCAAAAATACTCATGCAACTGAACTAGGTTAGTATCGCCTTTTCCGTCAATTAGCCAACCGCTCGGCTTTTCTAAGTTCATTCTAAATGTCACCTCGTGCGCATTTTTCACATATTCTGCTTAAACCACTGCCCCAGTTTGCCGAACATGCCGGGGTTTCCGGCGAAGTCGCCCATGCTGTGCGAGGCGGCGAGTTCGGGCTGCATCGCGACGGCCAATAATCCGGCGGTGGTGGCGAAAGCGGGGCCTGATGTGGATTCAGCCAAACCCGTAAATGACGAAGCCTTGCCGCTGGCCTGCGGTGAGCGCGAAACGCGCAGAGGGCGTCCGGCCCGCACCTGTTTATCCAGCATGCGTTGAGCCAGTTCCCGCACGCCGGGCATTTGCGAAGCGCCGCCGGTCAGCACCACGCGACGGCCGGCGGCTTCGTTAAACCCACTTTTATCGAGCTTGGCGCGAACCATTTCGAAAATTTCCTCAACTCGCGGCTGGATGATGCGCACCAGATGCGATTTCGGTAAATGATTGGCATGTTCGGGCGCGTCTTCCTCGCCGACTTGCGGCACATCGATGATTTCGCGTTCATCCATGCTGCTGGGGATGGCGTTGCCGTAAAGCGTTTTCAGCCGTTCGGCATGCGTAAGCGAGGTGGTGAGGCCGCGCGCAATGTCGCTGGTCACATGTGCCCCGCCCGCCGCGATGCCGCTGGTGTAAACCGCATTGCCGTCGAAGAAAACTGCAAAACTCGTTGTGCCCGCGCCCATATCGATTACCAGGCAGCCGAGGTCCATTTCGTCTTCGACCAGGCAGGCGAGGCCGCTGGCGTAAGGCGCCGCAACCAGTTTATCGACTTCCAGATGACACCGCGCGATAGCGGTCACCAAAGTACGCACGGGGCCATAGGCGGCGGAAACCAAATGCAATTGTGCGCTCAGCGTATGGCCGATCATGCCGATGGGATCGCGCACGCCTTTTTGTCCATCCAGCGTGTAATGCGCCGGAATCGTATGGATCAATTCGAACGGATGGCCTTGCGTATCTTCGGAGGCGAAGCTGTGGCCTTGCATAAGAATGCGCTGCAGGTCGCTTTCGGTGACCTCGCGGCCGTTCAGCGGCAATTCGACATTAACGGTTTGTGACAAAAGCTGCGGGCCGGAGACATTGACGATCACATGCTCGATGCGTTCGCCGGCCATCTGCTCGGCGGTTGCTACGGCCGCGCCGATGGAATGCTGCACGGCTTCCATATTGGCGACGGCACCGCCGCGTACGCCTTCGGCAAGCTGATGGCCGATGCCGATCACGCGCGGCGGGCCATGCGTATCGGCGCGGGCGATGAAGCAGGCGATTTTGCTGGAGCCGACATCCAGTGCGGCGAAAACTTCGCCGGGTTTTACATGAGGTTTGCCAAAGAGCCAGCGGGCGAGAGGCTTCATAGTTTTTCGTCTCCACCGGAGGATTTTTTGCCGGTTGACGGCACAGGCTCGACAACCAGCCGGTCAGGCAGGCGCAGATCGATAGCGGCGATGTTGCGATCGAGAATTTTTTGCTCGGTGATCAATTGTGACAGGCGCGCCAGGGCGGCATCGATATCTTTTTCCGGCAGGCGCGCGATGACGTTGGGCTCCAGATGCAGATCCCACCGCCGTTCGCCCACGCGCACTCCTGCGGTCATGATGTTGCGGATGGCGGGATAGGGCTTTAGTGCTTTCAGCAAATTTTGCGTTTCGCCCGGCGCATCGGAGCCCACCACCAAAGGCAGCGAGGAGAATTGAGTGAGATCGGCATCGGGCAGAGGCGCGCCCTGGCCGTCGATCACCACGGTACGGGTATCGTGTTGCCAGCGCGCCATTGGAACACGCTCGTTAATATGCACAAGGATCGTATCGGGAAAACGACGCTCAACCGTGGCGGATGCCACCCAGGGCAGTTTGGCCAGCCGCGCCTGCGCAGCATCGGGATCGAAGCTCAGGATCGGCGCGCCGTTGCTGGCGCTGTTGCCGAGCGCGGCGAGAATGGCATCCTTGCTGGTTTGCTGGCGGCCTTCAACCAGCACATCCTTCACCGCGAAATTGGCTTGCTGTGTGAGATGCAGGCCGAAATCCTGGATATGCTCCGCTTCGCGTTGCGGCAGATGAATGTGCCACAGCCACAGCGCCGTTCCGACCAGGATTACGATCGAGCCCAGCAACGCGCCGAGCCGGAACAGCACGCCGTACAGCGAACGCTGGCGCGGACGCACACGCAAAGTGTTTTGCGTCACGCTGCCGCGCAGAGGGGTGTTTCGACGTCTCATGATTTCCTGTGATTCGCTCGGGCCGCGAGAATAGCAGGAATAACCGCAGATGTTGAGCGGGAGATAGAAAAAAAGTTATCGATAAATGGCGGATTTTAAATGGGTTGTGGCATTCCCGGCCCGATCAAGCGAGGAGATGGGCGCTCTACGGATATCGGTGTTGCCTTGTTAGGCAAAGCAATTTCCAAGCCTTTTTCTGCATCTTTTTCGTCAGGATGAAGTTTTAAGGCCGAATAGAAATCTTCCTTTGATAATCGATATTCTTCAGCAGCACTCACCAGTTTACCCATTGCAATGCACTTCATCATTAAAGCCACACGAACGTATCCACGCCTTGTATATGTCGTATCGATATCTGAATCTACGGAAGCATCATTGGGATCAAGTTCAATGGTTTTGCTGAAATCCTTGAGTGCCTTTTCCAAATTCTCCGTTGTTGTGAAATCTGCAAGGTTGTCTCTTAGATAATATGAGATGGCGCGGGAACGATAAATATTTGGAATTACTTCATTTGCGGGTTTAAGTTCGAGCGCTTTTGTATTGTCAGCGATAGCCCGATCGTAATTGTCGTGTGTCTGGTAATATGCGGCGCGCATTTGATAAGCAATGCTTTTGTTAGGGGCGATTTTAATTGCTGCGTTAAAATCATCGATCACCTGTTCTGTTTGACCGAGAAGTATGCGCGCGCCTGCGCGACCTAAATAGGCCGGATATGCATCCGGATAAAGTTCGATAGCTTTTGTAAAGGCATCGACAGCTCGATCATAACTTTTTTCACGCATATATCTTTGGCCTTCATAATACGCGGCACACGTGCTGCCGAAATTTGTGTTCGAAGGTGAACTTGCTCGCGTGTTGCATTCGGCCTCGGTCAATCCAAAAGAATAGACCGGGTCGTTTTTCAATGAATGGATGTCCCACTGTATTCCAAGCATTGCGCAGATGGCGGCGCCAGCAATTACTCTCGGAGTTGTGAAGATATTTTTGCCGCGAAGATTTTGTGGAAGCAATTATCTCTCCTTTATGTTTTTGTATTAATTGGGTCGGACGAATTATTGTGATGAATCACGTATTGGTCAATATAGAAAAAATCAATTGTGCCGTTGTGCTTTATGGCCTGCAGTCGATTTCTGCACACGAGTTGTCCCTAATTCCACCAGCTTTTCCAGAAATTCCCGTGGCGTCAGCGGCGGTTTTTCGGCCAAGGCCTGATGAAAAATGACTGTGGAGGCGGTGAGGGCGGGCAGGGTATTGGCCTCGATGATCAGGGTCTGGTTGCTTTTGACGTTGAAGAAAATATCGATGCGGGCATAGCCTTCGATGCCGAGCGCCTGCGCCGTCAGCGCGATTTTTTCGCGGATGAGGGTGATCTGCTGCGCATTGACGATGCTGTCGGGCGGCGGGGTGAGGTTGACGCCGGTGCCGCCCTGGAATTTTTCTTCGAGCGATAGCACGGCGCCTTGCGCGACCGTGATGCTGGGCGTCAGCGCGTGATAGGCGCCCTTATTCTCCAGCACGCCGACGGTCAGCTCGACCCAGCCGGTATCTCGCCGGTAGGCCAGCTCACGATCGTTGAGGCGAATACCGTCGGTGACAATGAAGGGTTCCAGTAATAATTCATCGATCTTTTCCGGCATCTCTATCGGTTGGTGCAGATGCTTGATCGTGCCGGGCATCAAAACCGGTTCATGCGCGGCGAGGGCGGCAAGATAGATGTTCAATTCTTCCGCCGATTGCAGGCGCACCACCCCTGCGGAACATCCGTCAGCCTGCGGCTTGATCAGCAGATCTTGTGATTGGAATTTTTCACATGAACGTTGCCATAGATCATGCGCGAATTCTGACATCGCACTTGATTGCGCTCCCCCCTCCCTAACCCTCCCCACAAGGGGGAGGGAATCTGACCGGTCATGTTGAGAGCGGGACTCTCCAGATGCACGGGGGTGTTCCTCCCCCCTTGTGGGGGAGGTTAGGTGGGGGGGGGCTCCTCCTGGAGCAATATTCGATAGTGTAAAACTTATTTTTGGTGCGGCCGTCAGCAACGGATCGTTGAAGCGGCAAATGACATCCCCGGTCGCGTTTTTGTCCATGCACAGATGCGCGGCTGCCGGGCCGGATCCGTTATAGGCAATGCCGTGATTGTCGAGTACGGCTTGCAGCGTGCCGTCTTCGCCTTCGCCGCCATGCAGGCCGAGAAAGACGAAGGCGTTTTCTTCTTTGGCCTCGCGGCAGAATTCATCCAGCGTCATGCGGTGGGGCATCAGGTCGGCATTAGCGGGTAAGGGCGGCAAGCCAAGTTTTTGCCGCAGCGGCGGCGCCAGCACTTTCAGGCGTGCGGTTATCTGTGCGGCTTCACTGCAATGGAACAGGATTTCCTCGCAGGTGTGGTTGAGCGTGTAGCTGTAGGGCAGGTGCCAAACATCGCCATCGGGCGCCCATATATAAGGCTCAGATCGCAGGCTCGGCGAATGACGCAGTTTGAGCCACACATTGGTGCCCGACATCAGCGAGACTTGCCGCTCGGCGGTTTTGCCGCCGAACAATACCCGCACATTCTGCGCATCGCGATTTTTGGGCTGGGGCTTATCGCGCGCGTCGATCTTGTAGCGGCGCGCGGCGTTGCCGACGATCAGGCGCAGCATATCGCCGTGGCTTAAACCGATGCGGCTGCCCTGAATGAACATATGGCTGTTCTGTTCCATGCCCGAAATTGGGTTGAAGTCGGAGAACACCACGCGGCCATCTTTCATCAGCCAGCCGTCGAGGCGCGCGAAATCGCGCATGCCGAAAAAGCTGAACAGAGCCTCGGCCGCTTCCTGAATGGCGCGCACGATTTCGTCCGGAAAGCGCGGCGGGCAGTGATAGGAGACATGGCAGGTCGGCAGATATTTATGACGGAAGCCATAGATGGAATCGTTACCGGTCAGATCGATCTCGGTCGGGATGAGGGCGGTCGGTTTGCCTTCCGGATTTTCCAGCACCAGCACGGTGAATTCCTGTCCGTCGCACCAGGGCTCGATCATCGCGGCACGATCGTGCTTGAGCGAGAAAATCAGCCGCGCTTTTTCCAGTGCTTCTTCGGGCGTGATGGCGGTAGATACGCCGAGGCTGGAACCGCCCGCGGTCGGTTTCACCACGGCCTGTGTGATGCGATGCTCGGCAAAGAATTTGGCGATTTTCGGCGCGAGCAGGGCATCGGGTTCATCTTCACGCACCACGCAATGCGGCAGCGTATCGAAGCCGTGATGCGAGAGATGCGCGTTAGCCTTTGCCTTGTCGAACATCAACCGGCAGGCCGAGGAAGGTGAGCCGACGAATGGGATTTTGCTTTTCTCCAGCAGTTCCTGCAATTCGCCGTCTTCGCCGAACGTGCCGTGAATGGCGGGAAAAACTAAATCTACCGCGCGCAGTTCTTTTATAAATTCCGTTTCGCTCAGCGGCTTGGCGGCATGCGCGAGTTTGAAATCGAAATCGGACGGCGTGTTGGAATAAAGCTGCGAGGGCGACAGGCGATAGAAATTTTTCTGCGTGTCGCAATAATAGGGTGCGATATCCCAGCCCAGCGGCGCCAGATGATCCATGACCGAACGCGCGGAATTCAGTGAAATTCCCCGCTCGGCCGACGGCCCCCCGCAAATGACTGCTATGCGCATGATTATCCTTAAGCCGGCTCCATTAACCCTAGAATTAAAGCATAGTGTTTGTATTGGCAAACCGGCCATTATTGTTGCAAAAGGAAGCGGTTGTTCATAAAAATCCGCTCCGATTTTTATTATAATAGGAATGATTTATGGATTTACGAAATCTATTTATACGAAGTGCTCCGTGGCTATTTAAGCCGGTCGACGTATTGCGCGCAAATTTACCTCTGCTGGAACGGAATAATCCTGCGATCAGGCGCAGCGTTTTTAAAGGGGGTGTGGAAGTTATAGGCGCACAGATACATCTTCTTATAGATGTTAAGCGTGAGGACATGGCCCAGCCTGGGCAGCGCCAAATATCTTTCGACAACACGATAGCTTCTGTCAGCAGACTGTATGAGAAGGTCGCACGAGAAGTGTCTGTATATGATATTGAAGTGCGAAAAGGCTGGCTGAGAAGAAAGGCTCGGCCAGCGCTGGATTGTTGAATCCACCCCGGCGCAAGCCGGGGCCCAGACGGTGGCCGCAATAAGTACGGCCAGTATTTGTT
>OLLY01000110.1_pt1 | contig 13120 bp, 11 predicted proteins | sample 1604681 | NCBI WGS metagenome assembly OLLY01 (sample SAMEA104055725, study PRJEB20765) | soil metagenome | biome: Arctic tundra; feature: Polygonal ground; material: soil | place: USA | collected 2011-09 | depth 0-0.5 m | reverse complement strand
ACAACAGCCAAAACCCATTGTTCGCCACCCGCCGGCGGCGCCACTTTTTGCAATTGCTTTTGCCAATCGGTGAATGTCGACATATGCGCAACCGGCCCGCGCCAGCCGCGATCGCGCCTGTCATATTCAATCAGCCCGTCATGCAGCGCCTTGGTGGCGATATCCTGCATCTTGGGGTCCAGGCTGGTCTTGACCGCCAGCCCCTCTTCCAGAACTTCATCCTCGCCGAATTGCGCCACCAGCTGACGCCGCACTTCTTCCGAGAAATAATCGGCCGTCACGGCTTCCGCTTCATCGCGTGCGCGCATCGCCAGCGGATCGCGCAAAGCCTCATCGGCTTCCTCACGCGAGATGTAACCGTCTTCAAACATGCGGCCGATCACAAAATTGCGGCGGCCGACGGCGGCATCATGATCGTGAATAGGATTATAATTATTCGGGGCCTTCGGCAGCGCCGCGAGATAAGCAGTCTCCGCTATCGTCAATTCATCGAGCGATTTGTTGAAGTAATTGAGCGCGGCGGCGGCAACGCCGTATGAATGATTGCCGAGAAAAATCTGGTTCAGATAAATTTCGAGAATACGATCCTTGCTTAAAACTTTCTCGACGCGCGTCGCCAAAATCGCTTCGCGGATCTTGCGCTTGTAGGAAACCTCATTGCTCAGCAGCATGTTCTTGGCGACCTGCTGCGTAATGGTCGAAGCCCCCTCGGGCCGGCGTCCGCGCGCGGCGTTGCGCAAATTGTCGAGTGCTGCACGAATGATGCCGGAAATATCGATACCGCCGTGATGATAAAAATCTTTATCCTCGGCCGCCATAAACGCATTCTTCACGCGATCCGGAATGACGCCGATCGGAACGAATATGCGTTGCTCGGCGGCAATCGTCGCCATCATGCGGCCATCATCGGCATAGATGCGGCTCAGGGTCGGCGGCTGATAATCCTTCAGATAGGTATAGTCAGGCAAATCTTCGCAGAAATGGTTGTACACCACGACACCGCCGACAGCCGCCAGGCCCAGCAGCAGCAATCCGACCGTGAATAGATGAGACAGGAAACGCATAGAAAAGATTCCGTCTTTAAAGCTGCGGGCAAAATGCCTCAGCACCCGATATGGTAAAGATCTTTTAACCTTGCTCCGGTTTTGGGGCCGGAGGGTCTGCTTGCCGGATTTTCGCAATTTTCTATCCCTCGATACAACCGGATTGTACTTTCCTGATTCAAAGCTTCAGGAAATCAGCCATTTATACAACTTCCCACGGCCGATGTTCATAAATTTTTAGCAATAAGTTGATAAGGTTAGAAACGAAGCATTAGGAATAAATTTAAACAGTATTTGCTCAATTAGGGGCGCAAGATGACAGATATTATAAGAGTAAAACTCTACCGCCCCTCACATATATCCGCGCGTAATCGCGCCGGGAGGGAATAATGGGCGCAGCACTCAGAGCACTTCTTGCCAAAATGGGCAGCTGGTTTGGAAAATCCGCCGTGGCTGCGGCTCCTGCCGCTGCTCCTGCTGTCTCTTCTATAGGTGCCGGTGCCGCCGCACCAGCCGCTGCTGCCGTTGCAACAGGAACGTCACTTGGCTCTAAGTTATATAATTTTGGCACTGGCTTCATGCGAGCCACCTTCCGAACAAAAGTTTATGATAAGTACCCGACAACTAGTTGGAACGCCGAACGATATGGCAGAATGGCTGGCTGGATTCCTGGTCAAGCGCTTAGGCCATTCAAGTGGGTTGGTGGAAAGCTTTTAAAAACAGCTGTAGTTGTAGGTGGTCTTGCTGCTGCTGGTGATGCCGCATGGAAATTATGGAATGGCAAATCAGGGAAAGAAACGTTCAATGAAACAGTCAGCGATGCCACTAGTGTTGGCGGTACGGTTTTATCGGCAGGCTATGAGTTAGGAAAAGCGGGTATTTCAAAAGCATATGCTGCGGCGACAGGCAGCGAAGCTCCCTCTGGTTCCGGCGATAACAAATCATCTTCTACTGCCGATAACAAATCCGGCGGCAAGGACACTCCCGCCCCTGCCCACGCTCCGGTCGATCCGAAAATTGTTAAAACGCTGAAGGCTAAAGGTTATGACGATCTGCTGGCCAAAGGCCCGGACGGCGAGAAGGCCTATTACGAAATGGCGGATACATTAAAAGAAGCCGAGGTCGATAAGCTCGCAACGTATAACGCCAAGATCGTCGGTCTGGAAAGATTGAGAGACGGCGTGAAGAATGGCGAGATCACCACAGCCGAGGCTGCGCTGACAAAGAAAAAAATCGAAGCCGTCTCGTTGGATGGAGCGAAATGGGCCGGCGACGAAAAGACTTTCGACAAGTTTCGTGGCATCATCAACAAGATCGACGAACAGCATGCCGTTGCCTGGAAGGCATTAAAAGACAAACCGGATGTAACTCCGGCCACGCCGAACGTTACTTCGGATTCTAAAGCTCCGGACTCTAAACAAGGCGGTCCGGACGATTCCAAAAAAGGCGGCCCGGGAGGAGCGGCGGCTGTTACTAACAACAATATCGATCGCGATAGCGACGGTTATGCGGATCAATTGAATGCTGCCGAATCCCGCATGCTTCAATACGGCCGTCAGCCAGTTTACGGCGTGCCTCCCAACACAAGCATTCCACTGCCGCCGCAGCGCGCGATGTCGGGGCAGCAAAATTACTATGCATCGTCACCCGGCGACGTCGCTCGTGCGGGCGGAAGAATGGTCGGTGAGCTTGCCGGTGGTGTAGTTGATACGGCCGTCCGGGTCGCCGAAGTGCCATTTAAGATTGTCGGCGGCGCAGCGCAAGGTCTTGCCGACGGCCTTAATGGAATTGGCAGAGCCGAAAGAATGGCTGGTCACAAACCATACCGCTCGGCTGATATGGCGCCGCCAACGCCCGCACAAGAAACCGCAACCGCCGCTTCCAGCTATGAAACCTCTGACAGGCATTACATGCCCCAGGGCGGCCCGCGCATCAGCTAGTTCCGCTGAAAGCCAGTAATTCCGCCAATAATCTTTGGTTGTTTTCCTTACCCATTTCCGGTTATGATCGCCGCCGTGATCCGGTTTTGGGAGGGTGGTGCGAAGGCGCCAATTAACCTGGAACCCAGAAAAAGCATAAGCTTAGCAGAGTTTATTGCTTTTCTTCCTGTAGGCCGGATTAATAAAAAGATCGCGCCGTTGGTTCGGTTTAAAGCCAGCCATATTATAGGCCGCGAAAAAGCCGGCAGCACCGTGGAGGGCGCGCGGCTGGCATAAGAAAGAACGCAACGAATTTGCCGGTCATGCGGCGCGGGAGAGGGCTAAATCCACTTCTCCAGGCGACGGGCCGGCGGGAGAGATATAAATGACCAAGCGTATGCTTGTGGATGCGACGCATCCTGAAGAGACCCGTGTAGCCGTAGTCGATGGAACCTGGCTCAGCGATTTCGATTTCGAACGCGCCAGCAGAAAACAACTCAAAGGCAATATCTACCTTGCCAAGGTAATCCGTATCGAACCGTCGCTACAGGCGGCGTTCGTCGAATATGGCGGCAATCGCCACGGCTTTTTGCCTTTCTCGGAAATCCATCCCGATTATTTCCGCATTCCGATGGCCGACCGGCCGCACGATGAAGAAATCGAGCCTGAGGATGAGGATGAACCATCATCCCTGCCCGCCGAAATCGCGGCGGAAATGCAGCCCGACGAAGGGTATGAATCTGAGCATGATGATCACGATCATGATCATGAAGAAGAATTTTCGCGCGAAGTCGCAGCTGAAATGGCTCCCGAGCCTGAACCCGCTATCGAAACCCGGGCCGATGCCGGCCCCATCGAACCAGTAGGTGAAGCTCCCTATACGGCTGAAACGCCCTATGCCGATACTGCCTCTTCGCCGGTTTCCGAATTCGGCAACGCCGCTGATAACGATCTTGGCCTCATCACCGATTTCGGGAATGCCGTTGTCGGCGATCCCGCTTTGGCTCCTCCAGCGGGAGTGCCTGTCGAAACCGTCGGCGGCGAAGCGGCCGATGCCGGTATCATCGAACAGCGCCGCCGCTTCCCGCCTCGTGGCCGTTACAAAATTCAGGAAGTCGTCAAGCGCCGTCAGGTAATGCTGATCCAGGTTGTGAAGGAAGAACGCGGCAACAAAGGCGCCGCGCTGACAACATTCCTTTCCCTCGCCGGACGTTATTGCGTCCTGATGCCGAACACCGAACATGGCGGTGGCGTCAGCCGCAAGATCACCTCTCATCAAGACCGCCGCCGCATGAAGGATATGCTCGACCAGCTCGAGATTCCGGAAGGCATGGCCGTAATCCTGCGCACGGCGGGCATGGAACAGGAACCGGCAGAAATTCAGCGCGATCTCGAATATCTCTTGCGTCTCTGGAACAATATCCGCGAACAAACGCTGCAATCGACGGCGCCAGCGCTGATTTACGAAGAAGCCAATCTCATCAAGCGCTCGATGCGCGATCTCTATACGCAGGATGTCGGCGAAGTGCTGGTCTCGGGCAAGCATGGCTATGAACTCGCCCGCGACTTCATGCAGACGATCATGCCGGACGATCTTGAGAAAATTAAGCTCTACGAAGAATCGATCCCGCTCTTTTTCCGCTACCGCGTCGAAAGCCAGATCGATCAACTTTATTCGCCGACCGTGCAATTGCGCTCCGGCGGCTATATCGTCATCAATCCGACGGAAGCCCTGGTGTCTATCGACGTCAATTCCGGCCGCGCCACGCGTGAGCGTCATATCGAAGGCACCGCGCTAAAGACCAATCTCGAAGCCTCCGATGAAATCGCCCGGCAATTGCGCCTGCGCGATCTCGCCGGTCTCGTCGTTATCGACTTCATCGATATGGAAGATGGCCGCAACAACGCCGCGGTCGAACGCCGCCTGAAAGAAGCCATGCGCAACGACCGCGCGCGGCTGCAGATCGGCCGTATTTCTCCCTTCGGTCTGCTTGAGCTTTCGCGTCAGCGTTTGCATCCGAGCCTGATGGAAATCAATTTCGAGAAGTGCGTGCATTGCGCCGGCGTCGGCTTCGTCCGCTCGGTCGATTCAGCCGCGCTCTCGATCCTGCGCATGATCGAGGAAGAAGGCATCAAGCAAGGCCCCGCCGAGCTGGTCCTGCATGTGCCGACCACAATCGCGCTCTACATTCTCAATCAAAAGCGTCCGGCGCTGAACGACATCGAACGCCGCTATGGCCTCCAGGTTCTGATGCATAGCGATGATAATCTTGTGCCGCCCGACTTCAAGCTTGAGCGCGTCAAGGCTGGCACCGGCGAACGCACCGGCCCCGCCGTCGATATCGAAAAAATTTACGCCGAAGTCGATGCGGAGGCTCCAACGCCGCCTCCTCAAAACACGCACCGTCACGATAATGGCGAACAGGGCGAACAGCAGGAAGGCGGAGGCCGCCATAATGGCCGCCGCCGCGGACGCTTCGGCCGTGGACGCGATCGTGATCGCGACAATCAACAACCGCGCGGCGATCGTCAAAATCAGCAGCAGCCCCAGCAACCTTATCCTTCGGATCAGCAACCGGCAGGAATCGATCCCAACGGCAATGTTGTCGAAACGGATATCCCCGTCGATGACTCCATCGGCAACAATGAAGGTATTTCCACCCACGAGGGCGCGCCTGGCGATTTGGCACAGCAGGAGCAGCAGCGCCGCCGTCGCCGTGGCCGCCGTGGCGGCCGTGGCCGTCGCAACGGACGCGAAGGCGCCCCCACCAACGGCAATGGTAATCAGCAACGCACTGAAGGTGGACGCACTGAAAACGGGCGTCATGAAGGACGCAACGAAGGACGCCGCGACTGGAACCGTGGTGGCGGTGGCTTCGAACAGCCTATGCCCGCCGGTCCGATCCCGACCAGCATTCACGACATCGACACCACTCCGCGTGAACCGGCTTACAGCCAATCGTCCGGAAACCGGTCGTATAACGAACCTGCTGCCAACAATTCGGAATCGCCGCGCGCACCACGCCAGGCAATTTCCTCGACGCCTTATGAAATCGTCGACCAGGCCGGCGACAAGCCCAAAGGCGGCTGGTGGAAGAAGCTGACGGGGCAATAAACGAGAGACCTCCTCCCCGCAAGCGGGGAGGACGTGAAAACTTAGGCTTGCGCTTTTTAGCAAGTCTTAGTTTTCACTGGTAGGGCTGTCGCAGCAATGGGCCCTACCAACAAAAACTAAGGCTTACTTTTATGCTCTGTTTGTCAGAGTCCAGACACGCGGCCCGTAAGCCCAAGTTTTTGTATCCTCCCCGTAAGGACGGGGAGGAGGATAACATCGACTGATTCCCTTTTACCGCCAGCCCTTATTCTGCCTTGAATTTTTGTTGTCCTCCGGTCAGAAATCTCTCATGTCGTTTGTCTCCAAACTCATCGCAATTATCGCCATCTTCACGTTTGTTCTCGTGCAGGACTCCGCTTTTTTTGTTCCTCCCGCCCACGCGCAGGGTAGCGGCGATAGCATTTCCTTCATCCGCGATGCCGAGATCGAAAATTATCTGCATAGCCTCGCCGCACCGGTCTATCGGGCGGCGGGCCTCGATCCGCAAAGCATCACAATTGTCGTGGTCGATAGCAGCGTCGTGAACGCCTTCGTCGCCGAAGGCATGAATGAATTTTTCTACACCGGCCTTTTGCAGCTAACGGATTCACCCGAGCAGATGATCGGCGTCATGGCCCACGAAACCGGCCACATTGCCGGCGGTCATTTGATCCGCGGCAAGCAGGAAATGAAAGATGCCTCGGCCGAGGCCATTCTCGGCATGATCCTCAGCATGGCTGCCGGATTGGCCGGCAGCGGCGATGCGGCAATGGCCGGGATGAGTGGTTCCCAGCAAATCGCCGAGCGTAACTTCCTCGGTTTCAGCCGCACGATCGAAGCCTCGGCCGACGCCGCCGGCATGTCGTTCCTCGACCGCTCCGGCATTTCGACGCGCGGCATGCTGGAATTTTTTCAAAAACTCGAAGGCCAGGAATATCTGCCGACCGACCGGCAGAGCGAATATGTCCGCACCCATCCGCTAACCGAAGATCGCATCTCCGCTGTGCGCGAACATCTCGAGCATTCTTCGCCAGCGCTGCAAAACGCCAGGCTCGATCAGAAATTTTACGACATGCATGACCGCATGAAGGCCAAACTGCTCGGCTATATGCAGCCCGAGCAAGCCATATTGAAATACACCGACAAAGATCCGCGCATCCCCGCGCGCTATGCCTTGGCAATCGCGCTCTATCGTACCAATCAGTTGCCGCGTGCGCTGGCGCTCATCGACGGCCTCGTTCAGCAAGAGCCAGCCAATCCGTTCTTCTACGAACTTAAAGCACAAATGCTGTTCGAGAACGGCCATATCCCCGAAGCTATAGCCGGCTACAAAAAAGCCAATGAGCTTTTGCCCAATTCAAGCCTGCTGAAACAGGCCTACGGCCACGCGCTGATCGAGAGTAAAGATACGAGCAATATCGATGTTGCGATCAGGGAGTTGCTGGAATCCAACCGCCTCGAAGATCACGAGCCGCTGACATGGCGCCTGCTGGCCGAAGCCTGGGGCCGTAAAGGCGAATTGACCAAAGATACGCAATTTGAAGCAATGGTTACCTATGCGCTGGCCGAGGAAGCCGTCGCCAAGGGCAATGACAAAGTCGCAGGCCAACTATCCGAACGCGCCATGAAGGGATTGCGCAAAGGCACGCCCTACTGGCTTCGCGCGCAAGACATCAAGCTCAGCACCGCCCCAGACGGCGACGAAGACCAAAGCAAAAAGCATAAAGAAGACCGCTAGAACAATCGCTCACCTCAATTCATTTCGTTGACTTCAGGTCCAAAACTTGGTTGTTTGTTCAGCCTTCCTGCCCACCCCCACGGAGTCGACTATGCGCCATTTTCCGCTGTTTCTCAGCGCCTTGCTGATCGTCGCGATGCCTGCTCTGACACAAGCCGCTGATGTGGCTCAGAATTCTGGCAATCCTGCGCCGGCACCCGCTGCTGCGCCAGCTCCGGCTCCGGCCGCGGTACAGAATGCCCCCATTCCCGCCCCGGCGCCTGCCGCAGCTGTAGTGCCACCGGCTGCCAGCAGCTTTACCGATGCCCAGAAGACCGATATCGAAGGCATCATCAAGAATTACATCAGCCACGACCATCCCGAAATCCTGGTCGAAGCGATGCAGGAACTTCAAAAACGCCAGGCAGCGGATTCCGAAGCCAAGAACAAAGCAGTCATCGCCACCGATCACGACAAAATTTACTCCAGCCCGGATGCGCCTGTCGGCGGCAATCCCAAAGGCGATGTAACCGTCGTCGAGTTTTTCGACTACCAATGCGGCTATTGCAAAATGGCGGAACCAACCGTTCAAAAACTTCTGAAAGAAGATAAGAACGTAAAAATCATCTACAAGGATTTCCCGATCCTCGGACCGGTATCGGTCACGGCCGCCAAAGCCGCTCTCGCCAGCGTTCGCCAGGACAAATATCAAAAGTTCCACGATGCTCTCCTGGTTCAAAAGGGTCATCTGGATGAAGATGCGATCTACAAGGTCGCCAGGGAATCCGGCATCGATGTCGAAAGGCTAAAGAAGGATATGAACGACGACGCGATCAGCAAAATCATCGAAGCTAACGTGGCACTCGGCACTGAAATCGGCGCCCGCGGTACGCCGACCTTCATCGTCGCCGAGCAGGTTTTCCCCGGCGCGCTGGAATATGATCAGCTTAAGAAAGCGGTCGACGATGCCCGCGCCGGTAAAAAACAGTAAGCGCTGATGCCTCCACGCGCGACCAAAAAACCGCTGCCAGTTCTGGTTCTCAACGGGCCCAATCTCAATATGCTGGGTGTCCGTGAAACCAAGATCTATGGCAAGGCAACGCTGAAGGATCTTGAGGCCCTATGCCAGAAAACCGCCAAGCAGCTTAAAATCGCCGTCGATTGCCGCCAGAGCAATAACGAAGGCGAGATGGTTGCCTGGATCCAGCAAAGCCGTAAGACCCATTGTGGCATCATTATCAATGCCGGCGGCTACAGCCACACCTCCGTGGCCATTATGGATGCGTTGCAGCTGATAGACACGCCGGTGATCGAGGTTCACATCTCGAACATCTATAAACGCGAAGATTTTCGCCATTCTTCCTATATTTCCAAGGCTGCCCAGGGGGTTATTGCGGGATTGGGCATTGAAGGGTATGCCTATGCCCTTCAATCAATGGCCGGCTGGATAGCAGCCCGCAGGTGAACAATGCCGAATGATAAATTTGACCTAGACAGTGAACTCGTACGCAAGCTTGCCAGGCTTTTGCAGGAAACCGGCTTGCGCGAAATCGAATATGCCGAAGGCGACAAACGTATCCGCTGCGCCACCGGCGCTCCCCCTGCCCCCGAAGCTCCGGCCGTGCATGTTTCCGCTGCTCCTGCTGCCGCTCCCGGTCATGCCGTCCCCCACGCGCCGCCGGCCGTCGCTGGTACGCCTGTAACCTCGCCTATGGTCGGCACCGCCTACCTGTCGTCCGAGCCCGGCAAGCCGCCTTTCGTCAAAAAGGGCGATACGGTTAAAGAAGGCGATACATTGCTGATCATCGAAGCGATGAAAGTCATGAATCCGATCAAGGCGCCGGTTTCCGGCGTGATTGCCGATATTGCCGTCGGAGACGGCAAGCCGGTCGAATTCGGCGAAACGCTGATCGTTATCGCGTAGAACGCGGGGCATCCTTTGTTTGAAAAAGTTCTCATCGCCAACCGGGGGGAAATCGCACTGCGCATTCACCGCGCCTGCCGCGAAATGGGTATCCACACCGTTGCCGTGCATTCGACGGCTGATGCCGATGCCATGCATGTGCGCCTCGCCGACGAAAGCGTTTGCATCGGGCCGCCCGCCGCCAAAGACAGCTATCTGAATATTCCGGCGATCCTGACCGCCGCTTCGATCACCGGCGCCGATGCCATTCATCCGGGCATCGGTTTTCTGTCTGAAAATGCCCGCTTTGCAGAAATAGTGGAACAGCACGGCTTTGCCTTCATCGGCCCGACGCCGGAGCATATCCGCATCATGGGCGATAAGGTCACCGCCAAGGACACCGTCAAGAAACTGGGCCTGCCCACCGTGCCGGGTTCCGACGGCGCGGTGGCCAGCGTCATCGAAGCCGCCAAGGTCGCCGAAAAAATCGGCTATCCGGTTCTCATCAAGGCAGCAGCAGGTGGCGGCGGCAAAGGCATGAAGGTTGCCGAAAACCCGAAATCTTTGCCCGAGATGTACCAGCTCGCTCGCGCCGAAGCCCGCGCGGCCTTTGGTAACGACGAAGTCTATATCGAAAAATACCTATCCAATCCTCGGCACATCGAAGTGCAACTTCTTGGCGACACCCACGGCCACGCGCTGCATTTCGGCGAACGCGATTGCTCGCTGCAGCGCCGCCACCAGAAAGTGCTGGAAGAAGCCCCTTCGCCCGGCCTTAATGCCAACGAGCGCGCCAGGGTAGGCGCACTGGCCGCCGATATCATCCACCGCCTCGGTTATCGCGGCGTCGGTACAATCGAATTCCTTTATGAGAATGGCGAGTTCTATTTCATCGAAATGAACACGCGCCTGCAGATCGAACACACGATCACCGAGATGATCACGGGCATCGATCTGGTGCGCGAACAGATCCGCGTCGCCGCCGGCCTGCCCGTCAGCTACAAGCAGGAAGACATCACCTTCACCGGCCATTCGATCGAATGCCGCATCAACGCCGAAAATCCGGAAACCTTTATTCCTTCGCCCGGCACGGTGCGCAGCTTCCATCCACCCGGCGGCCTAGGCGTGCGCGTCGATAGCGCGCTCTATGACGGCTATCGCGTCCCACCGCATTACGACAGCCTCATCGCCAAGCTGGTCGTCCACGGCGCCAACCGCAACGAATGCTTGTTACGTTTGCGCCGTTGCCTCGAGGAATTTGTGATCGAGGGCATCGAAACCACCCTGCCCCTGCATCGCCGCATCGTGACGGAGCCTGACTTTATCAACGGCCATTACGATATCCGCTGGCTGGAAAATTTCCTGGCGAAGAAATAACAGATACGACCGGCAAAAAGCTCTTCATTGTCCATGTTGGCTTCTAGGACAAGGAAACCAATTATGGGATATATGAATCCCATACCAATATATTTGTCGCCGCTTCTTCGCCGCGGGAGGCGCGGCAAATTGCCAAGGCCATGCCGATTTATAAGGCCAAAGGCATGCACACCGACGGCATTCAGGCGATCGAAGCCGTCAATGGTTACCGCATAAAACTTGAAAAAGACGCCGCCTTGAACGATGCCGATATCGTTAATAATTCGAGCTACGAAACCTTAAATCCGAACGCCCCGATCGATAGCCTTTAGGCCATTTTTTTGATATAATGGCGGCATGTCCAACCGCGGCTCCTATCTCGTAACGCCTGATATTCTCCTGCGCGCCTATGCTGCGGGTATTTTCCCGATGGCCGAAAGCGCCGAAGCGCGCGAGCTGCGCTGGTTCGATCCCCCCATTCGCGCGCTGATCCCGCTCGATGATCAATTCCACGTTTCGCGCAGCCTTCTGCGCACCATTAAAAAACGCCCTTTCAAGATCACACTCGATACGGCGTTCAAGGAAACGATGCTTGGTTGTGCAGAGCCTGCGCCTGACCGCGAAACCACATGGATCAACCGCACGATCATCGACCTTTACACCAAGCTTAATCGCCGGGGCCACGCCCATTCGATAGAGGCGCGGGATGATGAGGGCCAGCTAATCGGCGGCCTCTATGGCGTCACCCTCGGCTCGGCCTTCTTCGGCGAAAGCATGTTCAGCCGCAAACGCGACGCCAGCAAGATCGTACTGGTCTATACCGTCGCCCTCATGCGCGCCTGCGGATTTACCCTGTTCGATACGCAATTCCAGACCGACCATCTCGCCCGCTTCGGCACATTCGAAGTCACCCGCGCGAATTATCAGCATTTGCTGGCTGAAGCGATCATCAAGCAACCGAGCAAGCTACAAGCGCCGGCTGATTGGGACGATTTGGTTGTGTTGGGTTTTGCGGACAAAAATAATTTCGTAGCAAAATAATTTTCAGTTATGAGTGAGAAAATTTTAATGCAAGATTGTTTACTGCAAGCCGTAATCTCATAAAAACACCATTCCCACGAAGTAATGACCTCGACCTTCTGGTCATCAACTCGCTCTGTATTCCAAAAACACCAAGCGTTCCAATAACGGTCATTGGGTCTTGTTGGTTCGGGCGATAGGTACTCACCATAAAAACTGACATCGCTTAATCTCCTTTGCGATTATCCAGTCGTTATATTGTTTCTTGTTCCCACCATCCTATCGCATGATTCAAACAAAACCAGCCGATAAATTGTTATTTAATTTCTTATAGTTGGCGAGAGTCAACTAAATGGGTGGACCAGAATCGGCCGTCCGATTTCCTCACTCATTTTGCTTGGCATGATTGGTTTGAGGAGTGGGTTGCTCTGGCTTAACCGGTTGTACGGGTGTGGGCGCTGCCGATGCTGAGGCATCATCCTTACACCCCGTCACCCATATATCGTAAACCGGATGTTCCATTGCCGATAAGGCTGGGCTGGAGGCGAACATCCAGCCGCGGAATACCGATGCTCCGGTTGAGCCCGGCTTGAATTCGTTCACTTCCAGAAATGCGGCCGCTTCCGGGGTTTCCTCCGGCGGTGTCACGCGGCAGCCGCGCACTGTAATCAGCAAAGTTCCGAATTTGTAAGGCCGCCCAATCGGCACTTCCAATTCCTCAACCCGCGCCGTCACTTTATCCAGCGCGCGCAATACGGCAATCGGCTTTTCGATCGTCGGCACCACGGCATAAGCGGTGATCGGAAGGATCAGCGTTGCTATCAGATAAATGAGAAAAAAGATCCGCATTGAAAGCCATTCTAAATTCGTTCCTCTCCCCTTGCGGGAGAGGTTGCAAAAACTTGGGCTTGCTCTTTTTAGCAAGCCTTAGTTTTTGCTGGTGAGGGGTCGTCTCTCAGTAAGAAACTGTTTTCTTTCCGAACCTACCCCTCCCCTGACCCCTCCCGCAAGGGAGCTTTGCCCAAAAAGCTAATGCCATCGATATTGCCATCCCGGCGCAAGCCGGGA
>OLLY01000042.1_pt1 | contig 13123 bp, 9 predicted proteins | sample 1604681 | NCBI WGS metagenome assembly OLLY01 (sample SAMEA104055725, study PRJEB20765) | soil metagenome | biome: Arctic tundra; feature: Polygonal ground; material: soil | place: USA | collected 2011-09 | depth 0-0.5 m | reverse complement strand
CCCTGCCGATGCTGGCGCGGATCAAATCGATTGCCGTGGCGGGCTGTGCCCCGGAGATTATGGGCATCGGCCCTGTGGTCGCGACCAAAAAAGCGCTCGACCGCGCGGGCCTGACAATCAAGCAGATCGACATTATTGAATTGAACGAGGCTTTTGCCAGCCAGTCCATCGCCTGCATGCGCGAGCTGGGTATCGATAACGGCAAGGTTAATCTGGATGGCGGCGCGATCGCGCTCGGTCATCCGTTGGGTGCGACTGGCGCGCGCATCACCGGCAAAGCTGCATCGCTGCTGGTGCGCGAGGGCAAACGCTATGCGCTGGCCACCCAATGCATCGGCGGCGGGCAGGGGATTGCTACGATTTTAGAGGCGGTCGGCTGATGTCGTCGATCCAAAAAGTCGCGGTTATCGGTTCGGGCGTCATGGGCAGCCAGATTGCCGCGCATATGACCAATGCGGGCATTCCGGTTTTGCTGCTCGATATCGTGCCGAAGGATGCCGGCGATCGTAATATGTTGGCCAAAGGTGCTATGGAAAAACTGCAGAAGGCCGATCCCGCGCCCTTCATGCATCCAAAAAATATCAAGCTGGTTACGCCCGGCAATCTGGAAGACGATCTCGGCAAATTGCGCGATGTCGACTGGATCATCGAGGCGGTGCTGGAAAATCCGCAGATCAAGAGCGATCTGTATAAAAAAATCGATGCGGCGCGCAAGCCGGACTCAATCGTATCCAGCAACACATCGACCATTCCGCTGGCGATGCTGACGGGCGGGCAGAGCGAGAAATTTGCGCAGGATTTTCTCATCACGCATTTCTTCAATCCGCCGCGTTATATGCGATTGCTGGAACTGGTGACGGGACCGCAAACGCGGCCTGGCGCCGCTGATATTATTCGCGATTTTTGCGACCGTACGCTCGGCAAGGGTGTGGTGCCTTGCAAGGATACGCCCGGCTTTATCGCCAATCGCCTAGGTACTTTTTTCATTCAGGCTGCCATCAATGCGACAATCGAACTTGGCCTGACGGTCGAGGAGGCCGATGCCGTTTGCGGCAAGCCGATGGGCATGCCGAAAACCGGCGTGTTCGGTTTGCTTGATCTTATCGGGCTCGATCTGATGCCGCTGATCGCTAAAAGTTTCAATGCGACTTTGGCGCCGGACGATCCGTATCGCGTGATTTACAAAGATCCGCCGTTGTTTCAGAAAATGATCGCCGACGGTTACACCGGGCGCAAAGGGAAGGGCGGTTTCTATCGACTGACCAAAACCGAAACCGGCAAGGTTAAAGAGTCGATCAATCTGGTAACGGGGGCTTACAAGCCTTCGGAAAAAGTAAAATTATCGGCGGTCGAAGCCGCCGGAAAAAATCTGCGCGCTTTGTGCGAGACGCCGGACAAAATCGGCAAATTCGCCTGGATGGTTTTGTCGCAGAGCCTGAGCTATGCGGCATCGCTGGTGCCGCAGATCGCCGATGATATTACTGCTATCGATGCAGCGATGCGGCTTGGCTACAACTGGAAATTCGGACCGTTCGAACTGATCGATCAGTTGGGCGCGGGCTGGCTGGGCGAGCGGTTGAAGGCCGAGAAAAAATCCGTGCCGCAATTGCTGCGCACGGCGGCGGATAAATCTTTTTACCGCATCGAAGGCGGGCGGCTGCAATATCTGGCTACTGACGGTAATTATCGCGATATCGTGCGGCCGGGCGGCGTGCTGCTGCTGGTCGATATCAAGCGCAATTCTAAGCCTGTAACCAAAAACAGCTCTGCCAGCCTGTGGGATATTGGCGACGGCGTTTTGTGTCTCGAATTCACATCCAAGATGAACGCGATCGATCCCGACACGCTGAGTATGGTAAAGAAAGCGGTCGATACGATTGGCGACGGCAAAGGCGAATGGAAAGGTCTCGTGGTTTATAACGAGGCGGATAATTTTTCGGTCGGCGCTAATCTTGGACTTGCGCTGTTCGCGATCAATATCGCGATGTTTCAGGCTATCGAAAACCTGGTCGATCAGGGACAGGCATCATATAAGGCGCTGCGCTTTGCGCCGTTTCCTTCGGTTGCTGCGCCTGCCGGCATGGCATTGGGCGGCGGATGCGAGATCACGCTGCATTGTTCGGCCACGCAGGCTTATGCCGAAACCTATATAGGTCTGGTTGAGGTCGGCGTCGGGCTTATTCCCGGCTGGGGCGGCTGTGCGCAGATGCTGGGCCGCGCATTCTCGGCCAAGAAACGTTTCGGCGGCCCAGTGCCGCCGATCAGCCAGGTGTTCGAGACGGTCAGCGTGGCCAAGGTCGCCAAATCGGCAGCCGAAGCGCGCGATATGCATTATCTGCGGCCGAGCGATCAAATCACGATGAACCGCGACAGGCTTTTGTACGATGCCAAGCAGCGCGTGCTGGAACTGGCGCGCGATTACAAACCGCCGGAGCCGTGGCAGATGAATTTACCGGGACCATCCGGCCGCGCGGCGCTGAATCTGGCGGTGGAAGGTTTCAGGATGCTGGGCAAGGCATTGCCGCACGATGTGACGGTGTCGAAGGCCTTGGCTTCGGTTCTTTGCGGCGGTGTGCGTGATTTTACCTCGCCCACGACCGAGGATCAGATCCTCGAAATGGAAAAACGCGAATTCATGAAACTGGTCCACACGCCTGAAACCATCGCGCGCATCGCGCATATGATGGAAACCGGAAAGCCGTTGAGGAATTGAGTGAAGGCGGTTCATGTCCATTGATCGTAATAAGCCATATAATGCGCTTCCGGATTTACCGCCGAAGGCAGAGCTGGAAACGGTTGGTATATTAAAGAAGGTTACGGCTGCACGTGTAGCGTTGGCAGAATTGAAAGGCGCTGGGAGTCTTATCCCGGATCAGGCTGTTCTTGTTCATGCTCTGGGGTTGCAGGAGGCGCGACTGTCATCTGAAATTGAGAATATTATCACCACTAGTGATGCGCTTTACCGCGCGGATGTTGATGATGGTGCGGATACGAATCCGGCTACGCGAGAAGTTTTACGCTATCGCCAAGCTTTATGGCGCGGCATTGATATAATAAGAAAAGAAAATCGCCTTTTAACAACGCGAGTATTTGAAGAAATTTATCAAACTATTAAACGTACTACAGCCAGTGTACGCAGTTTACCGGGCACCAAATTACAAAATTCTCACGGAGATATTATTTACACGCCACCTGAAGGTGAGAGTCTTTTGCGTAACAAATTGCAGAATTTAGAAAAATTTATAAATGAAAATGACGAACTAGACCCATTGGTGCGTATGGCTGTTATGCACTATCAGTTCGAAGCTATTCATCCTTTCAGTGACGGTAATGGCAGGACTGGGCGTGTTCTAAATATTCTGTATTTAATTAAGCAGGATTTTCTGGATATGCCAGTGCTTTATCTCAGCCGCTACATTATGCAGAATAAACACGATTATTATGCCGGCTTGCAGGGTGTTACAGAGCGCCAAGAATGGGGGAAATGGATTCTGTATATATTGCATGCCGTCGAAGAAACTGCTCGGCAGGATAGAAAAAGAATTGATGATATTCTTGGTTTAATGCGTGCCAGTGCTAAAACGGCAAAAAAGGCCTTAGGCAAAAGCTATTCTAAAGATCTCATAGAAGCTCTTTACATTAATCCTTATTGCAAGATTAGTTTTTTGGAAAAAAGAGGGATTGCCAAAAGACAAGCGGCTTCGCGTTATCTGCGAACCTTGGAAAAGGCTGGCATATTAAGAGGCGAAAAAATTGGACGCGATATTTACTATATTAATCAACCCTTCATGGATTTGTTGTCGAAATGAACATGTCGTCGCCATCGACATATTGTCAAAACATGTCGTCGATTCGGCACTCTCAGCGACAGGTTGTAATTTTATTCCCCTGTTTTATAGTTAAAGGAGCCTAAATGCCATCCTATCGTGCTCCTCTCGATGATATCCGCTTTGTGCTGAATGAAGTTATCGGCGCGGGTGAGCTTGCCAAATTGCCCGGTTATGCCGATGCGACGCCGGAAACGATGGATTCCATTCTGGGCGAGGCAGCCAAGATTTGCGAAGAAGTTTTGTTTCCGCTCAATCAATCTGGTGACGAAGAAGGTTGCCATTTTAGCGGCGGCACGGTGACAACGCCGCGCGGTTTCAAGGACGCCTATAAAATGTTTCGCGAAAGCGGCTGGACAGGGCTTTCGTGCAAAACCGAATATGGCGGGCAGGGGCTGCCTCTGCTGCTGAATTTCGTTATCGACGAAATAGTGTGCTCGGCCAATCTGTCGTTCGGCATGTATCCCGGCCTTTCGCATGGCGCTTACAACGCGGTGGATAAACACGGCAGTGATATTCTGAAAAAACTTTTCCTGCCGAAACTGACGGATGGAAGCTGGACCGGCACGATGTGTTTGACGGAACCGCAATGCGGCACCGATCTCGGCCTGATCCGCACGAAAGCCGAGCCGCAGCCGGGTGGCAGTTACAAAATTACCGGCACCAAAATTTTCATTTCGGCCGGTGAGCATGATCTGGCTGAAAACATCATTCATCTGGTTCTGGCACGGCTGCCGGATGCGCCGCCGGGCATTCGCGGCATCAGCCTGTTCCTGGTGCCGAAACTGATGCCGAAAGATGACGGCTCGCTCGGGCCGCGCAACGGCGTTGCCTGCGGCAGCATCGAACACAAAATGGGCATCAAGGCTTCGGCCACTTGCGTGATGAATTTCGATAGCGCCACCGGCTGGCTGGTCGGTAAGCCCAACAAGGGTATGAGCGCGATGTTCACCATGATGAACGAAGCGAGGCTGGCCGTGGGGCTGCAGGGGTTAGGTCTTGCCGAAGTCGCTTATCAAAATGCTGTGATCTATGCCAGGGAGCGTTTGCAGGGCCGCGCACTGACCGGCGCGAAATTTCCTAATCAGCCGGCCGATCCTTTGATCGTGCATCCCGATGTGCGTAAGAATTTGCTGACGATGCGCGCGCTGATCGAAGGCTGCCGTGCTTTGGCATGCTGGATCGGCAAGGAGTTGGATATCGAAGCCAAGCATCCCGATGAAAAAGTTCGCGAACAATCCGGCGATCTGGTTGCCTTGATGATCCCGATCCTCAAGGCGTTTCTGACCGATACCGGGTTCGATGTCGCCAATCTGGCGGTACAGATTTACGGCGGCCACGGCTATATCCGCGATAACGGGGTGGAGCAGTATGTGCGCGATGCGCGCATCACCCAGATTTACGAAGGCGCCAACGGTATTCAGGCGCTCGATCTGGTCGGCCGTAAAATGGTCGAGGATTTCGGCCGGTTGATGCGGCGCTTTTTCCATCCAGTCGCCGATTTCATCACGGCTGAGAAAGACAACAAGGCATTGGCGGAACTGCTGCCCTATTTCATGAGCGCATTCGGCAAATTGCAGCTTTCGACGCTGACTGTCGCCACGCGCGGTTTCGGCAATCCCGATGAAGCGGGCGCGGCGGCAACCGATTATCTGCGCCTGTTCGCGCTTGTGTCGGTGGGCTATATGTGGGTGCGAATGGCCAAGGTCGCGGCCGAGAAACTACCGGCAGCAGGGGATCGGGCCGCGTTTTACGATGCCAAGCTGAAGACCGCGCGGTTCTATATCACCAAGATATTGCCGCAGGTGAATTCGCTCAACCTCGCCATTATGGCGGGTGCGCGCCCGGTTATGGATTTTCCGGCGGAAGCGTTTTGATTACAAAGTCGGACCGTCAGGAAAGCCACGCTTTTGGTAGCCGGACGGACCAGTTAATTCCAATAATTGCTGGAGGCGGAGGAAGGCGTTCCGATCTGAACTAGTAACATTACGTCCAGCTACTCTAATTCTCAATTCTTCCATTCTTTCAGTGAGATTATCGTGAGTTGATTGTTGTGACATTTTCTTGTCTCCCTTTTTATAAACGACGTTTTTGCACGTAATTGCCCTGTATTCAATATCATTTTTCAAAATATAGACATTTATCCAAAAGCCTTTTAACTGGGTTATATGAACCTCGCGCACGCCCATCAATCCATTCTCCAGCAAGCTATGAGCCTGCACCAATCGGGTGCGATTGAGCAGGCTATGGAAATGTATCGCGCGGTGCTGGCGCAGGATCCGAAGCAGGCCGATGCCTTGCACTTGCTCGGCGCGGCGGAATGGCAGCGCGGTAATCTGGATGAAGCCGAGCAACTCATGCGCCGTGCGATTGCGGTGTGGGATAAAGACAGCTCTTATTTCTGCGATCTCGGCGGCGTGCTGAAAAGCAAGGGGGCCTTTGCCGATGCGATTGCCGAATATAAGAAAGCCTTGCTGCGCGATCCGGTTAATCCCAAGGCGCGTGATGGGCTGGCGGAATCTTACGGTTGTTATGGTTATGAGCTCGGTCATGAGCATCGTTGGGACGAGGCTGAAGAGACCTATAAGAAATTCCTAGAATTGCGGCCGGATGATGTTGTTGCCCTTAATAACCTCAGCGAAATCTATCAGCATGCGGGCGAGCGCAAGAAAGCGCTGGAATTGTGCGATCGTGCATTGGGCCTGAAGCCGGATCATAAGACCGTTCTGTACAATCGCGCGCTATGCCGGTTGGCGCTGAATGATTTACCGGGCGGCTGGGCTGATATGGAAGCCGGTACCGGTTATTGGCTGACGCATCTCGATAAACGCCAGAATTTGCCGTGGATTAGTCTGCCGTTGTGGGACGGTTCCGATCCGCGCGGCAAAAAAATCCTGGTATGGGGCGATCAGGGGATTGGCGACGAAGTTTTATTTGCCAGCATGATTCCCGATTTGATTGCTCGCGGCGCGCAAGTGATGGTGGAGTGCATGGATCGCCTCGCGCCGATATTTGCGCGCTCGTTTCCGCAAGCGAAAATTATCGTACGGCAGGCAATACCGAATTTTGCCATCGATTTCGATTATCAGGCGCCCGGTTTGTGGCTGGGGCGTTGGCTGCGGACGGATGCCTCAAAATTTCCGGAACGGATTTCTTATCTTGTGGCCGATCCGCAGAAAGTCGCGGAACTTCGCGCCCGATATCAAGCATTGGGAAAAAAGCATATTATCGGCATCGCGTGGCATAGCATCAGCGGCGGGCGGGCTTCGGAACGGCGGATGATGTTGCGGGAATTGGTTTCGGTTTTGCCGCTCAGCGATACGCTTTATATCGATCTACAATATGGAGACCGCGAACCCGAGATTGCGGAAGTACGAAAAGAATTTCCCGATTTTGTATTGCATCAGGATCGTGAGATCGACCAGCTGCGCGATATGGATGGGTTTGCGGCGCAGATCAAGACCTGCGACCGGATCGTGACTATCGGCAATACGACAGCGCATATGGCCGGTGCGCTCGGCGTTGCGGCCGATGTGCTGCTGCCGCCATCCAGCCTGACCTGGTACTGGTTCGAGCAACGCGGCGATAGTCCCTGGTATCCGTCTTTGCGCCTGCATCGCCGCCCCAAAAATGGCGATTGGAGCGCGGCGCTGGCGGGGATTGCGGGCGGCAGGTAGTTGATGAATAATGCCGCGATGCAGAGCAATGCCGCTTTAACCGACGATCAAAATACCGCGCCCGATAGCGGTCGCGCGCGGGCCTATACCGGCATTTTGCCGTGTCAGGCCATCCGCGAGATGATCGAAGCCGGCGATATCAAGGCCGACGAAATCCTGCCCGATCAAATTCAGCCCGCCAGCATCGATTTGCGGCTGGGCGATTATGCCTATCCGGTCGATACCAGCTTTTTGCCAGGTGCCGGCATGAGCGTGTTCGAAAAAATGCAGCAAGTCGATGCCCGGTTCGACGATTTCAAGATCGATCTGCGCAATGGCGCGGTGCTGGAGAAGGGGCGGGTTTATCTGGTGCCCTTGCTCGAAGAAGTGAATCTGAAAAGCGATGTGGCCGGTTTTGCCAATCCGAAAAGCTCGACCGGGCGGCTCGATATTCTCACGCGCCTGATTGCCGACAAGGGGACCTCGTTCGATCAGGTCGAAAAGGGATATAGCGGCAAGCTTTATCTGGAAATTGTGCCGCGGACTTTCAGCATTGTGGTCAAAACGGGAGCGCGGTTGAACCAGTTGCGTTTCAGCCGTATGCGCGGCGTGGCGGCGTCACCAATTCCGCAAAGCGAATGGGAGCGTTTGCTGGGCGAAGGGCAAGTAGTGCATCTGGAAGATAACGAAAAGAAGCTCAGCGAAGAAAAAGGCATGCTGCGCTTTAGCGTCGATTTACAAGGTGGCGGCGAAGACGAGCTTATCGGTTACCGTGCCAAACGGCATGCCGGACGCATCGATCTGGACCGGCGCGATTATGATCCGCTGGATTTCTGGGAGCCGATCCGTTTTCATAAATCGCCGTCGCTGATACTTGACCCCAACGAATTTTATATTCTGATGACACGTGAGGCTGTGGCCGTGCCGCCCGATTATGCCGCTGAAATGGTGCCGTATGATACGCGCGCGGGCGAATTCCGCGTGCATTATGCCGGTTTCTTCGATCCCGGCTTCGGTTGGGACACTGCTACCGGCAAGGCTGGCGGCAGTCGCGCGGTGTTGGAAGTGCGCTCGCACGAAGTGCCGTTTTTACTGGAACACGGGCAGACAGTCGGCTGGCTTCGGTATGAGCGTATGGCCGCGCGGCCCGATACGCTTTACGGCGCGACCGGCACTTCGCATTATCAAAATCAGGGGCTGAAGTTAGGGAAGCAGTTTAAATAGGAAGACGATTGTTTCTATTCGCACTTGGCCGTTTTCTGACCAAAAATTAATCTGACGACATTCGTTCCTTTAGCTGGAACGGGACCAACATCCTTATTTTCTGTATTCATAAAACGGTCGAACTGAATTTGAGCCGTGTTCATCAAATCAAAAATGTCATTTTTGCTGCATGCCTCCGGCAAAACAGGCAAAGTAAAACGGATGCCAAGTTTTTGCTCTGCTTGGCCAAGCAGCTGTAGGGCTTCTTCGCGCGCCGTATCGATATTTGGAAACTGAGACCATGAGGCATTACATAAAAATGCGGTTAATGAATCGGCATCGTATTTACAGCCGATCGGTAACGTTTCCGGCATTTCTGAAACGCCTGCATTTAAAACGAGTTTTCTGACTGCATCATCCAAATTGGTTTTCCAATTCGGATCATGTCTTTCGATAATATTATCCATTCAAAAACCTAGGCTGCTTCTGTTTTTATAGCTCCCGCTATTTCTTCAACTAATGCCTTCACCAATTTCTCATCGTCGCCTTCGGCCATCACGCGGATCAAGGGTTCAGTGCCCGATTTGCGGATCAGCAGGCGGCCATTGCCGTTGAGCTTTTTCTCCGCCTGTTCGATAGCCTGTTTGACGGAAGATTTTTGCAGCATTTCGGCAGGTGCGCGGACGTTAAGCAAAATCTGCGGCAGCGGCTTGAACAAAGTGCATACTTCGCTGGCTTTGCGTTTCTGCTGGCGGATGCAGGCGAGAATTTGCAGCGCGGCGATGAGACCGTCACCGGTGGTGCTGTAATCGCTCAGTACGATATGGCCCGATTGCTCGCCGCCGACATTGCAGCCTTTGATGCGCATATCTTCGACCACATAGCGGTCACCGACGGGGGTGCGATGAAGGGTAAGTTTTTGTTCGCCGAGGAAACGTTCGAGCCCGAGATTGGACATCACAGTTGCCACGATGCCATTGCCAGTCAAACGGCCGGACTTTGCCCAGCTTTGCGCGATAAGGGCCATTAATTGATCGCCGTCGATACGGTGGCCTTTTTCATCGGACATGATGAGGCGGTCGGCGTCGCCGTCGAGCGCGATGCCGGCATCGGCCTGATGCAGTAAAACCGCTTCCTGCATAAGTTCAGGATGCGTCGCGCCGCAGTTGGCATTGATGTTTTTACCGTCGGGATGCACGGCAACCGGAATAACCTCGGCGCCCAATTCCCACAAAACCGAAGGGGCGACTTTGTAGGCCGCGCCATTCGCGCAATCGACCACGATCTTGAGACCGTCGAGCCTCTGACCCGCCGGAAAGGTTGCTTTGACATATTCGACATAGCGTCCAATGGCGTCATCAAGACGGCTGGCGCGGCCCAGTTCGCCGGGGGGGGCGTGATCGTCGGTTGCGCCTTCGGCGGCGCGAGCTTCGATTTTAGCTTCGAGCTCATCGGAAAGTTTGGTGCCGTCGGGTGCGAACAGCTTGATGCCGTTATCTTCATACGGATTGTGCGAGGCGGAAATCATCACGCCCATATCGGCGCGCAGGCTGCGCGTCAGCATCGCCACCGCCGGAGTAGGGATGGGGCCCAGCAAGATCACATCCATACCCTTGGCGATGAAGCCCGCTGTCAGCGCCGGTTCGATTAAATAACCGGAGAGGCGCGTATCCTTGCCGATCACCACGCGATGACGATGCTCGCCACGGCGGAACAGACTGGCGGCGGCCATTGCCACGCGCAACGCCGTTTCGGCCGTCATCGGTTCCTGATTGGCGCGGCCGCGAATGCCGTCGGTGCCGAAAAGTTTGCGGGTCATAATGTTCTCGAAATTCCAGTTCAAATTTAAGCAGATTATAGTGCCAAATCTTGTTTGGTCGAGCTTATTTTATAAGGCTTTTATTGCAATCATTCGGGCGCTGCCCTTCGAGATTCTAAGGCAGTCTGTGCTCGAATAGCATCAGGTCTTACTACTAACATTTCATGCCAATAAGCTTCTCTTTCAGCTTCTCTACGGGCGTTCCGTAGTAATCTATTTACTCTTTCAGCGGCTTCTTCGCTTTCCCGGGCATCCCTTTCGCATGGGTGGTTCCAGTAGGCATTCCTGTCAGTTTCAGCCTCTATATATACTTTTTTATCAAGCCGGGTTGTCAGGCGAGCAAGTGACATGCCTTCTCTACAATAAGGCGATGTATTGGGAAGATCGAGATATAGATAAGCTTCTTGAATTTGATCGCGATAATGATGTCTTTTTTCGTGTGTTACAATACACATGACTTTTGAAAAATCATTCCAACCATGTTTAATGGAAGTATTGATATTCATAGAATTACGAAAATACCATCCTGAAGAGGGTGACTCTGGCTCGTTTTGGAATGTGTAGCCCCTAAGCGGCTCGAAAGTCATATCTTCAGTGCTATAGGCGCGGTCATGCAAATTTGCCACATACTTAACAGCTTCCTGACGATCTTCTTCATTATAATCGCGCCAGTTCATATATGCAGATTCTACTCTCATATTTAATCTAGCAATTTCGGTGAACCATAGACCACCTTCGAGCATTTTGTGCCGATAGGCAGCGTCAATCGGATGATGACGGAAAAGCTCAGCCAATACTCTTAAGGCAACTGCTTTTACACTCGCATGGTTTGTATGAGAATTTTTGGCGTCAATTGCTTGATATTTTCGAAATACTTCGTATGCACTTCTGATAAAAACCGCTCTTGTAGGCCAAGGTTTAGTTAAGATTGGTGCAAGGAAGACATCAATTCTTTGATGCGGATGAGCTGCCGCCTCTTCGCTGTTGGCGAGCGCGATGTTCCAGAAATTAGCTTCCACTTGAGCAAATGAATTAGGCTTCATAAAAAATCCGGTTCGTAAAAATTAATAATCATTCTAACGTAATTTCACTTCAAACAGAAGATAATCCGGATCGAGCGGGATCACAACCGGATTGAGCCATGCCGGGATGTCGCCATTAACCAAACGCTCGATCAATGTGGGGTGATCGCGGCTGCTGGACATATGCAAACGGCCTTGCTGGTTCATCGAAAGATAGGCGTTGAAGCGCATCTGGAATGTGTCCAGTCCGGCATAGAAGGGGGGAATACGGCGGCATACAAGGACCAGATCTATATGCCGTTTGAGGGCGACGGCGGCTGCTTTGCGATCGTCACGGGCATTGAAGAAATCGAACCCGTCGGTATTGCCGTTTACGTTAAAGGGCGCGGCCAGCACGTTATGTGCCGTGCGGAACATCAATTCCGGCCCTTCATTCATGCCGCTTAGGATCATGCGCGGATGATCGCCATAAGCCTCATTCAGATAATCGCTGGCATGCAGGAGCGGACAGGTCGGAACAGGCCGTACCGAAGGAAATAACAAGACATCGGGATAGATGCGGGCCTGGCCCATGATCGAGGGCAGCAATATTGCCGGGAGCGGAGCGATGAGGAGAAAGGCTGTAATCTCGGCCCAAAAGCGCGGGCGGCCAGTGAGGCCTCGCGCGGCGATTTTATCCCAGCAACGCCAGGCCAGCCATGTGAGCGGCGTGATGCTGAAGATCTGCGCGAACCAGCCGACGCGTACTTGCCAGAATAAGGTCAGCAGCAAGGCGGGGATCAGGAAGAAGGCATGAATAAACCAGACGAGGCGCTTGCGGTTCTGTGTGCCAATCAGATTGCGAATGACAACCACGGTGGCCAGAGAAGGCATGAACATGATGTGCAGAAACAGCATCAGCGCGCGCCAGATTGTGCCGGGCGCGTAGAGATGGAAATGCATCGAAATCCAGAAAGGCTGCGCCTCGCCGATATTTTCCAATGCGGTGGTAGAATTGAAATCGTCGTAATCGGCGAAGGGGCCGTTCAAGACATCGGGTACCAGATAGAAGAAAAGCGCTGCCGCGCAAAAGCCGAGCGCCGCGAACAAAGCGAGGCGCAGAGTGCGGTTGGTGGTGAGCTGCGAGCCTGTCCAGCCGAGAATGAAAACGGCTCCGGCGAGCAGGGCATAGATAAGATCAGCCACCGAGAACCAGGACAAAGCGCGGCTGGCATATTGATCGGACGGCAGCGCCAGCAATAAAGCTCCGGCAATCGCGAGGGGTAGCGCAATGCCGAAGATGGCGGCGTTGCGCAGAACAAATCCGCCGCGCCATCCGGCGATGAGGGCGAGGCAGCCGGAGAACAGGATCAGCCACGGCAGAGCTTCAGTGCCGATCCCCAGGCCGCATGCAAAAGCTATTGCTGCTGCAATCGCCGCCTTCCAGCCACGCGGACATAAAACGATGCGGATAAGGCAGGCGAGCGATATTGCACCGATGATAATTTGATAGCCGTGATGATCGACACGGCCGGGGAGGAAATTGAACGAAGCCGTGGAGGCGAAAAGTAAAAATATGGCGGCAAGATCGCTGCGTCTTTTTTTGACCAGTGGCTG
>OLLY01000087.1_pt1 | contig 13137 bp, 13 predicted proteins | sample 1604681 | NCBI WGS metagenome assembly OLLY01 (sample SAMEA104055725, study PRJEB20765) | soil metagenome | biome: Arctic tundra; feature: Polygonal ground; material: soil | place: USA | collected 2011-09 | depth 0-0.5 m | reverse complement strand
GCATCTGCTTTCGACCTCCGGCTTTCACGTCACCATTATGGGCCTGCTGGTTTATTTTCCGCTGCGCGCGATGCTGGCGCTGATCCCGTGGATCGCCTTGCGTTATCCGATTAAAAAATGGGCGGCGGGCGGCGCAATTTTATCGACCATCGGTTACACGCTTCTGGTCGGATCGCCGGCGGCGACTTTACGTTCGATGATCATGACCGGCATTGCGATGACAGGCGTCATCGTCGACCGTCCTGCTACTGTTATGCGGTTGGTGATGTTGTCTGCGGCGATTGTGATGCTGATGGCCCCGGATGCGATGATGGGGCCGAGTTTTCAAATGTCGTTCGCGGCAGTCCTTTGTTTAATCGCCGCTTATGAACGCGCACCAGGATGGACCCAAAACACGCCGCGCCTGCAATTGCCCGGTTGGCTGGAACCGATCTGGAAACATCTTTATGCAATCATCCGTACATCGTTGATCGCAACGGCAGCGACGACGCCCTTTGTAATCTATCATTTCCAGACTTTCAGTTTTTACGGCTTCGCCGCCAATACGCTGGCTATCCCGATGACCAGCTTTTGGGTGATGCCGTGCATTTTGCTGGCCTACATCACGGTGCCGCTGGGGCTGGATGGGCCCTTCATCAAAGGTGCCGGCTATGGCATTGCCGTGACCATCAAGATCGCCGAAATGGTTGCTGCGTGGCCTTATGCACTTTTGCATGCACCGGCGATGCCCTCGACAGCATTGGTTGCGGTTATATTGGGTGGCTTGTGGCTGTGTCTCTGGCGGCGGCGCTGGCGATTTTTGGGATTCATTCCAATTGCGATCGGCATGCTTTATCCGCTGTACACGGCAGAGCCGGATTTTATGGTGACAGGCGACGGCAAGGAATGGGCGGCACGGCTGAATGACGGAAGGCTGGCCGCTTCAACCTTGCGGCGCGATAAATTCATATTCCAGCAATGGCAGGAACGGATAGGTAATCCGGATTTAATCGATATCGACAATTTGCCGCCGGAAGAAACGGATCTGCGTTGTGATGATGCGGGATGCGTGTATCGCAAGCAGGGGCATATCGTGGCAATACCGAAAATCGAAGGCGCCGCGCTGGAAGATTGCGAACGAGCGGATATCGTTGTCGCATCATTTGTGATCAAGGATTGCGATGCACCAACCGTGATTGATGATCCCGAATTATGGCATCGCGGCGCGCACGTTATTTATTTCCACGGCAGCGATGTGCAGATTGAATATGTGCAGCCGAGGCGCGGCAGACGCCCCTGGAGTGCTGGGTGGAGATTGGACAAAAAAGACTCTGAGTAAGCCCCTTTGCCAGTCCATCCCGGCGCAAGCCGGGATCCAGACGGACTCTCAATCTTTATAAAAAGTCGTTTTGCCCGACAGTTTTATAAATGTGTACTGGCAGTTCTTATTGTGAGTATGCCTGGACCCCGGCTTGCGCCGGGGTGGCAGCTAATGAATGATTTGGGGATATAAATCATCCCAGTTGGGATTTTCTTTTTCGATTAACTGAATTTTCCAAGCTCTTCGCCATTCCTTGATACATTTTTCGCGATGAAGAGCATTTTCAAAGTCTTCATGAACTTCGTAATAGACTAACTGCTTAATTCCATATTTTTTGGTAAAGCCAGGGACAAATTCATTTTTATGTTCGTATACACGTCTAACAAGATCGGATGTTACGCCGACATAAAGCGTACCGACTTTATGGCTGGCTAGCATGTAAACATAATTCGGCATCGCTCATACCGATTGATTAGACTTCAGTACTGCCGAACCAACCCAACCAGTTTTCCCTGCACGCGAACATGATCGGCGTCGCACATGCGGGTTTGATAATTTTTATTGGCGGGAATGAGGGCGATCTTGCTGCCGCGGCGTTCGAGCTTTTTGAGCGTGACTTCATTGCCGGCTTCGTCATCGCCTGCAATCATCGCCACCACGATGGCGCCGTTTTCGGCCGTGTTGCATTTACGGATGATAACGCGGTCGCCATCCATAATGCCGGCTTCGATCATCGAATCGCCGGCGACTTCCAGCGCGTAATGATCCTCAGGCCCGACTTTGCCGCGCATACCGGCAATAAGGCCGAGCGGCACATCGATATTGGCATCGGCATCGCGCATTGCCTCAATCGGCGCACCGGCTGCGATACGGCCATACAGTGGCAAACGTATGCTTTGCGCGGCAATCGCCGCCATAGCGGGTATGGAATGGGGAAGCTTTGCTTTACGTGCCGACGATCTGGCGGTTTTTTCCGATTCGATGCCTTCCGGCATGCGGGTGATTTCCAGCGCACGGGCGCGATGCGGCAGGCGCCTGATAAAGCCGCGTTCCTCAAGCCCCGTAATCAGCCGGTGAATGCCCGATTTCGACTTCAGGCCGAGCGCTTCCTTCATTTCGTCAAAGGAAGGCGGGATGCCGTCTTCGGCCATGCGATCGTGGATCAGCAGCAGCAATTCTTTTTGTTTGCGGGTAAGCATGAAAAGCTCCATAAGAACAAAACATGAATGTTCTACTTTAGTTCTCATGGGGTGTCAAGCACCAGACATGGACCAATCTTCGGAATCTGGAATAATCCATAAGAATCCATCGTTTGAAATCAGCCGTTTGGCAAGCAAAACAAATTTTTAGCCGGTGTTTTAAAATGACACTGTTTTAACTTTGTTAAGCTAGGCTAAAAAGACATTAACTAGGTTGCGGCATGTACCTTCTCACCTTCGCCTTTCTCATCATCGGTATGCTCGGCATCTACACGCAGGTGCTCGCCGTTCAAACCGCGCGCCTCGCCGCCAGCCAGACCGGCATCGCGCAAGCGATGACCGATTGGCATGGTGCCGCCCTTAGTCTTGCAAATAATGTCATAAGTCCATTACCGGCGAGCGGCACAAGCTGCAGTTTAACTTCAGGATATACGCCCGCGGGCGTAGCTTATTGTCAGCCCGGCCTTAACGTTGCTGTAATTTCTGCTGCTCCCAATACCGTTGTGACCGGAAGCTATACTTTCAACGGACATGCTTATCCGCATCTGCCTGCGGCCTACAATACCGCTCTCTATCAGTGGAATTCGATCCTCTATAACTATGGCGGCAGTTATTATGTCGTCACATTCGTGCAAGCCTCCGCAAGTGCGCCGGGTTTCGTTTCCACCGCGACGGGATCACAGATCACCTATACGCAAGCCGATATTTATCGGCAGCTTCAACGGGCCGGTTTTCCGATTATGAATTACGGCTATGTGGAGGCGGGCACTCTGACGACGCCTGCCACCATCAGTGGCGTACCCGTTACTTACACAAACATTCCCCTGAGCGCCGTGCCCTCGGGATCGCTTGCCATCATTTCCAATTCCAGCCAATGTAGCGGATGCTAAGGAGATAAGAATATGCAGCACCGGATTCGCAACCGTCGCCTCGGCTTTACCCTGACGGAACTTGCCATCGTTATGGCGGTCGTTGGCGTTCTTGCCGCCGGTCTCTTCAATCTTATTTCGGGCGCTAACACTCAAACGCGGGATGCAGCAGCGGCCAACCAGCAGCAGCAATTGATCGATGCGGTAAAGGCATATCTGGCCTCTGACGAGGGTACAAATATTTATTTGAGAAGTTTAGGTGTAAACACATCAGGCGGCATTGACCTTCCGTTGCCGTCCACAAATCATACTGCGGGAGACACGAATTGCGGCACCGATGCTCCGATGAGTGGCGTAGATCCGGGCTTGTGCGCTTTTCTTCCGGCAGGTTTTTCAGGCTCTACGACCAATTCTTATAACGAAATTTTCTCCATCCGGGTGCTCAGAGACGGGACCGCCGCCAACACGGTGCCTCAAACCTATTCATTCATGATTTTGGCATGGAGCCCGACAGCCGTATCGTCATTTCCTCTTGTCGGGGATGCATCCGGCGCGCGCATTGCCTCTCTCATCGGCGGTGATGGCGGCTTTATCTATACCGCCCCGGTTTGTACGGCCGCCGCCAGTCAGCTGGTAGCATGCGGTTCTTACGGCACGTGGAGTTCAAACGTCAACGTCGCCAATAATGGTTACAATTTTCCTGTGGCCAAGGCTCTTAACGGCGATATCGTTTCACGCACTTACGTTTCGCCTGAAGCGAATTTTGCTACGCAATGGCTCGCGCGCCTGCGGGTGCCGAGCGGCGACACCACATATGCATTAAACACGATGACCATGCCGGAGTATTTGGGCGCCCAGCCGCTGATCATGGGAAGTCCGGTTGTGGGGTCGGCTGTACCGGCCGTGGCAGGCTTGTATATGGGGGCCTATGGATCACCGGCGCCCACAACGGGAGGCACTAATCTCTATATGTCGGGCGGCACAATTACGGGCACAGGCACGAGCAATATAAACCTCGTCAATTCGTCGAAACCTGCCATACCGGCCGTTATTAGCCTATCGACGGCTTGCAGCTCTTTAACGGATTCAACCTGCCCACCGGCTATTTTGATTTCAGCGGGCGATATCAGCATGCCGAACGGAGAGCTGAATGCGAACACTCTGTATGCCGGCACTTTTATTTATCAGAGTTCGGACTTGCGCCTAAAATCGAATGTCCACCCCCTCGCCAATTCGCTGGATACGATTATGCGACTCAAGCCGGTTTCGTTTGATTTTAAAGCGAGCAACCGATCGGGGCTTGGCGTAATCGCTCAGGATATTGAGACGGTTTATCCGCAGTTGGTAAGCCAGGCGAGAGACGGGACAAAGGCCGTTAATTATGACGGTTTGATTGCGCCGCTCATCGACGCGGTTCAGGAGCTCAAAAAGGAAAACGATCAATTGCGTCAGCAGATAAACGCACAAACCATGCGCGAAGATGATCTGGAGCAGCAATTAAAACGGCAGCGCGCCCCGTAAAAAGTTTTTTGGGCTGCTATAAAACTTATTGAGCGCCGACCAAATCGCAATGCACGGCGCATTCGTCGTCTTGAATTTGCGACACGCAGCAATGCGGTGTTGTTCGGGTGGTCGCATATTTGGGCAGTACATTTTCCTTGGTCACAAGACAGTTATTGCTGTCGAGCCCTAAAGCACTTTCGAAAAAGCCATCGCTATTGGTGAACCCAAAATATTGGGTGATGCAGGCGTTAGCAAAACTCTCCACCCGAGAAAAATCATCAGAACAGGAGACATGTTGGGGGCATGTGATGCCTCCGTAGTTGTGACCCGTTGCAGAATTGTTTTGTGCTTTTACGGAGGAGGACATCAATAAAGATGCGATAAGCGCGGCGGCGATCAAAAAACGCATTGCCTGGATCCTCCCGAATGGCAGATTGATCCATAATCTATAACCGCGCGGGCTTTATTCCGGCAAGCCGCTATTTTCCGATTCGGGCCGAGTGTTGCATTCGGATACGGGACAAAAAAACAGGGCGGGTTTTGAGGCCCGCCCTAAAAATTCGTATGAACAGCGAAGAAACCGCTGGATATCGCCTCTTAAGCTGCTTTCTTCTCGCGTTCGCGGGTCAGAACATTTTCAAGCTTTTGCGTGGCCTTGACCTGGTCGATCTTTTCGACGGCGGCAAGCTCACGGGCCAGACGTTCCAGCGCAGCCTGATAAATCTGGCGTTCGCTGTAGGATTGTTCCGGCTGGTCGCTGCCGCGATGCAGATCGCGCACCACTTCGGCGATCGATACCGGGTCGCCCGAATTGATCTTTGATTCATATTCCTGCGCGCGGCGGCTCCACATAACGCGGCGCACCTTCGAGCGGCCCTGCAGGGTGGAAATGGCTTCCTTGATCCGGTCGCGCGACGACAAGCGGCGCAGACCCGAGGTCTTGGCTTTGGTTACCGGCACCTTGAGGCGCATACGGTCTTGTTCGAACGAGATAGAATAGAGCATCACATCGGCCTGCCCGACGATGGAGAAAGTATCGATGCCTTCCACGCGGCCCACACCGTGAGCCGGGTACACCACAAAATCACCTTTTTTGAATTCAAGCTTCTCGGCCATGATGATTTTTTCTCCCGCGCCAGAATTATCAACTTAGGATGGCAATAGATCGTGGCGAAAATAGCGGAGAGAAGCGTATGGCTTTCGTTCTGCAATTGGTCCCGAAGGACCGCGACTCACAAAACGACTACCGGCCCGAACCCGCTTCTTGGGCCCGATTGCCTGTTACGCTACCGAAACCGGGTATTTCACCAAGTCCCACTGCTTTCGCCGGACATTGCCCGACTTCAGCAATTATATACCATTTATTAGGGATTATTACAAAACTTTCGTGAAAGAAAATTAGTTTTCGTGGAATATCAAAGACTTGCTGTCTGCGAATTAACTGGGCCTTAAGAAAAAAATTAACCAATTTTTGCCTTACGTTCATCGAGAACAATTTAGTTTTTATGCTTAATCATCAGTTTTTTGGCCCCCGTCGATCAAAAGGCGACATTTTCTCCCTCGGCACTTGTTTTGGCCGCCGTTTTAATTCCAAAAGAATTTCACGCCTACGGCCACGTGGTAACGCTTGAATGATTTTCGTCGGCGTTTCATTTGCGGGGCTCAAAGAATTTCCCTTAAAGGGCTTTGTACTGCCTGGAAAAACAGTAGCTAGAGTCGGTCCTTCGATTTCTTTGACCGGCGATAGACTATCGTTAAATCCCTTTTCGCTAACACGCTGCTGAGGTTTTATTATAGCGAGAGATAAAGGTTCAGAAATGGGCGAAGCAGTATCGGGTATAGAAGAAGCACCTGTTATAACCGATTTCTTCTCAGAAGCAGCTGGCCGGCGACGATGTAAAGTCTTTGCTGCAGGCTTAAAAGAAGGTTTCACAAAATTTTCATTTAATAAAGATTCAAAAGTTACCCCATTCAATTCTCCAGCCAAAATTGCTAATAGCCGCCCTGAAATTTCATTAAAATATTTGCGGGCCCGATCAAGTGACTGTGCCCTTCTCTTCGATGGCAGATCGCCTTTTCTCGCTTTATGCTCTCTTTTTGTCCGAACCATATATGCCGTTATATCGTCGGCAATAAAAAGGATTGCGGCAGCATGCGTTTTTACAACCCAGTCAAACGGTGATCGATTAGCTCCTTTTTTCTTCAAAGCATTTAAGGCGCACGCAAGTTCGGCGATCTCCAAAACATTACCTGAAAGCAAAAGCTTGCCTGCTTCTTCCATGGAAGCCAAACGGGGCATATTTGCATGGTCTTGAAGTCTTTTGATTGCCTGATCGAAAAGCTCTGGCGTGCTGGATATCCGCAATTCGACTTTGGGTATGGGCTTCGTATCTTCATTTTCGGCAAATTCATCATGAAAGAAGTCAACGGAACAATACACGTTCTGAGAGTTGGGCTTTCCCACAGTTTTAATATATGTGCACAGACCTTGTCTGCGCGAAATAAGCAGTTGGCCCGGCTTGAATTCGGTTCTAATTCTGCGAGACGCAGCCTTTGGTTCGCTATCTGGTCGATCCGGAATTTCTTCAATAATTTTCATATAATTTCTCCACAAGAAATCTCATTAAAAAATACCTGCTAACCAAGGAAAAAACTTACCTTAATCCATGTAGTTATAGAAGGGGAATATTGCGCGCCCTATTTCCCCGGCTTGTCGCTGAAGTCGTTCTTGAATTTATCGGGTTTGCCCTTCCATTCGTCGGCGTCGGGCGGCGCTTCTTTCTTGCGCGTGATATTGGGCCATTTGGTGGAATATTCGCGGTTAAGCTCCAGCCATTTTTCGGCCTGGCCGTCGGTGTCGGAGATAATCGCCTCGGCCGGGCATTCGGGTTCGCACACGCCGCAATCGATGCATTCTTCCGGGCTGATGACGAGCATATTCTCGCCCTCGTAAAAACAATCGACCGGGCAGACTTCGACGCAATCCATATATTTACAGCGGATGCAGGCTTCGGTAACGACGTAAGGCATAATGGCTCCTGAAAAAGGCCGGATTCCGGCGGCGGTTTCCAATATTCGATTAACGCAGAGGGCTCTATAAGGCAAGGCCACCCCTATCGACAAGGGGCATAGCGCAGCAGGCAAGTTATGGCTATGCTGCGCTCGCGAAAGGATGGAACCTGCCCGATGACCTCAAGGCTTGAAAAATTATGCGTGGAACGCGGCCTTAAAATGACCGAGCAAAGGCGCGTCATCAGCCGGGTTTTGTCCGAAGCCCATGATCATCCGGATGTCGAGGAAATTTACCGCCGGGCCGTGGCCCTCGACCCCAAAATCAGCATCGCCACCGTCTACCGGACGATGCGTTTGTACGAAGACGCCAATATCATCGAGCGCCTGGATTTCGGCGACGGCCGCGCGCGCTATGAAGAAAACCGCGAGGAGCATCATCACCACCTGATCGACGTCAACAGCGGCAAGGTGATCGAATTCCAGAATGAAGAGCTGGAAGAGATGAAGCGCATGATCGCCGCCCAGCTCGGCTACGACCTGATCGGCGACCGGCTGGAATTGTACGGGGTCAAGCAGGGTTCGAAGGAAAAGCAGGGCAAAGATTGACCCTAGCCGCCGAACCAATTATGAGCATTCACAGAGTGCCATCGCCGTTGTAGCTCAGGGGTAGAGCAGAGCTTTCGTAAAGCTAAGGTCGGGGGTTCAAATCCCTCCAACGGCACCACGCTTCGCCTTCGGCTACGCGTGGCGCAGCCACGCAAACAAAAAGTGAAGCGTGTCCGGCGTAGCCCCGAAAGGGGCGAAGACGGACGGGTTGCCGCGTTCGCTACGCGTGGCGCAGCCACCTACCGGCAATAATCCACTTTCGGGCCCAGCTTCAGCTGCTTCTTTTGCGAGTCGAAATTCATCGCATTGGCCTTGGCGCAGAAGCTTTCGGTCGAGCCTTTATATTCGATATTGAGAACCGGCTTGTTCTGCTTGATGAAAGGAACCAAGCCTAGGCAAGTGTCGTTTTCGAAGCATTGCTCATTCACCGCAAAATCAAAATGGCTGATCAGGTCCTTGACCTGCGGAATGTCGTTCTTAAGCCCGACGGCCATCCCGGCTTTATGCGCGAGATCGGCGATCATCAAATTATAGGCAAGCTGATCTTTGTAGGCTAACGGAAAGCCGGATTCATTATCGTAACCTTCCACATTGTCGGGATCGACGCCGTCGCATTTTTTCTGCACCGCCATATCGATACGCGCTTCCATGATCGGCTTGAGCAAATCGAGCTTGCGGATATCGAGCCACTTCTCGCCTTCCCAGCCGTTGGTGCGGCCGAGCGTGGAAGCGGGAAAATCGCCGGCATCGCGGCGCCAGTTTTCGAAACTGCCTGCGCTGAAATAGCAAACGACTTTCTTGCCGTTCTTATGAATGGCGTCGATGACCCACTGATCGGTATCGACCAGATCGATATCGTAAACGGCGACATCGAGGTTGGTATCGATCTTGCCGGCATACTGAATTTGCCAATGCAGGCCAGGATGCGGATGCCACCAGTTGCCGCCGGACTCATGGGCATTTGCCGGCGGTGAAAGAATGACGGTCAGAAGAAACAATGCTGTAAATGCGACGATAGAATTTTTCATGTTTTTTGCCCGCTCTGGGGATTCTCCATTGGCCTTTCCGGCACCATACTTTCAGGATTGGGATATGGAAAGGCCTTATGGCCATTCTAAGGCAGAAGATGGGCCTGAGTCCCCTTGCCCTTGCTTGCCCGGCCGATCCCGGCTAAAAAAATCCCATGAATGCTCCAACTGCTTTCCTGGCCGCCATACTTGAAGTGGCCGATGTCATTTTAGGCCTTTATATCTGGGTGCTGATTATCGGCGCTATCCTTAGCTGGCTGGTCGCATTCGGCGTCATCAATATGCATAACCGGTTCGTGCAAATGACCAGCGATTTCATCTATCGCATCACCGAGCCCGCACTGCGTCCGCTGCGGCGCATTCTGCCGCCACTGGGCGGGCTCGACCTGGCGCCGCTGGCGCTGATCTTCATCATCATGTTCCTGCAATCCTTCATCCGTCATTTGGCGATCTGATATGACGGCGCACATCATCGACGGCGCCGCTATCGCCAAACTCCTACGGCAGGAAATCGGCGAAAAAGTCAGATCCCGGGGCGTGACGACGCCGGGCCTCGCGGTCGTTCTGGTCGGCGAAAATCCCGCCAGCGAAGTTTACGTGCGCAACAAGGGCCGCGCGGCCGAAGAAGTCGGCATGAAATCCTGGACCCAGCGTTTGCCTGCGGAAACCACCCAAAAGCAATTGCTCGATCATATCGGCAAGCTCAATGCTGATCCCAACGTGCACGGCATTCTGGTGCAATTGCCATTGCCCAAACAGATCGATGAACAAGCGGTTATCGCCGCTATCGATCCCGCCAAGGATGTCGACGGATTTCATCCGGTCAATGTCGGTGCACTGGCGAGTGGGCTGCCGGGTTTTGTGCCCTGCACGCCGCAAGGCTGCATGATCCTGATCCGCGAAGCGGTGAAGGTTCTGACTAAACGTGAGGATATGGACGGATACAACGCGCTGGTGATCGGGCGCTCGAATATCGTCGGCAAACCAATGTTTCAACTTTTGTTGGCAGCCAACTGCACTGTGACAGTCGCCCATTCGAAGACCAAAGATCTGCCGGGCAAATGCCGCGAAGCCGATATTGTGGTCGCCGCGATCGGCAAGCCGCAATTCGTCAAAGGCGATTGGATCAAGGCTGGTGCTATTGTGATCGATGTCGGCATTAACCGCATCCCCGCCCCTACCTCCACCGACCCCAACAAAACCAGATTGGTAGGCGATGTCGATTTCGCCAGCGCCAGCCAGGTCGCCGGCGCCATTACGCCCGTACCCGGCGGCGTAGGACCGATGACGATTGCCTGTTTGCTGGGAAATACGCTGGAAGGCCCTACAAAGCCAATCATGTAAGTTATTGATTTTTATATGTATTTTTGAAAGTAATTCCGCGAAAGTAAATCGCCTGAAACTGTGCTAATATCCGCCATACTTTATTGAAATTGGAGAGATTTTTATGTCGAACGATATTGAGCAAATGATAAATGGCCTTGGAAACTCTCCCACCGGCTTGGGCTTAACTCATACGGATCGTGTCGCCCCCTTCTCCAGTAAACGTAATTCAAATCCCGGACATCTGTTGCTTCGGGAAACTGCTCGTTTTGCCGGAGTTCGAGTTCGTCATTGGTTTACAAAATCTCCTAGAACTTCATGGACTGTGACCGGCAGCATTGCGCTGGCGGTATTGGCAACCGGTTATGTTGCTTTCCATAATGACAAAACAAAAAATTCACGCGTTTCCCACCGTCAGCCAGCCACCACATTTGTAGCTGCAAAAACAGCAGAGAGCCCTGTTCCATCTTGGTCTCGAGTTGGCCTGGCATTATTGCCTGCACTTTTAGATGTTGTACCTGACTCTTCCATTCCCAATCCGGCGCCGCCCGAACCAATCGAAGAAGCAAATCAGCGACTTCTTGATGCCGGGGATTACGTTGCAAACATACGTGCTCGCCATGCGGCTGAAATAAAGGCAGAAGGCGATGCGAAACAACTGCCTGAGCGCAGACACAAAACTGGCCAAAGGAAAGCTCACGCAGCAGCTCATACAGCTGATTAATCGCTGTGCGTTAACCATCTCGACCTGAAAAACTAATTATTTCCTCTTCCAAAACCGGCCGCTTCAAACGGCCGGTTTTTTTATGCGTCGCTTTTGCGCCGAAAAGCCGTTAACTATCTGCACACAAAGAAAATTTGTCGCATTTCAATCGTCGCGTCTTCCTGCTTAAATAACTTTTTTCAAAGTAAGCACAATTGGAAACAATATGACTGTTGCGGTGGCACCAGCCTTTAATCTGCGGCGCGTTTTCTTTCGTAATCCGCTTGAATTTTTGCAGCGGCCACGGCCTCGCAAGGCCGCGCCTGCTTCGGCAAAACAAAAAGCCAACGTCACCGCCGCAAAGCCGAAAGCAAGCAATACAAGCGCGCGGCCTGTACGCGCATTCCACACCAGCCTTCAAACGCCGGGTTGGGTGTGGCAGCCCGAGGCACAGAAAGCCTCGCCCCAACATAAGGGCGACATGCCCAGTTTATGGGCGGCGGCACGCGGCGGCTTTACGCCCGTCAGCGCGCGCTTTCCCCATTTGCCGAGCACGTCAATCGCCACCGAGACAAGCTTCTGGATGAAGCCCGATTTCAAGGCACGGCCACAATCGGTGGCATCGCAACCGGTTGAAAGAACCATGGTGCTGGTGCCGGCAGGTTTTAAAAAACCCGCGCGGGCAAAACCGAAGCCCAAGCCACCAGCGAAAATCGTGGTCCGCGCACCTGTTGCTGCCCAGCAAGTTCACGTCCTGCCGCCGCAGGGAGATTGGTTGTGGCAATCGGCCTGGGTTCTGCTGGTGATCCCGGTAATGCTTTTGTGGTGGTATAATATTCACACAATTTCATCCTACTATAAGCAGACCCCCGCCTTCGGCGGCGAGATTGCCGATTTCGCCAATTCGATTACGCCGGAACTGCAATCGCTCGATCAGACGATCATCGATCATATTCCCGCCGTCAGACAGAATGTGCGCAGCATGGCATCTCTGTTCGCGCCGCCTGCGCAGGTAGATCAGACACAAAGCACGGTTCTGACGCAGTCTTACCGGCAAAACGCCAATCCGGATTTCATTCGCGCGGCCGATTATGTTTGCAGCATCAAGCTGTCGCAATGCGAAGAGCTTCTGGCGATTGCCAAGATCGAATCCGATATGGGCCGCAATACGGTCAACGGAAAATCGTCGGCGCGCGGCGCCATGCAGGTTATCGATAGCGAGTTTATCCGTATGGTCAGCCAATATGGCGCGAGAAACATGGATAATATCGCCGGTTATATTAACCGGTTGCCGCCTGAGAAAAGCACCGAAGCCGCCCGGCTGCGCGAAGATTACGGTACGTTGCAAACGGCGCTTAATTATATGGCCGGCGAACGCTACAAGAAAAACCATGTCCTGCCTTACATGCTGCAACGGCAGATCTTGCATCTCAGCAATCAGCCTATCATTCAGTTGCTTTTCGTGGCCGATAGTTTGGTCGATCATGAAACCTATATGGCAAGTCGCGGATTAACGGCGGAAGAAAGATTGAAATACGCCTATCTGATTTATGCCGTCGGACCGCCGACCGCCGATGCGGCGCTGGCGGCCTAT
>OLLY01000108.1_pt1 | contig 13138 bp, 13 predicted proteins | sample 1604681 | NCBI WGS metagenome assembly OLLY01 (sample SAMEA104055725, study PRJEB20765) | soil metagenome | biome: Arctic tundra; feature: Polygonal ground; material: soil | place: USA | collected 2011-09 | depth 0-0.5 m | reverse complement strand
TGGCGGCAGCGCACCTGTCACGGGCGCCCAATCGGTGATGGAAAGTCCGGATTCCGTCAGGCGTGTGATCGCACCCAACAAAGCCATAACGAAAATCATGCCGCAGCAGGCATAAAGCCATGCAGAAACTTTAGGCTGAGAATCGTGATTGATTACAGACGGCATGGAAGTTCAAGTCTCCAAGAGGGTATAACTTCACACAATCGATCAGAAAATTTGTAATGATCTTGTGCTAAATCATACATTTCGTCGTCACTTATAATTTTTCCAACATGGACTGAAATTTTCGGATACTCGGCGCAGAGCTTTTTTGCACCAGAGAATGAAGCAACAAGCGAGGTGAATCTTATGTCTTCTTCAGCATGATAATTCAATTTTGCAATTTCAACAGCTCGACATGCGGTGGCTCCGCTGGCAATCGTGTCATCGACTATAAAAACAGGACGATCTGTTTCTTCGGGTAATTTGATCAGGTACTCGGTTAAGTATGTTTCTTTTTTCCGCGTATTTCTGGTCATATCTAAGCCTACAAGCCCAAGAGGACTTCCCGGAAAAAACTCTTGTAGGGGTTTTGATAGGTCCCAGCCTCCACGTAAAACAGCGATGAGTAAAGGAGGATTGAATTTCCGTGGAAGATTGGCAGTTGCTTCGACCGCTAATGCATACATTATAGAAAGCGCGGCTGTTCTGAATTCTATCAGAGAACAACGCGGCTCAAAAAGTATTGGTAAATTGCTAGCAACCCAAGGATGATTGCTGACATGGAGGTTTCTGGGAACAGAATTCTTCATTGTTCTTTGTAACAATCTTCACGCCGCCCGTCTTATATCTTCATCAGGCCGTGGGCGCACAACGCCATAGCCATAAGTGGGCCGGAAAATCGGCGGAACCGTGCGGCGCGCGCGCAGTTTCTTTTGACGTTCGCGCCAGCCGATAGCGGCCGCCGCTATGATCAATCCAACCGGCCAGATCCAGTGCAGTCGGATCGGCAGCAAGGTAAGCACAACAACCGAGAGATTAGCCATCACGCTGCCGATCATCCCGGTGATATGGCGGTTAAGCCAATCGGCGGCATGAATGGCGCCGGGCGCATCGCCCGTGACCAGAAAAATTTTGCGTTGAAACCAGGTACGCCGCCGGCGCAGATGCTGGAAATCGCGCAGCGAAAGATAAAAAGCGTTGAGGGCAAAAAACAGCAGATAAAAACTGCGTTTGCCTTCATCCTCGATCAAGGCATGCAAGCTCACGCCGACGGCGAGAATGAACAAGCCGCCCGGGATCAGCCAATCGATGAGTGTGGGATTTTCTTTTTCATGCGTCGCGCGCCAGCCGCTGAGCAGCAGATAAGCGCAAAAGCAATTGAAGCAGAACAGGACAAGGCTCGATTCGCGATACGCCATAAAACTCGCCAGCGTGAAAGCCGCGCAACTAACGGGAATGTAAAGCCTGCCCCCGATTTTATGTTCGTCGCTGCCTTTGGCGGTGAAAAGCGGCACGCAGGCGACCAGCACGGCGAAAGAGCAAAGCATAAAATGAATGCCGTGCAGCAGCTGGTCGGTGAAAGAGAGAGCGTTATATGTACTTAAAAACACGAATCGCCTCGTTCCGGAAAATACCGGCGGAGGCTAGCAAGCGGATGAACGGGAAGAAAGTCGTTTCGATTACAGAATCAGGCTTTTTTGCCGCACAGAAAGTTTGGTTAATTGCTTAATGCAGAACGATCTCGCCGTTGAAGTAACGGAATTCTCCCGGCGTAATCAGCGCCTGATGGGCGACTTTAACCAAATAAAGTTTGCCTTCGAGTTTGGTTTCCCAGAAGCGCAGAAATTTATGCAGGATGGGAAAGCGGGGAGCGATATCGAGTTCCTGCCAGATGAAGCTTTGCAGGAGCGAGGGGTGGTCCGGCATGTGATAGATAATTTCGGCCGTAGTCAGGCGATAATCCTGAAGCTGTTTGGAAAAATCTTTGTTTCCACTGCTTGGGCCGGGCATATCCACCCCCATGCTCCAATTATAAGGAATAATAGTTAAAGGAGGCTTGAAAGGTTAATGACCCCTTGAAAGGGCGGTTGTTATGGCTTAAATCATTAGCACTCACGGGATGGGAGTGCTAACTCACCGTCGCTTGAGCCAAAACGTAAATTTCGTAATCGAAACGAGCTATTAGGAGCTAAAACATGAAATTCAGACCCCTCCATGACCGCGTCGTGGTCCGTCGCCTCGAAGGCGAAGAGAAAACCGCTGGCGGCATCATCATCCCCGACACCGCCAAGGAAAAGCCGCAGGAAGGCCAAATCGTCGCCGTCGGTCCCGGCGCTCGCGATGAGCAGGGCAAGATCGTAGCGCTCGACGTGAAGAGCGGCGACCGCATTCTGTTCGGCAAATGGTCGGGCACCGAAGTGAAGATCGACGGCGAAGAACTCCTGATCATGAAGGAGTCCGACATCATGGGCGTGATCGAAGGAACCGCGTCCAAGGCCAAGAAGGCCGCGTGACTGCATCGGCTTTTGCAGGTTTTAGGATTCTGCAAGGCAAAGACAAAATAACTCAAACCTGAAGGATAAAAACAATGGCTGCTAAAGATGTAAAATTTGCCGGCGATGCGCGCGAGAAAATGCTGCGCGGCGTCGACATCCTCGCCAACGCAGTAAAAGTAACGCTCGGTCCCAAGGGCCGTAACGTGGTGCTCGAAAAGAGCTTCGGCGCGCCGCGCATCACCAAGGACGGCGTCACCGTCGCCAAGGAAATCGAGCTTGCCGACAAGTTCGAAAATATGGGCGCCCAGATGCTGCGCGAAGTGGCGTCGAAGACGGTCGATATGGCCGGCGACGGCACCACGACCGCAACCGTTCTGGCTCAGGCCATTGTGCGCGAAGGCGCCAAGGCCGTGGCCGCCGGTATGAACCCGATGGACGTCAAGCGCGGCATCGACGCTGCCGTCGAAAAGGTGATCGAAGACCTCAAGGAACGTTCCAAGAAGGTCTCCAGCAATGCCGAAATCGAACAGATCGGCACCATTTCCGCCAACGGCGAAAAGGATATCGGCAAGAAGATCGCCGAAGCCATGGCCAGGGTCGGCAATGAAGGCGTCATCACGATTGAAGAATCGAAGACGATGGAAACCGAGCTGGATGTCGTCGAAGGCATGCAGTTCGATCGCGGCTATCTCTCGCCCTACTTCGTCACCAATGCCGAAAAGATGGTGGTGGAGCTCGACAGCCCCTTCATCCTTTTGCACGAAAGCAAGCTTTCCAGCCTGCAGCCGTTGCTGCCGGTACTGGAAGCCGTGGTGCAAGCGGGCAAGCCGCTCGTCATCGTGGCCGAAGAAGTGGAAGGCGAAGCTCTCGCCACCCTCGTCGTCAACAAGCTGCGCGGCGGCCTCAAGGTCGCGGCTGTAAAGGCCCCCGGCTTCGGCGATCGCCGCAAGGCGATGCTGGAAGACATGGCAATCCTCACGGGTGGTCAGGTTATCTCGCAGGATCTCGGCATCAAGCTTGAAAATGTCACGCTCGATATGCTCGGCACTTCCAAGAAGATCCGCATCGACAAGGAAAACACCACGATCATCGACGGCGCTGGCAAGAAAAAGGACATCGAAGCCCGCTGCAATCAGATCCGTCAGCAGGTCGAGGAAACCAGCTCCGATTACGATCGCGAAAAGCTGCAGGAACGTCTCGCCAAGCTTTCGGGCGGCGTGGCCGTGATCCGCGTCGGCGGTGCGACCGAAATCGAAGTGAAGGAACGCAAGGATCGCGTTGATGACGCGATGCATGCGACTCGTGCGGCCGTGGAAGAAGGCATTGTTGCCGGCGGCGGTGCGGCGTTGTTATACTCAACCCGTGCCATCGAACGCGTCAAGGTCGCCAACGACGACCAGCGCCGCGGTGTCGAAATCGTGCGTCGCGCGCTCGAAGCGCCGGTGCGCCAGATCGCCGACAACGCCGGTACCGACGGCTCCGTCGTCGTGGGCCGCATGCTGGATCAGAAAGACTCCAGCTATGGCTTCGACGCGCAGAAAGGCGAGTATTGCGACTTGCTCAAGGCCGGTATCGTCGATCCGACCAAGGTTGTGCGCATTACGCTCGAAAGTGCGGCGTCTGTTGCAGGCCTGCTCATCACCACCGAGGCGATGGTTGCCGAAAGAGCCGAAAAGAAGGCTCCCGGCGGCTCGCCCGGAGGCATGGGCGGCGGTATGGGCGATATGGATTTCTAAATCCAGCCTGATTGCTTAGACTTAACGAGGGCCGCGGTTGTTATCAGCCGCGGCCCTTTTTTTAAAGCCGGGTATGATCTTTGCTGCTTCCGCTTCGCTAATTTCCAGATGCTCAATAATGTGATGTGCTTCGTCACGTACCTGCGCATTATTGATAGGAGAAGCTAGTCCCCGGTATAACATTTCGCAGGCATCGAAGAATTTTGGATTCTTGTTTTTGCCGCCCCCTTTATTGTTTTTTGCTTTTAAGGAATCTTTGAAATCCAAGAGAGTTCCTCCATTAAATTTCTCTCTCATTCTGCGAGTAATAAGTTCGGCAAATTTATCTATAATTATTTTTTCTTTTAAAGCCGCTTCGTTCGGTGGAAAGAGTGCCTCCGGGTTCTGATAAAAACCTAAAATATCGACCAATATAAGAGCCATAGGTTTTAGTTTACCGGTTTCCAGATTATAGGCTTGTTTCGTTTCTGCGAGGTCATTCAATTTAGCTATAAAATCATCGGCATTGTCACCGTAACTCCCAGACGGGATACGGGCGAGGATGCCGGCTACATCGATTATTCCTTGAGCCGCTAAACATTGACCAAGAAGAGGATGTGCGGAGATTAGTCTATTATACAAATTGGCTGCGAATGTATCGCCCCGCTGCTCGCTATGGACGATTTCTTCTTTGGCCACCACAAGCCGGCGGCGTAGCGATTCCATTTTTTCTCTATAGGGAGCAAAATCAGAAAGTAAATGAAGAGTGGCGTAACGTGCGGCACGTTGTTTGACCACTGCGGCAGCGGCAACATCTAGTCGTTGGCCCACTAATTCCAATTTCTTTCTACGTTTAACTACTTCGGATGCTGCAATGTCTAACTGTTGGCCAAGTGTTTTTGTTTTTTCGCGCAGAGATCCTATGTCGATTGTAAAATCTGTTCGGGCAAGACGAGTTCCCGCCTGCTCCATATACTTTGCAATGGCGCTATCTAAACGATGGCTAAGTCGATCTAATCTTTTCTGATTTCCTCTTTCTTGCTCCTCAAGGCTTCCTTTCCTGGCATAGGCGCGCTTATAGGGATATTTTATAATTTGGACGATCCGCTTTACAACGGCACGAGCTTTTCTTAGTTCGTCTGCGCTCGGTGTTGGATTTGCCTCGGTGACGCAAACGCGTAAAGCAACTTCGTCAAGGGTGAGGACTTTTTCGCCCGCCGCGATAGAAGCTTCAATAACAGCGCGGGTTTTGCCCGCGGTAGAATCTGGTTTGAAAGGTGACTTTACCTTGGGTGAGGTTTTTTCGATTTCTTGAATAGAGTATTCACCAGATTTTATTACGGTAGTTACAGTTCGGCCAACTATTTTTTGATTTAGATCGGGTCTTGCGGCACGCACCTCATCGACAACTTGTTGACGCGTTAATTTCGCTTTGTGTCTAGTGATGACGGCTTGAACAATTTCTGCGGGCGAGCTGTTTGCGTGTGCGATAGTGAATTTTTCACTTTTTGTTTTTCTGCGCCTTCTACCTGCCGCTTTGCCTATTCTGATACTTGCGTGATTGGGAAAGGCATCATCTTCCGGAAGGTCTAAGAACTTGGCGGCTTTTTTCGCATTCTTGCTGAGATAGCCATAAGGGTTCGTAATTGTTGCCCGCAAAAATCGTCTCGCTCCCAGCCTGCCCAGACTGTCTATTAAATGAATTTTACGAATGTGCTTATTTTCAAATACAGTGCGCAAATGGGGCTCTTTCACAAAAATTGGATGCTGAAAAAAAGCGTCCATCTCTTCATCTGCTGGAGCAGGTAAGGTGGCGTTGAAATAGGCTTTCACAAACAATGCCAATTTCTCGCTGCTAAAGTTTGCGAGTTGGGCGACTTCCTCGGTTAAAGGGGAGGGAGAACGAGAGTTGCCACCTTTTTGGATAATTCTTCCTTCTGTAAAGCGAGTCAATCCGGAATGGGCCGCGCTTTTTGTGAACCCTCTCACTTCTATCAGGCCGCGGCAAAGCAGTGCTTGATTGGAATATCCCGCTGCTTTAAGTCCACTTATAAATTCTTCGCGCAGCTCGCCGGGTACGCCAGACAAAGACTGGAAGATAGGAAAATCTTCTATGGATATATCGCGCCAGGGGGTGAGTTTGGCTTTTGCGCGTTTTGGCGTACCCGTATTGTCGATGGGAGTACTCATTTTGCTTTCTCTTAAAATTCAGCCGCTAACTATTTTTTCGAAGGGATATATTACTGCAAACCTATGAAAGTAATTGCGATTCCTGCATCATTTTTGCTTTCTTCGTAACTTGACTTTATAGGCTTAAAAACCTTATAAACTTAACTGCTTGATGGGACGTTTTAAAAACGCATCATCCTATTAACCGAAATTATTAACCAAAAGGCCGGGGCCAGCCCCGCGAAAAGATCATGCCACGTATCTGCTCCGTCACCGGCAAGAAGCCGCTTTATGGCAATAGCGTCAGCCACGCCAATAACAAAACCCGCCGCCGCTGGGAAACGAATTTGCAAATGTGCTCGTTCCCGTCCGAACTTATGGGCAAGCGCATATCGATGCGTGTGACGGCCAACGGCATTCGTACGATCGAGCACAATGGCGGTATCGACGCCTGGCTGCTCGGCACTCGCGACAGCCGTCTCAGCGTCCCGGCGCTTAAAATCAAGAAGCAACTCCGCAAGGCGCAGGCGCGTACAAAGGCTGCCTAACTTTTCGGGGATAAACCCGAATGCCTTCTTTCCTTACCGGCGGTTCACTATCCCAAACAGTCGACGATCACATTTTGTGGGCGTCTGCCTGGCATCGTCTGGCTTTTCTCGATCTTAAACAGCGCGGCAGGCAGGCGGAGAATGTAGCGCCACCGCCCAGTTTTTCCGAATGGTACAAAGGTGCGCTGACGTCATTGCCGCAGGATCAGCCGGCGATCGACCGGCTCGCCGTTTTGCATGACCAGCTTCACACGCTGGCGCGGCTCGTTTTGATCAAAACGCCGGAAGGCAAACCGGTGAGTGCTGCGGATTACGAATCCGTCATTGCCAAATATGACGAATTCATGCAAGGGCTGCGGCGGCTTGAACGCGCTTTTTCGGTTGCGGCTTCGGGTCTCGATCTTTTAACGGGCCTGCGTTCGCGCGTGGGGCTTAAGGAAGATCTGATGCGCGAATACAGCCGTTTTGAACGGACTGAAAAACCTTTCTGCATCGCGATTATGGATATCGATCATTTCAAAGCGGTCAACGATACCTATGGCCACGATGCGGGTGACAGGGTTCTGGCGGCCGTCGCCGATCATGCCGGCAGCGCCTTGCGGCCGTTCGACGATGCTTTCCGCCTGGGCGGTGAGGAATTTCTGCTGTGCCTCAAGGAAGCCGATCTCGGCACCGGCATGAAAGTGCTGGAGCGCCTGCGCGCCAGTCTCGAGCATCTGAAAATCGCGCTGGCCGACCGCACGCATGTTACGGTCACCGCTTCTTTCGGTCTTGTCTGCAGCGTGCCGGAAGTAACCGTCGATGCGATGCTGCACCGGGCCGATCAGGCGCTGTACCGCGCCAAAAATCAGGGCCGCAACCGGATCGTGATATTAGAAGCGGAAACCTAAACCGGCGCTTGCGGCACTTTGCCCAGCTTGCGTGTATGGGCGGTGATGTAAATGCCCGAACCCACGATGACGGCCGAGCCGATCAGCAGATACAGCGTCGGCATTTCGTGCCAGATGAAATAGCCGAGAATGGCGCCTGCTATCAGTTGTGTGTAGTGGAATTGAGAGACGATTGCTGCGGCTGCATGCTTTAGAGCCGTTAAAATCGCCAGATTGGCTATGACATTGATCAAACCGGCCACGGTCAGGATCAGGAATGTTTTTAAATCGACAGGAACGAAATAGAAAAAGACCGGAACCAGGCATCCGATAATCTGAACCAATGCGTTGAAAAAAGTCAGGCTCTCGACATCCTCGCTTTGGGTCATCGATCTCGATCCCACTATGTTTAAAGAGAAAAACAAAAGGCTGCCTGTCACTCCGATATAACCGGTTAGATCGCCTGAAATAGTGCCGCCCGGGTTGATGGCGATAACGACCCCGGCGAAGCCGGCCAGGATGGCGGCAACTTTGGGAATAGTGAGCCGTTCTTTCAGAAAGCAGGAAGCAAGCACGGCAATCACCATCGGCGCCGTGAAGACGACGATATAAAAAATCGTCAGCGGCAGATGTTTGAGCGCAACCACATTGCAGAGATTGCAGCCGAGGGCGAGAAGCGCCAGCCCGGTCTGCGCTTTCTTGTTCCTGGGCCATAATTTTCCGATCGGTTTTCCATTCAGCCGGTTTTTTGAAAGCATAAAGATTGCGCCGACAAGCCCCAGAGAACCGATAACTTCGCAGGGAGGCAATCCCGCTTCGGCCACTAATTTTATGCAGGCATCCGTTATCACCCATAATGTGAAACCGGTCAGGGCAAAAGCGATTGCGCGCAGATGGGAAACGGAAGGCTGCATCAGCTATGCGTTTCTTCTTTAAGAAGCGCGGCCGAGCGGCGGCTATGGGTGATGATATAAATGCCCGATGCGATAATGACCGCGGCGCCAATCAGAACACGCATGGTTGGAATATCGTGCCAGATCAGATAGCCGACGACGATGCCGGTGATGATTTCCGAATATTGAAAAGGTGCGACCAGTGCAGCCGGAGCCATTTTGTAAGCGTGCGCCATAAGGAGCCATCCGAGACTGCCCACCCCGCCGGAAATCAGGGCGAACAAAGTTCCTTTGAACGAAATGGGGGTGAAGCCCATGGCGAGGCCCGCAACAAGCCCGGCCAGCAGGATGACGATGCGCGGATAAAAAGCCGCGCATTCGCGGTTTTCCTTAGGACCCAGGATGCGCAATAGCAGCATCTGAAAAGACATCGTGATCATGCTGGCGAAGACCAGCCCATAGGCAAGCCAGGCGCGGGGATCATGCATGAGATGCTCGGGATTGACGGCAATTGTAACGCCGCAAAATCCGGCCATGATGGCAAGCCCGTGTTTCCAGCCAAAATGCTCGCGCAGGAAAATTGCCGCCAGAATGGAAACAACCACCGGCGAAAGAAATGCGACCGAATAAGCATTGGCCAGCGGCAGGCGCGGCAGCGCCGATAGCCACATCGAAAAGTTGAGCACATGTAAACAGCCGAGCAGAATTAATCCGCCCGCTTTGCGCGGCTTTAATCTGCCGATGCCGCCGCGTACGGCAGAAAAAGCCAGAATAACCGACATGCCGCCGATGCTGCTGATGGCCATGATCTCGTATTTCGGTACCGGCATGGCGCCTGTGAGCTTGAGGAAAGTATCGCTCGCCACCCACAGGCTGAAACCGCTGAGAGCATAGAAAATGGCGCGCAAATGATGATCGGTCTTGGTCAACTTGCGATCTCCACCCTGTTACGGCCCAGTTCCTTGGCGCGGTACAAGGCTTGATCGGCCCGATGCAGCAAATCGTCGATCGAGCCATCGCGCGTCTCAAGCTGCGCAATGCCGATGCTGACGGTGCAGTCGACCGCGGCGCGGGTAGCGCCCTTGCCGCCGGCGATGACCGGCTTTTCGGCCAGATGCAGGCGCAGCCGGTTGGCGACATCCACCGCGGCCTTAAGATCCGTTTCCGGCAAAATCACTGCGAATTCTTCGCCGCCTAACCGCCCCATTTGATCGGACTGCCGCAGGCTTTCGAGGCTTTTTTTGACGGCGCCTTGCAGAACCGCATCGCCAGTGGCGTGGCCGAAACGGTCATTGACCGATTTGAAATGGTCCAGATCGATCATCATGATCGACAGATCGCGCCCGAAACGGCGCGAGCGGCGCAATTCCTGTTCGGCTTGCGTCAGAAAATAACGCCGGTTGTTGACGCCGGTAAGACTGTCCGTGCTGGCTTCGTGGAACAAGGCGGCTTCTAGTTGCTTGCGTTGCGAGATGTCGTTGAGCGCCACTAAAACGGCAGGCGCTCCGGCGTAATCCATAAGAATAGCCGCGATTTCTGCGGTGAATTCGCGGCCTTGCGACGTTTTCATTTTGACTTCGACATCGCGGATATCCCGCAAGCTATGCAGCATCTGGCTCAGATCTTCGCGCTCCTTTGGATCGACAAAAAAGTCGAGAGACTTTTCACGCAAAAGCTGGCCTGCGCTTTTCTGGAACAAAAGACAGGTTTTGCGATTGACGAACAGAAGCTTTCCATCGCCATGCCGCGCGATATAAATCGGATAGGGCAGCACTTCGAAGATGGTGCGCAGATGCTGCTCGCTTTCCAGCATGCGGTGCTCGATCGCCATCTGATCGCTGATATCGAAAGCGTTGATCTGTACCGCTTTGGCGCCGAACCAGTCGATCACCCGTTCTGTTATCGATAGCCAGATTTCCGAACCGTCTTTTTTTACGGCCGGCACGCGTGTGATGACCGGCTTCTCGCGTCCGCGGATCAGTTTGCCGTATTCTTCCTCAAGTTGAGCCCATCTCGGGGCTGGAAACAGAGGACGAATGAGGGGAAGGGCAAGAATATCGCCCGCCGTGCGGTAGCCGAATAATCTGGCGAAGGCGGTATTGGCATAGAGCGGCTTGAAATTGCGATGAACGAGAATGCCTTGTACCGAATTCTCAATCAGGTCGCGAAAATCCGGAATGTGGTCGCCGTCCCGGCGTTTTTTTTGGGTGCGGGGTTCGGCCCTGTTTTTGGAAGGCGGTTTTTTTGCCGCCGCAGACTTCCTGGCGGCGGCCATATTAAGCCGCCGCGGCTTTACGGCGCCACGAAATCGGGGCCAGATTGGTCTCGTAAAGATCCATCATCATATCAAACCAGTTGGCTTGCGGGAAAGTCCCGGCAATGAAATCCCGCGTACGATGAGTGAGATCGAGGCGTTGGCTGGTTTCGAGATTGATCGCCTCCGTAAGTGCCTGCGCCAGGGCATGAATGTCGTTCGGCGGGATCAGCCAGGCCGTCTCGCCGCTGCGAACCATTTCGGAATTGGCGCCGCAATCGCTGACAATCACGGGGCGGCCGATCGCCTGCGCCGCCAGCAATTCGACAGTTTGTCCGCGCGGCACATCATTGGTCGCTACGATTATCGATGCCAGCCAGCAGGCTGCCGGCCAATCGAGACAATAATCCGGCATGATGACCTTGCCGCCGAGACCGAGGCTATCGACCAGCGCGTCAATCTCCGCATGCCAGGCGGGCGCCGGGCGATTATCGCCGACCAGGGCAAGAAAAATGTCCCTGCTTTTAATCTGGGCCAACGCTTCGAGTAATTGTTTGTGTCCGCCGCCTTCGACGAATGGCATCGGCATCACGATCAATGAGGCCTGTTCCGGCAAACGCCATAAACGGCTCAGCCCCTGCAGCCTTTCGGGGCTGACAAAGCCCGCGTGATAGGTCTTCAGATCGATGCCGGGCGGGACTATGTGCAGCCGTTCCGCCGGCCATTGAAAATTACGTAGCTGCTGCGCCATGAAGCGCGACGGAACCCGGATGGTGCAGGATATTTTTTGCAGCTGCTTTAAGACTCGATGTGTACGGGGATTGTCAGGCAGCGGCTGGGTGAAATCGGCTATCAAGGGCAGGCGATGGACGCGCGCGACGGTAGAGACATGCGCGGCGGCATCCAGCCCATGCGCATGAACGAGGGCGGGACGTTCTTTCTGTACCAGAGCAGCCAACCGGATGCGGTTGTGCCAGCTGGCCAGCATATCCTTACGGTCGATCGGCATGCGGGTATGGCGTACGGCCGCCCGTTCGGCGGTATGCACCAGGCGTCCCCCGCGTGAAGCGATCAGGGCCCGCCAGCCCGCGCGTTGCGTTAGAATGGCAAGATCGACTGTCTCCCGCGACGGATCGCCGGGCTCGAGATCGGCGCATATATGCAAAACGGTTGTGCGCGGCGAGCGCGATTGCGGCTTGTCCGGGGCCTGCTTCTTGGTAGATTGGTCGGACGTGGCAGGCGGAGGCATGAAGGGCCTATGAATGTTGAGTTTCTCAGCTTAGCTGATCGACGGCTGGCTTATCAACGGTCGGCTGGGGATTTTGCTAAAACAGGCGTTATTTTCCTTGGTGGGTATGCTTCGGACATGACCGGCACCAAGGCCGGTTTTCTGGCCGAACGCTGTGCCGAGGCCAATTTTCCTTATTTGCGATTCGATTATCGCGGTCACGGGCAATCGGACGGCGCCTTCAGGGATGGCACAATCGGCGGCTGGTTGGATGATGCGCGCGAGGTATTCGACCGGCTGACGCAGGGGCCACAGATCCTGATCGGCTCCTCGATGGGCGGCTGGCTGGCCCTGATGCTGGCGCGTGATCGGCCGGAACGGGTGAAGGGGCTGGTCGGCATCGCTGCGGCGCCCGATTTTACCGAAGATCTCATGTGGTTGCGGCTGACGCCGGATCAGCGGGTAGAACTCGAACGGAATGGTGAAATTCTCGATCCGACGGTACCTCCGGATATGCAGGTGCCGGTGACCAGGCGCTTGATCGAGGAAGCGCGGCAGCATCTGATGTTGCGGTCCCCGATCAAAATCGAATGCGATACGCATCTCTTGCAGGGGCTGCATGACGAAGAAGTGCCGTGGCAGCATGTTTTGCGCATCACGGAAAATATCGCGCATGAAAATGTGCGGGTGACACTCATAAAAGACGGCACCCATCGGCTCAGCCGGCCGCAGGATATCGAGCTGTTGTGGCAGACGATAAAAAGTCTCGCGGATTAGGCCGGTCTTAAGCGAGAACTCGCAACAGCGTTCCCCTCCCCTTGCGGGAGGGGTCAGGGGAGGGGTTGGTTCAACAAGAAACCAGTTTCTTGTTGAGAGACGACCCCTCACCTGCGAAAACTTGGGCTTGCCAAGAAGGGCAAGCCCAAGTTTTCGCTTCCTCCCGGCTACGCTAAAGCTTCGCCGGGCATCCCTCGGTTGTGGCCTG
>OLLY01000084.1_pt1 | contig 13164 bp, 10 predicted proteins | sample 1604681 | NCBI WGS metagenome assembly OLLY01 (sample SAMEA104055725, study PRJEB20765) | soil metagenome | biome: Arctic tundra; feature: Polygonal ground; material: soil | place: USA | collected 2011-09 | depth 0-0.5 m | reverse complement strand
CTGCGCCGCCGCGCAGGCCACCCCGAACAGCAACGCCCAGAATTTGGCGTTGCCGCCGATGACCAATTCCACCGATGCACCCATAGCACCCAGATCGGCCCCCAGATTGATCGTGTTTGCGATCAGAAGCAGCGCTACCATGCCGCGCAGGATATTGATCGGATAATAGAGGCGCAGGTTACCGGCAAGGCCATAGCTGGTGATGCGGCCGATGCGGGCGCTGATTTCCTGAATGGCGACCATCAGCGGAAAGCTGAACAGCATCGTCCAGCCGATATTGTAACCGAATTGAGCGCCTACCTGGGAATAAGTGGCAATACCGCTGGGATCGTCGTCCGCCGCTCCGGTGATGAGACCGGGCCCGAGACGACGCCAGAAATTGATCGGATAGCGATAAAGCCACCGCATGATCTGGCCACCCTTCGATTATGAGTCGCGTTGCACATTGCTGTGGGTTACTTGCCACTCCCCGGTCAAAAAAGGCAACCTTAAATTTGCAATGAATTGCTTTTTATCGTCTGTCCGCCGCAAGGTGAGAGAGGACAGATTCTCCATCAGAGGGGCCCCCCTCGCGTTGATGGCAGTCTTTAATTCTCAAGGGAGTCAGGCATGTCTTTCGAACACCGTTCAGAACAGTTGTTGCCGTTTCATTTGTGGATGCGGCGGGTCGCTAAACATTTCGGAATGGCGGCTGGGATTGTGGGCGTTTCGCTCGTCATTGGCGTTATTGGTTATCATACGCTGGGGCCGATGCCGTGGCTCGATGCTTTGCTGGAAGCCTCGATGATCCTGGGCGGTGAAGGACCGATCGAGGTTATGGGCAACCCTAACGTCAAGATATTTGCTTCGTGTTATGCGCTTTTCAGCGGGTTGATCCTGCTAAGCACCGTGGGCATCGTGCTGGCGCCGTGGCTGCATCGGATGCTGCACAAGTTTCATAACGAGACAGTGGGCGCTGAAAAGAAGCGCCGCAAACCTCAAGCCTGATTACCACCAGTTCCACCACCACGAACGCCGGCGATGAGAGCTGTGTGCGTTCCGGGAAGAAGTGGAATTTGAACTGTCATCCGAAGTTCCATAGCTCGATGTAGAATTCGAGCTTGAACTGGTGGTGCCTGACTCTTGTGTCGAACTGGAGCTAGTGCTCGAAGTCGAGCTGGAACTCCCGGCTGAGCCGGAACTGCCCGAGGAGCCGTGGCTCGAGTTCGATTGTCCTGGACTTGTTACCGTAACCGACGGACTGGTGACCGTGATAGACGGGGTTGTAACCGTAATCGTGGTTGGGGTTACCGGTGTAGGGGGGCTTACCGGTGCCGGAGTGCTGACGGGAGTGGGTGTGCTCACCGGCGGCGGCGTGCTGACAATAGGTGCCGGAATTGTGCCGAGCCCAGATTGCAGGGCTGGAAAGCGGTTCAGCCACGTATCGACAATATCGAAAGTTTGCGGCGTAAGCGGCGTAATATAAAAGCGCATCCGCGCGGCATTGGCATAAACCGGGATGACAGTCGTTTTGTGAATGAAGGCCGTCGAGAGATAGACGGACGATGCTTCGGAATAGGCTGCACCATTTACCGCGTTAAGGCGGCCGTCGCCATTATCTGCCGCCACCGTGCCTTGCACTTGATCTTGCCATAACACAGTACCGTTGGCGTCGATCTCTTGCAGAGTTACTTGCAACGTGCCGGAATCGGATTCACTGCGCGCATCGATACCGAATAGATATGTGCCTTGGTTGGCAATCGAGTTGATCGGCAGGTCTTGATAAATTTCCTGAACACCCGCTCCGGTGCAGGTGCCGGCACAATTGGTCGCCAGATAGCGTACGCCGGGACCAAACCGTGTATCGAGCGGGGCGCTGGAATTATAGAGGCTCCAGTTTATTTCGTTGCCTTCGGCGCTATTGCCGCCACGGTGCCAGAGATTAAAATTGCTATCGTTGTTTTCCAGATAACCGCCTTCATTATCGAAATTGAAATGCTGGAGCATGTTAGCGCCGGGCAAAGGCCATTGCGGAATTTCTGCATCGCTCGCAAGCACGGTTTGTGACCAATCGCGGCAATCGGCCACGACATAAGTGACGCCATTATAGGAAATATTGTCCGGGACGGGGCAGTTGGATGTTTTAGCCGGGTGCTGATCGGCGGGGACCCAAGACTGCCACATGGTCGGGCCATATTGCTGGGTGAACCAAAAAACTTCCATCGCGGCTTCCGCTCCCGGCACGAAGCCATGATAGCTAATCATTGCGTTCATCGTTTTTGACGGATTGCCGTTGATGCCACCGAAGGTGACGCTTTTAAATTCCCATGTCGTTACCGGATTGCTGTAGCCCGGTGGACAGGTGGATGCCGCCACATTGTAGTTTTGTCCCCAGGAATTGCCGCCAATAGCGGCTTGCACCGAACCGCCGGCCATAAAGTTCGAGGTCGGGAAGAAAAGCCACGCATCGTTGGTGGAGCAATTGGCGCCGAAAAAGGCTTCGCCATATTCGCCGCCGTCGCGCGTGCCGGCTGCTGCGAACCAGCTATCGAGACTGTAATAATCGTATCCGTCCGAACCGCTATTGAGTTGGAACTGGTTGAAGGGCGCGAAATCGAAAGTATGGAAATAAAGAGCATTGCCGGAGGTATCGAGCAGCGGGAAAGCATCGGCCTGTTGCTGATTGAATTGGTCGATATTGTGGTAGGGCAGCGGATCGCCAACCTGAATTTTACTGCGCGCGGTGCCTTGCGGACATGCGTAATAAGGATCGAAAGGAACCGGACTGTTGGAGGCATCGACGCAGATATCTTTAACAATCCAGTCGGTGGCGACAGTGGAGTTCGCCAAATTGGCTATGGCTTGGGCGAATGCAGGATGGGGAGCAAATAAGATGAGGAGAGTTAGAAATAATGTCGATACACAAAAACCGATAATCGATGCGCGCATGACATATACCTTAAATAAGAATTGGAAAATCGAAAATCACGAATGGAAGAAGTACAAGTAAAAAGCAAGACGTATTTCGAATTGTGGACATTAACCATAATCGATTACTGTCTTATGTCTTCGTTTTATTGCCGGCTGCCGAGGTGCGGCTAATAGTTCGAACCTTCAGGCGGCCCATCGAAGCGGCGCTCGAGGTTTGAGAAGCGCGTGAAAGGACCGTCGAAATGCAACTCGACGATGCCGATCGGGCCGTGACGCTGCTTGGCGATGATTGTTTCCGCGATGTTGCGGATTTCTTCGCCGCGTTCCATCCAGCGCTGTGAGCGGGTGTTGAATTTATCCTCGCCTTCGTCGGCGCGGCGGGTCGGCTCGGCGCGCGCGTGGTAATATTCTTCGCGGTAGACGAACATCACCACGTCGGCGTCTTGTTCGATAGAACCGGATTCGCGAAGATCGGCCAGCTGCGGGCGTTTATCTTCGCGCATTTCGACGGCGCGCGAAAGCTGTGATAGCGCCAGTACCGGCAGATCAAGTTCCTTGGCCAGCGCTTTCAGTCCGCGCGTGATTTCGGAAACTTCCTGCACACGATTATCGTCGCGGCGCGAGCGGCCATGCAGCAATTGCAAATAATCGATCACGATCAGGCCGAGATGCGGCACCATACGTTTCAGGCGGCGCGCGCGGGTGCGCAGTCCGGCAACCGTCAGGCCCGGCGTGTCGTCGATATAGAGCGGCGCGCGCGACAGAATTTTGGTGGCTTCGAGGAATTTGGAAAAATCTTCCTGCTTGACCTCGCCGCGGCGGATTTTATCAGCCGGAACGCCGGCATGCTCGCCGAGCAGACGGGTGGCCAATTGCTCGCTCGACATTTCGAGCGAGAAGAACGCTACGGCTGAGCCTTCGCGGCCGTCTGTATCGTGAAAGGCGCGCGCGGCGCTGAACGCCATATTGGTGGCGAGCGCTGTTTTGCCCATCGAGGGACGGCCGGCCAGGATGACGAGATCGGATTTTTGCAACCCGCCGAGCTTGCGATCGAGATCGCGCAGGCCTGTGGTGACGCCGGTTACATGGCTGTCACGCTTATAGGCTTCTTCGGCCAGGCGCAGCGAGATGACGAGCGATTTCTCGAGCTTGACGAAGCCGCGCTCCACTTCGCCGGTTTTGGCTAGCTCGAACAGGCGTTGCTCGGTTTCTTCGATCTGGCTGGTGGCGGGTTTATCGAGATCGTGCCGGTAAGCCTCATTCACGACATCTTCGCCCAGCGTGATTAATTGGCGGCGGACGTAAAGATCGTGGATCAGGCGGGCGTAATCTTCGGCATTGATAATGGTGATGACGCTGGCGGCGAGATCGGCCAGATATTGCGCACCGCCCAGCGGGGCCAGCGCAGGATCATTCTCAAACACGCTGCGCAGGGTTTTGGGATCGGCGATCTGGCCGCGATTGATCAGCGTCGAAACCGCCGCGTAGATGCGGCCATGCACCGGATCGTAGAAATGAGGAGCCTCGATGATATCGCTGCATTTCTCGAACGCGATATTATTCACCAGAATGGCGCCGAGCAACGCTTGTTCCGCTTCGCTGTTATAAGGCGGCGTGCGGGCGGCGGCGATCGGGTCGCTGGAGACGACGCGCAAAGGGGAAATGGTTGCTAGGGCTTCGGCCATGGGGACAGTCTTAGGTAGGAGGCTGATGTGAAGTGGTGAACCAGTTCACCAGCCGACTGTAGCAGAATGAATCGGTAGAATCATCATGAAGAATTGGATGAGATGCAGCCGCTAAGCCACGGATTAGATGAAGTTAAGAATGAATTCCTCTCGCTTAAAGGTTGAAGAACTCGTGGAACGTCATCCCGGAAAGTTTTTCTTTCGGCCACGGCGTGGGCGAAAGAAAAACTTATCCGGGACCCAGTTACGCTATCGGCGAGGCTGGTCTATCGGAAATCGCAACTGGATCCCGGATAAATTTGCTGTGCAAATTTTCCGGGATGACGTTGGGTGGTGACGTTATTTTTTAAGCGCCGCACCTGTTATGGTTACGACATTATTAAAGTTGCCGAATTCATCAGGGATTTTGCGATGTTACCGGCCAATAGATAAAATGTGAGCAAATAAACCAAAATTTAAATCAAATGCATGACAATCAGGACTTCATTCTTACGAATAATATTAGAGGTGCCATATGCGCGATATATTTTTTCAAATATTTTTTACTTTGGCGATGCTTTTTCTCCAGTATCAATTTGTACATGCCGCAGATGGAATGTATTTATAACAAAAATGGTGGTCTCACAAAGGCGGAAAATGCGCCCCAAAATCCGGGATGGGTGTGATGAGCAGGAGTGAAGTTATGCCGGCTTGCGTAGTCCTATGATAACCCGCCGGTTCTGCTTACCCTTATTCTCAATCTTGAGCACCTCGACCGGACCGATTTCGCCGGTGGCTTTCACATGCGTGCCGCCGCAGGGTTGCAGATCGACATTCTCGCCTATAGCCAGCAAGCGCACTTGGCCCAATCCTATTGGCGGTTTCACCGACATGGTGCGCACCAGTTCGGGCTTAGCCAGTAATTCTTCATCGGTGATCCAGCGCTCACTGACCGGATAATTTTCGGTGATCAGGCGATTGAGACCTTCGGTTAGCTGATCCTTATCGACGGCGCCGGAGGGCAGATCGAAATCGAGCCGGCTTTTTTCGGCGCCGACCTGGCCGCCGGTGACAGCGGCTTCGCGCAGTATTGCGCTGAGTAAATGCAGGCAGGTATGCATGCGCATATGCGCATAGCGCCGCTCCCAATCGAGCGTAATTTCAACCGGCGCGCCGATAGCGGGCAGGGTGCTGCCTTCGGCGAGGATATGATTGATATCTTCCGGCTGGCCTTCAGCGCGGAATTTACGCGTGTCGGCGATACGTATTTCGTTACCGTCCCACCGCAAAATTCCCGTATCGCCAGGCTGCCCGCCGCCGGTCGGATAAAAAATCGTTTTGTCGAGACGAATGCCGTCGGGGCCCGTGTACGTCACATTGGCGGTCACGGTTTTGAGATAGGCGTCGGTGCGGAAGAGAGGATTCATGCAGTACCTAAATAATCGGCGTTCCCACATCACTCACCAGCCATCTGCTGCGCAGATCGGTGTGATGCATGGCAAACCATTGCAGCGCGAGCATGGTGGTCGCGTCGCGCACTTTGTTGGAATAAAGCAGGCTGATGGCCTTGGCGGCATCCAACACATTCACGCGGATATTTTCATCTTCGCCGGGAATGCCATAAACAGTGCCGTCGGCGGGCGCAACGGTGCGGCCGATAAACAAGGTCACATGTTCGGTGCTGGCGCCGGGGCTGACATAATAATCGGCGATCTTTTGTAATTCGGAAATGGCGCAACCGGCTTCTTCCTGAGCCTCCCGGCGGGCGGTTTGTTCGGGCATTTCATTGCCGTCGATGATCCCGGCGACGATCTCCGGAATCCAGGGCCGCTCACCGGCCGCCATTATACCCGCGCGGAACTGCTCGATCATCACTACTTTGTCGCTTTTGGGATCGAACGGCAGGATAGCGGCGGCGCGCCCGCACCGGTCGAATATCTCACGCGTGAAGATGTTACTCGCGCTGCCGTCGAACTGCTCATGCCGTAGGCGGTAGCGATCCACGCGGAAATAGCCCTGAAACAGGGTTTCGCGGTTAAGAATTTCGTATTTTTTTTCGGGCATGAGAAAATCGCTTTTCAATGGACCGGCATTATATAGCCGGTTTGGTGCAAAGGTCGAGTTTTCTCCGGCCTGCCTTGCCCTATTTGAAGAATAGGCGGCGCAAAAAATTATCGGTCAAGGCATAGAGGTTTTAAATATTCGGGGCGGCGGATTGAGGCGAGACGTTGTTACCTGCGCTTGCCTCCGACAATGCGACTATTTTTTCACATATCAAACAATATTCTTTTTCGATTACCTTTACGCCATCTATATGAATTTTTGGTTCCGGCGGCGGTGATGCGATAGCGCGGCCGACATTGACCATATCCATCGAGCCGCCATTCAAATAAGAAGACATGGGCGGAGCTTGCGGGATTGCGGTGCCGATGCCGTGATTCGTATGAATGCTTGTTTTCATTTCTTCGGGGTTAGAGCTGGTCAGATAGATCGCAGGCCGAACGTTACGATTGTAAATCAGAGGGAAAAGAGCGACGCCATTATTTCCTTCACCACTATTCAATTCCCAGTCGAGAAAAACATCGGTTACATTTGGGATGCCATCTTCCAAAGCCGTTTTCGCAATCTGATACGAAGGCAAAAAGACGACTTCGGTATTATCGTTGTACAGGGAGAACCTTTTTTTATCGCCGTCTGGAACAGCGTTCAATTCCGATTGAAAATTATTGGCGCGCAGCACGGTAAACGCGGTTTCCAGATGTCCGTGATAATCTTCGATAACGATTATGGTGTTGCGCGAATTCATTTTTAAATTCTTGAGTTTAATTTATTCGGGAACCCTAGCACAAAAGCAGCCTTCCACCAATAATTGCAGAGTAGGGGGATATTAATGATTAACAGTATAAATGGCTCCCGGTGCTGGACTCGAACCAGCGACAGCCTGATTAACAGTCAAGTGCTCTACCAACTGAGCTAACCGGGAATAACACTAATCTACTGATCCGTTTTCGGGTTCGCAACCGTTGAATTTGATTAATGGTTGTAAGCGAAAATAGGTTGTGGTCGTGCGGTAACCAGCCCGTCTTCGCTTCCGCTGCGCTCCAGCTACGCCGGGCACGCTTCACCTCCGATCCGAGAGGGCTGTGGCTGCGCCACGCGTAGCGAACGCGGTAACCAGTCCGTCTTCGCCCCTTTCAGGGGCTACGCCGGACACGCTTCGCTCACTGCGTTCGCGAAGCGTGGTGCGGGCAGCCGGACTTGAACCGGCACGCCATTGCTGGCTCAGGATTTTAAGTCCTGTGCGTCTACCAATTCCGCCATGCCCGCGCATAAAACGGAGAATCTCTGTTGTTAGCATGAAGCCGCGGCGAAGCAAAAACTGCTTTTGCTGCAGTCTTGCCCAAGGGCTTAAACCGGCCTAACTTGCGCCCATAATAAAAATAACCTGCCCGGGGAGCGCTTCATGCTTAAGAAAATCGCCGTTGCCGTTGTGGTTTTGGTCCTGATTCTGGGGGCCGGGCTTTATTACGGCTGGTCGCATCTCGACATGATGGTAAGGGCGGAAATCGAGAAATATGGCAGCGCCGCGACGCAGACCCAGGTAAAACTCGCACAAGTGCATCTGTCGCTGACCTCGGGCGAGGGCAAGCTCGGCGGCCTCAGCGTGGCCAATCCCAAGGGATATTCGTCGGCCAAGGCGTTCGATCTGGGATCGATCGATGTCGGTATCGACCTTAACTCCGTTCGTGGCACCGGGCCGATCGTCATCAGCAAGGTGATCATCGACAAGCCGCAAGTCAGCTATGAGCTGGATAATGGCGGCAACAGCAATCTGCAAACCTTGCAACACAATGCGGAATCTTTTGCCAATTCTGCCGCTGGTAATGACAGCGGCGCGGGCGGCAGCACTAACCCCAGCACCGGTAGTGGTTCCGGCCGCAAGATCATCATCAAGGATCTGGAAATCAACAATGGCCAGGTCTCCGTCAGCCAGTCGATGATGCAGGGCAAACAACTCAGCGTGCCGCTGCCGACCATTCATCTGACCAATGTCGGCCAGAGCAGCGGCGGCGCCACGGCGGCCGAGATCGCTCAACAGGTTATCAGCAGCATCACGGCCGGTGCCTCCAAGGCCGCGATTGTCGATCTCGCCAAAGAAAAGATTAATGGCGTGCTCAAGGATGTGCCGGTCAAAGCCATTGGCGGCGGCGCAGCCGATGCGATCGGCAATCAGCTCAAAGGCGTGTTGGGGCAGTAACTAGCTGCTAGGTACTAGGTGCTAGGGTTTATGAATTGAAAAATGTATGCAATAAATGTTGTGTACATTTTCCTAACACCTAGTACCTAGAAGCTAGCACCTATGGATAAGATCCTCATCCTCGATTTCGGTTCGCAAGTAACGCAGCTTATCGCGCGGCGCGTGCGCGAAGCTGGCGTTTATTGCGAAATTCAGCCCTATAACCGCACCGATGACCAAGTGCGGGCTTACAATCCCAAGGGCATTATCCTGTCGGGCGGGCCGTGCTCGGTGCTGGATAAAGACAGCCCGCGCGCGCCGCAGGCGGTGTTCGATCTCGGCGTGCCGGTGCTCGCGATCTGTTACGGTCAACAGACAATGTGCGCGCAACTCGGCGGCACGGTCGAAGGCGGCCATAACCGCGAATTCGGCAAGGCAATCCTGGATATTCAGGAAGACAGTGACCTGTATAAGGATTTCTGGTCACCAAAATCGCACCAGCAGGTGTGGATGAGCCACGGCGACCGCGTGACGAAATTACCAATCGGCTTTCACGTGACCGCCACCAGCGAGGGCGCACCGTTCGCCTTCATCGCCGATGAGAAACGCCATTATTACGGCACCATGTTTCATCCGGAAGTCGTACACACGCTTGAGGGCGGCAAGCTGCTGGCGAATTTCGTGCACAAGATCTGCGGCTGCGCCAATGAGTGGAGCATGCAGGCGTTCCGCAAAACCGAGATCGAAAAAATCCGCAAGCAGGTCGGCAACGACAAAGTCATTTGCGGCTTATCCGGCGGTGTCGATAGCGCCGTAGCTGCTGTCCTGATCCACGAAGCGATCGGCGAGCGGCTCACTTGCATTTTCGTCGATACCGGATTGATGCGGTCGGGCGAGGGGACGGAAGTCGTCGATCTGTTCCGCGCGCACTACAATATTCCGCTGATCGCGGTCGATGCAGGCAAGATGTTTTTATCGGCGCTCGAAGGCGTCACCGATCCCGAGAAAAAACGCAAAACCATCGGCAAGCTTTTCATCGATGTGTTCGAAGCCGAAGCCAAGAAAATATCCGGCGCAAAATTTCTGGCGCAAGGCACGCTGTATCCCGATGTGATCGAGAGCGTTTCCTTCACCGGCGGCCCGAGCGTGACGATCAAATCGCATCACAATGTCGGCGGCTTGCCGGAGCGCATGAATTTGTCGCTGGTCGAACCGCTGCGCGAATTGTTCAAAGATGAAGTACGCGCCTTGGGCCGCGAATTGGGATTGCCGGAGACTTTCGTCGGGCGGCATCCATTCCCCGGACCGGGGCTGGCTATCCGAATTCCTGGCGATATCACCGCCGAGAAATTAACCATTCTGCGCAAAGCCGATGTCGTTTACCTCGATGAAATTCGCAAAGCCGGTCTTTACGACAAGATCTGGCAGGCCTTCGCCGTGCTGTTGCCGGTGCGTACCGTGGGCGTGATGGGCGACGGCCGATCATACGATAACGTATTGGCATTGCGGGCAGTTTGCTCGGTCGATGGGATGACGGCTGAGTCATATCCGTTCGAGCATTCATTCCTCGCGCGGGTTGCGACTCGAATTATTAACGAAGTTTCCGGTATTAACCGCGTCGTCTATGACGTGACAAGTAAACCGCCGGGAACAATAGAATGGGAATGACTTGTTTTACTTTCACCTTGCTTAGTACTCGGCAAGTAGAATATCTACTGTGCCTATGAGAAAACTTTATTTTATTTCATTATTCGTTTTTATCGCGCTTGCAAGCGCCCCGGCTTTTGCCGCACGTCAATGTTACTCTCCGGCCGAACTTAACGCCGAGCAGACATTGCGCCTGCATTCCGAATTGATGGTCATCACCGTAACCTGCAAGCAGGGCTCGCGCGCTCAGGATCTGGTAAGCGCCTATACCGGCTTCACGCGCAACAATATCGAGATGCTGCGCCAGGCCGAACAGACAATGATCCATTACTATCAGAATATCGAAGGCAGCGACGGTATCGCTTCGCTCGACACATTGCGTACACGCCTCGGCAACGAATATGGCCAGCAGATTGCCGATGTGTCGGCGCCGATTTTCTGTCAGCGCCTGCGCGATCTGGTTCTCAATGATTATAAGTTGAACCCGACCCAGGTAGCAGATCAGGTTCAGCACATGATCATGACCGCTCAACCCTACGGCCATCTTTGCACCTATGCCGCCAATACGGCCACCAAGCCCGATCCTGCGCCAAAGGCAGTGGCCGGCCTCGGCATCGGTACCAGCTCGAATTACATCGCGAGCAACGCTGCCGACCTGCTCGCCAAGAATTAATCTCCACCATCTAATAAAAATCAAAAATAAGAGAGTCCTCCTCCCCGTAAACGGGGAGGAGAACTCTGCTCAATCTTCTGTCTATGTGACGGGTGGACAATCCTTGCCTCCGGGCTCATAAAATAGCCCCGTCATTACGTTTCTGCGCGGTACAGCGGTGGATTATTTCCTTCAGCAACTAATCAACGGTCTTACGCTTGGCGCCGTCTATGGGCTGATCGCCATCGGCTACACGATGGTTTACGGCATCATCGGCATGATCAATTTCGCCCATGGCGAGATTTATATGATCGGTGCTTTCGTCACCGTCATTAGCTTTACAGTGCTGGGGCTGGCGGGTGTGAGCGAAACCGCGATTGCGCTGATGATTGTTCTGGTCGCCAGCATCGCCATTACCAGCCTCTATGGCTGGGCGGTAGAGCGCGTGGCCTATCGGCCCTTGCGTAAGGCGCCGCGATTGGCGCCGCTGATTTCCGCTATCGGCATGTCGGTGCTGCTGCAGAATTACGTTCAGCTTCTGCAGGGCGCGCGGGTCAAGACAATGGCGCCCGTGCTGCAAGGCTCGATAACGCTGACGCAACGCGCCGACGGTTTTGTGGTTTCGATTTCCTATTTGCAGATCATCATCATCGCGCTGACTGTTTTGTTAATGACCGGCGTGACTATTGTTATTCGCCGCACGCCTTTGGGACGCGCGCAACGTGCGTGTGAGCAAGACCGCACGATGGCGGCCTTGGTCGGCATTAATGTCGACCGCACGATATCGACGACTTTCATCATCGGTGCGGCCCTGGCGGCAATCGCCGGATTTATGGTGACGATGTATTACGGCGTGGTCGATTTCTTCATGGGATTTCTGGCGGGGATGAAAGCATTCACGGCGGCGGTGTTGGGCGGTATCGGTTCGCTGCCCGGCGCGATGCTCGGCGGCATCCTGATCGGACTGATCGAAAGTTTCTGGGCCGGTTACGTCAACGCGCAATATAAAGACGTTGCCGTGTTTGGCATTTTGATGCTGGTGTTGATGGTGCGCCCCAATGGATTATTCGGCCGGCCTGAGATTGAGAAAGTCTAGGCATGCAAGCGCGATTAAAAGATGCCTTCCTCATCGCCTTCATCGCCGCCGTGCTGGCATTGCCGCTGGCGGGAGCGCGGACGATTGACGGCATCAACGGCATGACGGTCGAATGGCATGTGACGGATGTGGCCGTCGCGGCTGCGATGATATTCCTCGGCCGTTTGATGCTGGGATTGATCGAAGATGGTTATGCTGCCTATGTCGGGTTGCCGGCTTTTATCGGCGGATGCGTGGCGGCATGGCTGCCGATGCCCTCACATTTTTTGAAAGTGGTGGGGATACTTGGCGGGTTTGTGATTGCGGCGAGAGCCGTTTACGTTTTTTTCCGTCATCCCGGAAAATTTGCACAGCAAATTTATCCGGGACCCAGTTACGATAACGGCAAAACCAGTCTAGCGGAAAACGCAACTGGGTCCCGGATAAATTTTCTTTCGCCAGAGGCGAAAGGAAAATTTTCCGGGATGACGTTCTTTCTTAAACGTTTTTCGCGAAGCCTTAACGCTGTTTCGTTTCTTCTTCTTATTTTCATGCTCATCCTTCCATTCACGCCATTGGCCACGCGGTATTCGCTGGATGTGGCGATTATGGTTTTGACTTACATCATGCTGGCCTGGGGGCTGAATATTACGGTCGGCTATGCGGGTTTGCTCGATCTTGGCTATGTCGCGTTTTATGCGCTCGGTGCTTACAGTTATGCCTTGTTCGCGCAGAATACCGGCATCGGTTTCTGGACGGCGCTGCCATTGGCCGGATTGATCGCGGCGGCGACCGGCTTTCTGCTCGGCTTTCCGGTGTTGCGTTTGCGCGGCGATTATTTTGCGATTGTAACGCTCGGCTTTGGCGAGATCGTGCGGCTGGTGCTGACCAACTGGACGACGCTGACCAATGGGCCGAACGGCATTTCGGGCGTTCCACGTCCAACCTTATTCGGCCTCGAATTCGCGCGCGAGGCGGG
>OLLY01000214.1_pt1 | contig 13223 bp, 11 predicted proteins | sample 1604681 | NCBI WGS metagenome assembly OLLY01 (sample SAMEA104055725, study PRJEB20765) | soil metagenome | biome: Arctic tundra; feature: Polygonal ground; material: soil | place: USA | collected 2011-09 | depth 0-0.5 m | reverse complement strand
AGAATAGCCAAGGGCCTCGGCTGCGAGTTGGTTTATGCCTTGGTGCCGAAAAAGCCGCTCGATAAAATTTTGCGCAACCGGGCATTCGGCATCGTGCTGCCGGACATTATGGTGCCCGCCGCAAGGCTCGGGATCAATCTTGCTCCAATGGTTATCACCGCGATGGCCGATGCGATGATAAAGAAACGCAGGATGCTGGAGAAGCCGCATGCGTTATGGGAAGAGATCAAACTGCCGCCGGAATTTTTCGAACAGCCGAAAAAGAAGGCAGCCGCCGCGCCGGAGAAAAAATACACAATGAGCGAAGAGGAAATCGCCAAACTCCCGCCGCATGTGCAGGCACTGGCGCGGGATGGGAAGGTGGAGTGAGTGAAGGGGCGGGGCTAACCGCCGGATAGACTTGACGTAAATATTTTTCTTGTATAGCGTATAGGTTCGCTATACAATGGCGCGCAGGTGAAGATATGATCGAGAGCTTTAGGCACAAGGGATTGCGCCGCTTATACGAAAAAGACGACCGCAGCGGCATCCGCTCCGACCTTGTCGAGAAAGTACAAAAAATTCTCTCGGCACTGGAAGCGGCAAATGTTCCGGCGGAAATGGCACTCCCATTGTTTCGATTTCATCCGCTGACGGGCGACAGGCGGGGAACTTATGCGGTAACGGTCAAGGCGAACTGGCGCATTACTTTCTGTTTTCGCGACGGGGTCGCGTGTGACGTGAATTTGGAAGATTATCACTAGAACGCAGGAGCACGAAATCATGCAGATGAAAAACCCCAGTCATCCCGGCGATCTTATCCGGGATTGCCTCGACGCGCTGAAAGTCAACGTCACCGAAGCTGCTAAAGCACTCGGCGTTACGCGCGCGGCGCTTTCGCGCATTCTCAACCATAGGGCAGGCATATCGCCCGAAATGGCTTTGCGGCTCGAAAAGACGTTTGGCAGCACCGCAGGTTTTTGGTTGCGATTGCAGGTTAATTACGATTTAGCGCAACGGCGCATGCGTGGCGGTAAAATCAACGCACGGCGGCTTGGCAATGCAGTGCATATGGAAGTCTAGAATAATCATAAATGGTGTGGAAATTCATAGGCCTGCGCTGAAAGCTATTTGCAAGTAATCGAATTGGTTATTTAGTTTCGCGTTTATCGCTTAAAATCAGCCCTATTCCAGCTAGGTATTTATAGGGAGAAATAATATGAGCAGATCAACAGAAGGATTGGCTTTTGGTGCAGCGATGCTTGCCGCTCTCGGTGTAGGTACATCTAATTCTGAGGAGGCCTTTGGTCACGGAAAACGAACCGGGTTTTATTTCGGCGATTTATTTGGCAACGCGCACAAGGGTCCATTTCCAGTGCTCAATTTAAATGACCACAAGATAGTTATTATTCCTATCCCTCACCATTTGGCAGGCGATCAGCATAATAGCAGTTCAGCTGGCTCTTCCCAAACAGGTAGCGCTCCGCATAGCGATCCTGCCAACAGAACTGGACAAGCGGCGGGGGCAGCCGAATTGAAGAAAACTTTCGAATTACGCATGGAAGAAGTTGTAGGAAATCCGACGGCGCAGTTCGTTGGAACTGTTATCACTGCGAGTGGCAAAGTTGTGGCTGCGATTGATGATAAGAATGCACCTAACAAAAGTCCTTCAGTAGTTTTGGCGCCAAATGTACGGGCGACCAGGTTGCTTAGCGCCGAGTTTTTAGCGAAATTGATCGCCACGGAAGGTCAGCTTACTCCCGAACAAAAACAGGAATATGCGGTTGCTTTGACGGCGGTTCAGGACAGAGAAACATTTATTAAGAACAATCCTCCGCGCCGCGTTCCGAACCCACCGGGAGCGCCGAAGGTCTCTGGAGACCAACCGTTGCCCAACTAATCGTCGATTGAATAATTAGTTTGAGTTTTGCCTCCTCTCCGCGAAAGCGGGGAGGATGTTTTTTTTCAATGATATTAAGAGTGCAATAATTGCGGCAGCGTTCCCCTCCCCTTGCGGGAGGGGTCAGGGGAGGGGTTGGTTCGGCAGGAAAACAGTTTCTCGTTGAGAGACGACCCCTCACCAAGAAAATCTAAGGACTTGCTTAAGCAAGTCCAAGATTTTCTATCCTCTCCCGCAAGGGGAGAGGGGCGCAACGATCTGATATTTCTCAAGGGGAAAGGGTTAATTAAAGACAGGGGCGAAGCCGGGTGAGCTTAGAAAAACTTGGTAGGGCTATGGAGTCGGCCCTACCAGCAAAAACTTGGGCTTGCTAAAAAGAGCAAGCCCAAGTTTTTGCGTCCTCCCCGTAAACGGGGAGGAGGTCTTCCAGATTACGCCGCCCGCACAGCTTCCAACGCCTTCTCGGCCTCTTCGAATTCGCCGGGATGTTCGCCGTCGCGGAGGGCTACGGCTCCGGCGAGGTCGACGGAGACGAGTTGCGAGACGCCTTTTTCGCTCATCGTCACGCCATAGAGACGGTCCATGCGCGCCATTGTCAGGCGTTGATGCGTGATGATGAGGAAGCGCGTCGATGTCTGGCGCGCGATGTCTTCGACCAGCATGCAGAAGCGATCGATATTGCTTTCGTCGAGCGCGGCTTCGGCTTCGTCGAGCACGCAGATCGGCGAGGGGTTGGTCTGGAACACGGCGAATAACAACGCGAGCGCGGTCAGCGTACGTTCACCGCCAGACAGCAGCGAGAGGATTTGCGTTTTCTTGCCCGGCGGGCTGGCGAAAATTTCCAATCCTGCATTCAGCGGATCTTCATCATCGATCAATTCCAGATAGGCCTTGCCGCCGTTGAACAGGCGCTTGAACAGGACTTCGAACCGTTCATTGACCAAAGCGAAGGCGGTTTGCAGACGCTCGCGCGCTTCGCGGTTGAGCTGCGAAATGCCTTGCCGCAATTTAGCGATAGCGGCGTTGAGATCGTCCATCTCGGCCTGCAGCTTGTCGATTTCGGTTTGGGTGGTTTCTGCTTCGGTTTCCGCGCGCAGATTGACCGGGCCCATATTTTCTCGTTCGCGCAGATAGCGCGCCAATAATTGTTCGAGCTCGAACACATTCGGCGGCGCTTCGCCTTCTTCGGCGCCGGCGATAGCGGCCAGTTCTTCGGGACCGCAATTGAGCTTTTCGGTCATGCGTTCGCGCAGCGTGTTGAAATGCTCGGCGGCAGCCTGCACGCCAGCCTCGGAGCGAACGCGATCTTCGCGCGCAGCGCCGAGGGCGGTTTCGTCTTGCTTGAGCTGATGTTCGACCAAAGCCAGTTTCTGTTCGGCTTCGATCAAACGGTCGGCGGCGGCTTTGCGCTTGCTTTCGGCATCCGATAATTCATTGAGCAGACGCGCGCGCGTGGCGGCAAGCTCTGCCGGGCGCAGGCGGATCTTCATCAGATTGCCTTCGATCAGGCGCATGCGCTCGGTGAGGGATTCGATCTGCCGTGCAGCCGTGGAAATACGTTCGCGCCAATCGGCAAGCTCACGTTCCAACGCTTCACTGCGGTTTTCGAAATTGATTTTCTGGTTAGCGAGGCGGTCGCGTTCGCTTTGCAGATGCGCCTGACGGGTGCGTTTTTCGCCGAGGTCATTGCGGGCTTCGGCGATTTCCTGTTGTTGGGTTTCGGCGTCAGGCAGTTCCTGCCGCTGCGTTTCGAGCGAGAAGGCGCGGTCTTTAACCTCATCCTGATCGGCCATGATATTGCGCAGGCTGTTATCGAGCGCATTAAGTTTGGCGACAATCGTGGCCGAGGCTTTTTCCTGTTCGCTGAACAAGGTGCGGGATTTATTGATTTCGTTGAATGCCTTTTGCAGCGCTTCGCGCGCGGTGCGGTCCTGACTTTGGCACTGGCTGAAGAGTGCCGTGGCTTCGCTCAGTCTTTCATTGGCGCGGGCGGCATCGATTTCTGCTTCTTCGATATTGCGCTCCAGCACTTTCAGCCGGTTGCGCTGCTGCATGCGAACTGCTGCTGCGGTCTTGGCTTGCGGCGTGACGGTGAAACCGTCCCAGCGCCAGGCCCACCCATCGCGGCTGACGATGATTTGACCGGGTTGCAAAACTGCGGCGGCGCTTTCGCCGGCGCCTGCGTTATCGACCAAACCGATTTGCGACAGGGCGCGTGCGAGAGCCGACGGCGCATTGATATATTGCGCGATCGAGGAAATACCGCGCGGCAGCGGCGGCATATTTTCGGTAGACGAAACTTCGCGCCAATGCATTGCGGAACGCGGATCGAGCGTGGCGTTGAGAGCCTCCCCCAGCGAAACGGCCAGCGCATATTCGAAGCCGGGCGTGACAGAAACCAGATCGGTTATCTGAGCTCCGGTTTCATCATCCTGACGCAGCAGGTCGGTGAGCGCTTCGGCTTCGGCCCTCAGTTTGGTGACTTTGGTTTCGGATTCCTGGGTTGCGATCCGCCGTTGCGTTTGCGCCTGTTCGGCCGCGAGGTAAGCTTGCTCGGATGTTTCGGCTTCGCGGCGGGCGTCGGCGAGGGTTCTTTCCGCCTGTTCTACCGCGAGGGATGCTTCCGATTGAACGGGATGGGCGGCCATTTCGGCGGCCAGGCCCCCGCGTTCGTGATCGATCTGGCGGCGGCGTTCGGCCAGCGCAGCCATACGCCCGGTGACATCGGCCATCTCTTTCTTTAAAGCGTCTCTGCGCGCTTCGGCGGCTGCGGCTGCCGATACCAAAGTGGCCAGGGCGGCATCGAGTTTTTCGACTTCGGTGCTGGCGTATTTCAGCGCTTCAGCTGCCTGGGGCAGTTGCAGGCCGATATCGGCATTATCCTGATTCAGTTTTCTGCGTTCTTCTTCGAGACGGGTGATTGTGCCATCGCCATCCGAGCGGCGCGCTTCTTCGCGTTCGCGGTCGGTTCTGGCCTGGGTGAGCTGCTGTTCTTGCGCCTGGGTTTCCTGCGTGACGCGTTGTTCTTCGGCTTCAAGCTGTTCGCGGGCGAGCATGAGCTTTTGCACGATAGCGGCCGCCGCTGCTTCGGTCTGGCGCAAGCCGGGCAGATCGGCGGTAATTTCGGCACGGGCGGTGTTCCCGCGGGTGACGGTCGCCAGCAATTCGTTGGCGCGCAGTTCGGCCTCTTGCAAAGCGTTCCGCATGGCGTCGGCATTATTTTCGGCTTCGACCCAGCGCAGGCGCAAGAGCGCCGCTTCGGTGCGGCGGATATGATCGGCCAGATTGCGATAACGCGAGGCCTGACGCACTTGCTGCTTCAAGCTGCGCAATTGGGTATCGTAAGTTTTAAGCACGTCTTCGACGCGCTGAATGTTTTGCTCGGCGGCTTTGAGTTTCAGCTCCGCTTCGTGGCGGCGCGCCTGCAGGCCGGCGGTGCCGGATGCTTCTTCAAGAATTTGGCGGCGATCCTGCGGCTTGGCGCGGATCAGGGCGTCGATCTGGCCTTGGCCGACGACGCTGGTCGAATGGGCGCCGGTCGCCTGATCGGCAAACAGCAAGTGAACGTCGCGCTGGCGCACCGGCTTGCCGTTGATTTTGTAATCGGAGCCGCTGCCGCGTTCGATCGTGCGGACGATCTGCAATTCGTCGGCATCGTTGAATTCGGCCGTGGCGCTGCGGTTGGTGTTGTCGAGCTCGAGCGAGACTTCGGCAATATTGCGCGAGGGGCGCGTGGCAGTGCCGGCGAAAATCACATCGTCCATTTCGGAGCCGCGCATGCGGCGCGCCGAATTCTCGCCCATCACCCAGCGCAGAGCTTCCACAAGATTGGATTTGCCGCAGCCATTGGGGCCAACGATACCGGTCATGCCGGCCGGAATGTCGAGATCGGTCGGTTCGACGAACGATTTGAAGCCTTGCAGACGCAGACGAGTGAAGTGCACGGATTGGTTCCTATCTGTTCAATTAATGTTTTGCAGCCAGTAATTTATCGAATACGGCCCCGAACTGCTGCGCCGTCTGGGCGCCTTGCAGTCTTTCTGCGCCTTCATTGATAATGAAAGTCGGCGTCGCATCGATATTATATTTTTTACCTGCATCGGTACGGCCGGCTACCAGCGCATCCTGCATCGCGGGGTCATTCAGGCAAGCCTTGGCCTTGTCGCCGTCGAGGCCGCCGAGCTTGGCGTATTGAACAAGAATTTTTTCGGAATCGGGGCCGATCGCCCAGGCCATCTGATTTTTATAGAGCACTTCGATGAAGGGATAAAATTCATCGGCCGGCATGCAGCGGGCGAGGGCGGATGCTTTGAGCGAGGAGCCATCGAGAGGGAAATCGCGCAGAATAAATTTGACCTTGCCGTTATCGACATAGGCTTTTTGCAATTGCGGCAAAACATTGATGTAAAATTCGGCGCAATGCGGGCAGGTGAGGGAAACAAACTCCTCGACCGTAATGGGGGCCTTGGGATCGCCAAGAATTCGTTCCGGAACCGCAATATCGGCGGCATGCGCGACATCTACCGCCAATGCGGTGCCCGCGATCAGCAACGCAATTAAACTTAGAACGGCGAGAAGGTTTTTCATGAGTCTCGTTTCCACCATCGAATCAATGGCTTGGCAGTATAGGTGAACCTCAACCCCCAACTCAAGCAACCAAAGGGGCTGCAAAAGCAGGGTTTTAAGCGCTTATTTTAGCGCATTGCTTCACCGCGCATCAATGACAATCCGGAAGGATCCAGGGCCACGCTAGGATTTTTCCTTGAATATGGATTGGCCCAGATTTTCGAGAGCCTGGCGTAAATCGCCATCTTCGATTTCTTTTGTCATCGACTGAACCGCTTCGAGATCTTCGGGGCTTATTTCCTTTGGATCGGGTTGGGCCATAAGATCCGCGCCGTAGAAAGATTCAAAAATGATTTTGCTGATCGGTTCATAGCCGAAAAAGCTATTGATGCGTTCACGGATAATTCCCGTCTTGAAAGAAAATTCCATTCCCAATCCTTTGGGAATACGGATGATGAGTGTGCCGCCGGAGCGGCGAGCTTCCGCCTGCCGCGGCGGAAAAGTAATTTTGACAGGCGTGGTAAAACGCGCATACTCCTGACCGACGATCTCCGGCCAATGATCAAGCAAGGCTGCGTAAAGCGACCAATCTTTACCGAGTGCGGTGCGGGCGATTTTATCGATCGCCTGCGATATGGTGCGAGGAATAAACATGAAGAAGAGTTTGGCGGCGCACGGAAGCAAAGTCCAGAGGCCAGAGGTTAGATGCCGGAGGTTAGGGGAAAACAAATCCCAGCCTTTAGCCTCTGATCTCGCGCCTCTTCTTCTCCATTGGTATGACAGGCATCGCCGTATTTTGCCCTGGCGCGCTTTGCCGGGCCAGAGCATCGATCCTTATAAGGTGTGGCTGTCGGAAGTGATGCTGCAGCAAACGACTGTCGGCGCGGTCGGGCCTTATTTTCGCAAATTCATCAATCGCTGGCCGACGATCAGGCATTTAGCGCGTACCAAGCGCGAGAGCATACTTAAGATGTGGGCGGGGCTCGGTTATTACCGGCGCGCGCATTTGCTGCATGAGTGCGCAAAACAAATCAGCCGCGATTATGGCGGCGTGTTTCCGCAGCTTGCGGAAGAACTGGAAGAATTGCCGGGATTCGGGGCTTATACGGCTGCGGCCGTAGCGGCCATTGCTTTCGATAAGCGGGCGAATGTGGTTGACGGCAATGTCGAGCGTGTGGTGGCGAGATTGTTTGCGATCGAGACGCCTTTGCCAAAAGCTAAAACGGAATTGAGGGCTGCGGCTGAAACATTGCTGCCTGCGGCACGCTTTGGCGATTACGCGCAGGCGTTGATGGATCTCGGCGCAACCATCTGTACGCCGCGCAACCCGAAATGCTTGCTGTGTCCGTGGCAGAATGTATGCAAGGCGCATGCTCTGGGGATCGAAGGCGATCTGCCGCGCCGTATTAAGGTAAAAGCTAAACCGGTTCGCCGGGCGATTGCTTTCTTCCTTATCAATAAGAGCGGCCATGTATTTTTACGGCAAAGGGCGCGGGAAGGGCTGCTCGGCGGCATGATGGAAATTCCCAGCAGCGCCTGGCGCGAAGAAAAAATGCCGGATCTGCCGGCAGTGCTTGGCGAGGCTCCGGCAAAGGCCGATTGGCGATTGCTGAAAGGCAAAGTGAGGCATATTTTTACTCACTTCGAGTTGGAACTTGGCGTGGCGGTTGGATCGGCTAATATTCAGGGGAGGAAGGGCAACAAGTGGGTGAGACCGGGAGGGCTGGGGGATGAAGCTCTACCGAGCGTTATGCATAAAATAATACGGCATGCTGTGGCTGGAGTGGAACAATCATAAACACTTTCGCATAACGTCATTCCGGAAAACTTTCTTTCGGCTTGCGGAGCAAGGCGAAAGAAAGTTTATCCGGAACCCAGTTACGTATGAAATTGGGGCTGTGGGCGCCAATTGTGAGCCGTCAGGTAGTGCAACTCTAGTTGCGCGCGTAACTGGGGCCCGGATAAATTTGCTGCGCAAATTTTCCGGGATGACGTTATTTATGGTGCGTCCTCAATGTACGTTAACTTCGAAACAATCGGATATGTTTATATTATGGCCAGCGAGGTAGCGGGTACGCTGTATATTGGCGTCACTTCGGATCTAATTAAACGCATCAGCGAGCATAAGCTTGAAATCTTGGGAGGTTTCACGAAAAAATATCATATTCACCGACTCGTTTATTATGAGGAATATGGTTCTATTGAATTGGCGATCGAGCGAGAGAAGAAACTGAAGAAATGGAAGCGCGCGTGGAAGATTCAACTGATCGAGAAAGAAAATCCCAAATGGGCGGATTTGTATCCGGGGCTTGTGCGGTGATCGAAATGCTACATGCTGTCCCTGCCGCGCTCGTAACCGGGGCCCGGATAAATTCGCTGCGCAAATTTTCCGGGATGACGTTTTTCTTTTTTGTTTTTCTTTTTATCGTCTCTCCAGCCTTAGCCGACGATTACGTTAAACCGTCGATCGATAGTATGGCGCGAACTTTGGTGCGTTTCGGCGCTCTCGATCCCAAAGATGATAATTTGCTCGACGATTATGCGATGATTACCGATTGCGATTTGTATGCTTATTTTTACAAAGACGATTTCCGCTGGAACCAGGTGCGCGGATCGTTTCGCGATTCCATCACGATGAATGTCGGCGGTTTTCCGGTCAGCTACCAATACAACACACGCTTCCAGCTCGGCCGTTATGATTTCGATCAGAAACTTTTTCGTTTTAACAACAAATCGGCGTTGCGGAATGTGAATTCGATTGTCCTGCTGGATGCCAACAATGTCAGCTGCGCCGGGCGGAGAATTAGATATTTGCCCGGTATTTATCGGGCTGTATTGGATATTCCTTTGACGGTGCCGGGCTTGCCGTTATCGGAAAAAGACGCCGATGCTCTTTCAACCCGTCTGAAGAATTCCGGTAATGACGATCGCATTATATATACGCGTTTTAATTTAAGCGTTGCCTATGTTGCACCCTTGCGCAGAGCAGGAGAGGGGGAAATTATTCATTACACGCAAACCGCGCAGAATAATGGCGAACGCGCTGTTAGATTGGATGTAAGGCTTGATTCACTTGAGTTTTATGAAGACGAAGCCATGACGAAACTAATTTACAGCTATCACCCGTAGGCAAATATAAGTTATAGTAATCAGGTAATGAAGATTTATGGTTAACAGAATACTGGATGTGATTTTTTCTTAATAAGACGCGGCTTTTACTGCTTGTGTGAATAGCTAAATATTTTTTGATGTGTTGAACAAATCATTTTTACCGAGAATATTATGCGTCATTCTTTTTTGAAGTACGGATTTCTTGCGGCTATTATTTTTGTGGCGTCGTTGAGCGCCGCACGAGCCGGCAATACCGGCATTCCTATGCTGCCGCCTATGCAATTCGGCACCAGTGCCGCTGACGCCGTTGCCAACCCAAATAATTACGCATGCACTACTGCTTCGGCAGGCATGCTTTATTGGGACGGCGCCGATCCTATTTTCTGTATTCCGGGATTTACCGGCGATAAAGCCGGGAATGTCGGCATCACTGCTGGAAATCTCTATATCGGCGCTAACAACAATAGCACCAACGGCTTGTTTATCGACGGCATTGGTCCTCTGCTCGGCGTCAATGCGACCGCGCTTTTACAGTTGGGCCAGGCGAACTGCGGTACTTCCGGCACTCAATATCAGGTGCTGACACGATCAAACAATATCATTAGCTGTACTGGCGTAACCGATCTCGTCAATCTCAGCGGTACGCATATCGGTAAAACAATGATGCCGGCTTGCCCTGCCAATACCGTACTGACGTCAAACGACGGCCTGACATTCAGCTGCGTTTCCATCACCTGTCCGACCGGTCAGACGCTGACGGGAATTTCCGGCGGCCAGCCGGTTTGTACGCCCGTATCGACTATGCCTAACTGCAACAGTATTCCGAGCACGGTTCAGTTCGATGGCACCAATTTTGTTTGCACGCCGACGTGCCCCGGATTTTATACGACCGACCTTTATGCATATTCTGGCAATTGCGATACGAGCACCGGAAAGTGTCCTATCCCAACGGCTAACGGCAATGCCTATATTCCGCAAGGAATGGCAGTCGGACAGATAATGCCCCCCGATTATCCCAGCGAAAGTATTAGCCCGACAGGTTGCGGCGGTAATCCTTATTATTACCAATGCACCCTCGGCGGATGGACCAGAGTCGGATACGGCTTGTATAGCTGCCCTCAACCGGCGGATGGCGGCGGTACGCTGTAAGCCATTGATGAATTGGCCGGTTTTCTCGCAGAAAACGAGAAAGGGTGCATTTTAATAAAATGCTATAAAGTTAAACATTATCAGTCATTTAGCCTCAGCTATATCCATAAATTATTAAGCATACTTCCGTAAGATACCCTCGATATCGAATTATATTTATATGGATACATCATGAGAATTTTATTCTCCTCTTTGCTGTATGTGCTTCCATTATTGTTGTGTGTTGAAGCCGCACATGCCGGTGAATCCATTCATATGTTGCCGCCGATACCGTTCGGAAACACGAGCGCCAGTCCGCCTCCCTGCGCGACAGGTTCCACTTCCGGCATGCTGTATTGGGGCGGCGTCAATGGCAGCGGCAATGGCGAAGCTATCAATTGTATTCCCGGTTTTACAGGCGACAAATTCGGCAATATCGGTATTCCCGGCACCGCTACCTTCACCGGCAATGTGGGCATTGGCGGCGTCTCAGCAGCGCAGCAGGCGTATTTAAAACTGTATGTGGGCGGCGTTATCGGTACGACCGGTGCTGCGGCCGCATTTTATGCGTATGACCAAAACCTCGATGGAAGCCGTGGCGTTTTTTATCGAAGCGGAGGGGTCAATTATCTGTATGACAGTAGTTATGGAAACGTCCTGCAATACAACAGCTCCGGCCAGGTCGGCATCGGGGTAACTCCGCAATACACGCTTGATGTGAATCGCGATATTGCGATTAACGGGAAGGATATAGCGCAACGCGACGGCTCGAACGCGTTTCTGTTTCCGTACAGCAGCGGATATTCGGGCAACAATGTATTTCTCGGCAGCAGCGGCTACGAAACAAGCCTGTCGGTGACCGGCAACTTACGGATCGCTTACAGCAACTGGATGGATGCGGGCAGCGCCAACACGGTTGTTGCCATAGAAAATTTACCGGCATGTAACGCCAATGAAGCTTTAACGAAAGTCGGCACGACGTCTTTCGCTTGTATCCCGGTGACGGATATTCAGAATGTCGGCACCACGACACTACCGAATTGCACAAGCGGCGGAACGTTTTTGACGTCTAACGGAAGTTCGTTTTCGTGCCAGGCTCAGACTTATCCGCCCGCTTACTGGGCGCTGAACAGCAGCAATAATCTGTACAATACGGCGGGCGCGAATGTGGCCATAAGCGGCCTGTTGGGCAGCGGCTGGAGAGATCCGGTTATTGGCCTGCCTAGCGGTTGGTCTGGCGGCCTGCACACCTACGACGTCTATGGCGAAGGCTCCATCGGAGCGGGGCCATCTGGCGGTCCGGCGATGGCGGGGCTTACTTCCGCTGGCGCTATCTATGGCGCCAAGGAGACTTTATCCGGCAGACTTGGCACCAATGGATTGGATCCGGTTTCAGGCATCCCGTCTGGCTGGGGCGGCGGTATTCATACGTGGGATTTATATGCCGAAGGCTCCGTTGGCGCCGGCCCTCCGGGCGGACCGCCGGCTGCCTACATGAACAGCTCGGGTTCAATTCTGGCAAAAGATTACTGCGTCAATGGTGTCGGCTGCGGCCGCTCGCCGGTGCCGAGCAGTTATGTATGCCCGACCGGAACTGTTGTTACAGGTTTCCAGAATAGCGGCACGCCCATTTGCAGCACCCCTGCGACAGGCTTGCCCGATTGCGCAAATGCCGGTTATTTGAACACCGTTACAGCCAACGGAGACGGAAGCGGCTATTTTTGTAATCCGACATGCCCCAGTGCATCCGGAACTGTCGGCGACGACGGTTATTATAGCTATAGTACTTACTCTGTTACCTTTCCCAACGGTATCTATGGCCAGACCGAGCCACCCAGTAATGGCCCTGAGTCGATGTTTATTGGCACGGGCAATTGCGGTCCGACTGAATATTCACTCATCTGCACCTATACAGGCTGGCAAGTGTATAACTTGGTCGAGGAAAATCTGACTTGCTATCCGGACCCGGCCAGCGACACCACCGGCACACTGTAAGCGTGCTCGCCGAACTGGCCCCCGATCAAGTATTTTGCGCGCAATGAGAATAGCCGAGCATTTTAATCAAATGCCAGAAATCTTAATTTAATCAAAAGCTTAGCTTGCCTGAAATCACGATTTGTTAAGCATAGTTCCGTAAGATACCTCCAATATCGAATTAATTCTTCGGGGATTATTGCCATGAGATTTTCACTCGCCTCTCTTTTGTATGCGCTTCCATTATTGCTGTGTGTCGAAGCCGCACAGGCCGGGGAAAGCACCATTCAAATGTTGCCGCCGGTGCCATTCGGAAGCACCGGCGCCAATCCACCTCCCTGCGTAACAGGTTCAACGTCCGGCATGTTATATTGGGGTGGCGTCAATGGCAGCGGCAATGGCGAATCTATTAATTGCGTTCCGGGTTTCACGGGCAATGCGTCGGGGGATATCGGTGTTGCGGGCACCGCTACCATTGCCGGCAATGTCGGCATCGGCGTCTCAGCAGCGCAGCAGGCGTATTTAAAACTGTATGTGGGCGGCGTTATCGGTACGACCGGTGCTG
>OLLY01000067.1_pt1 | contig 13748 bp, 14 predicted proteins | sample 1604681 | NCBI WGS metagenome assembly OLLY01 (sample SAMEA104055725, study PRJEB20765) | soil metagenome | biome: Arctic tundra; feature: Polygonal ground; material: soil | place: USA | collected 2011-09 | depth 0-0.5 m | reverse complement strand
GCGCGGGCATAATCCTCGCTGGTCACCAACACGGCAGCAGCGCCGTCGGTCAATGGCGAGGCTGTCCCCGCCGTGACCGATCCGCGTTCTTCGAAGGCCGGCTTCAATTCCGCCAGCTTTTCAGTCGTGGTGTTGGCGCGAATGCAGCCGTCTTTATCCACAACCGCATCGGGAGCGGCAATCGGCACAATTTCATCTTTGAACTTGCCCGCGCCATATGCCGTCGCGGCCTTGAATTGCGATTGCACGGCGAAGCTTTCCTGCTCGCGCCTCAGCACGCCATATTTACGTGCCACATTCTCGGCCGTTACGCCCATATTCACATAGGCCTGCGGATAATGCTCGGCCAGCTGCGGATTAGGCAGCGGATTAAAACCCATCATCGGCACGCGCGACATGCTCTCGACGCCCGCGCAAATAAATACTTCGCCGGCATTCATCTGAATTGCGCCAGCCGCCATATGAATGCTTTGCATCGATGATCCGCAGAACCGATTCACGGTTACCCCGCCGACCGTCAAAGGCAGCTTGGCCAAAAAGCAAATCAGGCGCGCAACATTCAGCCCCTGCTCGCCTTCCGGAAAGGCGCAGCCGAGGATAAGATCTTCGATATCGTCGGGATTAACCTTGGTCCGCTCGACCAGCCCCTTCACGACCGCGGCGGCCAGATCGTCAGGCCGCACCTTCGCAAGCTCACCTTTGGAGGCAAAGCAGAATGGCGAACGCGCGTAACCGGCGATGACGACGGATTTCATGCTGGCTCCGAAAACCCAGGGAAAGGACGCAAGAGGACTGCGTTAAGGATTACAAAGGAAATGTTAAAAAATGATTAGAGCAAAACAGGCCCGCCACTAAGTATAAGGTGTTGCAGCTTAATAGAGATTTACTATACGATATGGCCCTAATTCATTAGACGAAAAGGCCATAACGATGAAAAACTATAAAGTCGCCGTGGTGGGCGCAACCGGCGCCGTAGGGCGCGAAGTCCTCAAAACAATGGCGGAACGTGAATTTCCTACGTCGGAAGTCTATGCGCTCGCCTCGGCCAAATCGGCCGGCAGCGAAGTCAGCTTCGGCGAGGATGAGGTTCTCACCGTGCAGGATCTCGCCAAATTCGATTTCAAGGGCACCGATATCTGTTTCTCCGCCGCGGGCGCCAAAATCTCGGCCGATTTCGCGGTCAAGGCAGGCAAGGCTGGATGCGTGGTAATCGACAAAACATCCTATTTCCGTACCGATCCCGATGTTCCGCTGATCGTGCCGGAGGTTAATCCGAAGGCGCTGGCCGGTTACACCAAGAAAAATATCATCTCGACGCCCAACTGTTCGACCATTCCGATGCTGGTGGCGCTGAAGCCGCTGCATGAAATGGCAACGGTTAAACGCATCGTCGTGGCCACCTATCAATCGGTCTCCGGCGCGGGCAAGGACGCGATGGATGAATTGTTCACCCAGACGCGCGCAATTTTCGTCAATGACGAATTGAAAAAAGAACAATTCAAAAAACAAATCGCCTTTAACGTCATTCCGCAGATCGACGTCTTCATGGAAGACGGCACGACCAAGGAAGAATGGAAAATGGCCGCCGAAACCAAAAAGATCCTCGACCTGAAGATCAAGGTCACGGCCACCTGCGTGCGCGTGCCGGTTTTCATCGGCCATTCCGAAGCGGTGAATATCGAATTTGAAAAACCGATCAGCGCCGCCGAAGCGCGCGCCGCTCTTAAAAAAGCACCCGGCATCACCGTCATCGATCATCATCATGAAGAAGGTTTTGTCACGCCGGTCGAATGCGCGGGCGAGGATAATGTCTTCGTCAGCCGCATTCGTGAGGATTCGACGATCGACAACGGCCTCAGCCTGTGGATCGTCTGCGATAATCTACGCAAAGGCGCCGCGCTCAACGCGGTGCAGATCGCCGAATTGCTGGTGAAGGAATATCTCAAGTAAAAGCGATATTTTCATTGAAAAACGCGTGTTTTTGTGCTTTATTTCCAAACATGATCACGCGCATCGACACCATTTACCAATCGCACTCGCCGGTTTCCATGGAAACCGCGTTTGGTGCGCCGTCATATTTTGGGCTTAAGACCTCTCTTATGACCTCGCACTCCAGGGCCAAGAAATAGGCTGATCGTCCTTCAAACCGTCAGCCAAAACAAAGGCTGACAGACTTCTCAAAATCCGGGATTTCCGTCCGCCTCCAGAAACGAGAAGAGCGGACTATGTTTACGTTTATCAAAAACCAAATCAAACGGATCGACGATAAATTTCGGATCGATATCGACCAGATGCCGCCCGAAGGCATCACCACCCTGCCGACCACACTGTGGCCCTTCATGTGGTTTTTCATCCGGCAGATAAAAGGCCTGGTGCTTTTCGTCATGACGGTCGAATTTCTGGTAGCCGTAAGCTCCAGCGTCGTGTTCTGGTACGTCGGCAACCTCGTCAGGCGCGCGCAGTATACGGAAGCCTTGATGCTTGGCGGCCTTGCGCTGGTTATCATGCGCCAGCAACTCATCGGTGGCCTGCATGCCATCTACGATCTCTTTTATCAGCCTTATGTCGGCAACTTCGTGCGCCGCCAGCTTTACTGGTATACGACGCGGCAATCCCTGTCGTTTTTTCATAACGATTTTGCCGGCCGCATCGCCAACAAACTGATCCAGTCGGCGCCGAGCCTGCGCGATGTCGTGAAATCGACAATCGGCGCCGTGTGGTTCGCATCGATATTTACCATCTCCAATCTGTGGTTCATGGCGCGCGTCAGCATATGGCTCGCCTTGCCATTGTTGGTCTGGGTCATCTGCTATGGCCTCACTTTGCGCTTTTTCGTGCCGCGTGTGCAGAAACGCGCGGCAGCGCACTCACACGTCATGAGCCATTTAACCGGGCAAGTTGTCGATAGCTTCACCAACTTCCTGCCGACCAAATATTTTGCGCGCACTGCGCATGAAGACGAACGCATGGTTGGCTTGCTACGGGATCACAGCCGCACCTCCCGCGATACCACATCGACCATCTGGAAGATGAGCCTGGTGATCGATCTGCTCAATACCAGCCTGCTTGTAGCTACCGCCAGCGTTGGGTTCTGGCTCATACGCATGCAGGGCCACGCAGGGATCGCCGCTTTAACAATGGCTCTGCCTATGGCGCTGCAGGCAACGTTCCAGTCGGGATGGATCATGTTCGAAATGTCGGGCATTTTCGAAAATCTCGGCCGCGTGCAGGAAGGCATCGAAGCGCTGACCAAACCGCACACGATCCTCGACGTTCCCGATGCCAGGCTTTTGCAAGTCGCGCGCGATAATGCATCGATCGAATTCGACCGGGTCGATTTTGGCTATGGCAAGACAGATGCGCTCGTGCTCGATAATTTCGACCTGATTGTACCTGCGGGCCAGAAGTTGGGATTGGTCGGCCGCAGCGGCGCCGGTAAATCGACTATCACCAGCCTGATGGTGCGCGCTTACGATGTGGATGGCGGCGAAATCCGCGTGGGCGGCGAGAATATCGCGCATGTCACGCAGGATTCATTACGCCAAAACATCACCATCGTGACACAGGAAAGCTATCTGTTCCATCGCTCGATCCGCGACAATATCCGCTATGGCAAACCGGATGCGAGCGACGATGAAGTTATCGCCGCCGCCAACCGCGCCCATGCGCATGATTTTATCCTGAGTCTGGAAGATAATACCGGCCGCAAGGCCTATGATGCCCATGTCGGCGAACGCGGCGTGAAATTGTCCGGCGGCCAGCGTCAGCGCGTCGGCATTGCCCGCGCCATTCTGAAGGATGCGCCGATCCTGATTTTGGATGAAGCGACCTCGGCGCTCGACAGCGAAAGCGAGCACGCCATTCAGCAGGCGCTGGAAAGCATCATGACCGGCAAGACCGTCATCGCCATCGCGCATCGTCTGTCGACCCTCCGCCAGATGGACCGTATTATCGTTATCGAGGCCGGTAAAATCGTCGAGGACGGCACGCACGAGGCCCTGACAGCCCGGCCGGAAGGCCACTACGCCAGGCTCTGGAACATGCAGTCCGGTGGGTTTATAATCGAATAATCTTATCCAACAGGAGCAATCATGATCCGTATTGGTATTCTTGGTTACGCAGGGCGTATGGGACAAGCAATTGCCGCTGAAGTCGCAGCCAGCGATCAATGCGTGCTTGCCGGCGGTGCAGATCGCGCCATTCCTCCAGAACTCGCTAACATCGAGGGCGCTGTTTTTTCAGGCGATGTCGAAGACATTATCCGCGTCAGCGATGTAACCATTAACTTCACGCTGGCCGAGGCGACGCCGGGCTTCGCACAGATTGCCGCGCAATATGGAAAGCCTTTCGTCACCGGCGTAACCGGCCTGGAAGAATGGCAAATCGGCGTTTTGAAACAGGTCGCTGCAAAAATTCCGGTGCTCTATGCACCTAACACCAGCCTGTCGCTGGCGGCAATGAAGCAACTCGCAACCCTGGCAGCAAAACTGCTCAAGGATTTGGATTACGACGTGCATATCCACGATGAGCATCACCGCATGAAACGGGACGCGCCTTCCGGCACAGCCATCGCTCTGGGCGAAGCCGTCGAGCATGGCAATGACGGCAATAAAAAGCCGGCTTATTCAGCCGTGCGCGCCGGCGCCATTGTCGGCAACCACGAAGTCGCTTTCGTCGGACAGGGCGAAATCATCCGCCTGCAGCACCAAGTCACCGACCGCCATATCTTCGCCCGCGGCGCATTACAAGCAGCACTGTGGCTACACGGCAAACCGGCCGGGATGTATGGGATGGAAGATGTGTTGGGGATTTAGTTCATCCCGGTTCGAACCGGCAGCCTTTACTGAGAGTATGCCTAGGCCCCGGTTTTCACCGGGGTGGTTCTCCGCTAGCCGAATGGCTCTCTACTGCACGAACAGTTCCCTCAGCCCATCCCGGCCCAAGCCGGGATCCAGACTGACTCTCCACACAGAAATATAAGAAGAAATTTTTAAGCCAGCTTCGCCGTAGCAACGCCTGCGCCGAGCAATCCGACTTTCTTCAGCGCCTCATCAACCGCCTTCTCGCTGGCTTTCGCGATTGGCACCATCGGCAACCGCAATTCATAGCGGCACAGGCCCAACAGCGAGGCCGCATATTTCACCGGCCCCGGCGAGGTTTCACAGAACATCGCATCATGCAGCGGCAGCAACTGATCATTGATCTTTTGCGCCGCAGCGAGATCGCCTTTTTTCCACGCCGCATGCAATTGCGAGCACAGTGCGGGCGCGATGTTCGACGTCACCGAAATGCACCCCACGCCGCCTTCTGCCAGAAAGGCCAGAATGTTGGCGTCCTCGCCGCTCAACTGAACAAAATCGGCACCACACTGCAAACGGGTACGCGGAACGCGCGTGATATCATTGGTGGCATCTTTCACGCCAACGATGCGCGGCAATTCGGCCAAACGTGCCATTGTCTCGCCGCTCATATTCACCACGCTGCGGCCGGGAATATTGTAAATGAAAATCGGCAAGCCACTGGCATCATGAATAGCTTTGAAATGCTGATAAAGCCCTTCCTGCGTCGGCTTGTTGTAATAGGGCGTGACATGCAGCACACCGTCGGCGCCGGCTTTCTCGGCATGTTTGGTCAGGCTGACGGCCTCAGCCGTTGAATTCGAACCGCAACCGGCCATCACCGGAATCTTGCCTTTGGCAACCTCGACGCAAAGCTCGACCACGCGGTTATGCTCGTCATGCGTAAGCGTGGGGGATTCCCCGGTGGTGCCGCACGGCACCAATCCGTTAGTCCCCTGTGCGATTTGCCAGGCAACGAATTCCTGAAACTTCTTCTCATCGACCTTGCCGTCGACAAAGGGCGTGATGAGAGCGGTGATAGAGCCGCGGAAAACCGACATACAAACTCCATGAATTGTTCGGCAATTAAATCATAAATCGCGGCTTTTGCCAATGACGATGCCGCCTTGGTTAATAGCCTTTTGCCGTATCCACCTGGTTCGGCATCACTTTGCCTTCGCGCCAGGCGCGTAGATTGGCGAACATGATATCGAGGCTGAACGGAACGTAAGTCTCGGGATCGTCAGCCGAAATATGCGGCGTGATCACCAGATTTTTTGTGGTCCACAAACGGCTGTCTACCGGTAAAGGTTCCGGCGTCACGACATCGATCACTGCACCGCTAAGATGCCCCTGCTCCAGCGCTTCGCACAGAGCATCCTGATCCACCACCGCGCCACGGCTGACATTGATGAAACCGGTGCCACGTTTGATACGCCCGAAGCGTTCCCGGTTTATCAAATTACGCGTCGCATCGGTGAGCGGACACGCTAGAACCAAAAAATCGCTTTCCGGCAGCAGATCATCCAGCGCATCACTCGCTGCGACGCGGTCGAAATCGGGATGCGGCGCGGCGCGCATGCGCACGCCCACCGTTTGCATACCAAGCACACGGGCCGCGCGCGCTACCGGCGAACCCAACCCGCCGACACCGACAATCGTTGCGCGCTTGCCCTGCAGAACGGATGTATAAATTTTTCCCGGCCGCCATTCATGTTTTTGCTGAGCGATCATCACTTCGGGAAAACGCTGCCCGAGCATCACGAAAGCCATCAAGCCATATTCGAACATTTTCGCTGAATGGGCGCCGCTGTTGTTGATCAACGGCACGCCGGGCGGCAGCCAATCGAATGGCGCCAGTTTTTCAACGCCTGCGGCAAGCGTGAATACCATTTTAAGATGCGGCGCCTTCATCGGCAAAAATTTGTAAAAATCAGCTGGTACGGAGATGAGCAGTTCGGCCTCCGCCATATTGGCTTCGAAACCGGCACGGTCATTCGCAAAAGAAACGACATGACCTTTCTCGCCAGCGCGTTCACAGGCCTGCTGCCAGATTTCTTCCGTAACTGGAAATTGATCGCCCGGCAGCGGTGTTTGAATATGAACGCGCACGCGGCTAATCCCGCAGCAACTCGTTCACCGATGTCTTCTCGCGCGTCCTGGCATCCACGCGCTTAACTATAACCGCGCAGTACAAATTCGGGCCCGGCTGGCCGTTCGATAACGGCTTGCCCGGCAACGTTCCCGGCACCACCACCGAATAAGGCGGCACGCGGCCAGTGAAAATCTCGCCGGAGGCGCGGTCGATAATCTTGGTCGAAGCCCCGAGAAACACCCCCATCGACAGCACGCTGCCTTCTTCAACGATCACGCCCTCGGCCACTTCCGAACGCGCGCCGATGAAGCAGTTATCTTCGATGATCGTAGGATTAGCCTGCAATGGCTCCAGCACACCGCCCAGCCCGGCACCGCCGGAGATATGGCAATTTTTTCCCACCTGTACGCACGATCCAACCGTCGCCCAGGTATCGATCATTGTGCCTTCATCGACATAAGCGCCGATATTGAGAAAGCACGGCATCAGCACCACCTTCGGTGCGACGAATGCGCCACGGCGCACAACACAATTCGGCACCGCGCGAAAAGCCGCCTTATCGAAATCGGCTTTTTTCCAGCCGGAGAATTTACTCGGCACCTTGTCGTACCAGACCGATTGGCCAGGACCGTTTTCGATCACCGTCATATCGTTGAGCCGGAATGACAGCAGCACCGCCTTCTTGACCCACTGATGAATTTGCCATGCGCCGCCGCTTTTTTCGGCTACGCGCACTTTGCCGCTATCGAGATCGTTCAGCACATGATCGACCGCATCACGCATTTCGCCTTTGGTCGCAGGCGAAATCTCCGCACGCTTTTCCCAGGCACTATCGATGACGGAAGATAGATCAACCGGCATATTTTTAATTCCTTGCATGGGATAAATGAAAACTCTCTATTCGTTCGTCAGCCGATAAAGCATGCCCGAAATTGACCAGCGAAGTACTGCCGCCGCGGCCGCGCGAGATAATCAGGAACTTCCATTCCGATTTGTCGCTGTGCTTGGCCATTACGAACGAACCTGTCGCAATGATATAGCCATTTTCGTGAATAACCTGATTAAGCGAACTCATCGAAGGCGCGGTGTTTTTGTGAAAATGCAGCGTCACGGCCACCGCATGCCGCGCTGGCAGTAAATCTTCGATCTTGAGCCCCCACCACATAAACACGGTCGAAAGCAGCGCCAGCAAAATCGCCGCCGGGTAAAAACCGACGCCGACCAGAACGCCGATTGCCGCCACCGTCCAGATCGAAGCCGCGGTGTTGAGGCCGCTGATATTCGCCCCGTCGCGCATGATGACGCCGGCGCCGAGAAAACCGATGCCGGTTACCACACCCTGAATCACGCGGCCGGGATCGATCGCCGTCACAACGGCCGGCATATGCCCGCTCCACCAGAATTCCGGATAACCGGTGATCACCGTCAATGCGCAGGAAGACATGCAAACGAGGCCGTAGGTGCGCATGCCGGCGGCGCGACCGCGATAGGACCGCTCATAACCAACGACCAAGCCGAGCAAAAATGCGCCAACCAGATTGAGGAATACGACCAGATTGGCCGAAACCTCAGGCGCGGCCCAATAAGCTTCCAAAAATTCAGGGGAGAGAACGTTCATGACGACCCAAAAATAGAACCGCGATTCTGGTACTATCTATATTGTATATGAATATTGCGCTCTTTGCTCAAGCCGCTTATGTTGCCTAGGCAATGACAACGCCATCCACAAAACCCGCCCGGCCCCTGTCGCCGCATCTGCAGGTCTATAAGCCGCAGCTGACCTCGATCATGTCGATTTTGCATCGCGCGACCGGCGTTTATCTCGCGCTGGGATTACCGGTATTTGTCGGCTGGCTGGTCGCCGTGGCCGCCAATCAGCAGACTTACGAAATGGTCATCGGCTGGTGTCAAACGCCGGTCGGACAGGTTTTGATGTTCGGGTGGACCTGGGCGTTTTTCTATCATTTCTGGTGCGGCATCCGCCATTTACTGTGGGATGCCGGATATTTCCTCACGATCAAGGGCGTCTATGCCACCGGCTGGTTCGTGCTGTTCATATCGACATTCGCAGCCGGAATGACATGGGCCAAAATTCTGGGATGGATGGGATGAAATCCAGGCTGAAATCTCTCCGCACACCGCTCGGCAAAGTTCGGGCGCTTGGCCCTGCCAGGGGCGGCACCACGCATTGGTGGTTGCAGCGTATCACGGCCTTGGGGCTCGTCATCCTTACATTTATCCTGATGGGCAGTTTCTTTCAGGATGTGGTGATGACCGGCGGCTATGACGGCGCCATACAATGGATCAGCTCGCCCTTCTCGGCCGTGTTTGTCATTCTTTTCATCGGCGTTGCCTTTCATCATGCCGTCAGCGGCCTGCAAGTGGTGATCGAGGATTACGTGCATTGCGAATGCGCAAAACTCGCCAGCATCATTGTTGTTAAATTCGCCGGAGCTGCGCTGGCGCTGCTCGGCGTCATCGCCGTGATAAAGATTTTCCTGTTCTCCTTACCGCCGATGCCCCATGCCTAAAACTTACGAATTTATCGATCATACCTATGACGTTATCGTTGTCGGCGCCGGCGGTGCCGGGTTGCGCGCTACCTTCGGCATGGCCGAAAAAGGGCTGAAAACCGCCTGCATCACCAAAGTATTCCCGACCCGCAGCCACACCGTCGCCGCCCAAGGCGGCATTTCGGCCGCACTCGGCAATATGGGCGAGGATGACTGGCGCTGGCATATGTACGATACGGTCAAAGGCTCCGACTGGCTCGGCGACCAGGACGCTATCGAATATATGTGCCGCGAAGCAATCCCGGCCGTAATCGAGCTCGAACATTACGGCGTTCCCTTCAGCCGCACCGAACAGGGCAAAATCTATCAACGCCCCTTCGGCGGCATGACGACCAAATACGGCGAAGGCATTGCCCAGCGTACCTGCGCCGCTGCCGATCGCACCGGCCACGCCATTTTGCATACGCTCTATCAGCAATCTCTCAAGCATAACGCCGAATTCTTCATTGAATATTTCGCCATCGACCTCATCATGGACGACAAAGGCGAATGCCGTGGCGTGGTCGCCTGGAATCTCGACGACGGCACCATTCATCGCTTCCGCGCGCATCAGGTGGTGCTGGCGACCGGCGGTTATGGCCGCGCCTATTTCTCATGCACCTCGGCCCATACCTGCACCGGCGACGGCAACGCAATGGTTCTGCGCGCAGGCCTTCCTTTGCAGGATATGGAATTCATCCAGTTCCATCCCACCGGCATTTATGGCGCGGGCTGCCTGATTACCGAAGGCGCGCGCGGCGAGGGCGGCTATCTCACCAATTCCACCGGCGAGCGTTTCATGGAACGCTATGCCACGCACGCAAAAGATCTCGCCAGCCGCGATGTCGTTAGCCGCTCGATGACAATTGAAATCCGCGAAGGCCGCGGCGTCGGCCCGCTCAAGGATCATATCCACCTGCATCTCGAGCATCTCGATCCGAAAACGCTGCACGAACGGCTGCCCGGCATTTCCGAAAGCGCGCGCATTTTCGCCGGCGTGGATGTAACAAAACAACCGATCCCCGTCCTGCCGACCGTGCATTACAATATGGGCGGCATCCCGACCAATCATCGCGGTGAGGTCATTCGCCCGACCGACAAAGATCCCGACGGCACAGTGCCCGGCCTGATGGCAATCGGCGAAGCGGCCTGCGTTTCGGTACATGGCGCCAATCGCCTTGGCTCTAACTCCCTGCTCGATCTGGTCGTGTTCGGCCGCGCAGCCGCGATCCGCGCGCGCGAAATCGTCAAGGCCGAAACCCACCCGCGCGAACTGCCGCAGGATGCCGGCGATTTCGCAATTGCGCGCCTCGATAAATTCCGCAATGCCAAGGGCGATGTTCGCACGGCCGATCTGCGGCTCGATATGCAACGCACGATGCAGACTTATTGCCCTGTGTTCCGCACCGGCAAGGTTCTGGAAGACGGCAAAAAGAAAATCCGCGAAAGCTGGGCCAAACGCGACCGTATCGGCATCAGCGACCGTTCGCTGGTGTGGAATTCCGATCTGATGGAAACGCTGGAACTCGACAACCTGCTTTACCAGGCCGTCGGCGCGCTCGATTGCGCCGCCGACCGCAAGGAATCCCGCGGTGCCCATGCCCGCGAAGATTTCCCCAACCGCGACGATGTTAACTGCATGAAACATTCGACTGTCTGGGTCGATGAAAAAGGCGTCACCAAAATCGGCAACCGCCCCGTGCATATGAACACGATGACCGACGACGTCAAATCCATCCCGCCGAAGGCGCGGGTGTATTGATGCCCCATGCCGTTATCGAATATTCCGACAACCTTGCGGCCGACTATAAATCACTCGATGTAACACAGTCCGTTCATTCACTCTTGGTGAAATGCGGCCTGTTTAAATCAAACGAAATTAAAACGCGCGGCTATGCTGTGCAGGATTTTATAGTCGGAGACAAAGGCCGAAAAGGAAGTTTCATCCATATCACTGTGTATTTACTTGAAGGACGTTCGGTTCAGCAAAAACAGTCTCTCAGTCAGGCCATTCTTGATAGTATCGCCACAGCGATGAAAAACGCCAATACCGTGACAGTCGATGTGCGAGAACTTGTAAAAGATACCTATCGAATTGGTATGAATTAATACTCAGCGAGGTATCAAACCGGCTCGAACCATTCCCGCGGCCAGCGCGCGCGTATTTCCTGCTGAAAAATCGAAAAATTTTTCTATCGCCTCAAAATATTTTACGCTTTCATCTGCGCCTTCCATTCTCCCTTCACGCACAGCCGCTCTCCATTCCTGCTGAATGATCGACAGCTGAATTGCACCTTCCTTTATTTGTTCCAATCTGTCTTTTGGAATGATTTGCGCCATTGACCATGCATTCGTCTTTATTTCTTCAACTTTTTCTTCGTCCTCCTGAAAGTCGATACTGCACAAGGTTGGGCATGCCATTATAAATTCATTCTCGGCGCCTTTAATTTTTAGCTGGGCCAGCTCTTCTTCAGTAATGCCGTTCAGCTTGTCCCATCCACCGGCCATAGCGGCGGCATGTTCCAATCGCAGTGCGCTTCTTTTTAAAAAAGGCTTTCCTTCGTATATATTTTGCCTAATACGCGAAGCATGAAATCTTACCGCTAAAGGCAAGACAGCATCCTTCATTCTTTCGAATTCTTCCGGCTCAATACGACCAGGATAATCGGCACGCAATTGATTGGCCAACAAGCCCAAGAGAGATCCGATTTCAAACAATAAGCCAAAGACCGGTTCAACATCCCCCTCATTTCGAGGAGGTTTGTTAAATGTGTCGATTGTCGTTCTCAGTTTTTCGGCCAGCCCATAGGCTATGCCATAATTATGCTTGTTTCCGGGCTCTTCGGTCATCTAGTCACCCTAAAAAATCAGGATGAATACCATAAAATTAGTCTTCATAAGGATGCCGTATTATTTTCATTCCTTTACCATTCGTCGATTCTTTGCGATATATGTATGGTTAAATCCAAACATACTAAAGGCTTAGGCGATGGCTGAATTTACCCTTCCCAAAAATTCCAAAATCAAGCCGGGTAAGAAATACCCTGCCCCGAAGGATGCCAAGCGCACCAAAACTTTCCGCGTCTATCGCTGGTCGCCGGACGATGCCGACAATCCGCGTGTCGATGAATACACGGTCGATCTCGATAAATGCGGTCCCATGGTGCTCGACGCCTTGATCCACATCAAGAACGATATCGACAGCACCCTCACCTTCCGCCGCTCTTGCCGCGAGGGTATCTGCGGTTCCTGCGCGATGAATATCGACGGCACCAACACGCTCGCCTGCCTCAAGCATTGCGACGACATCAAGGGCGACGCCAAAGTCTATCCGTTGCCGCATATGGATGTGGTCAAGGATCTGGTTCCCGATCTCACGCATGCTTACGCGCAATACGCATCGATCAAGCCGTGGATCGAAACGCAAACTCCGCCTCCGCCCGATCAGGAACGGCTGCAATCGCCGGAAGAGCGCGCGAAGCTCGACGGTCTCTATGAATGCATTCTATGCTTCTGCTGCTCGACCAGTTGCCCCAGCTATTGGTGGAACAGCGAACGCTATCTCGGCCCCGCCGTACTGCTGCAAGCACATCGCTGGATTCAGGATAGCCGCGACGAGGCCACCGGCGAGCGTCTCGATAATCTCGAAGATCCATTCCGGCTCTATCGCTGCCATACGATCATGAACTGCACCAACACCTGCCCCAAGGGCCTCAACCCCGCCAAAGCCATCGCCGAGATCAAGCAAAAGATGGTCGAGCGGCAGGGCTAGAATCCTACGTCAGCGCATGAATTCTCCATCTGGATATCTGCGCCATTTCCGCGCCTGCAACCGGCATGACCTGTCGAAATTCGCCCCTTTCTTTGTCGGCGACAAGCAGCTCGGCTGGCTGACAAAGGAACTGGCAGCATTGTTGCTGCGCGAATTCGATTCTTTTTGTCCTCTTAAAAATGGCATAGCTTTAGAAATTCATTCGCAGCACGACCGGCCGGATCCCCTCCCCCTTGTGGGGAGGGTTAGGGAGGGGGGAGCTCCACAAGAACGGACTTCAGTATCAATGGCTGTGCCTGGCCGCCCCCCCCCCCTCCTAACCTCCCCCACAAGGGGGGAGGAACACCACCGTTCTTCTCAGCAATCATCGCACCCATACTCCAAAGAATTTTGGGCGCACACCGAAGCGCTGGCAAAAGCCGCCAGTTGGATTTCGAAACACTTCAACCGCCCCTTGCGTGGCGAGATGTATCCGGTGATTGAGAATTGGG
>OLLY01000079.1_pt1 | contig 13950 bp, 9 predicted proteins | sample 1604681 | NCBI WGS metagenome assembly OLLY01 (sample SAMEA104055725, study PRJEB20765) | soil metagenome | biome: Arctic tundra; feature: Polygonal ground; material: soil | place: USA | collected 2011-09 | depth 0-0.5 m | reverse complement strand
CACAGGGGGGAGAGGGTTAGGGTGAGGGGGGACTCTCAATTTCAGAATCTCCCCCTCACCACCAAAATCTTAGGCTTGCTAAAAAGTGCAAGCCTAAGATTTTGCGTCCTCTCCCCCTCTCGGGGTAGAGGAGTTTTTCACATGCTGTTTTCATTTTGGGCTACTAGCGCACCGCGATCATGCGTTCGACGGCACGGCGGGCGCGGGCCGCGATATCTTCCGGCACCATCACTTCGTGCGTCATGGTTTCCAGCGCATGGCGGATTTTCGCCAGCGTGATGCGTTTCATATGCGGGCATAGCTGGCACGGGCGCACAAACTCGATGTCGGGATACTGGGCGGCGACATTGTCGCTCATCGAGCATTCGGTCACCAGCACCACGCGCGCGGGCCGGTGCTGATCGACCCATTCGATCATACGCGCGGTCGAACCGGCGAAATCGGAAACATTCACCACTTCCGGCGAGCATTCGGGATGCGCCAGCACGGTGACGCCGGGATTTTGCTGACGGTAAAGTTCGATATCGGCTGCCGTAAAGCGCTCATGCACTTCGCAGCGGCCTTTCCAGGCGATGACTTTTACCTTGGTCGTCGCCGCCACATTTTGCGCCAGATATTCGTCAGGCAGCATGATGACTTCCGGCACGCCCAGAGATTCTACGATCTTCTTTGCATTGCCGGACGTGCAGCAGATATCGGATTCCGCCTTCACCGCCGCCGAAGTATTCACATAAGTGACGACCGGAACGCCGGGATAGCGCTGGCGCAACAACCGCACATCTTCCGCCGTGATCGATTCCGCCAGCGAACATCCGGCCTTCAGATCGGGAATGAGAACTTTGGCGGCAGGGTTCAGCAGCTTCGAAGTCTCGGCCATGAAATGCACGCCGGCCATGACAATCACATCGGCTTTTGCTGTGGCGGCTTCGCGCGCGAGCGCCAGCGAATCGCCCTGAATATCGGCGACGCCGTGAAAAATTTCCGGCGTCTGATAATTGTGGGCGAGGATCACGGCGTTCTTCGCGCGCTTCAATTCGCGGATCGCCTCGATATCTTCGGCGAAGGCAGCCCACTCCATCGGCGGGATAACGGTTTTCACCCGCTCATAGATATCGGCGGTGCTGCGTAGCGCTCTGGTGGTATTCGGCTCGAGAATTCCCATTTATGCTCTCCTTGAGCATTATTGAGGCGAAAAACAAAGCGTTTTCTTGGCGAGCTTGCGAGCCTTAGAAAACGCTTTGCCCCGGCGAAGGCCGGGGTCCATTGATACTCGGCCCTCATTAATGTTCAAACTGAGTATAAGTCAAAATAGTGAAAAAATCCATAAGGAAAATGGGTAGAAATAACAATGCTTATCAATTGCTTGCAGCATATACATTTCCTCTCTGTAGTCATACAGCATTGGATGCAGTCACTACTAACCTCACTCTAACTACCTAATGGAAACTACCTAATGGATGAAAGTATTTCGCATGCTTTTCCATGATATGATGCTCGAATAGTAATATCGAATTATGGAAAACTTTATGGGACCGGACAAAAAATTAATTGAAGATTTAGCGCGTGAGAATCCTGCGCTCGGCATGGTCATGCTTCACAATAGGATTGGCAATGTGAAGTTTGCCCAGGGAGATCGTAAAGCTGCGCTTGCGGAATATCGAATGGCCTTCATAACGCTTAAGCGACTACTCGCAATCGAACATGAAAAAATAGGCGATGCGTTATTTGCCGACGGAAACCACAACGAAGCCCTTGTCGAATATCGAGCCGGTTTCAAAATATTCGAGACTCATGCTGATCTCGACCCCAACAATAGCAAAATACAAAGGGGTCTTGGGATATTTCATACAAAAATTGGTGATGTATTGTTTGCCAGCGGTGATAAAGACGGAGCACTGGACGAGTACCAAAAAGCTAGTCCCTTTTATGAAAAAGCTCTCGCACTTAGTGAAGCGCTCGAACCTCCTGCCGATAAAAAAGCCACACGTCCGGGCCGACGCCCCCCAAGACAAAACAAAACGTCAGCAGGCAGTGATCCACCCTGATCGAAACCTTGCATCTATTAAAGATAAAATAATTACGTAAAAACTATCCAGACCGAGGCAACTTAGTCCCCGCCGCCGCGCGCTGCTGTAGAACCTCACGTTGAAAAGCGAAGAGTTTTGCCGGGCGGCCCGATGCGCCGCGCGTCATGGCACCGGTTTCTTCGACCAGCCCCTGACCTTCCACCAATCGCCGGAAATTCTGTTTATGCAGGCGCAGTCCAGCCAAAGCTTCGACCGTATTCTGCAATTGCAACAGCGTAAATTGATCCGGCATTAGTTCGAACACGACGGGGCGGTATTTGATCTTGGCGCGGAGGCGCGCGATGGCGGTCGCCAGAATGCGGCGATGATCGTGCTCCATCGGCGCACCGAGCGCCGCCTGGTTTTTCTTGCCGGTCTCCGCCACCAATCCCGCTTCCCACAATAATTCGTAGCGCTGCAGAACCAGTTCTTCGTTCCAGTGCCGCAAGTCTTTCGGAAAAGCGATATCGATGCGCTGCGCTCGCGCCTGTTTTGCAGCAGCCGGTGAAGCCGCGTCTTTCCAGCGCTTCAGTTCCGGCACGATAATTTTGGCGATCAACGCCGGTGCCCCCTTGCGGTGATCTTCCCACGGAAAATGTTTGTACCAGGGCGACCATACTGCGTCCGGCAGCGAGGCCGCGGCGCCCACCAGCGCGAGATAACCTATCGAGACAATGCGTTGGCCGCCGGCTTTACGATCGCTGTCGGCGAAGGTGTATAATTGTTCGACATAGCCGAGCGGCTGCCCACCCTTGGCTTCGGCCCAGTCACGCAAGCCTTGCTCCAGGGTGCGATGACCGGTCTCAAAAGGGCCGGAAGGTAAAGCAGCGGGAGAATTGACCAGCACATGCGGTTCGTGTTCCGCCATCGCCACGATCACCGCGTTCAATTCGATTTTTGCGCCTAACCCGGATTTTTCTTGCACGCTTGATTTTCTCCAACGCTTGCGGCTGCGTTCCCCGCCCCTTGCGGGCGGGGACAGGGGTGGGGTTGGTCAAGCAAGCATAATACTTGCATGTGGAGAGATGACCCCTCACCAGCAAAAACTAAGACTTGCCAAGAAGGGCAAGCCTAAGTTTTTGCATCCTCTCCCGCAAGGGGAGAGGAACGCCTCTGCTTCTAATTAAATAGTTTTAATTCGCGTTATAGCCGCCGGACGGATAACCTTGGGGGACGCTATTATTGCTGCTGTAGCCACCGCCACTATAGCCACTGCTGGAAGAAGAGGAACTGCTGCTACCTCTGAATTGCGTATCCAGCTCGTGCGCGATATAGCCGCCCGCCACACCGACCGCGCCGCCGATGGCCATGCCGCAGGCGATGCAACCGCCGGTTACGGCGGTACCCACAGCACCACCCGCCACGCCGATAGCGCCGCCTGAAACCATGCGTTGCTGCATGTCGTTCATATTGCTGCAAGCCCCAAGGCTCAGCACAACCAACGAAACGGCTACGGCGCGTGTGGATCTGGCGATCAGTTTGGGCATGATTTTCTCCTTTTTCTCCTGGAAGCGCGTCAATATGCCTAACGACATATGAACAGAAAGTTTATCCACAGTTAAAATTGACGGTCGAAGTCGGCGATTTTGAACGCGGATAGAATTTTCCTTTTTATTTCATAGGCTTAATGCATGCGGCGAAGCGCCCGGCGAAGTCCCCTGGTTGCCACTCGCGCCTCGACCAGGTCACAATTGGCATGTTAGAAGCTTCCGGTATCAAAACGTTCTACGGTTTTCTTCAACCTCTGCGCAAAGGAGCCATTCCATGTACAAGCTTTTTTACTCGCCGGGCGCCTGCTCGATGGCCATCCATATCGCGCTGAATGAATGCAATCAAGCTGTTACGCTCGAAAAGGTTAATTTGCGCGAGGCGCGCAGCCCTGAATTCCTCAAGGTCAATCCGCGCGGCCAGGTGCCGGTGCTGGTGGATGGCGATACCGTGATCCGCGAAGGCGCAGCCATTCTGGTTTACCTGCTCGAAAAACATCAAAGCCCCCTGCTGCCCGCCACGGGCAAGGAACGCACCGCCGCACTCGAGTGGCTGATGTTCTGCAATGCCACTTTGCATCCCGCCTATTCGCGCTGTTTCTTCCTGATGCGCAGCACCAAGGATGAAGCCGAGAAAGCCAATTTGCTCGGCCTGGCGACAGGCATGCTCAACAAATTATGGAACGAGGTCGAACAGCGCCTCAGCCAATCACCTTTCCTGGCCGGTGAGAACATCACCGTTGCCGACATTCTGATGACGGTGATCGCCAACTGGAACGATCATTTGCCGAGCCCGGATGCAATCACGATCGGCCCGAACACAAAAAAGCTTTTGCAGAAAGTAATCGCGCGGCCGTCTTACAAGAAAGCGTTAGAGACCGAGCAAGTGGAATACAAAGCAGCAGCGTAAATCGGTTTGTAGATTAAAAAAAATTGGCATTAACGCCCATGCTCCGGCTCCCCGCCGGACCGGGGTTTACGACGGACGGCCATGGAAGAAGATTTAGAAAAGAAAGACCAATCCCCGGGCGGGCATCGCTGGCTGTGGATCGTCATAACGCTTGCCATCGTCGGCGCGGTGGTATGGGCTGTCAGCTCTTTCACCGAAGCGCCAAAGACCAAGGGCCGCGGCAATAACGGCCCGATGCCGGTTGTGGCCACTATCGTACAAAAAGGCGATATCGGCGTTACCCGCGATGCGCTCGGCACCGTCACGCCGCTATCGACGGTAACAGTACAAACGCAAATCGCCGGACAGCTTATCCAGGTCGGTTTTCAGGAAGGCCAGATGGTGCAGAAGGGCGACTTCCTCGCCCAGGTTGATCCGCGTCCCTATCAGCAGGCGCTCGATCAGGCCGAAGCGACCTTGCAACGCGATCAGGGCATACTCGATGAAGCTAAAACCAATCTCGCCCGTTATCAGAAACTGGTGAAGCAGGATTCGATCGCGCGGCAGCAAGCTGACGATCAGGTTTATGTCGTGCAACAGGATGAAGGCACGGTGAAACTCGATCAGTCGCTGGTCGAAAACGCCAAGCTTAATCTGGAATATTGCCATATCGTCTCGCCGCTCAGCGGCCGTATCGGTTTGCGTCTGGTCGATCCAGGCAATTACGTTCAGGTCGGCAATGCAACAGCCAGCTCGACCGGCAGCACCGGCGCAACGGCAACCGGCATCGCCGTGGTTACCCAACTGCACCCGATCACAGTCATTTTTGTTTTGCCGGAAGACGATCTGGCGGCGATCATGAAGCGTCTTGCCGACGGAGCGGAACTGCCGGTTACGGCTTTCGACCGCACGCAGAGCAACAAGCTCGCGACCGGCAAGCTGATGTCGGTCGATAATCAGATCGATGTCGCAACCGGCACGATCCGCATGCGCGCGCAATTCGACAATCAGGACAGCACCCTGTTCCCGAACCAGTTCGTCAATGTCGAATTGCTGGTCGATACCTTGCATGACGCGGCGATCATCCCGTCGGCGGCAATCCAGCGCGGCAATCCGGCAACCTTTGCTTATCTGATCAATTCCGACAATACGGTGAAGGTGCAGGCGATAAAGCTCGGCCCGTCGCAAGGCGATAACATCGCGATCACCGAAGGACTGCAGCCCGGCGACAAGATCGTGGTCGATGGCGCCGACAAATTGCGCGACGGCGCGAAGATCACGCTGCCCAACGAGAAAAGTCAGAATAGCGGCTCCGACAAGAACGGCTCCAGCCAGGACAACAAAGATAATTCATCCGATCAGAACGGACACAGGCATCACCGGAGCAATCAATGATGATGCCGCCCCTCCGCGTTAGCCGGTAGGAATCGTGAATCCGTCACGTCCATTTATTCTGCGGCCGGTCGCAACCTCATTACTTATGCTGGCCATTCTGCTGGCGGGTGGCATGGCCTTTCACTTCCTGCCTTTATCGGCACTGCCGGAAGTCGATTATCCGACCATTCAGGTGCAAACCTTCTACCCCGGCGCCGGGCCGGAAGTTATGACCTCATCGGTCACCGCACCGCTCGAACGGCAATTGGGCGAAATGCCGGGCCTCAAGCAAATGTCCTCGACCAGCTCGGCCGGCGCATCCGTCATCACACTGCAATTCGACCTTTCGCTTAATCTCGATATCGCCGAACAGGAAGTACAAGCCGCCATCAATGCCGCCGGCAATTTGCTGCCGTCCGACCTTCCCGCGCCGCCGATTTACGCCAAGGTCAATCCGGCTGACGCGCCGATTCTGACTCTCGCCGTCACATCGAAAACGCTGCCGCTGACGCAAGTCGAGGATCTGGCCGATACGCGCCTGGCGCAGAAAATTTCGCAATTGCCCGGCGTCGGCCTGGTCAGCATTTCGGGCGGCATGCGGCCCGCCGTACGTATCAAGGCTAACTTGCAGGCGCTGGCCGCCTACGGCCTCAATATCGACGATCTGCGCACCACCATCAGCAACGCCAACGTCAATACGCCGAAAGGCAGCTTTGATGGACCGATGCGCTCCTACACAGTCAACGCCAACGATCAGTTACAGAAAGCCAGCCAATATAACGACATCATCGTCGCCTATAAGAATAACTCGCCGGTGCGATTGTCGGATGTAGCCGAAGTTCTGGATAGCGCCGAGAACACGCAGCTCGGCGCCTGGATGAACAAGACGCCGGCCGTCATTCTCAATGTTCAGCGCCAGCCGGGCGCCAATGTGATTTCGGTGGTCGACGGCATTCAGGCATTGCTGCCGGGCATGCGTACCGCCCTGCCTGCCGCAATCGACGTCACGGTGCTGACCGACCGCACGACGACAATTCGCGCTTCGGTGCATGACGTCGAATTCGAATTGATGCTGTCGGTCATTCTTGTCGTCGCGGTTATTTTCGTTTTCCTGCGCAATCTGGCGGCGACGGCGATCCCAAGCTTCTCGGTGCCGCTGTCGATCGTCGGCACTTTCGGCATCATGTATCTGGCCGGTTTTACGCTCGACAATCTGTCGCTGATGGCGCTGACGGTTGCGACCGGTTTCGTGGTCGATGACGCTATCGTCATGATCGAGAATATCGCCCGCTATCTCGAAGAAGGCGACACGCCGATGGAAGCCGCCCTCAAAGGCTCGGCGCAGATCGGCTTTACGATCGTATCGCTGACCATCTCGCTGATCGCGGTGTTGATCCCGCTTCTTTTCATGAGCGATGTGGTGGGCCGGCTATTCCGCGAATTCGCCATCACGCTTGCGGTCACGATCCTCATTTCCGCCGTCGTTTCGCTCACTTTGGTGCCGATGCTGTGCGCGATCTGGATGAAACACCGTCCGAAGGAAGAAGAAAACGTCTTCCACCGCACCACGCAAAAATGGTTCGATGACACAATCGCCTGGTATGGCAGACGCCTCGACTGGGTGCTCGACCGCCAGCCGCTGACACTTCTGGTAGCCGTGGCTACGCTGGGGCTGACGGTATTTCTTTATATCGTCATTCCGAAAGGCTTCTTCCCGGTGCAGGATACCGGCCTGATCCAGGGCATTTCCGAAGCGCCGCAATCGATTTCCTATTCGGCAATGGCCGAGCGCCAGCAGGCGCTGGCCGCCGCCATCCTCAAGGACAAGGATGTCGAAAGCCTGTCTTCTTTCATCGGCGTCGACGGCACCAATATGACGCTGAACAGCGGCCGCTTCCTGATCAATCTCAAACCGCTTGCCCAGCGCAGCCATAACGCCAGCAACGTTATTCGCCGCCTCAATAAGGAAGTTAAAAACGTCGCGGGCATTTCGCTGTTCATGCAGCCGGTGCAGGATCTCACAATCGATACCACCGTCAGCAGCACGCAATATCAATTCATGCTGGAGGATGCCAATCCGGATGAGCTCAACCAATGGACGCCAAAGCTGGTCGATAAATTGCGGCAACTGCCGCAGCTCGAAGATGTCGCCAGCAATCTGCAACAGGAAGGCCTAACCGATTTCGTCACGGTCGATCGCGATACCGCAGGGCGGCTCGGCATTACGCTGGCGACAATCGATAACGCGCTGTACGATTCCTTCGGTCAGCGCATCGTCTCGACTATTTTCACCGAATCCAATCAGTATCGCGTCATTCTCAATACCGATAATTCGCCGCAGTCTTTGAATAACCTCTATCTACCTGCGGCGGGCGGCGGCCAGGTGCCGTTACAAACTATCGCGACTATTTCCGAACGGACAGGCCCGCTGCAGATCAATCATCTCGGCCAGTTTCCGGCCGCGATGATTTCTTTCAATCTGGCGGCCGATGCTTCGCTCGGCGGCGCGGTCGATGCCATCACACAAGCCGAACATGATCTCAAAATGCCGGTCAGCGTGATGACCAGCTTTCAGGGCGCGGCGCTGGCTTTCAGCGCTTCACTGGGCAACGAATTATTGCTGATCCTGGCGGCGATTATCACCGTCTATATCGTGCTGGGCGTTCTGTATGAAAGTTACATTCACCCGATCACGATTTTATCGACGCTGCCTTCGGCGGGTGTCGGCGCGTTATTGGCTTTGATGCTGGCGGGCGACGATCTCGGCATCATCGCGATTATCGGCATTATCCTGCTGATCGGCATCGTCAAGAAAAACGCGATCATGATGATCGATTTCGCACTGGAAGCCGAACGCAAGGAAAAGAAGCCGCCGCGCCAGGCCATTCACGAAGCTGCCCTTTTACGTTTCCGCCCGATCATGATGACGACGATGGCGGCATTGCTCGGCGCGCTGCCTTTGATGATCGGTACCGGCGTCGGCTCCGAATTGCGTCACCCGCTCGGCATCACGATTGTCGGCGGCTTGATTGTCAGCCAGATTTTGACCCTGTTCACCACGCCGGTGATTTATCTCGGCTTCGACAGCCTCGCGCGGCGTTTCGGCTATAGCGCCAGCGGCGCCGATGAAAGCGAGGAGACGGCATGAACGTTTCCGCTCCTTTCATCTCCCGGCCCGTAGCAACTACGCTGCTGACAATCGGCGTGGCGCTGGCGGGCAGTGTCGCCTTTTTTCTGCTGCCGGTTTCGCCTTTGCCGCAGGTGGACTTTCCGACCATTTCCATCTCGGCCTCGCTGCCGGGCGCAAGCCCGGAAACCATGGCCACCAGCGTGGCAACGCCATTGGAACGCCATCTCGGCCAGATCGCCGATGTGACCGAGATGACCTCGACCAGCGCGGTCGGCTCAAGCCACATAACGCTGCAATTCGGCCTTAACCGCGATATCGACGGCGCGGCGCGCGACGTGCAGGCGGGTATCAATGCCGCGCGGGCCGATTTGCCGGCCGCTCTTAAAAGCAATCCGACCTACCGCAAGGTCAATCCGGCCGATGCGCCGATCATGATTTTGGCGCTCACATCCAACACGCTGAGCCAGGGCCAGATCTACGATGCCGCCTCGACCGTCCTCGAGCAAAAACTCTCGCAGGTTAACGGTATCGGGCAGGTGCTCGTGGGTGGCAGCTCATTACCCGCCGTACGGGCCGAGCTTAATCCCAACGCTCTGTCTTCTTACGGGATCGGCCTCGAAGATGTCCGCGCGTCGCTGGCCGCCGCCAATGCCAACAGCCCGAAGGGTTTCGTCGAACAGGGCGCGCAGCGCTTTCAGCTTTACGCCAACGATCAGGCGCGCACGGCCGTGCAATATCAAAACCTTGTCGTCGCCTACCGGAACCACGCGCCGGTGCGGCTGAAAGACATCGCGGATGTTTCGGATTCGGTCGAGGATCTGCGCAATCAGGGACTATCGAACGGCGTGCCGTCGGTGCTGATCATCCTGTTCCGCCAGCCGGGCGCCAATATCATCGATGCCGTCGATCGCGTGACAGCTATGCTGCCGCAATTGCGCGCGTCGATCCCTTCCGCGATCAATCTCGATACCGTGATGGACCGGACGACGACGATCCGCGCCTCGCTGCATGATGTGGAACGGACTTTATTGATCGCCATTGCTTTGGTGATCGGCGTGGTGTTCCTGTTTTTGCGCAACGCGCGAGCGGCCTTGATCCCGAGTGTCGCCGTACCGATTTCTTTGATCGGCACTTTCGGCATTATGTATCTGCTGGGCTATAGCCTCGATAACCTTTCGCTGATGGCCCTTATCATCGCCACCGGCTTCGTGGTCGACGACGCTATCGTGGTGCTGGAAAATACGTCACGTCATATCGAGGCCGGCATGCCACGCATGAAAGCAGCACTGCTCGGCGCGAAAGAGGTCAGCTTCACCGTCCTGTCGATGAGCCTCTCGCTGATCGCCGTTTTTCTGCCGATCCTTTTGATGGGCGGCATCGTCGGGCGTCTGTTCCGCGAATTCGCGGTGACGCTTTCGGTCGCTATTCTGGTTTCGCTGATCGTCTCGCTGACCACCACGCCGATGATGTGCGCACGGGTTCTAAGACCGGAATCGGAAAACAAAAATCCCCGCTGTCTGCAAAAAATCTATGATTTCAGCGAACGCAATTTCAATCGCGTAGAAAAGCTTTATGAGCGTGCGCTGGCCCGCGCCCTTAAAAACGGCCCACTGGTGATGCTGATCCTGCTCATTACGATCGGCCTTAATATTTATCTCTTTATCATCGTGCCCAAGGGATTTTTTCCGCAGCAGGATACCGGCCGCATCATGGGGGGCGTTCAGGCCGACCAAAGCATCTCCTTTCAGCTGATGAAGCAAAAGATGGTCCAGTTCGTCTCTATCCTGCAGCAAGACCCGGCAATCGAGAACGTGGTGGCCTTCACCGGCGGCAGCCAGCTCAATACTGGCCGCGCTTTCATCACCCTCAAGCCTCTGTCAGAACGGAAACAGTCGGTCGATCAGGTGATCGCCGGGCTGCGCGGCAAGCTTTCGCAGGTGGCGGGAGCTTCGCTGTTCCTGCAGGCCGTACAAGATATCCGTATCGGCGGCCGCATGGGCAATGCTCAATATCAATACACGCTACAGGCCGATAATCTTGAGGAATTGCGGACATGGGCGCCAAAGCTTGCGGCTGCCCTGCAGCACGATCCCAATCTGGCCGATGTCAATTCGGACCAGCAGGATAAAGGGTTAGAGACCGAACTGACATTCGACCGCGATACGGCATCGCGTCTTGGCCTGAAGGCCAGCCAGATCGACAACACGCTCTATGATGCTTTCGGGCAGCGGCAAGTGTCGGTGATCTATAACCCGCTCAACCAGTATCATGTGATCATGGAAGTCGCGCCGCAATTCTGGCAGAGCCCCGATACGCTCAGAAATATCTATGTCAGCACAGCCGGCGGCGCCGTCAGCGGCACGCAATCGAGCGGCCCGGTAGCAGGAACCACGGTTGCCGGCGGCGGCTCATCGAGCGCCTCTTCCGTCGCCAACGATGCGGCACGTAATGCATCATCGAATGCGATTACCGCCGTCGGCCACGGCAGCGGTTCGACCGGATCGGCCATCAGCACGGCCTCGGAAGCAATGGTTCCTTTGATGGCTTTCACCAGCTATGCGCCGGGCGCGACGCCTTTGGCCGTCAATCATCAGGGGCATTTTGCGGCCGCGACGATTTCTTTCAATGTGCCGGTCGGCAAATCCTTGAGCGATGCCGATGCCTCCATTCAACAAACCATTTTAAAAATCGGCATGCCTTCTTCGGTGCATGGCAGTTTCCAGGGCACCGCGCAGGCCTATCAGCAGTCGCTGGCCAATGAACCGATACTTATTCTGGCTGCGCTGTTTGCGGTCTATATCGTGCTCGGCGTTCTTTACGAAAGCTATGTGCATCCGATCACCATTCTTTCGACCTTGCCTTCGGCCGGCGTCGGCGCGGTGCTGGCGCTGATGATTTGTCATACCGAATTTACGATCATCGCCTTGATCGGTGTTATTCTTTTGATCGGCATCGTCAAGAAAAACGCGATCATGATGATCGATTTCGCATTGGATGCCGAACGCAATCAAAACCTCAACTCGCGCGAGGCGATCACAAAGGCCTGCATCCTGCGTTTCCGCCCGATCATGATGACGACGATGGCCGCTTTGTTCGGCGCGCTGCCGCTCGCGCTCGGCAACGGCGACGGGGCCGAATTGCGCCGTCCCCTGGGTATTTCCATCGTCGGCGGGTTGATCGTAAGTCAGATGCTGACTCTTTTCACCACGCCGGTTATCTATCTCTACTTCGATCGCTTCCGTTTATGGGCAAACCGGCATATTGCCGGAATGAAGGACAAAACAGCATGACGCGTTCCGGCTTAAAATATGTGCTTCTGACAGGCATCGTCATGCTCGCCGCCTGCGAGGTAGGGCCCGATTATGTGCCGCCGCCGGTCACTGTACCGCAAGCCTATAAGGAAAGCGGTAATTGGCTGCCCGCACAACCCAATGACGCAATCGACCGCGGCGCCTGGTGGTCGCTCTATAACGATCCGATCCTGGACAATCTCGAAAAGCAGATCGATATCTCGAACCAAAATCTGAAAGCAGCCGAAGCTTCCTGGCGCCAGACACGCGCGGTGGTGGAAGAAGCGCGTTCGGGACTGTTCCCGACTTTGGCATTGAGCGGCGCCGGCACCCGCAATGGCGGCGGTTCGGTCAAAACCGGTGTTGCCAACACATTCGATCTTTCCGCCGGAGCCAGCTGGGTGCCCGATTTGTGGGGCCGCATCCGCCGCACGGTCGAGGGCGATATCGCCAGCGCGCAGGCCAGCGAAGCCGATCTGGCGCTTGCGCGCCTGTCGGCCCAGGCCGAACTGGCAACCGATTATTTCACGATGCGCGCACAGGACGACCTTAAGCATCTTTTGGATGTCACGGTCGCAAATGACAAAAAAGCCCTGCAGATCGTGAAAAACCAGTATGAGGCCGGCGTCGCCGCCAAGGCCGATGTCCTTTCGTCGCAAACGCAACTGGAAAGCGTACAAGCGCAGGATATCAATGTCGGCGTTCAGCGCGCGCAGATGGAGCATGCCATTGCCGTCCTGACCGGCAGACCACCAGCCGAGCTTTCGCTGACGGAAGCGCCGCTGGCCAAGAATGTTCCTGTGGTGCCGACAGGATTGCCTTCTACTTTGCTGGAGCGCCGCCCCGATATCGCATCCGCCGAACGGCAAATGGCTTCGGCCAATGCCCAGATCGGCGTCGCGGTCGCCGCCTGGTACCCCGATCTGACCCTGGCTGCTTCCTATGGTTTTGCCGGGCCGGTGCTTGGCAGTCTGGTGCAGGCACCGAACAGCCTGTGGTCATTAGGCCCAAGCATAACAGAAACGTTTTTCAACGGCGGCGCGCGTGAAGCTCAAATAGAAGCGGCCAATGCAGCCTACGATCAATCGGTCGCCACTTACCGGCAAAGCGTGTTGACCGGTTTCCAGCAGGTGGAAGACGAGCTTTCCGCCTTGCGTATTTTACAGCAGCAGGCCCAGGTCGAAGAACAGGTTGTGGCCGACGCCCACAAAGCCGAACAACTGGTCCTCAATCAGTATAAAGCCGGCACCGTGCCTTTCAGCAGCGTTCTGACGGCCGAAACCGCCAGCCTAACGAACGAGCAAAGCGCGCTGACCGTCCGGCAAAACCGTTTCGTCGCCAGCGTCGCGTTGATCGAGGCGTTGGGCGGCGGCTGGAGCGTTTCGCAGTTGAGCACCGATCATGCCCCGGTTCCCAAACCTGCGCCGGTCGAAACTCCCGTCAATAATAGCAGTAGCAACGCACCCGTCATTAGCGCTCCGGCCAGCAACGCCGTGCCGGAAACCAGCGGCAACTTCACTACCGGCCATGCGCCCGGAGACGATAACCGGCAACCGGTCGGTAAATCCTTGTTTGATAATTTATTCTAACGATCTTTGCTTAAATGAAATCTCTATCCATTGCGATTCTCTCCCCTTGCGGGAGCCTGCTACGCTAAAGCTACGCAGGCCACAACCGAGGGATGCCCGGCGAAGCTTTAGCGTAGCCGGGAGGA
>OLLY01000107.1_pt1 | contig 14584 bp, 13 predicted proteins | sample 1604681 | NCBI WGS metagenome assembly OLLY01 (sample SAMEA104055725, study PRJEB20765) | soil metagenome | biome: Arctic tundra; feature: Polygonal ground; material: soil | place: USA | collected 2011-09 | depth 0-0.5 m | reverse complement strand
ATGTTCCGGCCGGGACTTATGAAGAATTCGCCGCCCGTTTTCCCTATACCGAAACCGAAGATCAGGACCGCGCGATTACCGATATGCTGGACGATCTTGCCAGCGGCAAGCCGATGGATCGCCTTATCTGCGGCGATGTCGGGTTCGGTAAAACCGAAGTTGCCTTGCGCGCAGCCTTTGCCGCCGTGCAGGCCGGATTGCAAGTGGCGGTAGTGGTGCCGACGACATTACTGGCGCGGCAGCATTACAATAATTTCGCCCGGCGCTTCGCCGGATTTCCGGCGCGCATCGCCCAGCTTTCACGGATGGTTTCGCCCGCCGAAGCAAAACTAACCAAACAGCAGTTGAAAGAAGGCAATATCGATATCGTCATCGGCACGCATGCGCTGCTGGCCGAGGATATGGGCTTCCGAAATCTTGGCTTGATGATCATCGATGAAGAACAGCATTTCGGCGTGAAGCAGAAAGAAAAGCTCAAGCAATTCCGTGCCGAAGTGCATGTGCTGACTTTGTCGGCCACACCTATCCCCCGCACTTTACAGCTGGCTCTGGCGGGTGTGCGCGAATTGAGCCTGATCGCGACACCGCCGCTTGATCGTCTGGCGGTGCGGACATTTGTTTTGCCTTACGATCCTTTGGTGATCCGCGAAGCCCTGATGCGCGAGCATTTCCGCGGCGGGCAGAGTTTCTACGTATGTCCGCGGATAGAAGATCTGGCGGGAGTGGCCGAAGAATTGCGTGCGTTGGTGCCCGAGGCGAAACTTGTCACCGCGCACGGGCGCATGACATCGACGCAACTAGACGACATCATGACCGCCTTCGATGCCAAGCAATATGACATCCTGCTGGCGACCAATATCATCGAATCCGGCCTCGATATCCCGAATGCCAATACGATCATCATTCATCGCGCCGATATGTTCGGCCTTGGGCAACTGTATCAATTGCGTGGCCGCGTGGGGCGCGCAAAGTTACGTGGCTATGCCTATCTCACTTACGCGCCGGGCGTGCCGCTTTCGACAGCGGCGCAGCAACGGCTCGAAGTGATCCAGACGCTGGAACAGCTCGGCGCCGGGTTCCAGCTTGCCAGCCACGATATGGATATTCGCGGTGCGGGCAATCTGTTAGGCGAAGAACAATCGGGCCATATCCGTGAGGTCGGCATCGAACTTTACCAGCAGATGCTGGAAGATGCCGTGGCATTGGCGCGCGCGGGCGGCGCCGAGGAAGCCGATGAGCGCTGGACGCCGCAGATCAATCTCGGCATGCCGGTTTTAATCCCGGAAGTTTATGTGACGGATCTGAATGTGCGACTCGGCCTGTATCGCCGTCTGGCCGATGTCGCGCTTGAGGCCGAAATCGAAGCCGTGGCGGCCGAGATGATCGACCGTTTCGGTCCGTTGCCTCCGGAGGTGGAAAATCTGCTGCAGATCGTAACCGTGAAAATCCTATGCCGCCGTGCGGGCGTAAATAAAGTGGATGCCGGGCCGAAAGGCGGCGTGCTTTCGTTCCATCGCGATAAATTCGCCAAACCGGATCGCTTGATCCACTGGATTACCAGGCAAGGCGGCACGGTTAAAGTGCGGCCTGACCAGAAGCTGGTGCTAATTCGCGCGTGGGATGACCCGGCTGACCGGCTGACGGGAATGAAAAAAGTTCTGGGAGAGCTGGCTGGGATGGCGGAGTAGAGAAGCGCCGCTTGGTCTATCAGGCAGGCGAACAAGTTTTTGTGGGGAATCTCGGGTTTTGTCTGTCAGCTTCGAATGGCACAGCAAGAGAAAATGCAGATGCTTCAATAAGCTGAGCTAGATGAGGCGTCTTCTCGACGGGAATGTTTTTCCGGATGCTAAGGATCGCGCCGTCTATATTTTGAAAGTCTCGCATGACTTCTTGTGCATATAATACTACAGGAGAGGGGCTTTTCCGTTTTGGGCATTCAATTGTAAAATGTTGAAAAAAAGCGCCAATTTGATTTTCAGAAAAATGGACGCAATGTTCGGCGAATTTGACGACTTCTAAAATCAACCGTTCTGCGATTACTGACCGCTCCTTGTCGCAGGGTGCCAAACCTTCGGGCTCGAAATTTTCTTTGGCTACGCCTCTTTCTAAGCCAGCGCGCTCCATAAAATCGGCAAGATTTTTTGTAACCCGATGAGCATGTTCATTATTCACTATCTGCGACCAATAATCTCGGCTACCTTCCGTCATAATATCGTGTTTTTCGTCGGCTAGCTTCAAGCTTGTTTCCGCCAAGGCCCGTTGTTCGGTCATCCGCCGTTCGCGTGTTTCCGTAAGAATTTTTGCTACGTATCTTTGGCGTTTCCGAAAAATATCGTCATGACCGCTAATAAAGTCTGCCATCATATCAATCGTATCCAATGCACTTTTAATATGTCTCGTGAACGAAAATAATCCAGTCTCCAGCTGCGGATGAATGTTCTTCGGCTCGCTAACTAAATTCAGCGCTTCTTTGCGAATGATAACTGGCAAGCTATTGCTGTTTAAATGCAACTTGTTCGCTCCTGAAAAATAAGCTGATACCAAATCTATTTCTTCTGAAAAATAATACACCAAAATTCAGAAAGTAAATGCCTGAAAACGAGTTTTAGGAAATTTTTGTGAATAAATATGGTAAAAAGTTGTGGATAAATGCATTAATGACCAAAATTTGGTAATTTTGTTTCTTGATGAAATGGCAATTTCGACGGGCTAACGTTCTAGTCGACAAGATAATCTCGGAGGCGAATTGAAAAATTCGCTGATTGGCCTGTTCAGGTTTTTGCGGGAATTTCGAGCAATAAAGATGCGCGTCAATTCGATCCGGCTTCTGCCGGATAGAACGTTAAAATTTTATGGAATTTTGGACGTTAAGGATGCGTTAGCGATAACAGCAGCGATTAGGACGCGCGCTGATGCGGAGGTAGCGTCAGGCCGACTTCCTGTGCGGCGCGCACGATACGTTCGCCGATCGAGCCGACGCGGGCAGCGGCAGCGGCATAGCTCGAAGTAGCCCGGCGGATCGCAGCCATCGTTTTATCGAGAGCCACGAGATTGGTCTGATTGGTCATTGCCACCAAACGTTCGAGCGTTTCGTCCGAGGAGTGAGAGGCATAACGCAATTCCGGTTCTTGAGTCATTGTCGTGTTCCCGCTGAGTTGTTTCTTTCGTCGTCGTCGATGACATGAACCTACAGGCCAATCTTGAATTCGAGGTTAATGAAAACGGCTTTTTTTCACACACAAACACCGTTTTTTGCGTTGTAAATATTGATGTTTTGCCAATCAATGTTGAGAAACTATTAATCATCAAATGGTATCCTGCCTTTGGATTTGCAGAGAAAACCCCAGGAAAAACCAGCAATGACAAGCATTTTCAGCATAGCCGTGTCCGGATTAAACAATGCGGTGTCGCGCATCGCGAATGCGACGTCGAACATTGTTAATGCTTCGTCAACGGGTTCCTTGCCGAATAATTCCGGCGGCGGTTACACCGGATTTCAGCCGCAAGATATTATTTCGGTTTCGTCGGGCAGCAATATCGGCGTGTCGTCGGTCACGCAGCCGCGCAATCCGGCTTACACCACCGCTTCCGATCCGGCATCGCCCGATGCGAATGAAGAAGGTTTGGTGGGATCGCCGAATGTCGATCTCAATTCCGAATTGATCGCGAGCAAGGAAGCGCAAGTTTCCTATGGCGCCAATGCCAAGGCCATCAAAATCACCGAAGAGATGCAGCAGAGTTTGCTCGACGCTCTCCACTAAATCCGAATGCTCCTCAACGTTACCTGCGTTTCCATCGATAAAAAAGCTGTGCTGATTGCGGGACCGCCTGGCGCGGGAAAATCCGATCTTGCCTTGCGCCTGATCGATTACGGCGCCGAACTTGTCGCCGACGATCAGACCGAATTAAAAAGAGAGAAGGGCGTCCTCATCGCTTCGGCTCCGAGCTCAATCAAAGGCCTGTTCGAAATTCGGCATGTCGGGCTGGTGCGAATGACGCCGATAGCCTCGGCGCCTGTGGCGCTTTATATCGAACTCGCGCTTTTGCATGAAAAACTCGAACGCTTGCCCGAGCAGAATCCCATGATACTGCTTGACCATCCCGTACGGCGTCTTAGGCTGCCTGCATTCGCAGCTTCGACACCGGCGAAAATCCGGGCGGCGCTGCGTTATCCTCTGGCGACCGACGACGAATGACAAAAACAAACGATCCATCGCCTAATCCTTCCTCGCGCCGCCGCATCGTGCTGCTGACAGGCATGTCGGGGGCAGGGCTTTCGACGGTGCTGAAGGCTTTGGAGGATCTCGGTTACGAAGCGGTCGATAATTTACGCCTCGGCCTTATTCCTGCTTTGGTAGAAACCACGCGCGAGGCTGGTGGTCCTCTGGCAATAGCAATCGATACGCGTAACGCCAATTTCTCGGTCGACGATCTTTTGCGTATCGCGCAACAACTCGGCGAAAAGCCAGATCTGGATGCCAAGCTGGTCTTTCTCGAATGTTCGGATGAAGCCTTGCAGCGCCGTTTCACCGAAACGCGGCGGCGGCATCCGATGGCAATCGACCGGCCTGTCACCGACGGCATCAAGCAGGAGCGCGAAATGCTGTGGCGCCTGCGCGACGGCGCCGATCAGGTCATCGATACCTCCCTCATTTCCATTCACGAACTGCGCCGCCTGGTTGCAGGCCATTTCCGCATCGACAACACGGCCGGGCTTACCATTTCGCTGATTTCCTTTTCCTATCGCCACGGCGTGCCGCGCGAGGCCGATCTGGTGTTCGATGCGCGCTTTCTGGCCAATCCCCATTGGGACACAAAGCTGCGCCCCTTGTCGGGCAAGGATGCGGCCGTGGCGGCGTATATCCAGAAAGATCCGGACTACAAAAATTTCATCGATCATTTGTCGGGATTATTGCTGCCGCTTCTGCCGCGCTATCAGCAGGAAGGCAAAAGCTACCTGACGATTGCCGTCGGCTGCACCGGCGGGCGGCACCGGTCGGTCATGATCGCCGAAGAGCTGGCGACGATTATGGCCGCGAACGGCTATATCACCGGCATCGGGCATCGGGATATGGATCGGAGCGCCAGAGGTTAGGTCCTGGCTGCTAGGTGCTAGGAAAAGATAATGTTATAAACTTGACTTGCTTCCTAAGCCCTAACACCTAGGACCCAGCACCTATGATCGGTCTTGTTCTCGTCACTCACGGTAATATCGGCAAGGAATTGCTGGCGGCGCTCAATACTATTGTCGGCCCGCAGGATCAGGCCAAAGCCATAAGCATCGGCGCCGAAGACGATATGGATAAATGCCGGCTCGATATCCTGACGGCGATCAAGGATGTGAATAGCGGCAATGGCGTCGTGCTGCTGACCGATATGTTCGGCGGCACGCCGAGCAATCTGGCGATAGCGGCGATGCCGAAAACGGGCGCTGTCGTGCTGGCCGGAGTCAATCTGCCGGTATTGGTAAAGCTGGCCTCGGTGCGCGGAACGATGCCGCTGCTGGATGCAGTTAAAGAAGCCGAAATGGCCGGACGTAAATATATTCAGCTGGTTTCGGAAACGCTGGCGGGCGCCGCCCAGCGCGCCTAATATCCCGAAATGACTGCCGGTGAGCTTTGCAACATGGCCGTGATCGCCAATCAGCGCGGACTGCATGCGCGCGCGGCGGCGAAATTCGTCAAGCTGGCGGAAGATTTTTCGGCAGAGATCGTTGTGGTGAAGGACGATATGCGCGTTTCGGCGCGTTCGATCATGGGCTTGATGATGCTGGCGGCGACCTGCGGTTCGCAGATCAAAATTTGCGCTGTCGGTGCGGATGCGGTCGAAGCGGTAACGGCCTTAACGGAACTGATAAAACGGAAATTCGATGAAGAGTGAAATGTTTTCCTCCCCCTGGAGGGGGGCTTTGCCCAAAAAGTCCGATCCACCCCGGCGCAAGCCGGGGTTCAGGCGGTGGCCGCAATAAGTACGGCCAGTAATTGTTGATAGGGCCGCTGGATCCCGGCTTGCGCCGGGATGGAAAAATCGATGGCTTGAGTTTTTTGGGCAAAGTCCTGACGGTAGAGGAAATATACGGAGAAATTCGATGAAGAGTGACGGCGAACAAATCTGGCGGGGCATCGGTATTGCACCCGGTATCGCAATCGGGCCTGCCTATGTAATCGACCAGACCGGCTTGCCGGTGCCGGAATATACGCTGACGGCCGGGCAGGTTGAAAAAGAGCTCAAGCGCTTTCAATCGGCACTGGCGAAAACTTTGCGCCAGTTGAACCAGCTCAAACAAAAAGCGGAATCGCTGCCTGCGGGCGCCGAGGATATAAAACTATTGCTCGAAGCCTATAAATCGATGCTGTCGGGCTCGCGCCTCGTGCGCGGCGTGGAAGAACAGATCGAGAAAAACCGTATCAATGCCGAAGCCGCCATTCAGCGCCAGATCGGCGTGCTCAAGGCCGGGTTCGCGGCGATGGACGATGCCTATCTGGCCGCGCGCGCATCCGATGTGGCCGAGGTCGGCATGCGGCTGATCCGCAATCTGATGGATCAGCAATATAATCCATTTGCCGAAACGCCCGAAGGCAGCGTGGTGATCGCCGAAGAAATTACGCCGGCCGACATGGCATTGATGAATCCGGAACATGTCGCCGGTCTGGCGACTGTGCTGGGCGGCGCCGAAGGTCATGCGGCCATTATGGCGCGGGCGCTCGGGTTGCCGGCGGCCGCCGGTGTCGCTGGTTTGGTGCAAGGCATTAATGCCGGCGATCTCGTTATCGTCGACGGTAATCAGGGCGAAGTGATCGTGCGGCCCAAAGACGCCACGCTGCAGCATTACAAACAGGAATTAGTCAAACAGCAGCGCGAAGCCAAAAAACTTAAATCGCTGAAAAATGTTCCGGCTATCACGACCGATGGCACGACTATTGCGCTATACGCCAATCTCGAATTGCCGCGCGAAGTCGAGGCCGCGCTGGAAGCGGGTGCTGCCGGTATCGGCCTGTTGCGCACCGAATTCATGTTCATGAACCGGCCCGATCTGCCCGATGAAGACGAACAGTTCGAGGTCTTGCGCAAATTGATTCAGCAACTCGACGGTCGTCCCGCCACAATCCGTACGCTCGATGTCGGCGGCGAGAAACTTGCGACCGCGCTCGGCGATGCGGCGGGGGAAAGCGCCAATCCGGCTTTGGGTCTACGCGCTATACGTCTGGGACTGAAAGAGCCAAAACTGTTGGAAACGCAGCTGGCGGCCATCATGCGCGCTTCGGCCTATGGGCCGGTGCGGATTTTGGTGCCGATGGTCTCGTCCGTCAATCAGATGAAGCAGGTGCGCGGGCGCCTGATGCAGATCGAACGCCGGTTGGAGCGCCGCGGCGTCAAAATGCCGTCGACGATGCTGCCGGTGGGTGCTATGATCGAAATTCCGGGCGCCGCGCTGGCGGCCGATGCCTTGGCCAAAATCTGCGATTTCTTTGCTATCGGCAGCAACGATCTGACGCAATATACCTTAGCGATCGACCGCGGCGACGATCGCGTTGCCGATCTGTACGATCCGTTTCATCCGGCGGTGCTGCGGCTCATTCAATTCACGGCCGCCGCCGCGTGGCGCGCCAATATTCCCGTCAGCATCTGCGGCGAAATGGCCGGCGATCCGCAGGCGACGGCACTATTGCTCGGTCTCGGGCTGCGTGAACTGTCGATGGCGCCTTTGCGTTTGCCCTTGGTCAAGCAGGGAATCACTCAAACTTCGATTCAGCATGCCGCCGCTTTTGCCGATAAAATCATGAGCCAGACAGACGAGAGCGAAATACGCGAGTTACTGCAGCACGGCATTACCGCCGAAATTTCCGGCGAAAAACGCAAGCGCACTTAGCGGCACGCTCAAGGTTTGCCACTCGGATAAGCGGATGCTATAGCCTCATCATTCTCAGCGAACAGGAGTTTTTATGTCCCAAGCCGCCGCCAAAGCCGTTCCGACATCCGGTGATTTCAAAGTGAAAGATATGAGCCTCGCCAGTTGGGGCCGTAAGGAAATCGATATCGCCGAAACCGAAATGCCGGGCTTGATGGCGGTGCGCGAAGAATATGGTGCGCAGCAGCCGCTGAAAGGCGCTCGCATTGTGGGCTGCCTGCATATGACAATTCAAACAGCCGTGCTGATTGAAACGCTCACGCATCTTGGCGCCGAAGTGCGCTGGTCGAGCTGCAATATTTTCTCAACCCAGGATCATGCCGCCGCCGCTATCGCGGCCAAGGGTATCCCCGTCTTTGCCTGGAAGGGGCTGAGCGAGGAAGAATATATCTGGTGCATCGATCAGACCTTGACCGGCCCCGGCGGCTGGAAGCCCAACATGCTGCTGGATGACGGCGGCGATCTGACCAAACGCGTTCATGAAGAATTTCCCCAGCTGCTGGCCGATATTCGCGGTGTGTCGGAAGAAACCACCACCGGCGTGCATCGCCTTTACGAAATGATGGAAAAAGGCGCGCTGAAAATGGCCGCCTTCAACGTCAATGACAGCGTGACGAAATCGAAATTCGACAATCTTTATGGCTGCCGCGAAAGTCTAGTCGACGGCATTCGCCGCGCGACCGATGTGATGATGGCCGGTAAAGTCGCCATTGTCTGCGGCTATGGTGATGTCGGCAAAGGTTCGGCGGCATCTCTGCGCAGTGCCGGTGCCCGTGTGATGGTCACGGAAATCGATCCGATCAACGCGCTGCAAGCCGCGATGGAAGGCTATCAGGTCGTGACGATGGAAGATGCCGCTCCGATGGCCGATATCTTCGTTTCCGCCACCGGCAATGAAGGCGTCATTACGCTCGATCATATGCGCAAGATGAAAGACCGCGCGATCGTCTGCAATATCGGCCATTTCGATTCCGAGATCGAGATCGGCGCGCTCGCCAACTACAAATGGGAAGAAGTGAAGCCGCAGGTCGATGAAGTGGTTTTCCCCGACGGCAAGCGGCTGATTGTTTTGGCCAAGGGCCGCTTGGTCAATCTTGGCTGCGCGATGGGGCATCCGAGCTTCGTCATGAGTGCTTCTTTCACCAATCAGGTGCTGGCGCAGATCGAGCTATGGCAAAATCACGGCAAATATAAAAACGAAGTTTATATTCTGCCGAAGAAGCTCGATGAAAAAGTTGCACGCCTGCATCTGGCCAAGCTAGGCGTGAAACTGACCACGCTGACGCCTAAGCAAGCCAAATATATCGGTGTACCGGAGCAGGGGCCATATAAGCCGGAGCGGTATCGGTACTAACACTATCGAGACTCATTCATGAAAGAGCGAAGCACAGTCAGGCTGCTTTTTCTGGGGCCCGATAACCGGCTACTTTTAATGCGCGCCGACGATCCGGCAGTTAAAAAAACTGGAAATACAAAAGGAAGTATATGGTTCACCTTGGGTGGAGGGGTGGAGCCTGGCGAATCTGTTATTGATGCCGCCTGTCGTGAGGCTTTGGAGGAAACAGGTCAACAAGATATCGAGATTGGACCTGAAGTTTGGTACGGCGAGCAAATTTTAACGATCCGCGATGTTCCCACGCTTCTTAAAGAAACTTTTATCGTTGTGCATACGAAAAAATCCGATACGTCTTCGGATTTGTGGACTGCCGACGAGAAAAAAGTAATCAAAGAGCTGCGCTGGTGGAGTCTGGTGGAGCTTCAGACCAGCACCGATACGATTTTTCCGAAAGTCCTGCCGGGTCTTTTGCCCGATATTCTGGATAAGAGATATCCTGCTCCGCTGTTATCGATACAGTTATGAAGGCATATACCCTAACGTCATTAACCATAAGCAAACCCATTTCTTTTCCGCGCCGGATGCCTTAAGCACATAAAGATGCGCTTTCCGCCGTTTTCCGGGCGATTCTTTCATGACCGACTCCTTGCTTGTTTTCATTCCTCTGATCGCCGCGCTCGGCCTTGGCGCGGTGGCGTGGATGCTCGACCGCAAATTGCGTTCGCGCCAGGGTTACGAGCGTAAAGTACGCAACGTCGCCGAGCGCTGGCAGGCGATGCTGAAAAACGTGCCGGGCGGTTATTGCCTGTTCACGCTGCAAGGCCTGCTGCGCGAAACCGCGCGCGTGACCCAAATTCTCGGCATCGAAAAAATCGCCCATTTTGAAGATATCGTGGGTTCGCTTAAAGACGGCGCCGATTTCGTCGCCGCTTTTCGCAGTTTACAGATGACGGGCAAAGAATTCGCTCTGCAGATCGAAACCGCCAAGGGTCAATCGGTTCGCGTTACCGGCCAGCGGCTGAAGGCCGGCCGCGACGGGCCGCAATTCGACATGGTGTGGTTCGGCGAAGCGGCGGTATCCTCATCGGGCAGGGTGCCGATCCCCGAGCAACGGCTGCGCGAAGCGCAAACGGCGCTGGATGCGTTGCCGTTTCCTGCCTGGGCGCGCGCGGCGGATCTCAGCCTGATTTTCTGCAACGGTGCCTATGCCAGGGCGCTTGATGTAGCGCCGGAAAATATTCTGCGCGATCAGAACGAGCTGGTGCCGCAAACCGTACGCGGCGGCAGCGGCAAGGCGCTGGCCGCCACGGCCCTCAGTACCGGCGACATGCAAAGCGAGCGGCTGCATGCAATCATCGCCGGAAAAAGACAATCGCTTTCGATCACTGAAATTCCGCTCAAGGGTGATAATGGCGAAGTGCAGGCATTGCTCGGTACCGCCATCGATGTGACGACGGAAGAAGAAAAAGAAACCGAGCTACAGCGCCATTTGGCCGCGCATCACGAAGTGCTGGAACATCTGGGAAGCGCCATTGCCATTTACGGGCCGGATATGCGGCTGGAGTTTTTCAATCGCGCTTATCAGCGTTTATGGGATGCCGAAGAAAATTTTCTGCAAAGCAAGCCGAATTTCGGCGAGATTCTCGAAGATTTGCGCACGCGCCGCCGTGCGCCCGAGCAGGCCGATTTTCAGCGTTATAAAAAAGAACGTCTGGGGCTTTTTACTTCGCTGCTCGAGCCGCGCGAAGATCTCATGCATCTGCCGGACGGCACGTCATTGCGCATTCTGGCGGTGCCGCATCCGTTCGGCGGTATCATGTTCGTGCATGAAGATGTGACCGATAGGCTGGCGCTGGAATCTTCCTACAATACTTTGATCGCCGTGCAGCGCGAGACGCTCGATAATCTCGCCGAAGGTATTGCCGTGTTTGGTCCCGACGGCAAGCTGCGTTTGTTCAATCCGGCTTTTGCGCGTATCTGGAAAATGACGCCGGATTATCTCGATGGCCATCCGCATGTCGCGGATCTTCTCGAGCATATGAAGCCGCTGTTCAATTTTGGCGCCAACTGGAGCGATTTCAAGAATGAAATGGTCGAATACACAATCGACCGCAGCGCCCGCAAAGGCCGCATCGAACGCGCCGATCATGCGATTGTCGAATATGTCACCGTACCGCTGCCGGATGGCGCAGTGCTCAACAGTTACCTCGATGCCACCGATTCAGTGCGCGTCGAGCAGGCTTTGCGCGCGAGCAACGCGGCCCTGGCGACGGCAGACCGGCTGAAATCGGAATTCGTCGCCAATGTTTCATATCAGCTGCGCACGCCGCTGAATACGATCATGGGCTTCGCCGAAATTCTGACTAATCAATATTTTGGTACGCTCAATGACCGGCAGCTCGAATATACCCGTACGATCATGGAAGCCAGCAAGCGGCTGCTTCTGCTCATCAATGACGTTCTGGATCTGGCGACCATCGAGGCGGGACGTATGTCGCTCAATTGCCGGATGATCAGCGCGGCCGATCTGCTCAATACCGCCAAGCAGATGACGGCCGAATGGGCAAGGCAGCAGTCTTTGGAGATTCTCATCGATTGCCCATCCGATATCGGCCAGTTTGAAGCCGATGAACATCGCATGAAGCAGGTGCTGTTTAATTTGATCAGCAACTCGATCAAATACACCCCGGCCGGCGGCCGCATCACACTGGAAGCGCAGCGCAAGGAGCCGTGGATTGTGATTTCCGTGATCGATACCGGCATCGGCATTCCGGAATCCGATCGCGAGCGCGTGTTCGGCAAATTCGAGCGCGCCAATTCGCAAGCGCGGCAGAGCGGCGCAGGCCTCGGCCTAAGTCTGGTGAAAAGCTTTATCGAGCTGCATGGCGGCCGCATCGAAATCGAAAGCGAAGTCAATAAAGGCACGCACATCATGTGCTATGTGCCGATGAAAGCGGAAAGAAAAGAAGAGATCAGAGGCTAAAGATCAGTTTCTGTCTTTAGCGACGCGCGGCAGAGCGCTGGAAACTTCGGCGGTGGCCGAGAACGCAAGCCGCAATCCGTTGGCCGAAGCGTCTCCATCGATACGGCCGATCAGGCCCGCATCTTGCGTAAGGCGCGCGATAGCCGGGAAATCTTTGACCGGATCGACATCATCGGCGGCCGGCGACATATCGAGAGAAAAACTTTCGGCCGGTTTCTGCAGGATGAAGCGCGGTTTCTGATCGCCCGGATCTATTGCCGCGCCGACGATGCTGAAATTATTTTTCAAAAACAGTTCCCAGCTGCGCGCGTTATCGACCGAGATTTGCGCGAAAGCGTGATCGGCATCGCGCACCAGCGGTAATTCGAGCGCGGCGGCCAGGATATGCTGCGATAATTCATTGCCGCGGAATTCGGGGTGCACGGCCATGGATTTGATCGCCACGATATGGTCGAGCGCGCCGACATGATGGTAGGCAACGTCATTGCGGGTGATGGCACGCTTGCCGATAATATCTTCCAGCGACATCGGGCCCATAATCACCAGCTGGGCAATCAGCTTGCCATTGGCCATGACGCCCAAAATTACGCCGCTTTTGTGCGACAGGAATTTATCGAAATAATCGGGTGCTTGCGGCAGTACGAACATCTTTTGTTCGGCCGATAAAGCAGCGCGCGTTTGCTCATGCAGCGCCAGCACCTGGGCCCGATGGGTGGTGTTAAGAACCTCGATAACGGCGGTTTCGCCGGTTTTCGGCAGTTGGAACTGATTAAACATCTTTTGTTTCTTACAAGCAAAATCCTTGTAAAACAAGATGTTATTAGAAGATTTTGAACGTGTAACCATAAGCAATCGTAATCGATAAGTGCTGAAAGTAAAAAGACAAATTATGGTTAGCGCCTTAATAGCTGCCGAAATTATTAACTATGCTGGTTTACATTGACGGCTCTTGGGAACCGGTCAGGTAGTGGTCGATGGCAAAAGAGTATTTCAAGCCCATGCTCGATGTGGGCTCGCCTCGGGTTTTAAACTGCAACATCATGACCCATCGGCTGTTGGAAAAAGATCCAGCCGCGCCGACTTTTTTTCGCAGCAAGCCGCTCAATAATCTGGTTCTCATCAAAGATACGATGCCGGAGGATTTGCGCCGTCACGCAGCAAGCCCGATCGGTACCAAGCTTTATTTTCCTTTCAACGAAAATAACATTTATGAAGGCGGCCGCACGATTTTCGTCAGCGACCGCCATTTGCATCCCGCGCTGATCGAGCATTTTGGCGAAGGAGCGCTGTCCAAAGATGCGCTTAAGGAAGATTTTCGCATTCTCGCCATTCTCGACAAATTACCGTCGCTCGATCCCTTCCTGCTGAAGGATGTTTTTCTTAATGAGAAAATCGATATCAATCCGGCTTATTTCGAGGTCAGCAAGGAAGTCTGGCATGAAATCGAAACTTTCATTCTGGCGCGTTTCGAGCCGTTGGTGAAAGCCGCCTTTCCCGATGCTTCGTCGTCCGACGATCGTACGCGCCGCCTGATCGTGAAAATATGGGAAGCGCGCGACCTTGAAGCGCTCGATCCGCTGATCAAGGCATTTCGCCTGCCGCCGGAAGAAGCGCTGCAGATTTTTTCCGCCTGGAAGGGCATCAACTTTTACGCTTTTCAATTCGAGCGCATGAAACCGACCTTCATTAAACTTGTTGCATGGCTTAAGGATCTGCAATTGCCGACAGCCGGCATTCAGGCCAACGAACGCAATGAAGTTGTGGCTGCGCTTGACGCAGCCAAGGCCCAATTACGTACCGAGTGGCAAAAGGCCGACGGCATTCTGCGCGAATATCAGGAGAGCTATGATAAAATGTTCAAGCTCAAGGTCAGCTCGATCGAGTTCGTCACTTTCCTGAAAAAGAGCAGCACGATGTATTGGGAGCTGGGCAACAGCCTCGGCAAGATCGGCCATGCTTCTTATTGCTGGGAAGTTATGGCGAACCGTTTGCGCGACGACAATAAAACGGCGTGGGAGCCGCTGAAAGAAATCGTTCAATTATTGGCCAAGATATTCGCCGTCGAGAAAAAAGCCCTCACCAGCGTCAAATGGAATTAATTACATCCTGAATTCTTCGCCCAGATAGACGCGCCTTACATCGGCATGGGCGACGATTTCTTCGGGGCTGCCTTCCATCAAGACTTTTCCGTCATGAATGATGTAAGCGCGGTCGACGATCTCGAGCGTCGCCTTCACATTATGATCGGTGATCAGAACGCCGATGCCGCGATCGCGCAGATGGACGACGAGATCGCGAATATCGCCAAGCGCGATCGGATCGATGCCGGCGAAGGGTTCGTCGAGCAGAACGAAAT
>OLLY01000181.1_pt1 | contig 14682 bp, 13 predicted proteins | sample 1604681 | NCBI WGS metagenome assembly OLLY01 (sample SAMEA104055725, study PRJEB20765) | soil metagenome | biome: Arctic tundra; feature: Polygonal ground; material: soil | place: USA | collected 2011-09 | depth 0-0.5 m | reverse complement strand
TGGAGGTGCCTTAGCTCGGAAGAGGTTGGATCTGCCGAAACCCATGCTTCAGTGGGCGTAGCCGCACGCAGAGTCCAATGGGGTGCGGATTCCGCCGCCGGCTTAAGCGGAACCGATTTGGTTTTATGAGCCAGAGCGGCGGGCTTCTTGTGTTCGGCTTTATGTTTGACTGTTGGCTTGACGGCTTTTTCTACCGCAGGGTTTTCAGACGTTAAAACAATGGCTGAAGAAGGCGCGCGGGAGGGGGCGGCAAGGGCCGGCGCTTTCGCTTGTTCTTGGTGCTGCAGAGCCAACAGCTCCTGCTCAATCTTATTAAGCCGGTCATCAAGCCCCGGCGACGCCGTTTGAGGTGCCGAAGCAGATGTTGGCGCAACCTGATTGGCGGCGACCATATTCGTGACTTGGTTAAGCTGTTTTTGTACATCTTCGATGCGCGCCGTTAGAGTTTCAAGACGCGTATCGACCGCACCGGCGCTAGCTGCAGTTGGGATTGAAACGGCTGATGCCGTCTCAGCCGACACCAGCGGAACTGCACGCGCCGTTGATTGAACAGATGATGGAAGAACAGGAGACGACGGCGTCGCGGTCGAGACCGGCGTTGCTACGCCGGACGGCGAGCCAGTGACAGTAGACGGAGCGCTTTCAGGAATTGCCGCCATGGCTGTCTTGGGCGTCGTCGGCGGCGTGTAGGATTGATCTTGTCCCGCCGGTTTATACAAGGAGTTCACTTCATGATCCTTGACCGCGGGTGCTTGCGTATCGGTACTGGCCGGTGATTTTGACGGCGCGGCTGGAGCGGAAGGTGCTTTTTTCTGCTGAACTGGCGCCTGGGCCATCATAACCATGGGCGAAACGGGCGGCGCCGCCGCACGGCCAAATTGCCAATAAACTACACCACCCAGAAAGATCATTCCGCCGATAGCAACAGCTATTGGCAAGAACATCGACCGTGAACGGGTTGGCGGCGCCGCGGAGTCTTCGGCATCGGCTTCCACTTCCGCTTCCTGAGAAACCATGGCAGCTTCGTCGGCAGGTTGGGCGTCGGCAAAATCATCTTCAGGCAGCTGATTATCCGGCCAGCTTTCGGCTTGCGCGTGGATTTCGTCATGCGCAGGATGATCTGATCCGGATTCGTTCGTCATCGTCTTGAGCTCCTCTTTTACCCAACCAATCTAGTGCGTGATCATCGTTGAGCCAACATTTGATGTGCCCGGCATGCCGTTGGATATCATACCGTAATTGTTGGGCATTGCCGGGGATAAGTTTTGATTATACGGCATGTTGGCGTTGGGATAAGGAAGATTCGACGTATTGTTATTATAGCCGCCTGCGGTAGCAACCGGGTTAGCCATGGGAGTGGGCGCCGCTGTCTGACCATAACCCGCGGTCGGCATCATGGCAGGATTATAGCCATTTAACGTCGAAGCACCCAAACTTTGATCATTGTACCCGGGCATGCCGGGCTGCGAGGCTCCGTAAGGATAAGATTGGTTGCCTCCATCCCTGACAGATACGAGGAAAAACAATCCCATTGGCGTGCCGGCCGCCACACGCACCAAGGGCTTGGTATTGTTGGCTTGATTCTGCAGGAACTGACTCAAAGTTTGGCCCGCTTGCGCCACGCCCTGGAAAGCACCTTGCGTAATTCCATGGCTGGACTGTTGAACGATCGTCGTGGTGCCATTCGTCACAAGAGATGAATTTCCTGTTCCCAATGCCTGACCAAAGCCTTGCATGAAGCCCGCGGCAGCCGGCAGCAATACACGTGAGAAATAGCGCTCATCGACCTCGGTTGCCATGCCGCCCAAAGTCGTATCGGGATCAAGAGCGATAGCGTTGAGGGGATAATCCTTACCGTTAAGGTCGGCGAGCGTGAATGTCATAATTAAATAAGGATCGCTGGTCACTTCGAATCTGCCTATGGCGCGAGCGCCTTTGAGCGGACCGGAAACAATCTGGGCAAGAATGGGTCCGGGCACGTCCGAATTGGCTTCCGTCAGAAGCTGTGCATAGCTCACCGTGCCGGCAGGAACGAGAGCTCTAACCTCAATCGGCGGTCCGCCGGCAGTCCCGCCAGGCGGCGCAAATGAAGCGGCCGTCGACGTCTTGTCGCCCCGGTCGCTTACTTTTGTCACTTCTACATCCTTCATACCGTGAGGCTCCCAGCCATCCATCAGCTTGTTCATCTCACGCTGCATGGCTCGCGCCAGGCTTTCGTCGAAAGCTTCTGGCGGCCTGGCCGGTTGCTGCTGTTGTTGTTGCTGCTGTTGCTGTTGAACCTGTGCAAGCTGTTGCTTGAGGTGATCGGTTTCGGCGCGCAGTTCAATCAGCGGGTCTTTGGCTTTTTTATCATTCGCGGTTTCGTCGAGATTAGTGGGTGAGCCGATCGGTGTCGGCAAAGCACTGCCGCCGGTATTAATGGCGGTTTGTTCACGGTTCTTGGTTGCCTCGTTGGTTTGCTCGATAAAATAAGGCGATGACGAACCACCGGGTGGCTGGCTAAGCCCTCTTGGGGGTTTGAAGAGATGCGACGCTTCGGTTGCAGGCCCACTCGAAAAGAGAGTGATGCTGACGGCAATCAGAGCACCAACCACGGCCATGACGACAAAAAGTTTGAATAAAGGTCTCGTACGCCAGGCTTGCGTCAAATTGGCGCGCACGCCACTGGCGGGAGGTTCTAGGCTGCCGTTCGGCTCCATTTCCGGCTGATCGAAATCGTCAAGATTATTTGTCATGATCGTCATCCCGTACAAGGCGCGCCCGCACCATAGCGCCGCTGTCCGACATCAAAAGAACCGGTGCATCTCCGATTTCATAAACCGTCGTACCATCCGCAGACGAAACGCTGGCATCCCAAGCCGGTGAAAGCAAGGTCAGCGGCGTGCGGACATAAACATGCTCATTATACATCCAGGCCATAGTCCGTGTATCGACTCCGCTGACATGCATGCGCTTCGCGTCCTTGGGAGGGATATTATCAAGCATCAGCATGATCGCCTCGCCGCCTGCCTCTAGACGCTGACGGGCAATAATCGGCACTTTAGCTGTAGGGCCTGGTTTGGCGATGCGTGCATCGTAACGCATATCGACGGTCGGGCCGCCTGCGGATAAACGGAAGATAACCGGCGTCGGAAGATCTTTGAGCAGAACGGACAGATTGCCGGTGCCCTCGCGTGTGAGCGGCATCACCCGCACGACATGCTGTGCGCCAGCCTGCGTTGGCGTCACTTCAAAATTACCGCCGACGCCAACATCCATGATCGGCCAGGGTTCGCCGGTCGAATCGATCATCGTAATGGTCGTCACATAGCCGGCCGCAAGATTGATTTGCGGAGGATCCACGCCCGGATCGAGCGATAGCGTCGTCATCCTGACTTCGGCTTTCGGCGGCCCGCTCGGTGGTGGTTGTGACGCTTTTTGCGTCGCTTCCAGCTGGCGCATAAAAGCGCGGATTTGATCGGGCGACAAAGGCATAAGCCCCGATGATGCGCGATCGAAAGATTCCTGATTATGCTGAATCTCGCGCGCGGCTTGCTCAGCCTTCGCAGCGGCTTCCGCTTGAGTAGGCGTAAGCTGGGTTGCGTTTAATTGCGGCGTGGCCTGCGCAGCGGCTATCTCGGCTTGATGGGCGAGCTGAGCGGCATCCGGGGATATGCCGCTTGCCGGCGGCGGCGCCGGAATATTGATGCCCGCACTTGTCCCGCCTTGCGCCCTGGCAGGCGGCAAAATCCCCGGTGAAATTGCCGGATTTGCAGGTTGATAAGAAGAAGCGGCGTTCGAACCATAAATAGAAGGCGACGGCGCATTTTGGGCGTAGCTCACAAGAGGCGCGAGCGTAAAGATCCCGGCGGCGAGCAAAAGCGCGGCCGGATGATGCGGAGCAAAAAAAGAATTGCGGCTTTTCGACAAGAACAGTCCCCGAATCAAATACTGGGGGGCAGGGAATCTTATGTTCGAGCAGGTCAAAGTTAACAGGCCGTTTATAGGAAGCCGCGCGCGCTTCTTGTTTTTCCGGGCAGTTGCTGTGAATTGTACAAAAAACATCGCCGCCTTACCTACATATGCCAAACTTTGATAGCGACACCGTCGGGATTCTGGTCCAACGGCACTCTTACAACCGTAAGCGTAATGACCGAATGTTGGTGCTGGGTCTGATTATTGTTGGTGGTGTAGGTCATAACCACCGGCATCTGCACGCGCCACTCATAAACCCCTTCTTTATTTTGGCCCTGCTCGATAATCACGGGAACGTTAGACGGCACGGTCGTCAAAACGAGCTGGTTATGTTTGAAGGTCTCGCCGATATCCTGTTCCAAAAACTGATGAACGAAGCTTTTCCAGCCTTCCGGCACAAAATTCAGCCTTTGCTTGTTTAATTTTAATTCGAAATCGCCGAAGCCGATCGTCAAAATCTCGGTCACTCTATTGATTGACCAGGACAGAATTGCCCGATTTGTCATATTGGGCGCAGTAAGACCGACTACCGACTCCATCTGCCCGGCGGGATCGACCGCATAATAGCGATAAACAGGCTGAAAGATCGGCGCCAAAAACATAAGAAGAATAGCCAATGCGGCAATGGTTATGGATTGCCACAAGGCCATCGACAGCATGCGCCGATGCTGTTTGTTTTCGATCTGCTCGTTGATTACCATATCGAAGTAAATAGGATCGTCAGCAAGAAAACCGCCGAATGCCTGAGATCCAGTCGACGGCTTCCCGTTTCCGCCTATAGCGACTTGTTTGGGTGCAGGAAGAGAAGAGGCGATCGTCATTTTGTTTTGTTGTCCGGCGCCGTTGTAACCCACTGTTCGATACTTACGCCTTCGGGATTCTGCAGCGTGGATACGCGCACGACTTGCAAAAGCAGTGTTGTGCGCATGGCGGAGGGCGGCTGATCGCCGTCGAATTTGATGGTGACCGGAAATTGCAGATACCAGGTATAAACGCCGTTCTTTTTGCCCGCCTGCCGAATTTCCGGCGCAGCTTCAACATCCATTGTCACCACCAGTTTACGCGCACTGATGGCATCGATGATGTTGGCCTCCTTAAGCGCTTTGGTGAAACTATCCCACCCGGTCGTGGTGAAAGAGGAAGACATTTCCTGCAGCCGGGCGCGATAATCGTGATAGCCGAAGGTCATGACCTTCTGCGCCGTGCCCGACGCCCAGGCGATGACTTCGGCATCCGTTTTATAAGCTTCATCGAGCGGCACGATATTGATGATGCGGCCATCCGACGTTGTCGCGAAATAGATGTGTTTGTTTTCCATCGACAGCAGAAGCGCTATGATGCCGGCGGCAAGCACGATGATGACGGCGGTTTGAATGATGCTGAGGCGCAGCATGAGACGATAGCCGTCGCGATAAAATGCGTTGCGGTTCAAAACCGTGGCGATCGCATCCTTCAAGGCCATTCACAACCTCCTTAAGAATTGCGAACGGAAAATTCGAGATCGGGCAGACGGCTCCCGGAATCGAATTCTGCTGAATTTTTGCATGTAGGGCATATGCGGTTATGGCGGCCCAACGACTGAAAGGTCGTGAGACACATCAAGCAAATGCGCGGCGCGGTTTGCGGCGTTGCATCAGCTTCGGCGCTCTTCGATACTGCTGCCGACGAGCGCTCGGTTTTCATCGCTGTTGCCTTGCCCGTCTCTGTTGGACGGCGTCCCGGTTTGCGCCCGGGCGCAAAGCGGCGCGGCAGTCCAAGACGGGCGGCACGGGTCATAATGGCCGGCACGGAACGGCCGAGCGTCTGAGCGATCACGGCCGGCGACTGATTTTGCATCCAAAGCTCGCGCAGGATGCCATCCTGCTCTTGCCAGTTGGGACCGGCCTCGGCTTTAACGGCATGCGCAGGCGGCGCCACGGCTTGCTGCTCTATCCCTGATAGATCTGGTGCACTCACCTTGAGCCGCTCCGCTGATGAAACTAATGCGGCCGTTTGGAGGGACAATCCCTTCAATCGCCAATGAAACTAATTCCGGAATAGCCTATCAATTACTCATATTTTCTTAATGTCGATGAAGATAGCGGAGGGATGCGCCTAAAAGGCTGATTTAATTGAATAAAATAGAAACGCTAGCGCGTTCCGTTTTCTTCGCGAAAATCGAGAGAGTAATCGCGCGCGTTCGAGCCGATATCGATCTCGTGAAATCCTTGCGTATGGTAATTGCGGGTCTCGCAATTTTCATCGCCTTCTATGCGAAAGGCCTTGGTATCCGTGCAGAATTCATACTTGCCCGCCCAGGTTTTTGGCGGCTTGTCTTTAACCGGCGGGGTCAGGGAAGTAGCGTAATAAAAATAGAAACGTTGCGTTAACGGCTTGCCGAAAACACGCGCGCACTGGCCTGGCTCGATTCGCCACCAGCCTTCCGATATCCAATCCTGCGTTTCGCGATAGCCAACGGCGGCCTCGATAACTCCGGAGGTGCGGTTGCAAAAGACCATAGCGGCTTTTGCCGGCACCGCCGCGCATGCCGTTGATGCAAGTAATAGGGCGAAAATAAAGCGGTTGGTAAGCATGGCCAATACTTTCGGCAACGAAAAAGAGCCGGTTTAACCTGTTGGCAACAAAAAACAGGTAGCACAGTCAATCGGCAGAAGACAGGTATCAGATATCAGACGTCGGCAAAAACACATTTTTCGGCGCCCACTTAAATCCGACCAGAAAACTCATCCTCTGACACTGGGGGAATAAAAATGACCACGCAAACCGGCCAAGACACACTGAAGACGCGCCAGACCCTGAATGCAGGAGACCGCGATTACGATTACTTCAGCCTCAAAGCGGCGGAGAAAACGCTCGGCGATCTGTCGCGCCTGCCCTACAGTCTCAAAGTTTTACTGGAAAATTTGCTGCGCTTTGAAGATGGACGCTCGGTCACAGTCGACGATATCAAGGCGATTGGCGCGTGGTTGAAAACCCGCACCAGCGAAACCGAAGTGGCCTATCGGCCCGCACGCGTATTGATGCAGGATTTCACCGGCGTTCCGGCCGTGGTGGATCTGGCCGCGATGCGCGAAGCGACCATTGCACTGGGCGGCGATCCGCAACGTATCAATCCTTTATGCGCCGTCGATCTGGTGATCGACCACTCCGTTATGGTCGATGATTTCGGCCATGCCGGTTCATTCGCCAAAAATGTGGAACGTGAGTTTGAACGCAATGGCGAACGCTATGCGTTTCTGCGCTGGGGACAAAAAGCATTCAATAATTTCCGCGTGGTGCCCCCCGGCACCGGCATTTGCCATCAGGTCAACGTCGAATATCTCGCTCAGGTCGTATGGACCGATGAAGATGCGCGGACCAAAAAGCAGGTTGCTTATCCCGATACTTTGGTCGGTACCGATAGTCACACGACTATGGTCAACGGCCTTGGCGTACTCGGTTGGGGCGTCGGCGGCATCGAAGCCGAAGCCGCGATGCTGGGTCAGCCGGTTTCAATGCTGATTCCTGAAGTTGTCGGATTGAAACTGAAGGGCAAATTACGTGAAGGCCGCACCGCAACCGATTTGGTGTTGACCGTCACGCAGATGCTGCGCAAAAAAGGCGTGGTCAATAAATTCGTCGAATTTTTCGGACCGGGTCTTGATAATCTGAGCCTTGCCGATCGCGCGACTATCGCGAATATGGCGCCCGAATATGGTGCCACTTGCGGTATTTTCCCGATCGACGCGGAAACTATCAATTATCTGAAATTCACCGGCCGCGATACCGCACGTGTCGCTCTGGTCGAAGCTTACGCCAAAACTCAAGGCATGTGGCGCGACGCTTCGACGCCCGATCCGATTTTCACTGATACGCTTGAACTCGATCTCGATAGCGTCGAATCTTCGCTGGCCGGACCGCGCCGTCCGCAAGATCGCGTTGCCTTGGATAAAGCGGCGGCGGAATTCGAAAAAGAATTGCCGAGCTTCAAGGTCGATGCGGCGGCGCGCGGTAAAGAGATCGCGGTCGCCAATGCGGATTTTAAAATCAGGCATGGGCACGTCGTCATTGCCGCGATCACATCCTGCACCAATACATCCAATCCGAGCGTGTTGATGGCCGCAGGTCTCGTCGCCCGCAAGGCGAGGGAAAAAGGGTTAAGCGTTAAGCCCTGGGTTAAAACATCGCTGGCGCCGGGCAGCCAGGTGGTTACCGATTATCTGGCCAAGTCCGGCCTGCAAGCCGATCTCGACGCACTCGGATTTAATCTGGTCGGCTATGGTTGTACGACCTGCATCGGCAATTCAGGACCGTTGCCGGATAATATTGCCGCCGCCATCGAGCAAGGCGATCTGGTGGCCTGCTCGGTTCTGTCGGGCAATCGCAATTTCGAGGGCCGCATCAATCCGGGTTGCAAAGCCAATTATCTTGCCTCGCCGCCTTTGGTCGTTGCCTATGCGTTGGCGGGTTCGATGACAATCGATCTCGCGACCCAGCCGCTCGGCACCGGCAAGGATGGCAAGCCGGTTTATCTGAAAGATATCTGGCCTTCGAGCGCCGAAATTCAAAACGCGATCCGTTCGTTCCTGACGCCGGAGATGTTCCGCCAGCGCTACGCCAATGTGTTTGCCGGAGCGAAAGAGTGGCAGCAGATCAAAACGGCAGAAGGCATGATTTACAAATGGGACAACAGTTCGACTTACGTCAAACTGCCTCCCCTGTTCGATGCCATGCCGCGTGAGCCGCAAAAGATAAGCGATATCATCGGTGCACGGTTACTGGCCCTGTTGGGAGATTCGATCACCACCGATCACATTTCGCCGGCCGGCGACATCAAGAAAAACAGCCCTGCCGGCAAATATCTTGTCGATCACAAAGTGGAACCGGCCGAGTTCAATTCTTATGGCGCCCGGCGCGGCAATCACGAAGTGATGATGCGCGGCACTTTCGCCAATATCCGCATCAAGAATGAGCTTATGGGCGGCGCCGAAGGCGGCAACACCAAGCATTTCCCCGACGGCGAAAGCTTGCCGATTTACGACGCTTCCATGCTCTATCAAAAAGAGAATGTGCCGCTGATCATCATAGCGGGCAAAGAATACGGCACCGGCTCTTCGCGCGATTGGGCGGCGAAAGGCACCAAGCTGCTCGGCGTACGCGCGGTGATTGCCGAGAGCTTCGAACGCATTCATCGCTCGAATCTTGTCGGCATGAGCGTACTGCCTTTGGTGTTCAAGAACGGTATGATGAGAGCAGACCTGAAACTTACAGGTCTCGAGACTTTCGATATCGCCGGGCTATCGGCAAACATCACGCCGCATATGGATATGGTGCTTGCCGTCAAGCGCCCAGACGGCAAGACGGATAAAATCACGCTGCTTTGCCGGATCGATACGCTGGATGAAGTCGAATATTATAAAAACGGCGGCATCCTGCCTTACGTCTTACGGGACCTGATCAAAAAATCCGCATGATCGCGCCAGCGTCCAAACCTTTTAAGATCGCCGACGAGGAGCTGGAAGGGCTCCTCCACCGCTATACGCGCGACATTACGGCGCTCGACCGCGGCGGCAAGTTCGATCCGATCAGCGGCCGTAATGAAGAGCTCGATCATATGGTGCTGATACTTCTGCAGCGCCTGCGGAAAAACGTTATGCTTTTGGGGCCTGCCGGTGTCGGCAAAACCGCCCTGTTCGTCGGTTTTGCCCAAATGATCAACCAAAATCGTTTGCCGGAAATGCTGCGCGGATCCCGCCTGATCGAATTGGAAATGTCGATGATCGGCGCAGGCTCGGCCTCGCGTGCCGATCTCGAAGGCAGACTTATTCCCATCGTCAAGGGTGTGGCCGAACGCAACGCCACCCGCGAGCAGCCGCCGATCATTTTCTGCGTCGACGAAGTGCATCAATTGATGGTGACCTTCAAGGCTTCGAGCTATGCCGGCATCGCCGATCTTCTGAAACCCTATCTCACCGCCGGCGATATCTATATGATCGCCGCCACCACGCATGAAGAATATGACGATTACGTCCGCATCGAACCCGCCATCGACCGCCGTTTCCAAAAAATTCTTCTCTCCACCCCCGATCTCGAAACCACGCAAAGCATTCTGATAAACATCAAAGGCAATTTCGAGAAACACTATGGCCTGGCCATAGACGAGGATTCGTGCACCCGCATCGTTAAATTGACCGACCGCTATATTCGCGGCCGCAACAACCCCGACAAATCTATTTTGGCTCTCGATCTTGCCTGCGCCCGCGCCGTCAAACACGGTATTACCGGTAAACTGGATACCGCTTCGATCGAAGCGGCCGTGGCTGCCGAAGCCGGTCTGGACGCACGCGCGGTAAAATAAATCCTCGCGTGAAATCTCCGCACTTTTGCGGCATAACAAGTTGGTTATGCCCGAATCAGCTGCTTCCTCATATCCGGAAATTCTCGTCGTGAGCCATTATTACGCCGCGCATGGCGGTGGCATCGAACGGGCAGTCGGCCGTCTTGTCGATGAGCTCGTCACTATCGGCCAGTTTCATATTAGCTGGGCCGCGAGCATGGATGACGCCGCACCGCCGGAAAATCCGTTTCTCTCCGCAATACCGATGAAAGCCTACAATTTTCTGGAACGGAATTTCGGAATTCCCTGGCCGATCTGGGGATTGAAGAGTCTCCGGGCGCTTAAGAATGCCATTCACCGCGCCGATTTGGTTTGGCTGCATGATGCGCCTTACATGGGCAATATCATCGCCTTCCGGATGGCGCGCGCGGCGAAAAAGCCGGTCGTCATAACGCAGCATATCGGGCCCGTTCCTTACCGGAATCCTTTATGGCGCGGTTTGATGGCGATAGCGGACCGCATATTCACGCGGCCGATGCTGAGAAACGCCCAGCAGACGGTTTTCATCAGCGATCTGGTGGCGGATAATTATCACCGCAAGCAGATTTTCGAGACGCCGGTTCGGATCGTTCCAAACGGTGTCGATAGCGATGTCTTTACGCCGGTATCGGCGGAAAAACGGCAAACACTGCGCGCCCAATTCGCCTTGCGGGATAATCAGCCGGTTTTGTTATTCGTCGGCCGCTTCATCGACAAGAAAGGCTTGCCGGTTATTCAACGTCTGGCGCCGATGCTGCCCGATTGGCGTTTCTGGCTGGCGGGGCATGGACCGATAGATCCGGAAAGCTGGTATCTGCCGAATGTGCATGTATTCCGCGGTCGCGAAGGGCGGGCACTGGCCGAGCTTTATCAGGCAGCCGATCTATTGATCCTGCCAAGCTATGGCGAAGGATTTCCTCTGGTTATCCAGGAAGCCATGGCCTGCGGCCTGCCGATCATATGCGGCCCGGCGACCGCTGCCGGCAGCCAGCTTGCCAAGCCGTTTCTTCTGACCGCGACGGTCGACCCGTCATCGCCGGACAAAACCTCCACAATCTGGGCCCGGCGCATTAAGGCCCAGCGCGATTTTCTGCCGCTGACGGAGGGCAATCCTGAGCTGGCCAATGCCGCCCGGCATTTCTGGTCGTGGCCGCAGATTGCCGCTTGTTATGCCGATATGTTCAACGATCTCATGCGGCGCGGCGTATGAAAAAAAGCTGGATCTGGCGCAGCATTATCGCCGGGATCGTCGGGATCGGCCTCATAATCGGTTTGTTTTTTCTACAGCATGTCTCACCCGCATCGTTCAGTGAATTGCTGGCCCACTTAAACTGGTTCGCCTTCGCCGGAATTGTTGTTTGTTCTTTGCTGTATGTCTTATTGGGCGCCGCGAAATGGCATTTTATTTCCGGCACATCGGCCCCGCGCCCATTTTTCTATACGCACTACACAGCCCAGGCGATGCTGGTCGGGCAATTTTTGCCGCCGCCGATAGCCATCGCGGTCAATCGTGCTGCCGTTATGAAACTCAAACAGAATGTCGCGCTAGGCAAAGGTTTTCTGAATGCTTTCTACGATATGGGTTTTGATTTTCTGATCGCGCTATTGCTGGTGCCGGTAAGTTTTCTGCAATGGTTTTATGGCTTTGGCTTTGTCGATTGGCTGATGATCGGTTCTATTATCATTGTTGCCTGCTCTTTCTTGCTTATGAAAATTCCTGCTCTTCTGCCAAAAAGCTGGGTCGCCAAAATAGGGTTGCAGGAAACGCGCAAGCATCATTTGCTGGCGCCGCGGCTGATCGGATTTATGATGTTGCTGTCTGTAGCACGCTTTGCGCTCTCCATCATTCGCTTGATGCTTGGGGCTTTGGCCATCGGCGCCGCCGTGCCGCTGGCGGCAGTAGCCTATGCAGCGCCGCCGGCAACGATGTCGAGCCTTGCCATGATAACGCCAGCCAATCTCGGCATTATCGAATGGAGCTGGACCTATTTACTGACCTTATGGCATGTGCCGGCAACCATAGGCACTTTGTATGGCGTCAGTTTTCGAATTCTGGTTTTTGCGGCGCAGCTTATTGTGAGCGGTTTTTGTTATATTCTCTATCAATCCGCAACAAAGCGGAGAAGCTGATTACTGCAAAGCCTTTTTCACCGTCTCTTCTTTGACCTGCGTGGTTGAAATACCTTGCGTGCGCGGCAGATAAACGACTTCGCATAGATTTTTAAACTGATCAAAGCGGCCTTTCCAATCGTCGCCCATAACCAAAATATCGGCTTTATGCGTTTTGATATATTCGCCTTTAAGCTCGAGGCTTTCTTCGAAAAACGTATCGTCGACTACGCCGACAGCGGCAATGATCTCGCGGCGGTCTTCCTGACAGAAGATCGGCTTATATCTTTTCTTGGCGAAATTGAGATCGTCGGTCGATACGCCGACTACCAAACGGTCGCCCAATTGCCGGGCTCGCACAAGCAAGCGCAAATGGCCGACATGAAAAAGATCGTAGGTGCCAAAAGTTATGACAGTTTTCATGGGCGCCGAGCCTAACATCGTAAAAGCGGGCCTGCACGGCTTTTTTTAACTATGTCGAAGCTGCCGCTTGAATCCCCAGGCAACCTGATTACAGTCGCCTTTATGTTTAAGCTATTCTCCGGCACCGCCCTTTATACGCAACGCCTGATCCGTTACCGCCATTTCTGGGTTCATTTGGCGCTGGCGGATTTGCGGGCGCGTTTCCGCCGTTCCTATCTCGGTATCGTATGGATCGCCCTGCAGCCGATGCTGCTGGCCTTGATCATGTCGCTTGTCTTCATGTTCATGCTTCATCAAAGCTTTGCGGATTATTCGATCTATGTTTTTTCCGGCATGATCGCGTGGGATTTCATCGCCGGCTGCTTCACCATCGGCGCCATGAGTTTCATCGGCGCGGAATCCTATGTGCGGCAGGTTCAACTGCCGATGATGGGATACCCGATTAAATCGGTGCTTTATTGCTGTATTGTTTTTCTGATTTCTTTAATCGGCTTCGCGCTTTATTCGCTTGCCGTCAATCCGTCGATCTTTTCCTGGCGCTGGGTTTATCTGATCCCGTTTATGGTCACGCTGGTTTTCTTTGGCGCGCCGATCGCGATTATCAGCGCAATCGTCAATATAAGGTTCCGCGATTATCAGCAATCGATCGGCATCGCGCTGCAGATGCTGTGGTATTTATCGCCCGTGTTTATTACGCGTTCGGTCCTCGATCATCCGGGGCTTAGATCCTGGACCGACATCAATCCGATAGCGGCCCTCATGGATATATTGCGTACGCCTCTGATCGACGGCGCCGATCCGTCGTTAATCAGCTATGCGTTGATCGGCGTATGGTCATTGGGTTTGTGGGCTTTGGCTCTTTCCATGCTGAAACGCAACGAGCGTCACATCGTGTTTTATTATTGATCCGCCCATGACCGTCAAAATATCCGAACCCATGGCTTCCCCTATTGAAAAGCGCTGCGAGCAAGGCTGCTTTATTAAGCTCGATAACGTGGTCTTACGTTATCCCGTCGGGCCTTTCGTCAAAGGCAGCATCAAAAGCAATCTATTTCGTATTTTCGGCCATATGCCGATTGAAGCAGGCCGCGAGAAACGCGAATTTGTTACCGCGCTTGATGGCATCAACCTGGTCATCAATCGCGGCGAACGGGTGGGCATCATCGGGCCTAATGGGGCCGGAAAAAGCACGACCCTGCTTGCGATAGCCGGTATTTATCCAATCGCCGGCGGCACATTGACCGTCGAAGGCCGTATTCAGGGCCTGTTCAACATCGGCCTTGGATTCGAACAAGACGCCACCGGCCGCGAAAATATTCTTTATCGCGGCCTTGCCATGGGCTGCACGCCGGCTGAAATCGCCGAACGCGCCGAAGAAATCATCGGTTTTGCCGATATTGGCGAATTTATCGATTTGCCGGTACGCACTTATTCATCCGGCATGTATGTGCGCCTTGCTTTCTCTATCTCGACCTATATGCAGGGCGATATTCTTCTGATCGACGAGGTCTTTAGCGTGGCGGATGCGACATTCCAAAAACGGGCGCGGGCGCGCATGCAAAATCTGTTGGCGAATGCCGGTATCGTTGTCATGGTGTCGCACGATATGGATATGGTGCAAAATATCTGCACCCGGGTGTTATGGCTCGAACATGGCCATTTACGGGCCGAAGGCGATGCCAAAACCGTCGTTAGCCAATATCTGGCCACAGCGGGCTAAGCCTATAGGCTCCGTAGCCTAGCCCGAAATTCTATGCTACATCACGGCCCTGCATTTCTGAGGGCTTTCGCCCCGCGAGGTTTGTTTGACGCCCCCTCTATCCCCCCGTCCTGCTGCTGCC
>OLLY01000187.1_pt1 | contig 14821 bp, 10 predicted proteins | sample 1604681 | NCBI WGS metagenome assembly OLLY01 (sample SAMEA104055725, study PRJEB20765) | soil metagenome | biome: Arctic tundra; feature: Polygonal ground; material: soil | place: USA | collected 2011-09 | depth 0-0.5 m | reverse complement strand
TTTGATCGGCTTGCCGGTAACAGCGCGCATCGAAAGCGCCGCACCACCGCGCGCATCGCCGTCGATGCGCGTGAGCACGATGCCGCTGATACCGATTTTCTGCTCGAATTGCGTAGCGGTGTTGACGGCGTCCTGGCCAGTCATCGCATCGACCACCAAAAGCTTTTCATGCGGCGAGGTGGCATCGCGCACGGCGGCGGCTTCATTCATCAACTCATCGTCGATGGCCAAACGCCCGGCGGTATCGAGAATAACAACATCGAAAACTTCTTTGCGCGCGGTATCGACCGCGCGCCTGGCAATTTCAACCGGCCCCTGCCCTTTGATCACCGGCAGAACGGCAACGCCGATTTGCGCGCCGAGCACCGCAAGCTGTTCCTGCGCGGCGGGACGCTGAACATCGAGCGACGCGAGTAAAACTTTTTTACGTTCGGTTTCAGACAGCCGCTTGGCTAGTTTAGCGGCGCTGGTGGTTTTGCCGGAGCCCTGCAGCCCGAGCATCATGATCACGGCGGGTGGTGTAACGCCGACATTCAGCGGCTCCGCTTCTTTCCCGAGCAGCTCGACCAGATTATCGTGAACGATCTTGATGACCTGCTGGCCGGGCGTGATGGAGCGCGTGACTTCTTCGCCGACCGCGCGCGATTTAATTTTCTCGATGAAATCCTTGACCACCGGAAGTGCTACATCGGCTTCCAGCAACGCCACGCGCACTTCGCGCATGGCCTCGGCCACATCGGCTTCCGTCAGGTTGCCGCGGCCAGTCAGGCGGTTGAAAACGCCGGTTAGCTTGTTACTTAGATTGTCGAACATTCTTCTCTTTCTTTCTTCCTCCTCCCCGTTTACGGGGAGGACGCAAAAACTTAGGTTTGCCCTTTTGGGCAAGCCTTAGTTTTTGCTGGTAGGGCGACACACAACAATTACCCAAACGCAATCGGGCCAGCGAGCGCAACGCGCCGACTGGCCTTACGCCCCATAACTCGGGGCCGTATCCTCAAAGCCGAAATGGCTGGGATGGGGGACTTTAGTTAGTTTTGGCTGGAAAAGTCAAATAAACTTGTATTTTTCGCTTCTCTTCAATAGAAAAACATCGATTTTATAAAGAGATATGGAGGCATATATGCCAACTAACAAAGTGCAATTTGATTACGCAAAATTTCCAGCCGGCCCGTCGGCTTCCATTCAGCTTAGCGCTTTCGAAGACGCGACGGTTAACGACTACGACAATATCGCTGCGGTCTTTGACGAAATTATGGGTTTCGATTTCCTTCAGGCGAGCTACGGGCGAAAGCACGCCAGGATCGCCGCGCACTTTGGCGGCAACCCTTTTCGAAGCCTCGATCTTTGTTGTGGTACAGGTCTCTTTCTTGAACGCCTGGCAGAAGATTTTGAAACAACGGCGTTCGGTGTCGATCTATCGGAGCGTCAAATCCATATCGCTCGCAATCGGCTCGCAGGCACGCATCATGTCACATTGATGACCGGCGATATAACCACAACCCGTTTTCCTTCAGATATTGATTTAGTGACGATGAATATGGATGCGATCAACCATCTCACAAATCCAAAACTTTGGGAGACCGTTTTCCAAAAGACAGCGGCGGCGCTCAGCCCCGGCGGTCTATTTATATTCGACATGAACCTGCGCAGACGTTTAGCCGACGATTGGAATGAAATTGAATCAATAGACACAAAAAATACCTCATATGTTCAATATGCGCTTGAGCCCACAAGAACAGATAAACTTATCTGGCGCAAAACGCCCATGTTGGTTTTCAAAAGACACGCCGACACGACTTTATTCTCGCGCCACAGGGCTCTTATTGAACATATGTCCATGCCATTGACGAGCGTGCTCAAAATTGCGAACCGCTACGGCCTTTCGGGAGAAGTGGAAGCCATAGGAAATGCGCCGTCAGATCACATATTTAATAAGCATAGAGCGTATTTTTACCTTACCAAGAAGCTAGGATAATAAAGGGTAAGTCAAAAACTTGCTTTTAATCTCCATTTCCCTTACAAAAGCCCTTCATTTACAAGGATTAGAGACATGAAAAACGAAGGCCATCCCGATTATCACGAAATCACTGTCGTCATGACTGACGGCACCGAATTCGTCACGCGCTCGACCTATGGCAAAAAGGGCGACAAGTTAAACCTCGATATCGATCCGAAGAGTCATCCGGCCTGGACCGGCATGCATCGCCTGCTCGACCGCGGCGGTCAGTTAGCCAAGTTCAACAAGCGCTTTGCTGGTATTTCCGGTGCCAAAAAAGAAGAAGGCGTAGCGGTAGTTGCTCCTGCCAAAGAAGGCATCAAGTTGACGACGACAAAGTCGAGCGTGAAGAAGAAGTAACTTTGTCTTCCACAAAAACAAATTACGAAAAGGCCGCAATATCACTATTGCGGCCTTTTTAAACTCTCATCTTAAGTGATAATCCCCGCCTTAGCGGGGATGACGAAGGGCTAAGCCCGTCCGCCCGGCAATCCCACAATCGTCGCACCGCTCAGCATGCCGAAGTTCGGCACTTCACCGGCTTCAAGGCGGCTTCTCACCATCACATCCAACCGCTTGATGCGGGCATAAAGCGAATGGCTGCGTTCAAGCAAACTGCGCAGGCCCGGCGGCAGATCGGAAACTTCGGAACCGAATTCACTTTCGCATTCATCACCGCCGCCCAAGGCATACTGGGGCGCCGAAAATTGTTCGGGCGCAATTTCACCGGCCAGCAAGGCTTTCATCGCCAGCAGCCATGTCATAACCTGAATAAGGCGCGCGGAAACGCGCGTGTGCTGATAACCGACCTGCAAGCATCGCGGCAGATCATATTCGCGGCGGTCAGCCTGTTCGTGATAGGCGATGTAGTTGCGTACTTCCATCGTCAGGGCAATGCCTTCGTCAAATGTACGATCAAGTAAAGTGGTCGACTTAGCCATTGCATTCCCCGCTTGTTTCGGTTGGTCTCTCTCCACCACCGTCGTAGCGCGTTAGTCTTAAAAAGAGGTATAGCAACGCTTAATAAGGACTTAATGGGCGTTGCACGGCGTAAAGAAATCCCGTAATTAGTGGTTAGATGCTAGGTGCTAGCTACTAGGGATAGCGGCAGACAAATCGGCAACGGCGAAAAAGAATTGGTAAATGCGAATTAAATAATTCGTATTTTTCGATTTTGCCTCCCTGATCCCTGGCACCTACTGGGGCGTAGCCAAGCGGTAAGGCAGCGGATTTTGATTCCGCCATTCGGAGGTTCGATCCCTCCCGCCCCAACCAGTTTTTCTTCCAAGACTGTCTGAGAAGTCCAAAAAACAAGAGATAGTGCAACAGGCAGTGAGGCGGTAGCCACAATACATACTATTTAAAATCAGTCGCAACGTACGCAACAAGATCTTGCAAATTTAGGGCTTTGTCATCTTGTCCATCAATGCCATCTGCACCAAGAACTCGGTTTTGACTGACGCTGAGAGTCTTGGAAACTGGAGCAGACATTCCATTGTTTTCTGAATCGTCGACCAGTATTGCCGGAAGGCTTGTGCATTTTTCAGTATGTTTCAGAATACCTTTTTTTGTCACAATCACTGTCGTATTTAAAAATTTCGTATCCTTAAAATCCGCACTACCTGTATCAATAAAATGCAGTCTCGCAGGTATAATTACGTCGCCGGGAAAATCCTCGTCTGTCGCAAATTGCGAGCGACAAACTTTTAATATTCCCTTCGCAAGTATTGGCGGGGTTACATGCGCTTTGTCAAAAGCATATGTTAGCCCCCAAGATAAGTCGCATGATTTTTCTGTTCCGAAACAGAAATTTGAATATGGAATATCCGTTTTCATAAGATAGCCGATTGCCCCTTTTTTGATAAACCGGCACGATGGGTTCGTCGCAAACCAATGCATATCCAATTGATTAAGCGCCTCTTGCGCTTCGTCAAAATCAGTTGTTTGTCGACAAATAATTGTATTTCGATTTGCTGTGTATTTAACCGGCCTCGATTGCGGATCCGCAACTTCGATTGCCTTTGCTGATGCAGCCATCAGCAAAATAATACATAACGCAATGGACGTCGAAAAGGTGCACAAAGAAATTTTAGTTGGTTTAGTTAGTCTCAAGGCCATTATCATCGCTTTCCCTGACGAATATGGGATGCCTCTTGTTGGAGATAAACATGAGCATGAAGATAATAGATAGTCCAGCCATCATCGGGCAAAGTGTTCCTGCAGAGGTGGAAGCATTAAAAGCGCTTCGATTTTATCGTGAAAATTATACACAAACGTTATTTGAAGGACTTGGACCGAGGAAAAAGAAACTTGTCTTGGGCACAAAACCATCAAAATGCCGCTTCTGTGACGGAGAGCCGCCAACCCGAACGTTCAAAAAAGAGGCGCACACAGTTTCGGAATTTCTTGGCAACAAATACATAGTCTCACTTTATGAATGCGATGTTTGCAACAAACGTTTTTCTACTTTTGAGGATGATTTAGCGAAAATGACATTACCTTTTCGAACTATGGGAGGAGTCATGGGCAAAAAAAACCATGTGCCAACTCTCATTTCAGCGACCGGGGAAGTCGTGGGCAAATCAAGAGTGGAATTTAATAATGGAACGTTACATATGTCGCATATCGCGGGAGATGATTCGTTTGCGGTTGATGATTTAAAAAAAACGATCACTTTTTCCTATGTAGTGCAGTCTCATCGCCCATTAGGGGCATTTAAAGCACTTTGCAAATCAGCATTCAGTTTAATTCCTGATGAAGAATTAGTTTATTTTAATGAACTTAAAAAATGGCTTTTGGAAGAAGATCTGACAACAGGGCTAGTATATAAGAGCCAGAGCCATTTTTGTTATAGATCGTTTGTCCCTGCATATAAACCGTTTCCACAACCAATTGTCGCATTGCTTCGAAGAGGTAAGCAAATAGACGCTCCTTACATGACGATGTTTATCGCGTTCGGAAACATTAGCTATCAAATATTTTTACCTTGTCCAGCGAGAGATGAACATCTCCGTAAAAAAAATATTAGCATTCCTCTTTTTCCACACCTGTATCAACTCAAGCCTTGGATGGTCAAAGCTCCAGTCAGTTGCACATCTCTTGATCTCAACGATTGCGAACGCACTAACAGCGAAACTAGGACGGTGCGCTGGAGTTACGAAAAGCGCGAAAAAGTTGGATGATATAAACTCGTCGATCCAAAACCGAATGAAGACTTTGTGTGCATTCTCAAAAATGCGCCATCGTTCATGCTTCTAAAATCGAACCGGTGCGAAATTTTGCGCCAGAAGGTCAAGGGCCGGCATCTTCAGGGCCAGGGGTTGCCTGAATTTCGGAAAACGTAATTGAGCCCTATAAGTAGAAATTAAATTGAATACTTACAGGCTATAAATAAGGGTTATTTATAGCCTCCAGGCGATGAAAACGCGGGCATTTTCCGCCTGCAGGCTATAAGTCCTGCACGGACTACAGATTTCGATTTTGTGCCAGACTTTCCACCTAAAGGTGGAAATTCAGGCAGCCAATTAAGCTGCCTTGGTTTCCGTCTCTTCTTCGACCGGCATTTCCAGCTGAAGCTGCGCGCCGACAGGCTGCCGATCCTGCGCGAGCATCATCGTCAGACCATCGCGCAGCGTGATGTTCAACGCGATACCGAGTTCCGAACGCAGACGCATCGCATCGCCGACCGAAATGCGGATATCGCCCGTACGCGCCGGACCGTAGTTATAGAGCTTCGAATAATTGATCAACCCCGCGATGATGTCGGCGAGATTCTGGACCGACGTGGGACGGCCGCTGCAAATATTGAGCTCGTCATGACCGGACGGATCACGCTCGAGCTTTGCCATCCCCGCGACGAAAGCTTTGACCGCGTCGCCGACATAGACGAAATCGCGCATCTGGCCGCCGTCACCGAAAATGGTAATCTGCTGATCCTGGCGCATGCGATCGAAGAAGATCGAAATCACGCCCGAATAAGGTGAGCCTGGATCCTGGCGCGGGCCATAGATATTGAACGGGCGCATGCCGATATTCGGAATATTATGAACATGCCAGGCCACGCGGCCGTGCAGATCGCATGCGAGCTTGTCGACGCCGTAAGCGGTGAGCGGATTTTTCTCGGCGGTTTCGCAAATCGGAATCGTGTCGCAATCGCCGTACACGGCGGCCGACGATGTATAGACTACCGGAATGCGGCCTTTCGCGCGCGAAGCGGCTTCAAACACATTCACGGTCGAGGTGATATTGACGGTGTGAGTGCGAACCCATTCCTTGTTCGACTTCTCGACCGAGGCTACTGCCGCCAGATGGAAACATCCGTCGATATTGGCAAAAGCGCGGCCGACCGTTTGGTAATCCGTGGTGTCGCCGAGGATAAAAGCGGCAGCCGGGTTCAAATTCTCTTTTTTACCGGTCGATAGATCGTCGAGCACCGTTACCCGGTGCCCCTTGGCAACCAGAGCGTCCACCAGGTGCGAACCGATAAAGCCACAACCACCAGTGACAAGGTAATGTTTCGCCGTTTTGCCGAAAGAATGCATATTTATTCCTATCGCTTAAAATTGACCGTTTTTGCCCGATGCAGGTCGAAACAATATCGGTGAGTCGCCTATAAAAAAGCACCACCGTTTCCGCGCTGCGATTGCCCTTGGAGTTAACAGCAGGGGTTCCCAAAAACAATAAAAAAGGTGCCGCACTAAAAAATGATCTCTTTTTTCACGCGCGGCTATTCACCACATTATGGCGGTTTATGGTTAACGGGCACGCCGCAAAAAATTCTTCGCCGGGTATGGTTAATTATCGAGTCGCTTCTAATTAAAATCTTGTTTCGGAGTTGGCGATTGTTTTAGGTTGCCGATGCGTTGTCGCCGGCGCCAGTTTTTATGAATTTCATATGAACAGCGGCACAATTTGCATCGCTAATTTACCGACGACACTAATTATTGAACGGGCCATTCAGGCTTTAGAAGGGGCGATCATGCGAGCCGTGTTTTTTCTGACAGCGCTGTTGTCGTGCGCGCTATCGCTGACGGCCGCGTATGCCGCTGATAATGAAAAATTTGCCATCTATTACGCAGATAAAGAGCCGGTAGCGAAATTCAAGCCTTACCAGCTTTTGGTATTCGACAGCACGCATCATCCCGTCCTGCAGCCGCTAAAAGAAGACAACAAAACCATCCTCGGCTACATCTCACTTGGCGAAGTCGATAGCAGCAGCCCTTCTTATGCTCTGCTGAAAAGTCACAATTTGATTCTGCAGGAAAACAAAAACTGGAAAGGCAGTTTTTACGTCGATCAACGCGACCCTTTATGGGCCAAGACGGTGATCGAAGATCTGATTCCCGCCATCATGCGCCAGGGCTTCGACGGCATATTCCTCGATACGCTCGATAATCCGATCGAACTCGAAGAAACCGACAAGGGTAAGTATGCCGGCATGAAGGAAGCCACCGTGCATCTCGTGCAGGCGATTCGCATGCATTATCCAACCATCAAAATCATGATGAATCGGGCCTATGGCATTCTACCTGAAGTCGCGACACTGATTGATATGGAATTGGGCGAATCTGTTTATGCCGATTACGATTTCGAGAAGAAGGCTTACGGCAAGGTGGCGGCCAATGATTATAAGGAACAAGTCGATCTACTAAAGAACGCCAGAACGATTAATCCGCAATTGAAAATCTACACGCTGGATTATGCCAATCCGTCCGATCGCAAAACCATCGCTGAAATTTACAAAACCGAGCGCCAAAATGGATTTGTGCCTTATGTCGCCACGATTGAACTGAACCAAGTCGTGGACGAGCCGGGAGCAATGTAATGCGTCAGTTGCTCGGCTCTCTTGCGCTTGCCGGCGCTCTTTTGGTTGGCCTGTGCCATGGCGCGGCCGCCGAAGAGACAATCGTACCGCGTACGATCATCGCTCTTTATCAAGGGGGCGACGTACAGAATTCCTACATCCATACCGTTGCCGAGATGCCGCTCAATCACCTCGGCCTGACGATCGAATATCACGACATTCACGAGCCCCTGCCCGACCTCACAAAGCGCAAAGATGTGCGGGGCGTGCTGACATGGTTTTACGGCGAAACCGATCTCGATCCGGAGACCTATTTAAAGTGGATGATCGCGACAATCGATGCCGGCAAAAAATATGTGATCGTCGGCTCTCTCGGCGTGCCGGACGACGCCAAGCATTACTCGGTTTCGTTGCTGGCCACGCGCGCGCTAGAGAAGCTCGGCCTCAAGCTGCCGGGCCGTTGGATCGGACGGCCTTTCGAAGTGGTTTACGAATACAAAACGCCGGCGATGTTCCTGACGCCGTCGCCTTATGACTGGATTCGCCCTGCTTTCGAAGGCGTGCAAACAACCGGCTCCCAGGTTCAGGCACATCTTATCGCGCATCGCCCTAATGCTCCGCCCGGCGAAGACAGCACCTTGATCGTCACCGGTCCGAACGGCGGTTATCTGGATGCCGATTACGCGATCCGCTCGAATAAGCGCGAAGGTTTCGACATCACGCAATGGCTGGTCAATCCGTTCGAATTTTTCCACCTGGCTTACGCCACCGATGATCTGCCGAAGCCCGATCCCACGACTTTGTCCGGCCGGCGCATTTATTACAGCAATATCGACGGCGACGGCTGGAACAATGTCACCCGCATCGAGGAATATCGCGGTAAAAATATTTTGTCGGCTGAGGTCATCCTCGAAAAGGCCATCAAGCCGTTTCCGGATATGCCTGTGATGGCAGCGCCGATCGCGGGGGATATCGATCCCGATTGGGTCGGCAGTGCAGAAAGCCAACGCGTTTTGCGCGAGATGTGGGCGCAGCCGCAAGTCGAAGCGGGCAGCCACACTTATAGTCATCCGTTCTATTGGAAATTTTTCGAGAATGGCGATGCGCTGGCGGAAGTGCCGTTCCTGCATCTCTACAAGACTCCGACCTGGCAGCCCGAAGGCGGCATCGCGGACGATGTCGACAAGGACAAATTGCCGGAAATGCCGCTCGGCATTATCCTGCCGCGCGCCTTCGCCAACGAACCGTTCGATCTTCATCGCGAGATTCAGGGATCTCTGGAAGAGCTAACGCCGTTCCTGCCGAAGGGTAAAAAGGTCGATATCCTGTCCTGGTCGGGCGATTGCACGCCGTGGGAAGAAGCGGTGCATCTGACGCGCGAAGCGCATGTGCAGAATATCAATGGCGGCGACAGCCGTTTCGATCCGGAATATCCCGCCTATGCTTCGGTGGCGCCTTTCGGCCGCGCAGTCGGCAAGGAACGGCAGATTTACAATTCCACCAGTAATGAGATGACGTACACCGATTTGTGGGAAGACAATTATCACGCCTTCGCTTATTTAAAAGCAACGCTCGCCAATACCGAAATGCCGACGCGCCTCAGCGCCATGAGCATCTACTACCATATTTATTCCGGCGAACGCGAAGCCAGCCTCAATGCCCTGGTCAGTGATCTGCAATATGCCCGCAGCCAGGAAATCGTGCCCGTGAGCGTCGCCCATTACACGCGTGTGGCGGAAGGGTTTTACGATACGCAGATGGTGTCGCTCGGAACCGATCGTTGGCGCATTGAACAACGCGGCGCGCTGCAAACGATTCGATTTGATAATGCGACACTGAAGTCGGTGGACTTCGAGCGCTCGCAAGGCATCATCGGCCAGCGTCATTATGAAGGGAGTCTCTATGTCTATCTGGACTCCGCCGTTGCGCAGCCGGTTATCGCGCTTAAAAACGATAACCGCTATTACGCCGAGCCGCAGGAGAGCACGACCTATCTGATTCAAAGCCGCTGGGTGATTTCGAATCTGTCACGCGGCGGCAATCGCATGGAATTTACCGCGCAAGGTTATGGCGCGGGAGAGATGGCATGGCAGGTGACATCGCCCGGCAACTGGCGAGTCACCGTCAATGGCAAGTCGCAAGACGTTAAAGTCTCCGCCGACCGCATATTGAAACTAAGACTCGAAAACAACGCGCTGCAACCGCTGCATATCACCATCACGGAGACAGGAAATGCTTAAGCTTCTGAGCCGCCACACCGTTCCTTTCCTGCTCATGATCGCGTTCAGCGTTTTTGGTCTTGGCATTTATCTCGCCCCGAGCCATCGGGAAATTGCCTTGATGCAGATGAACGATTTCAATTTCGATGTTGCGTTGAGAAATTTTTCCACATTGCACAGTGCCGGCGACCGTTCGATCAATGTGCTGGCGCCGCTGATCAACCTGAACGTTTATTATGGCAATGACGATCAAGCGATCGCGCTACTGGAATCTTTCATCGCCGATCACCCGCGCTCGATCGAAGGACGCAAACGCCTGGCCGGACTCTATAAGAATACCGAACGATACGACCACTATTGCCGCGTGATGGAGGAATTACAGAATTTGTCACCCTCTTCGGTGAATTTGCGCGAGCTTGCCGATACCTACAATTTCCTCGGCCGCTACAAAGACGAGATGAATATTCTGTCGCAACTTATTGAAAGCAAAGGCTACAAGCCGCAAGAAGAGGATTATACCCGCCTCGCCACCTATTACAGACTCGACCAGCAGCAAGACGCCGCCTTGCGCACCATACGCGACTATATCGAGGACCGTTATTATAAGGTCGATGTCGATGCGATTTCGCTGGCTGCTCAACTTATGCTTGAACAGCAAGATCCCAATAAAGCCTATTCATTGGCCAGCAGTTTTCTGAAAAAGCGCGGCCAGGAAAGCGATGCCATTGCGCTTTCGACTCTGTTCGAAACCGAAGGCCAAACCGATCTGGCTTACAACATTCTCACCCCCTATCTGGCCGATATAGAAAAATCGCCTGACCTCGAACAGCAAGTTGTCGACGTCATGCTGGCGCAGAAGAAAGATGAGAAAGTTTACAAGATGCTTTCGGCGCAGCGCGCGAAAGACGGGAATCTCTCGCCGGCTCTGGCCGTATCGCTGACCGATCTCGCGGTCGAACGCGCCGATTACCCATTGATCGAAGCAATGATCCGCTCGCAGGATCTTAACATCTTGCCCGAAGCCCCCCTGCTCCGTTACGCGCACACTGCTTTCCAGCTCAAGCGGCCGGATCTTGCGCAGCTCATGCTCAGCAAGCTTGGCGCTTCATATCTCAAACAAGACGAAGAACTGGCAGCCGTTCTCGATGTTGCCGCAAACGATACGCCAAAAACCATGGCCGAGCTGATGGCATTGCCACATGATTCATTGCCTGCCGAAGCAAAGATCATCTTCGCCAGCATTTACGTGGCGCATAACATGCCGAAGCCCGCCTTCGAATTGCTCGATGGCATGCCGGTGGCAGACGTTTTCAATGCTTTCGATGCCGCGCAGTATGCGAGCCTCTATCTCGATGTCAGCGCAGGCGCAAAAGCCGAGCAGATCCTGAACGAAGCGCGCCCGCATAGCTCGCCGGAACTTCAGGATTCGATCGACCAGATTCTCCTGATGCTGGCCGCCGGCGAAGGCAAAAGCGAAGTGGTTCGCCAGAAGCTTGCCGATTACAAAGGCAGCGAGACGGATTTGTGGGCCGATATCTACGATATGGCCATTCAATATCATCATGAGGATATTGCGCTGGCGATTGCCGAGCGGCTTTATAAACTCAATGGCAATGATGAGAACAGGCTGCTGTTGGCGGAAGCCCTGCTCCTCAATCATCGCTTTAGCGACTCCCTTGGCTATCTGCAGGCACTGGTGGAGAAGAGTCCGGTTGCTCGCCTTATGTATCTTGATGCCATGGCGACATGGGCGGAACAGTCCGGCGGCAATCTGCCGGCTCTTTCCAATGCTCAACGCACGGCTTTCAACGCAGCGGTTGACGGGCTTCTCAAGGATCCCAATCTGTCACTGGACGAGCGGCAGGACGTCGCCTATGTGCTGGAACAAATTGGCTTCCTCGATCAGGCCGCAACCGTGCTGATCGAACTGGCCGGCAACCAGCCTCATAACAGCCTTGCCATCGACGATCTAGTCGGCTTCTGGCAAGACCATCCTTCCGATCGTGGCAGAGCATGGATTCAAAACCGCGCGCGCCATGCCGGCAACGATGCAGAAAAGGCTCTATGGCTGACCGATCTCAACGATATGGAATACCCGCAGGCGGTCGTCGACATCGTGCAGGGTGAATCGCATCTATCTCCGGCTGTCGCCGACCAATACATAGAAGCATTGGTTACATTGAACGACAAAGAGCAGCTGGAAGGCGCTTTGAATGAAGCAATCGATTCTGAAAGCAATGTAGGCAGAATTAAGAATCTGGCCATTGTCGGACAGGAAGAAGATGTCGCTTCGGCAACAGAAAAAGGTTGGCGCAAAGCCCTTGCCCTGGATGCAAGCGATGATGAAGCGGCCAAGGCCGTTGGCATGATCGACTTCGATCAAGACAACTATGAAGAAGCAAAACCTTTGCTGAATCAATATCTTAAACACAATTCAGAAGGCTCATATCGGCTCAATATGGAATATGGAGAGATTTTGCAACAGGATGAAGAAAACTTGGACGCCAAGCCATATTTTGAGCGCGCTCTGAAGCAAGTCTCTGATATAAAAGGCGGCGATATAGGAATCGACGAAGACGAAGCTTATTTACAATATCTCGTTGGCAATATAACAGAGTCGATAGCCCACTTCCGTAAGTTGCTCGAACAACGTCCGAGCGACAAAGATCTAGAGGCAGATTTCGCCGAAGTTCTTATGGAAGCGGGTAAGTTTGATGAAGCATCGGCATTGCTGTCGCACTGATAGTATGCGGGTGTTAACGAAGTAAAAAGGGTCCAAGTCCTAAAAACCTCAACGCAATCTCGGCTGGTCATAGTGACTTTGCCTTTAACCTCGGGTGGATGAAAAAATGAACTGCGCAATTAAGAAGACCGGCAATGTGAAATTCCTTTTCGCAGCTTTGGCGATCACAGGCGCAATTGCTCTGTTACCGCTCTCTGCATCTGCGCAAACAGTGGTGGCTGCAAACACTAAAACATCCGCCACCGCGGCTTCCGGCACCTCGAGCAGCGAGAATCTCCGCCTCATGCTCGACAAGATCGATCTCGATCTCGACACCGGCAAGCTCGACGAAGCTGCCGGTCTGATCAAGAAGGCAAAAGCAAAATATCCGAACAATCCTGAAGTTCTGGCGGCAGAAGCCGATCTGAATGACAGAATGTCGCCACAGAATGGCGTGGCCGTTTCGGATGTATGCTTGCCGAACAGCCTCGATCCCCTCAATAGCGACCTCTTGGTTCGCGCAGAGATGAAGCAGAACTATGCATGTGCTGGTTATAACCGCCGTATCACCACGGAAGCTGTCGAGCAAATCGAAAATCTCGGCGGTCAAGTGGTTCTTCCCTATCCGGGTTTTTCGATCAATGCGGATCTGGAAAACGATCATCTGAACACGAAATCTGAGTTTACCCGTGCAAACGGCAAGATGCTTCCCTTCTACGGCAACCGTCAGCAAGGAACCGTGACGCTCAACAAGAACTTCAGCAAAGACAGCATTGGTTCAGTTTCGGTTTATGGCATTCAAAACAATGCTGGTGCCGGCGTGCAGTACGCGATGTTTGACCGTTGGGGTGGCACTTCGGCTGAAATCAATTTCAACAAGCCCGATTGGGATTATGTTGAATCCATCGTCGAATTCGGCACTAAGGACAACATCAAGATCCAACGCCGTCAGGTTTTCACCAACGACATCCAGGCTATCTTGAGTGGTAACTACACGCATTACTCACTCCATGACGACTGGAGCGCTGCTGATGCGCCGGGTTGGAATTTCAATCTCGATTGGGAACATCCGTTCAGCTTTAACAGCCAGGGCGCAAGCAGCCCGAGCTGGTCGAATAACGAAATCACGGTTGGCGCGCATTACGGTGTTGAAGCTCAATACTTCACATACGTAGGCCGCCGCACTGATGTTGATGGCGACACCTTCAATCCGTTGCCTGCCACATCGTATGAAGTTCACACCTTCACCGGCTCGTTGGCCAAGGCTCTCTTGCCTAACTTGAATGCCCAAGTTAACGGCGGTTACGGCGTCAATCGTATCGCTGGCAACAGCGGCCCGATTTATGGTGGCTCGATCACCTATACTCCCTGGCAGCGTCTTGGAATCGATATCCATGGCTCACGCGATCTGCTGGGCGGACAAAACCAAGGTGAAAAGCAAGACATCGTTGGTACCAACGTAAGGTTCTCTTGGTAAACGCCTGAATTTGTAAAAGTTAACGGTCGAAAAGTACGGTAAATATTAGGGGTGCGGTAAAACAGTCCTTTTACTTTCGGACTGTTAAGGCTAGTAATATTGCATTAGCGAAACCATAGTGGGCTTATATAGACGATGTTCGTATTAATGCGAAGAATGGCACGTGCGGTCGCCAAACCGTTCGCCCTACCGACCGAAGAAGATGTGGTTATTCCGGAGCCTGCAAAGGCTCCGGAAAGCCTATCCTTCCATCGCATCTCTGCGAATGGTGATTTTCCTTCGGCACAGGCCGGAACTTCTATATTTCCCCATCTGCGCCGCATAGCGCTGGTCGAAACCATCGTTTTTCTGACCATTGCGGTCGTTCTTAATCAGATTTTTGGCGACGGCAGCCGTTTCATCGATATGCCGCTGCATCCGTTCTGGCTCATCGTCCTGCTGATCACAGTCCAATACGGCCCGGCCGAAGCTTTAATGGCTGCGCTCCTCTCCAGCGCCTTTCTCCTGGTCGGCAATTTGCCCGAACAGACGCTGGAAGAAACCATGTACGAGTACATTCTCCGAATCACAATGTCGCCGTTCCTGTGGATCGTGGTGGCCCTGG
>OLLY01000088.1_pt1 | contig 15349 bp, 11 predicted proteins | sample 1604681 | NCBI WGS metagenome assembly OLLY01 (sample SAMEA104055725, study PRJEB20765) | soil metagenome | biome: Arctic tundra; feature: Polygonal ground; material: soil | place: USA | collected 2011-09 | depth 0-0.5 m | reverse complement strand
CACGGCATCGGCCGTCGGTGAAAGACTGGCGCGGCTGGCCGAACATGTGCAAATTCTGGTTGTCACCCACAGCCCGCAAGTGGCCGCGCGCGCCGCGCATCATCTGCGCGTGACCAAGCAGACCAAAACCAAACAGGCGATAACAGCAGTCGAAACGCTCGATGCCAAATCACGGCAGGAAGAAATCGCCCGCATGCTCGCCGGATCGCAAGTGACGGACGCCGCCCGCAAAGCCGCACTGAGTTTGATGGAGGATTTTGTGGAAGCGGCGCCTGCTAAAAAACCACTGAAACGAGCTCGCGCATAATGCCTAAGCAGAAAAAATCCCTCGAAATCACTCCCCTCGAAGCTGCCGCCGAAATGGCGAAGCTGGCGGAGGAGATTTATCATCACGACAAGCTGTATCATCAGAAAGACGCGCCGGAGATTTCGGATGCCGAATATGACAGGCTGCGCGCGAATTACAAAAAACTGCATGAGCAATTTCCCGAGCTTGCGCCGAAGAATGATCCGGAAAAGAAAGTCGGCGCGGCTCCTGCTACCGGTTTCGGCAAGGTCACGCATGCGATGCCGATGCTGTCGCTCGGCAACGCATTTAAGGATGAAGATATCGAGGATTTCATTGCGGGTATCCGGCGTTTTCTGAAACTCGCCGACGATGAAAAAATCGCCTTTATGGCGGAACCGAAGATCGACGGCCTGTCATGCTCGCTGCGTTATGAAGACGGCAAGCTGGTGCAGGCCGCCACGCGCGGCGACGGCACGACTGGCGAAAACATCACCGCCAATGTGCAGACGATCAAAAGCGTTCCGCACAAGCTGAAAGGCTCCCATCCCGATGTGGTAGAAATTCGTGGCGAGATTTATCTCAATCGCGCAGATTTTCTCAAACTGAACGAGACGCGCGCGAAAGAAGGCGAAAGCCAGTTCGCCAATCCGCGCAACGCGGCAGCAGGCAGCGTGCGGCAATTGGATTCATCGATTACCGCTTCACGGCCTCTGGGATTTTTTGCCTATGCACTTGGAGAATCCTCAAATTCAATTCCAAGTCTCACCCCCCCCCACCTAACCTCCCCCACAAGGGGGGAGGAACACCACAATTACGCTGGAGAGAAAAACTCTCAAACCGAACGGTCAAATCCCCTCCCCCTTGTGGGGAGGGTTAGGGAGGGGGGAGCGCAGCTTGGAGCAAAATTTCAGACTCAAAGCGATATCCGTAAGCAAATTCACCGCTGGGGCTTTACGGTCAATGAGCCTGCGCGGCTGTGCGAAGGCGCGCAGGAGTTACTTGATTATTATCATGAGATCGAAAGCACGCGGCACACGCTGCCCTTCGATATCGACGGCGTGGTTTACAAGCTTGATCGGCTGGATTGGCAGGAGCGGCTTGGCTTCGTCAGCCGCGCGCCGCGCTGGGCCATTGCCCATAAATTCGCACCGGAAAAGGCCGAAACGAAACTAAACAAAATCATCATTCAGGTCGGCCGCACCGGCACGCTGACGCCTGTCGCGGAGCTTGAGCCCGTTACTGTCGGCGGCGTGGTGGTGAGCCGCGCGACGCTGCATAACGAAGACGAGATCAACCGCAAGGATGTGCGCGAAGGCGATGTGGTTTATCTGCAACGCGCGGGCGATGTTATTCCGCAAATCACCGGCGTCGATCTGAAACAGCGGCCGAAAAATTCCAAGCCGTTCAAATTTCCCGATCATTGCCCGGAATGCAATTCGCTGGCGGTGCGTGAGGAAGGTATGGCGGCAAAGCGATGCACCGGTGGGTTGATCTGTCCCGCTCAAGCGGTCGAGCGGTTGCGCCATTTCGTCAGCCGGTTGGCATTTAATATCGAAGGCCTCGGTGACGAACGCATTCACGAATTATGGCAGGACAAGCTGCTGCATTCGCCAGCCGATATTTTCCGGCTGAAGCGGCATCGCACGGCTTTGTCCGAACGCGAAGGCTGGGGCGAGAAATCGGCCAACAAATTGATGGATGCCATCGAGGCGCGACGCAGCATAAAGCTCGACCGTTTCATTTATTCGCTCGGCATCCGGCAGGTGGGCGAAGCAACAGCGAAACTGCTGGCGCGCCATTACAAAAGCCTCGCCAACTGGCGCGGGGCAATGCTGGAAGCACGCAAGGAAGGATCGGATGCGTGGAACGATCTCGATAATATCGAGCAGATCGGTCCCCTCGTCGCGCGCGATATCGTCGCTTTCTTTGCCGAAAAACATAACCGCGAAGTGCTGGACGAGCTTTCACAGGAACTAACGGTGAGCGATTACGTGGCGCCTACCGCCGGACGTAATACGCCGCTGGCGGGCAAGATCGTGGTTTTCACCGGCACGCTGACCGGCATGAGCCGCGCTGAAGCCAAAGCCAAGGCCGAAGCACTCGGCGCCAATGTGGCGGGCTCCGTCTCCGCCAAAACCGATTTCGTCGTTGCCGGCGAAGACGCCGGCAGCAAAGCGAAGAAAGCCACCGAGCTTGGCGTGAAGATTCTGAGCGAAAAGGAATGGATGGATCTGGCGGGGGATTAAGAAACTGTCGTCATCCCGGAAAACTTTCTCTTCGCGAATGTAATGAGCGAAAGAAAGTTTATCCGGGATCCAGTGACGATCTCCGCACGACCGATTTTTCCGATAGCGCAACTAGATCCCGGATCAATTTTCATTCGTCCTAAAGGACGAAGTGAAAATTTTCCGGGATGACGTTTCTTGGTTGGCTTAAATGCCAGTAGAAAAATAGCGATTCATTATTGATCTAATGTATTTAGTTTGGCACCAGGACGCGTACTGACGGGAATTTTCAGTTTGCTTTCGTAATCTGCTATTTGCTCCGGTGTATATACGCGCGCTTCGGAAGCAGCGCCCATTGATCCTAATCCAGTATTATTTTCCCCAAATGCTCTGGTTTTTAAGCGATCTGCTGCGCCGGGCGATGCGCCCTGCTCTTCTAATTGGCTTCCAATAGCACCAAACAACCCATCTTCACCTGCGGGCATACCGCCGGGAATACCAACTCCGCCACCTGTCGTGTGATCTGAATCTGGAATGATGTCCGAGACATCGATTGAAGGATCGTTTTTCATATCAGTTTTCGCCATAACTCACTCCTGCTCTATTTTCGTTTGCACATCGGTAAAATGAAGGGACGAGAATAACATTCCGGCCCATCAGAATCCATTTTACTTGCGCCACAAAACGCTATAAAATGCCTTCTGTAAGCAATATTATTACAATATTGCTGCAATGCAAAAAGGTTGGTAAACAACCGATATGACTTCAGAATCAATAACATCGGATAATAAAATGAGCCAAAAACTGGCCGACCCTACCCGCGTCATCATTTTCGACACCACCCTGCGCGACGGCGAGCAATCGCCCGGCGCCGCGATGAATCTTGAGGAAAAACTCCGTATCGCCCGCATGCTGGAAGAACTCGGCGTCGATGTGATCGAGGCCGGTTTTCCGGTCGCCTCCAAGGGCGATTTCGAGGCGGTGCATGAAATCGCCAAGACGATCAAGAATTCTACCATCTGCGGCCTGGCGCGCGCGCATGTGACCGATATCGAACGCGCGGGCGAAGCGATCAAGCCCGCCGCCAGCGGCCGCATTCATACCTTTATCTCGACCTCGCCGCTGCATATGAAGCACAAGCTCAATATGGCGCCGGAAAAAGTTTTGCAGGCTGTCACCGACAGCGTCACGCTGGCGCGCAGCCTCTGCGGCGATGTCGAATGGAGCGCCGAAGACGGCACCCGCACCGAACATGATTTTCTGTGCCGCACCGTTGAAGCCGCGATCAAGGCCGGCGCGCGTACGATCAATATCCCCGACACCGTCGGTTACACCACGCCGCAGGAATATGCCGATCTGATCAAGATGCTGGTGGGTCGTGTGCCGAATATGGACAAGGCTATTATCTCCACGCATTGCCACAACGATCTCGGCCTCGCTGTCGCCAATTCACTGGCGGGCGTCATCAACGGCGCGCGGCAGGTCGAATGCACGATCAACGGGTTGGGCGAACGCGCGGGCAATGCGGCGCTGGAAGAAATCGTAATGGCCCTGCGCGTGCGGCACGATCTGATGCCCTTCACAACCGGCATCAAGACAGAGAATATCACGCGCGTTTCACATCTGGTTTCCAGCATCACCGGCTTCGCGGTGCAGCCGAACAAGGCGATCGTCGGCGCCAATGCTTTCGCGCATGAAAGCGGCATTCATCAGGACGGCATGATCAAGAACCGTCAGACCTATGAAATCATGACTCCGCAATCGGTCGGCCTCAGCAAGACATCGCTCAAGCTCGGCAAATTGTCGGGCCGCAATGCGTTCCGCAGCAAATTGGTGGAACTGGGATATGAACTCGGCGACAACGCCCTGACGGATGCTTTTGCGCGCTTCAAGGATCTGGCCGACCGCAAGAAAGAAATCTTCGACGAAGATATTATGGCCCTTGTCGACGACGAAGCCGCGCGCGCCAATGACCGCATTCGCTTCGTTTCGCTGGAGGTGCAGGCAGGATCGAAAGGGCCGCAACGCGCGACGCTGGAAATCGCTATTGAAGGCGAAACCGTTAGCGCCAATGCCACCGGCAACGGCCCGGTCGATGCTACTTTCAACGCGATCAAGGAATTGATCCCGCATAATGCAACCCTGCAGCTTTATCAGGTCAGCGCCATTACCCAGGGCACCGATGCGCAAGCGGAAGTTTCCGTGCGTTTGGAAGAAGAAGGCCGCACGGTGAATGGCCAGGCGGCCGATCCGGATACGCTGGTAGCCTCCGCCCGCGCCTATATTCACGCTCTTAACAAATTGGCAATCAAACGCCTGAAGAGCGCCCCGCCGGACTTAGCCGCTAGCGGTTAGTTATTAGCTGTTAGCAAGTTGTTTACGATTGGCGAAATTCTCTAATAATCATTAGCTAATAACTAAAAGCTAACAGCTAATAGCCCGCACTCACGCGCATCTTTAACCCCCCAGTAACATCCACTTAACTCCATTTTCACCACGTAAGCTGTAGATTTTCCTACATTCTGTTGGTCTTACCCGGTCAATCACGTGGCGATAAAAGAAGAATATTTGCAGGCCTATGATTGGGCCCGCCAGGCGCTCGAACACATGGTGCGCGACGGCATTGCGCCGACGCCCGAAAACTATGCGCTTTTCTACAGCTATTACTCGGGCGCCGATGCCAATCTAAAAATGGGCATGGATTTTCTGCTGCGCCAGGGCGGCAATCTTTCGCAACAGCAATGCGTCGAACTTTACACGGCCCATCTCGGGCTGGAGACCGAGCATCGCGTGCTGCGGCAAGCCAATGCCGCAATCGAGGCTGAAATCCAGAAAGTCATGAGCGTGATCGATACCGCCAACGCCGGCACCGAAAGCTTCGGCAAGACCCTCGATAATTTCTCCGGCAAATTGGGCGATACGGCTTCGCTCGACCAGATCCGCGAAGTCGTCAACAAGGTCGCCGCCGAAACGCGCGTCATTACCCAGCAGAATGAACGGCTGCATACGCAGCTGGCGCAAACGACCGATCAGCTCAGCGAGATGCGCACCAACCTCGACACCGTGCACCGCGAATCGCAGATCGATCCGCTGACCGAAGTCGGCAACCGCAAATTCTTCGATATCGAGATCAGAAACGCCATTCAGGAAGCGACCGACACCGGCGCGCCGCTGGCGATGCTGCTGGCCGACATCGATCATTTCAAAAAGTTCAACGACAATTACGGCCATCTGGTCGGCGACCAGGTGCTGCGTCTCGTCGCGCGCACGCTGGTTGAAAACCTCAAAGGCCGCGACGTTATCGCGCGTTATGGCGGCGAGGAATTCGTGATCCTGCTGCCACATACGCGCGTCGGCGATTCAGAAAAAGTCGCCAATCAATTGCGCGGCGCGCTCGGCACCAAACAGATCAAACGCCGCAGCACCAATGAAATGCTCGGCGTCGTGACCATTTCGATCGGCGCCACGGAATATGTGCCGGGCGAGGATATCGAAAGCTTCATTCACCGCGCCGACAGCGCGCTGTACCGCGCCAAGCAGAACGGCCGCAATATGGTGGTCAGTGAAATGCCGGGGGCGAGTTCATCTCCGCTCGCCGCGCCGCCGCAGCACGAACCGCTGCATTAAGTTTTAGTGCGCGCCTTTTGGCTGCGGCAACCAACCCCATTCTTTCTGAAATAATCTTTTCTTTGTGTTTTTTCTCCAACTATCCAGGTCTTTATAGATTAAGCTTTTTTTCCGCCTAAGCTGCAGCTCTATATAATGCGAGGCAAGCACAGCGTCTCGCGGATGAAATGCGACGGCAAATCCCCGTCCGTTGCCTCTCCAAATCTCCGCAGGATCGGTTGCATTCATTGCAAAAAACTTCGTCTCCATCTTTGATGCGGAGCCAAGTTCAAATTGCTTTTTCCTGCGGAGAGAATAAGAGTTTTTGACAACTATTTTAGAAAAACCAAGATCGTTGGCGGCGGCCATCCATTCGCTAACAATGACCGGACGCGCGGAAGATTCCATATTCGCCAGGTCGGCATTCCGTCTACGATTGTATTTTAAATTATATGCGAATAATGGAATGATAAAAGATGCACCTTCTGCGACAAGGCGATCGGATATAGTCATAATCGGGCCAAATACCATATCGAAGCAAGCCCATGACAACAGGGCAGCAGAAGGGTACCAAAACCGATTAGCCCTTTGCCCGCCATAAACATTTTTTATATAGGCAGACCATCGCGTAAATCTCCAATGGGAAGCTAAAAACGGTGATAATTTTTCGACAAGTTCCGGATCCACTCCCCGTACCTTTTTTCGGACAATAATTTTTGGCCGAAGCTGAGCTTTCCATTCATATCCTTTGCTCTCAATTCTAGCAGCGGGGATACCGATTTCACGGCATGCAATGCGGATTAATTCATAAACATCGACCTCTTCAGTACCGCAAGGTTGCAGATTTTTGTAATGAAGCGCTTTCAGAATCGCCGCTTTTGCAATGTCGATGTCAGGCGCACGGGTGATATCCTTCCAGCCCCAGCCTATCTTTTTATTTAATTTTACCAGCGACCCATAATTCATTTTAACAATCAAATAATGGAACAAAAAATAGCGCGGCCATTATACAATTACCGGATACAAACTCAATTAGATTTCCAGTGCGGATTGGTTTATCGGGCGCAGCAAAACGCCCGTGATATAACGGTTAACGTAATGCCGGGGCTGATCTGAATGGGTTAATGGCTCTATAAGCCCGGCGACATGCCGGGCATCATCGAGGGTATTTGCGCCATTTTCATTGGGCGCGCCGTGGATGCAACCGGCGTCTGTGACGACGTTGCCGGCCTAGTTGCATCACCGCCGGTTTTAGCTTCATTAGCCGGTGCGGCGGAGGCGTCACTTGGTGTGTCGCGCATCATTTCGCGATTAAGAGGCCGCGCTGATCTTCTGCCGGTGGCTTCTGGCGGCATCGGATTAGGCACATCGCCCTCCCTGCATACTTGCGAAGGCGGCCTGTTATCCGGCACATCCAGAATAGAAGCGGGCTTGCCGCGAACGTAGTCGATGCCTTTCTGCATCCCGGCTGCGAGCGTTTCAATGCCGGTACCAATAATGCTCGGATCGACATTTTTCTTTCCAAGACCTGCCAGATTGGCGGTGTCATTAATGGTACGCACCCCTTCTTCGACAGCACCAGTTACAGCGGCGCCGACAGGACCTAAAACCCATCCGGAATCGCCTACGCCCCTTATGCTGGCTTCAGCCGTATGGCCCTGTTGTTTGGCACTAAGAACTCTCAGGCCAGGCGTTGCGTCTGCCATAGCTTGGGCAGCTTCAGCTTTCGTTCCACCCACAACCGCAGTACCGAGACCAACGGCAGCAGCACCCAGCATGGGCACATGTCGGCCTATCGCCCCCGCAAGTGAAGGAGCCCGCGAGCGAGCTATAAAATCGGTCAAATTTGAAAAGCCGTTTTTGCCGGCGGCTGTCCCTAAGTGCCCGCGAAAACCCGCTTCCAACCCATCGCGCATATCTTGCTTGGCATTGAAAAATGCCGAGTGGGCTGTCTTAACCGTTTTATCATTTATAATGGTGGGGTTACCGTCTATGGTCAGACTTGTTAGGTTTGAACCATTGCCTTCTGCGCGCAACAGTTCCTTGCCTCCCACCTTCAAACTGGCGGTTACCTTGTCCGGACTGTGTTCTTCCGTCCATGAACCATATTTAGCGGTACCATTTCTGTTGAAAGATGGATTTTCTTCAGGCCTGTGAACTCGATCCAGGAACCAATCCATATATTGATTTGCTTGAGAGCCAGCTTCCGGCATATCCAATTTCCTTAATTATTTCCTTTAAATATCATCCTCTTTTTTATAGGAGCAGCGTTACATTCGTGTTAATTTTCGGCCTTCGAAAAAAGCAAAAAATTAGTTCGTTTTTTATGAAAATCCTCGCCGATTCGGACTATTGCCTGTTTTTCAATTCGGTTAAGCGGTTTCACGATGCAAAACGTTAATCTTCTTCAACCTGACGAGCCGACCTATTGGCGCGATCTCAACCCGGCGCAGCGCGCGGCGGTGGAGACTGCCGACGGCGCCGTGCTGGTTCTGGCGGGCGCAGGCACCGGCAAAACGCGCGTGCTGACGGCCCGGCTGGTGCATTTGCTGACCACGGGCAAAGCACTGCCAGGGCAAATTCTGGCCGTCACCTTCACCAATAAAGCCGCCAACGAAATTCGTGAACGCGTCAGCGCGATGCTGGGCCGCTCGGTCGAAGGCTGGTATCTGGGCACCTTTCATTCGCTGGCGGCGCGGCTGTTGCGTCCGCATGCGGAGTTGGTCGGGCTCAAGCCCGGTTTTACGATTGTGGGCGAGGATGACTCGCTGCGTCTGATCAAGCAATTGCTGCAGGCCGAGGATATCGACGATAAAAAATCGCCTGCGCGCGTGGTGTTCGCCGTTATCAGCCGCTGGAAAGATCGCGGCCTGGGGCCGGACGATGTGCGCAACGAGCGCAGCCATCTGGCCGACGGCAAATTGCCGAACATCTACGCGCAATATCAGGAGCGGCTGCGTGAGCTGAACGCCTGCGATTTCGGCGATCTGCTGCTGCATCAATTAACGCTGCTGAAAACTCACCCCGATATTCTGGCGAAATTCCACGAACGGTTTCAGTATATTCTGGTCGATGAGTATCAGGATACCAACGTGGTGCAATATCTGTGGCTGCGATTGCTGGCGCAGGTGCGGCAGAATATCTGCGTGGTTGGCGACGAAGACCAATCGATCTATGGCTGGCGCGGCGCGGAGATCGGCAACATTCTGCGCTTCGAGGAAGATTTTCCCGGCGCTACGGTTATCAGGCTCGAAGAAAATTACCGTTCCACCGGGCATATTCTGGCCGCCGCTTCCCAACTGATCGCCAAAAACCGACAACGCCTGGGCAAAAATCTGTGGACCTCGGCCGAGATGGGCATGCGGGTGCAGGTGCGCACATTATGGGACGGGGAAGAAGAAGCGCGCTGGGTCGCCGATGAAGTGGAAACGTTACAGCGCGCCAAAATTCCGCTCAACGAAGTGGCCGTTATGGTTCGCGCCGGTTTCCAAACTCGCCATTTCGAAGAACGCTTTATTCAGCTCGGCATTCCCTATCGCGTGCTGGTCGGGGCGCGGTTTTATGAACGGCAGGAAATCCGCGATGCTTTGGCTTATCTGCGGCTGCTGGCCCAACCGGAAGACGATCTGGCATTCGAGCGCATCGTCAATACACCAAAGCGCGGCGTTGGCCCTGCTGCTATTCAGCAATTGCATACTTTCTCGCGCTCCATGCGGATTTCGCTGAGCGAGGCGACGACGCGTCTGTGTGAAACAGACGAGATCAAACCCAAATTGCGCGCCTCCCTGCGCGTACTGATGGAAAGTTTCGTGCGCTGGCGCGAATTGATGAAGACGATGCCGCACCAAGACGTGGCCAAAATCATGCTGGATGAATCCGGCTATACCGGCATGTGGCAGGCCGACAAATCGCCGGATGCACCGGGACGGCTCGACAACCTCAAGGAACTGGTCAGCGCGCTGGCGGAATTCGATACGCTGCCCGCCTTTCTTGAGCATGTCAGCCTGGTGCTGGAAGCGACCGAGAAAACCGCCGGCGAGCAAGTCAGCCTGATGACGCTGCACGGCGCAAAAGGATTGGAATTCGATATCGTTTTCTTGCCCGGCTGGGAGGAAGAAATTTTCCCCAGCCGCCTGAGCCTGACCGAAAACGGCGACAAGGGATTGGAAGAAGAACGGCGGCTGGCCTATGTCGGCATCACGCGCGCCAAGGAACGCGCCTATATCAGCCATGTCGCCAACCGGCATTTGCACGGCAACTGGATCAATGCCCTGCCCTCGCGTTTTATCGGCGAATTGCCGGCCGAGCATGTGGAACGGCAATCGAGCATCGGCAACGGCTCATCGCACGGCGGCGGATCGTCGTCGTGGGATCGCGGCCGCCGCGAAAAAATACCGCCGCTATGGGAACAACTTCGCGCCGGCCAAGGCCGTTCGTCGATGCCGCCACGGCTCAAGCCGATGCAGATAGAAGGCAAGGCTTACGAGGTTAAACCGGCACGCCGCGAGGGCCAAATCAATATCGGCGACCGCGTGTTTCATGAAAAATTCGGCCCCGGCACCGTTCGCCGCATCGATCACGACAAGCTTGAAATCGCCTTCGACAAAGCAGGCCTGAAAAAGGTGATGGAAAGTTTTGTGAGGGCTGAGTAGCGCAAAAGCGGCGCCTTATTATGGATAATTTTTCTTAAGTATATTATTTTTCGTCATTGCTACCCATAAACTGGAAGTCATTCCCCACAACGGGAAGCTTAATCCATTCTAAACCAAGCATTTTTGAATTAGTTGCGGCCGTCATCCCATAAAATGATTTCACATTTTAGGGAGCAATTTGTGATGGCGGCTTTAAAAGCAAACGTAGTTGTCTTGGATGAATATCGTAAAGGCGATGCGATTCTGGCGATTCTGGATATTCCGAACGTTGAGATTTTTCTTGAATCAGCGCGTGAAGAAATCCGTAATTTTGATAGTGAGGTCTATGATCTTCTTCGCGAGAAACATAAGCTAAAATTTGCAGAAGCTTGCCGTAATCGCGTTCTAGAATATGAACAAGCGCTATTGCTCGTCTCCGATTGGCTAAACGACAAAATTGATGATGAAGAAAATACTGAAAAGAAAAACTATGAAAGATTGCTGGAAGAATGCGAGAAGCTCATCGTACGGAATGAACGTACTAAAAAGAATATCGTTGATGATCTTGCATCCTGCCGTCATTACGAAAACAAGCGAGAATCAATAAAAATCGTTGGCTTTGCCCTCGTTACACCAGTTGGGGTGTATAATTTGATAAAAATATTAATTCCTGCACACGAGAAGTTAGCTTGGATAGCTGCTATAGGTGGAGCGGTAATTGGAACGTCTGTGGCATTTCAAGATCGGACGGAAAAGCTGATCGGAAGCGCAAAAAAAACTGTTGCCAATAGTCCAAGTCAAATCAGGAGATTGGGCAAAGCAACTCGAACCTCCTTCATTTCAGCAGCTTTCAGAGCAACTGTTGCCAGTAAAAAGATAAGCGATATTGAGCTTTCTATCAGGCGGCGAGAAATGCTTATGCCCAAGACTGTGTATATAGCCAATAAAATGTGATTAAGTCCGGGGGCGTTCCCGAGAGTGAACTAAATGCGGTACAAACCTAAGTCGAGGGCTTGCCACTATTTCTTCCTGCCCCCTCTGGCGCTCAGTGTCAGCTGCGATTGCTGTCCGAGGCCGCTCTTCGTGTGATCCGGTGATTGCGTTGGCCTGCTGCAACAGCGCTGCACTCCGCTGGCGGCCTTCTTCTATTACCTTTTCCTGTCTCCGCTCCCGTTCCGCGTTAGCTTCGATAGCTCTGAAAGCCGTCTTTGCAGTTTCCCACGCAGCCGCGACGCCAACACGTACATCGAGGACAACCATTGTCCAACCAACGATTTCTTGTGCGGTATTAGCAATGCTCATATTTGCCTCTATATCTTATAAGTAATGCAAATTACCGACTATTTCTCAATACGATTGTAAGGTTAATAGTTTCAGGAATTAGCCTTACAAAATATAGACTTATCTTTTGCCCGCATTCCCCCAAGCCAAGGGGCAGGTCATATATCCTAGAGGAAATGATACCGGAACTGCACGCCCATTTCGTAGGTGTGGTTCTCCGGCTCAGTACCTATACAGGTGGTAGGACCGCTGCCGTGACAGGCATCGCCCGTGGGGCTGTTGAAGATCTTGCTCTTTGAAGCGTCGATGCTCCAGTAATTGATAAACGGACCAATCGCCCAGGTCGGCGTTTCGTACATAACTTCGCCGCGCAGGCCGAAGCCGGAGGTTTGCTGGTTATTGACGTTCGGATCGCCGGTGCCGCCGTCGCTGAGATCGGATTCCTGCCAGCCGTGGATAACTGCGTCATATTCCAGATTGGTGCTCAAGCGCGCATTCGAATTAAGCGGGAAGCGCGGCGAAACGCCGAGGGGGAAATACAGCAGCTGGTTCTCGCGCTGGTAACCGAACGCACCGGCGGTGGTAATGCCGCGGTTATCGTCATACAGATCGCGGAAGCCCAGGCCGAAATAAGGCGACATGCTGAAATGCGGCATGATGAAATCGCGCCCGATCAGGCCGCGCACTTCGAACAAATCGTTGAACTTGTCCTTCGCTGTGCCGGAGCCACTATAATCGAGATCGCCCAGCGCATAGCGCAGATCGAGCGAAGCGAAATAGCCGAAATTGAAAGTACCGGTGAACTTGCCGGTAAAGCCGGCCATGCCGCCATTCTCGCTGACATCGAGGCTGGGTTCGCGATAGCGATAATAGAAACCCTGAAAGCCAAGATCGAAACCGCGCCGTGTCTCAAGCCCCCAGTTATTAGGCTGCTTGGCATAATAGGAATTGGCCGGATCGTAATGAGCTGCTGCCGGATATTGCGCCGAGGGCTGCGAGGTTCCGGTCGCATAAGATGGGTTGGGATAGGTGTTAGACGCGTAAGCGGAAGAAGGGTAACTGGGCGTCGGATATGTGCGCGCAGGAAAGCTGGGGGCCGGCGAAGCCGCCGCATAGTTGGCAGAAGGATGGTAAGTATAAGGTGCAGCCTGTTGGGTTGTTGTGCTGCCGGGTCTGGGCGTGATCACTTCCTGATAGGGTTCGTTCATCTGGTAGGAATATTGCTGCGCGAACGAGCTGCCCGCGGCCAGCAGAGCCGGCGCCCCCAACAGAGCGATCCGAATGCAATTGATTGCTTTTTTCCGCAGCATGAATGCTCCTTATTCATCAATCATCAAAACCCGATTCACCATATAGAAAAGCATGCAAAAGCAGACAAATATTACGATAGCGACATGACATTCACGGTCAAAGGGTGGCCGGTCTGCAACGCAAAGGCGGCGTTTACCGGCTTGCTTTAACCGCACCGGAAAGAGCAAAATATGTTTGATGAGCAATATTTACGCTTCCCGTCTTAAAGCTTTACGCGATGAGCTGGCCAAGGCCGGGCTGGACGGTTTTCTCGTGCCGATGGGCGACGAGTATCAAAGCGAATATGTGCCGGATTCGGCGCAGCGCATCGCCTTTCTGTCGGCTTTCACCGGCTCGGCCGGCTTCATCATCGTGCTGAAGGAAAAGGCCGCGTTTTTTACCGACGGGCGTTATACGCTGCAGGCGGGCAAACAAATTCCTTCCATTCTGTTCGAAATTTTCGACGGCGCCAGCATGTCGCCTTCCGAATGGCTGACGGCGAATGTCAAAGCCGGGATGAAAATCGGTTTCGATCCGTGGCTGCACACCGAAGAAGGCGTGGAGCGTCTGAAAAAAGCGGCCGTGAAAGCAGGCGCGGAAATTGAAGCCGTCGAACGTAATCCGGTCGATCTGATCTGGAGTGAGCGCCCTGCCCCGCCCTGCGCGCAGGTCAACACGCATGATCTGCCCTATACCGGCAAAAGCTCGGTGGACAAACGCAACGCCATTGCCGCCGATCTGAAAAAAAACGGCATTGCTGCCGCCATCATCACCGATCCGGCTTCGGTCGCGTGGCTGTTGAATGTGCGCGGCGGCGATATCCCCAACACGCCGCTGCCGCTGAGCTTCGCGATTATTCATGATGATGCCTCGGTCAAATGGTTTATCGAGCCGCGCAAAATCGCACCGGGCCTGTTGCGCTATCTCGGGAGCGCCATCGATGCCGAAGATCCTAAATTATTCGGGCATGCGCTTGATCGTTTGGCGCAGGATAAAAAACCGATCCGCATCGATCCGGCCGAATCTGCTTACTGGATCATCGAGCGTTTGCGCAAAGCGGGCGCCAAACTCGATTTCGGCGACGATCCTTGCGTGATGCCGAAAGCCTGCAAGAATTCGGTCGAGATCGAGGGCATGAAATCGGCGCACCGGCGCGACGGCGCGGCGTTGGTAAAATTCTTCGCGTGGTTAAGTGAGGCGGCCATGAGCGGCGAGATCACAGAAGTTGCAGCCGCAGAAAAACTCGCCAGCTTCCGCGCTACCGGCAATCTTTATCGCGGGCCGAGTTTTCCGACCATATCCGGTGCGGGGCCGAACGGCGCGATTGTGCATTATCACGCGGTCGAATCCAGCAATCGCGCACTGAAACAGGGCGAGCTTTATCTGGTTGATAGCGGCGGCCAGTATCTCGACGGCACGACCGATGTCACGCGCACAATTGCAATCGGCCAGCCGACATCGGAAATGCGCGAGCGTTTCACACGTGTGCTGAAGGGCCATGTCGCACTGGCCGCCGCCCGCTTTCCCGAAGGCACCACGGGGGCCGAGCTTGATGTGCTGGCGCGGCAATATTTGTGGGCCGTCGGCCTTGATTATAATCACGGCACCGGCCACGGCGTCGGCAGTTATCTTGGCGTGCATGAAGGGCCGCAGGGTATTTCAAAGCGCAATAAGGTGGCGCTCAAGCCCGGGATGATTTTGTCGAACGAGCCCGGCTATTACAAATCCGGCGCCTATGGCATCCGCATCGAAAATCTGGTGGTGGTGCGCGAAATGGCCGAACTTGCCGGCGAGCGCAAAATGCTCGGCTTCGATACGATTACGTTGGCGCCGATCGACCGCAATGCGCTCGATCTAAACCTGATGACCAAGGATGAGCGCACCTGGCTCAACAACTATCATTCCCGCGTACGCGAGAGCGTAAAACCAATGGTCGATCCCGAAACGGCCGCGTGGCTTGATCGCGCGACGGCGGAGGTTTAGGCCCTCTTACGCGGCGGGTTTTGCGGGCCTTTTCAGGAGGCGGC
>OLLY01000129.1_pt1 | contig 16245 bp, 13 predicted proteins | sample 1604681 | NCBI WGS metagenome assembly OLLY01 (sample SAMEA104055725, study PRJEB20765) | soil metagenome | biome: Arctic tundra; feature: Polygonal ground; material: soil | place: USA | collected 2011-09 | depth 0-0.5 m | reverse complement strand
CGCCTTCCTCGATATCGAGCGGATCAACGAGGCGAGCCTCAATTCGGCACCCACGACAGCGCTTACCGACCTTGATGTATTGCGTGAAGCCGACGAGGCCGCGCGAATTTATGCTGAAAAACTAATAAGATAGCGGGCGATTTTATTCTTAAAATAGAGCCGATTCGTGTTATAAAGGCCGCCGTTTGGTAGCCGGTGAGCATAGCGGATCAATTTACCGTTCATTGCCATCGACTTAAGCTCGCTCACCACCGGGAATAGCCGCTATGGAACATCTCCTTCATCTCGTGACCCATTATATGGTGCCGTTCATCATCGTCATCAGCGTGGTGGTGTTCGTCCATGAGTTCGGCCACTACTGGGTGGCGCGCCGTTGCGGCATCAAGATCGAGACTTTCTCAATCGGCTTCGGACAAGAGATCTTCGGCTGGACCGACAAGCACGGCACGCGCTGGAAAGTGTCGTGGCTGCCGCTGGGCGGTTACGTGAAGATGTATGGCGACGGATCGGCCGCCAGCACGCCCGATGCCACCGTGCATTCCATGACCGCCGCGCAAAAGAAAGTTTCCTTTTATCATCAGAATGTCGATAAGCGCATGGCCGTAGTCGTTGCCGGGCCGGCCTCGAATTACATTTTCGCCATTATCGTTCTGGCGTTTTTATTCGCCTTCAGCGGACAGCCTCACACACCGGCCGAGGTTAGCAGCGTGGTTGAAAATGGCGCCGCCGCCAAAGCCGGCATTCAGCCGGGCGACCGCATTACCGCCATTGACGGACAAAGCATCGACCGGTTTGAAGATATCAAGCGCATTATCTCGCTCAATGCAGGCACGCCCGTTGCCATCGATGTCATGCGTAGCGATCAGATACAGCATTTCACGATGACGCCCGATATCGTCAACATGACCGATAATTTCGGCGGCCAGCATAAAGTCGGCCAGATCGGCATCAAATCGACCAAGCTCGAATACGTAAAGCAACCGCCATTGAAGGCGGTCAAAGGAGCTTTTGTCGAAACCTGGAACTTAACCTCGGGCACCTTGAAGGCTATTGGCCAGATGATTATGGGTATGCGCGGCACCGAAGAAATCGGCGGCCCCCTGCGTATTGCTGAAATGTCGGGCGATGTTGCAACCGAAGGCGCCGTCACGCTGATCTGGTTTATGGCGGTGATTTCGATCAATCTGGGCCTGATCAACCTGTTTCCGGTGCCCCTGCTTGATGGTGGACACTTGATCTTTTACCTTGCGGAACGATTCCTGCGCCGCCCGCTCAGCCAGCGCATCCAGGATGCCGGCGCCCAGCTCGGGCTGATGCTGGTTACCACTCTTATGCTTTTTGCAACATGGAACGACCTTGTGCATTTGAAGGTAATCTCATACCTTCGCGGTCTGTTTTCCTGAGACTCGGACTTCCCGCCTGATGCTGCCCAGCTCCTCTCGTCAATTTCGTGTGACCGCTCTCGCAGCTTTGCTGACTACAGCGGCGTCTCCCGCTATGGCGCAACGCGTAGCGGAATTGTCGGCACCGCCTCCGCCGATGGCGAGCCCGGTTACGCCGGTTTCGACAAATCCCAATCAGCAAATGGCCATGGCCGGCGATACGATCAGCCAGATTAAGGTCGAAGGCACCGAACGGCTGGAACCGGAAACGGTGACCTCCTACCTGACAATGAATAGAGGCGATGCCGCTTCACAGGATAAAATCGACGCTTCGCTCAAGGCGCTTTATGCCACCGGCCTGTTCAAGGATATCGATATCCGCATGGAAGGCTCGATCTTGGTGGTGAAGGTGACGGAGAACCCGATTATCAACCGCATCACCTTCGAAGGTAACGATGCGGTCGCGAAAGACGATCTGACCAAAGAAATCCAGCTTAAGCCGCGGCTGGTTTACACGCTGCCACGCGTACAGCGCGATGTGCAGCGTATTCTCGATTTGTATCGCCGTCAGGGCCGCTTCGCCGCTACGGTCGAACCCAAGATCGTGCAGCTGGAACAAAACCGCGTCGATCTGGTTTTCGAAATCAATGAAGGCAAGCGCACCGGCATTCGCAGCATCAAATTCGTCGGCAACGAGCATTTCGAAGGCGACGAATTGCGCCAGGCTATCAGCACGCGCGAAAGCGCCTGGTGGCGCGTCTTCTCGAACACCGATTATTACGATCCGGATCGCATGAATTACGACCGGGAATTGATGCGGCGCTTTTACCTGAATGAAGGCTATGTCGATTTCCGCGTTCTGTCGGCCGTGGCCGAATTAACGCCGGATCATGAAGACTTCTTTATCACTTTCACCGTGGAAGAAGGCCCCCGCTATAAATTCGGCAAGATCAACATCAAGAGCGAGATCAAAGGTCTCGACGGCGAGAAGCTGCGCCAATATCTGACCACCAAGGAAGGCCATTGGTATGCGGCCGATCAGATCGATAAGAGCGTCACCGCCCTCACCACCGTTCTGGGCGACAAGCAATATGCCTTCGCCACTATTACCCCGACGCCGGATCGCCATAAGGATTCGCACACCGTCGATTTGACTTTCGATATCAAGGAAGGCCAGCGCGTTTATATCGGCCGCATCGAAATCAGCGGCAACACGCGCACAATCGACAAAGTCATTCGCCGCGAAATGCAATTGGCCGAAGGCGACCCGTTCAGCGCGACCAGGGTTCACCTGTCCGAACAGAAACTGAAAGACCTGAACTTCTTCGAAACGGCGAAGGTAACCGCGACCGACGGCAACCAGCCCGATCGCGCAAATCTCAAGGTCGATATGAAAGAGAAATCGACCGGCGAAATTTCGGTCGGCGCCGGTTTCTCCTCAACCGACGGGCCGTTGGGCGATTTCAATATTCATGAAAGCAATTTCATGGGCCAGGGCCAGGATGCGCGCTTTGGCGCTACGGTCTCGGGCCGTACGCGGCAGGTCGATGCCAGTTTTACCGAGCCCTACTTCCTCGATCGCGATCTGGCTGCGGGTATCGATGCCTTCCATACTCAAACCGACAACCAGGATTTGAGTTCTTACGATCAAACCAGCTCGGGCTTCGCCTTGCGCATGGGCTATCCGCTGTCTTCGGAACTGCGTCAGAAACTGAATTACACGTTCCACGAAGATACGATCAATGACGTGCCGGCCGGAACCTCGCTCTTCATTCTCGACCAGCAAGGCAGCACGACAACATCGTCATTCGGCCAGGAACTGGATTACGATACGCGTGACAGCAAACTGGAACCGACCAAAGGCTTCATCACCCATCTGAATACCGATGTTGCCGGCGCCGGTGGCGCGCGCAAATGGGTAAAGGTCAAGATTGGCGGCACGCAATACTATCCGCTGTCTGATGATGATAAGTGGGTTCTCAGCACCATGGCGGAAGCCGGGCAGATCTTTGGCCTCAATGGGCCCACCCAAATTTTCGAACGCTTCTATCTGGGTGGCGATACGCTTCGCGGCTTCCAATATGCCGGTATCGGTCCGCGCGACCTGACCGACGGCAACCAGGATGCTCTCGGCGGCAACCGCTTCACGCGCGGTTCGATCGAATTGACAACACCGACGCCCTTCCCGCCGGAAATCGGACTTAAGGGCCGGTTTTTCGCCGATGCGGGAACTTTGGGCCGCGTTTCCTTGGGCGACCAGGTGCCAATCGGGGATCAGGTCGAGGCCGATGAAAGCCTCCATCTCAGCGTCGGTATCGGCGTGACATGGCAATCGCCGTTCGGACCGGTGCGGCTCGATTACGCCGAACCGCTCATTTACAAAAGCTATGACAAGTTGCAGCATATCCACTTCAGCTTCGGCACCACTTTCTAAGCGGATTGCCGTTACGTAAAGCCAAAGGCGTGTGGATGTTTCGCTCTCCCTGGATTGCCATAGTGACCGTTGCCTGCCTTATGCTGGCTGCATCGCCTGTTCAGGCTGATAATAAAGACACCAAATCGACATCGCCGGGGTCGGCTTTACCGGCCCCCGTCATTGCCGTTATCGATGTTCAGCGCATCCTTGACGAATCTCTGGGCGCCAAGAGCGTGCAAAAACAGCTCGATAGCCAGCGTTCCAAATTCCAGACGGCGATCGAAAAAGAAGAAAACGATCTGCGCCAGGCCGAGCAGGATTTAACCAAAGCCCGCGATCAGCTCTCGACCGATGCCTATACCGACCGCGAACAGCAATTGCGCCAGCGCTTTTTAACCGTCGAGCGGCATGTGCAGGCGCGCCGCAAGGTTCTGGATCAGGCCTTTACCGATTCCATGAACGATGTTCGCACTAATTTGCTGTCTATCGTCGACGCCGCGGCGCATGAGCATGGGGCCAATCTGGTACTCGTCAAGCAGCAGGTGGTCTGGACCGATAAGGCGCTCGATATCACGGACGAAGTCCTTAACCGGCTGAATAGCAAACTGCCCCTGATAACGGTCAAAATGGCGCCGGAAGAGAAGGACGAACCAGCACCGCCGCCTCAATAATGCCATAAAGGAATCCCCTTTAGGCTATTGAACATATCGCCCCTGTCAGGCTAAAACCTTATAAAGCCTGTATATTCGGCCTTTCACGAAAAGGCCTTGTGGGCATGGAGCCGCTTATGAACAAGTCAGAAATCAAAACCGGCGTCATCGATATCGCCGGAATTATGGATCGTATACCGCATCGCTATCCGATGCTGATGATCGACCGCGTCATCGACGTTTCGAAGGGCGAAAGCTGCACCGGTATCAAAAATGTTTCGGCCAACGAGCCGTTCTTCCAGGGGCACTTTCCCGGCCATCCGATCATGCCGGGCGTAATGATCATCGAAGCGATGGCCCAGACTTCCGCAACTTTGGTGGTGGCTTCGCTGGACGGCGTCACCTGCGATACGCATGTGGTTTATTTCATGTCGATCGAAAGCGCACATTTCCGCAAACCGGTTCTGCCGGGCGACCGATTGCATATCAAAGTGAAAAAAGAGCGTCAGCGCGGGCCTGTATGGAAATTCCGCGGCGAGGCTTTTGTCGATGGCGTTCTTTGCGCCGAAGCCGTTTATACCGCCATGCTGGTGCCTAATGCAGACAAACCCGCTACCGGGTAACAGCGCCAATACGGAAATTCATGCAGCTGCGATCGTCGATCCGGCGGCTGAAATCGGCGCCGGCGTACAGATCGGCCCCTACTGCGTTGTCGGTCCCCAGGTAAAAATCGAAAACGGTGCGCGGCTCATCGCGCATATCGTCGTCGATGGCCGCACGCATATCGGCGCCGGCACGGTTGTGTATCCTTTTGCTTCGCTCGGCTCGCGGCCGCAGGATTTGAAATATAAGGGTGAGCCTTCGACGCTCGAGATCGGCGCCAATAACCAGATCCGCGAATATGTGACCATGAATCCAGGCACCGAAGGCGGCGGCATGGTCACCCGCGTCGGTGACAATTGCCTCTTTATGGTCGGCGCCCATGTCGCGCATGATTGCGTGATCGGCAATCATGTGATCCTCGCCAACAATGCCACGCTGGCTGGCCATGTGACGGTCGGCGATTACGCAATTATCGGCGGCCTGGCTGCCGTGCACCAATATGTGCGCATCGGCGAGCATGCCATGATCGGCGGCATGTCGGGCGTCGAAAACGACGTTATTCCTTATGGCGCGGTCAAGGGCGATCGCGCCCATCTGGCGGGGCTTAATCTCGTCGGTTTGGAACGCCGCGGCTTCGGGCGCGAAGATATCCGCGCCTTGCGCAGCGCCTACCGCATGCTGTTCGCCAATGAAGGCACGATGGCCGAACGGCTCGAGGAAGTCGCTCAGCTTTATAAAAAAGAAGAACATATCAAGAGCGTGGTGGATTTCATCCGCTCGCGCGCCAGCCGTGCTTTATGCCAGCCGAAGAATGACGACGAGTAAAAACGCGCCATGAGCACTGGTGCTTCTCCTTCCTTCCCCAAACTTGGCATCATCGCCGGCGGTGGATCCGCCCCGCGTAATCTCATGGATGTCTGCCGCAAGCTGGGGCGCGATTTCTTTCTTATCTGCCTTGAAGGCCAGGCCGATGCCGATCTGGCCGGTAGTGCTCCGCATGCCTGGGTGAATTTCGGAACATGGGGCAAGCTTAAATCGCTGGTCGAAGAACAGCAGCTTAAGGAAATCGTGATGATCGGCCGCGTACGGCGGCCTTCGATAACCGAAGTGCGGCCCGATTGGCTGGGCATGAAGATAATGGGTAAAATTGGACTCAAGCTATTGGGCGACGATGCGCTGTTGCGCGCCGTCGGTAAGGCAATCGAAGAAGAGATCGGCACACGCGTGGTCGGCGTGCAGGATATCTTCACCGATCTTGCGATGCCGCAGGGGCCGTTGGGCCGCGTTACGCCGGACCAACAGGCGCAAAGCGATATCAGGCGCGGCATCGAAATTGCCCGCGCGCTCGGCAAACTCGATATCGGGCAAGCCGTGGTGGTGCAGGAAGGCATCGTTCTGGGCGTCGAAGCTATCGAAGGCACCGATGCGTTGATTGCGCGCAGCACGAATTTGCGCCGCGAAGGGCCTGGCGGCGTGCTGGTGAAAATCGCCAAGCCGCAACAGGATAACCGGTTTGATTTGCCGACCGTCGGCCCGGATACGGTCGCCGCCATCGGCAAGGCAGGCTTGCGCGGCATCGCGCTGGAAGCCGGACGCAGCCTGTTGATCGATCGCGAGAAAACCATAACACTGGCCGATCAGGCCGGTTTGTTCATCATCGGTATCGCAGCGGAAGAAAAAACCAATGGCTGAGGCGCCCCTTTTCTTTCTTATTGCCGGTGAGGCTTCGGGCGATTTGCTCGGCGCCAGATTGATAGAAGCGCTGAGGAAATTATCGGGCAGCCAGACCCGCTTTGTCGGTGTCGGCGGTCCGCGTATGCGGGCAGCCGGTTTAAAGCCCCTGTTCAAGCAGGAAGAGCTGGCGCATTTCGGCCTGTTCGAATTGCTGCAGCATGTGCCGCATCTGTGGCGGCGTATCAATGAAACGGTATTCGAGGTCAAGCGCCTGCGTCCGGCGGCGCTGATCACAATCGATGCGCCGGATTTCAGCTTCCGCGTTGCGCAGCGGCTCAAGGGATCGGGTATTCCGCTGATCCATTATGTCGCGCCGACGGTATGGGCGTGGCGGCCAGGCCGCGCGCAAAAGGTTGCAGGTTTTCTCGATCATCTGATGGCGCTTTTGCCGTTCGAACCGCCATATTTCACACGCGAAGGATTGGATTGCACTTTCGTCGGGCACCCGATCATCGAAAGCGCTGCGGGCCAAGGCGACGGCATCCGTTTCCGTAAGAAATACAATATCGATATCAAGGCATTGGTCATCTCCGTATTGCCGGGAAGCCGGATCAGCGAGATTTCGCGGCTATTGCCGATTTTTGAAAAGGCGGTGGCGCGCCTTGCTTTCCAGCATCCAGGATTGCATGTGGTCATGCCGGTGACGCCTAGTTCCACCAACCATATTAAGATGAAAACCGCCGATTGGCCTGCGCCGGTGACAATCGTTGCAACGGACGCCGACAAATATGATGCCTTCGCCGCTTCGAAAGCGGCTTTGACCTGCTCAGGCACGGTCGCCATCGAGCTGGCGATGTCGCGCCTGCCGATGATAACGGCTTACAGGGTCAGCCCGGTTACCGCTTTTCTTTACCGCCGCTTGATCAAGGCAAAATTCGCCAATCTGGTCAACATCATGCATGACCGGCTGATCGTACCGGAATTGCTGCAGGAAAATTGTACGCCGGACAAATTGTCAGGCGCAATTCATATGCTGCTACAAGACGAAACTATTCGCCAAAGACAGATCGACGGGCTGGCCAGCGTCGCCGGTTGGCTGGGCCGCGGCAGTTTTATTCCGAGCGAACGGGCAGCGGAAACCATTATCGATACCATTCAGCAATTGAAAGCCGATAGAAGCGGACAAACTTTCACGGTTTTGCAAGTCGTGCCTGCAATGGTCACGGGCGGCGTCGAGCGCGGCACGGTCGAGGTGACCAGAGCGCTGGTTAAAGCAGGACATCGCGCCGTCATCGCGTCGGCCGGCGGAAGAATGGTACGGGAGATCGAGGATGCCGGCGGCATTCATGTGACGCTGCCTTTAAACACCAAAAATCCGCTGACCATTCGTAACAATGCAGGCCGCCTGGCCGATGCTATCCACCGCTATAAGGTTGATATCGTTCATGCCCGCAGCCGCGCGCCGGCCTGGAGCGCATACAAGGCGGCGGCAAGCGCCCGCAAGCCCTTCGTCACAACATTTCATAACGCCTATGGCGCTCAATCCTGGCTTAAGCGTCGCTACAATTCGGTAATGGCGCGTGGCTTGCGCGTGATCGCCATTTCGGATTTTGTGGGCGAATATGCGCAAAAGACTTATGGCGTATTGGCTGAGAAACTGCGCGTCATTCCGCGCGGCGTCGATATCGAGCAATTCGATCCGGCTGCCGTCAGCGCGGATCGGATAGCAACGCTGCGGCAAGAATGGCATTTACCGGAAGGCAAGCCCGTTATCATGCTGCCGGGACGTTTGACGCGTTGGAAAGGGCAGCTGGTTCTGATCGACGCGCTGGCAAAGCTGGGGCGGCGCGATATCACATGCGCGATTGTCGGCGGCGGTTCGAAAAGCTTTCGCCAGGAAATCGAGCAGGCAGCCGACAAGCGCGGGCTCGGCGCCCTTGTCCATGTATACGAAAATTGCCGCGATATGCCCGCGGCTTATATGCTGGCCGATATCGTGGTTTCTCCGGCGACGCGCCCCGAAGGCTTTGGCCGCGTGATCGCCGAAGCACAGGCGATGGGAAGACCGGTAATTGCCACCGATCATGGCGGTGCGCGGGAAACCATTATTCCCGGCAAAACCGGCTGGCTGGTGGCTCCCGGCAATGCCGAAGCCCTGGCCAAGGCGATCGACGAAGCACTCGCTCTCAAGCCGGAAGAACGCGAAGCGATGGCCGCTCAATCGATCGCCCACATTCGCCAGAACTTCACCACCAAAGCGATGACGGATGCGACATTGGCCGTTTACCGCGAGTTGCTGCAATCGCAGGCGGCCTCCATGGCGGACATGCCGGCGGCGGCGGACATGCCGAAAAGCGGCAAAGAGCGAATTCTCGTCATTCGGCTTGGCGCGCTGGGCGATTTGATCCTTTGCTTTCAGGCTTTCCAGGAAATCCGCGCCGCGCATCCGGATGCTGAAATTGCCCTGCTCACCATGCCGGCTTTTGCCGATTTTGCTAAACGCATACCATGGTTCGACCGCGTGATCGTCGATCCGCGGCCTTCTGCAAGCCAGCCTTTTAAATGGCTCAGGCTGGTTAAAGACATTCGCAAATTCGGGCCGAAGCGCATTTACGACCTGCAAGGCAAGAAACGGCAATCGATCCTTTTCGCCCTGCTAGGCGGCAGGCTTTGGGGACCGGAATGGTCGGGTGCGGCGCCTTTCTGTTCCCATCCGCGCCTCACGGAACCTTCACCTGGCATGCATTTTACCGATTATGTTGCTGCGCAATTGCAACTGGCGGATGTGCAGCCATTACCGCCCGTGGATGCGGGATGGTTCGGCAAAGTCTCCGATACGCCGCTCGGCAGGTTTTTGCTGCCGGAGCGTTATGCCGTTCTGGTGCCGGGATGTGCGCCGCATCGCGGTTATAAAAGATGGCCGGCGAGCAATTATGCCGCGCTCGCGGAAAAGTTGCAGGAAAAAGGCATCGCCAGCGTGGTGGTCGGCACGAAACAAGACGCCGCGGCGGTCTCGGCCATTCGCGCCATTGCGCCTGGCATTATCGATCTCGCCGGCCGCACGACCCTGTTCCAGCTGGCGGCTGTCATGCGCGGCGCCACATGCGTGATAGCCAATGATACCGGCCCGATGCATGTGGCGGCTGCAGTGGGCGCGCCGGTGCTGGGCCTGATGTCGGAACAGGTTGATGCCGCCTGGAATGCCCCCAAGGGACCGCGCGCCAAATGGCTGCAGGGTCAGCCGCTATCCACCCTCGAGGTCGATAAAGTTTTACTTGCGCTCGGGGAATTCCTTGATCAAAACAAGTAAATCATACTGACGAGAGCGACAGCACGAATGCCCACAAAGCGTAAAGATCCTACGATCGAACAGATCGGCGAGTTGATGAATGAGCTGGATGCCTATCAGCATCGCACCGTCGTCATCAAAATCGGCGGCAATTCGATTGCCGAGGACCAGCATTTTCTTTCCAAAATTGCCAAGCAGGTAAAATTCCTGCGCTCTATGGCCGTGCGCGTGGTTTTAATTCATGGTGGCGGCCCGCAGATCGACAAAGCCCTGCGCGCGAAGAAGCTCGAGATCACCAAGGGCGCGGATGGCCGCCGCATCACCTCGCCGCGCGCGATGCGCGTTGTGCGGACCGTTATGAACGAGATGAACCGCAAAGTTGTGGAAGCGCTGGTCGAAGAAGGCTGCCAGAAGGAAAAGATTTTGTGCGCCGCGCGGCATCCGCGTTATTTCGTGCAGGCCGAAGCGCTTAATCCGGATGACGAAGAGCATAACCGCAGCGGCCGCCCGACGGCAGTTTCAGCCGATGAAATCGTACGCATTCTCGATAAAAACCGCATCGTGGTTTTGCATTCCATCGGCTTGGGCAGCGATGGAAAAACGCTCTACAATATCAATGGCGACGATTATGCGATGGCTGTCGCGATTGCGTTGGGCGCCAAGCGCTTGATCTTGGTGACTAATGTTTCGGGCGTGCTCGATCAGCGCCGCAAGCGCATTCCCTCTATCGACGAAGAGATGGCGGGCCAGCTGATCGCCGAAGGCGTTATTACCGGCGGCATGTTGCCGAAAGTCGAAAGCGCTTTATGGGTGGTCAAACAGGGTGTCGGCGGCGTGGCGATTATCGACGGCTTCACGCCGTGGGCGATCCTGGCCGAAATGCTGACGCATGAAGGCTTTGGAACTCTGTTCCAGCAGCGGATTGGCTGATTATTTTCTTTTATCGACCGGTAGAAAATCACGCGTGGTCGCACCGGTATAAAGCTGGCGCGGACGGCCGATCTTGGCATCCAGCTCGCGTGACTGTTCCTGCCAATGGGCAACCCAGCCGGCCGTACGCGCGAGCGCGAACAGGCAGGTGAAAAGGCTCATCGGGAAGCCCATCGCGCGCAGGATGATGCCCGAATAGAAATCGACGTTAGGATAAAGCTTCTTCTGGATGAAATAATCATCCTGCAAAGCGATGCGTTCGAGTTCCATCGCGGTATCGAGCAGCGGATCGTTCTTGATGCCAAGCTCGGCCAGAACTTCGTCGCAGGTTTGTTTCATCACCTTGGCGCGCGGATCGTAATTCTTATACACGCGATGACCAAAGCCCATCAGGCGGAAACTGTCGCTCTTGTCCTTGGCGCGCTTGATGATTTCGGGAATTTTGTCCTTGCTGCCGATTTCCATCAGCATCTTCAGCACGGCTTCGTTGGCGCCGCCATGCGCCGGGCCCCACAGTGAAGTGATGCCGGCCGCGATACAGGCGAAAGGATTGGCGCCGGACGAACTAGCGAGACGCACGGTGGATGTCGAGGCGTTCTGTTCGTGATCGGCATGCAGGATGAATATCTTATCCATCGCGCGCGCCAGAACCGGATTGATTTTGTAAGGCTCGGCCGGAACCGAATACGTCATGTAAAGGAAGTTTTCCGCGTAAGACAGGCTGTTCTGCGGATACACGAAGGGCTGGCCCATCATGTATTTATAAGCCATCGCGACCATCGTCGGCATTTTGGCAATAAGACGATGACACGCGATCTCGCGCTGCATCTCGTCATGAATATCGGTCGAGTCATGATAGAAAGCCGACAGCGCGCCGACCACGCCGCACATGACGGCCATCGGATGCGCGTCGCGGCGGAAACCGCTGTAGAAGCGGATCAGCTGTTCATGCACCATCGTGTGATAGGTGATGTGCTTGACCCAATCTTCTTTTTCTTTTTTGTTCGGCAGCTCGCCATATTGCAGAAGATAGGCAACTTCGAGAAAATCGCTTTTCTCGGCCAACTGGTCGATCGGATAGCCGCGATGAAGAAGGATACCCTTCTCGCCGTCGATGAAAGTGATTTTGGATTCGCACGAGGCGGTCGATGTAAATCCCGGGTCGAAAGTAAACATACCGGTTTCGCCGTAAAGCTTGCGCACATCGATCACATCCGGTCCCATGGTGCCGGGGGTGACATTCAGCTTCCACGATTTGCCCGTGGAATCATCGGTGAGCGTAACGGTCTTTTTTGGCGTATCGGGCATGGCGAACCTCAGGGCGGGTTAACCTGCTGGTTATCGCGCAGAGAGGCTAATATTGAGTTAAAGGACTGGCAAAAAACCCTTAATTTTCGCGGTTATACTGCCGATTTGGTAGCGTGAGATTATCGGCTTGAAAGCCAGCGCCGAGATAATAAAAACCTAGCCAGCCGGCCGCAGCATCAAGCTTGCAGGAAGCCGCGCGCGAGCCAATTGCCTCACGGTATCGGCATACATGCATGCTTGCGGAAATGCCGGCAGCGCTCCCAAGCGGCATTCAAGTATCGCGCGCGTTGTGGGTTCGCCAGGCAGAATAATCAAATTATCGGCCTCGCAGAGAGGTTTGAATATTTCCAGCTTCGACCGATTATCAAACTGTTCTTGTTCGGCAGCAAATTCGAAATTTCTTTGCGAAAGAATGCGCCATGCAAGATAGCGGTTGATGTCGGAAATGCGATTGATAATTTGAAGCTTCTTAATTGTATGGGGCGACAATAGGGATTTTTTTTCTTCGATAAATCTGTCGATATAGTAGCGCAAAGAAGGCGATTTATCGGGTACCGCTGCCATAGTCGGCCAGAAAGCGGGGCCGTGTGTCCTGACTTGGTGAATGAAGATGGAAAATGCTCCTTGTTCGCAAGCAATGCCGAGGATTGCTTTGAGCATGATCGATCCAAGTTGTTTATCGGGAATTTCCGTTCTGAATCTGGAGATAGACAATTCTCCTTTACCACAGCTGAAAGAACACGACAAAATTCTCCCGCTGCTGCTCAGATGATCATGAGAAAAATAAGCAATGTTGCGCCGCGTAAACTCGCAATGATCGATTTTATAACCAAGAGTTTCGATCTGCTGGCTAAGAAAATCTTGCGCTTCAGCAGCGGTCGATACGCATTCATCTTGCCAAGACATATAGGAACGCCTTCAAAAATATTTTTGTCGAATATCCATTTTTATCATGAAATGGCGCAAATGATTAGCAAAAAGCAGATTAACTTAACCAATATTTTTTAATCTATTCAACGCCTCGTCCCTCCCCAACAACGCCGCCACGCCGAAAATCGGCGGTGAGACGGTTGAGCCGCTAAGAGCAGCACGCAAAGGCTGTGCAACGGCGCCGAGCTTTAGTCCTTTTTCCTCGGCATATTTGCGGAACAGTTCCTCAATCGCCTGCGCGGAAAAATCGGGCAGATCTTTCATGCGCTCGGCCAGAACGGCGAGATGCTGTTTGGCTTCGTCACTCAGCAGTTTTTTTGCCTTGTCGTCTATCGGGAACGGCCCGATGTGAAAATAAAAAACCGATTGCTCGGCAATCTCAACAATCGTCTGCGCGCGCGGTTTTAAATCGGGCATCGCGCGCGTGAGTAGATCCATTTGCGCCAGCGTCAAAGGCCGCCCGAGCGTTTTGGCGATGAAGGGTTCGGCCAGTTCGGCTAGCCTGCGATCGTCACTTTTCTTGATGTAATGCGCGTTGACGTTCCCAAGCTTGACGAAATCGAACCGCGCGGGCGATTTACCGATGCCGCTGAAATCGAACCACTCGATAGCCTGTTCGGTGGAGATAATTTCATCATCGCCATGCGACCAGCAGAGGCGCAGCAGATAATTACGGATCGCTTCCGGCAGATAGCCGCGGTCGCGGTAATCGCTGACCGCCGGAGCGCCGTGGCGCTTGGAAAGCTTGGCGCCGTCGGGGCCGAGGATCATCGGCAGATGAGCGAAAACAGGAATTTCCCAGCCCATCGCCTTGTAAATCTGCACCTGGCGGAATGTGTTGGTCATATGATCGTCGCCGCGGATCACATGCGTGATGTGCATGTCGTAATCATCCACGACGACGGCGTGCATGTAAGTCGGCGTGCCGTCGCCGCGCAGCAAAACCATATCGTCGAGCTGCGTATTTTGTACCGTGATCGCGCCCATGACGGCATCGTTTACAGTGGTCTCACCACTCTGTGGCGCCTTCATACGAATGACCGGTTTGACGCCCGCCGGTGCATCGCTGGCGGGACGATCGCGCCAGCGTCCGTCATAACGTTGCGGCAGACCTTTGGCTTTTTGCTCGGCCCGCATTTGCTCAAGCTCTTCCGGCGAGGCGTAGCAATAATAGGCCGTGCCATTGGCCACCATTTGCCGGGCAACCTCGGCGTGGCGTTCGAAACGCGCGAATTGCGAAATCCAGTCGCCGTCCCATTCGAGGCCGAGCCATTTAAGGCCTTCGAGAATGGTCTGCACCGATTCCGGTGTCGAACGCGCGCGGTCGGTATCTTCCACACGCAGCAGCATCTTGCCGCCGGTATGCCTGGCATACAGCCAGTTGAACAAAGCCGTACGCGCGCTGCCGATATGAAGGAAGCCGGTGGGCGAAGGGGCAAAACGGACGATGGGGGTCGACATGGGCCAAATCCTAGGTAATGCTCGAATAAAATCTAATTCAACCTAGCTGTTTCTGCCGGTTTCGTGAACCCCCTCCACATTATCCGCGATAATCTCCTGCGTGAGCGCGACCGCTGGTTGTTATGGGCGCCGCTTGGCATCGGCACGGGGATTGTTCTCTATTTCCAATGGCCGTATGAGCCGAGCCTATGGGTATTGGCGGCGACGCCTCTGCTCGCCGCCGCAATCTGGTTTGCGCGGCGGCATTTCTTTATTGGCATAGGGTTGACGGCGCCTTTGCTGATTATGCTGGGCTTTAACGCCGGGCAGATCGATACAAAACTGGTGGCCGCGCCGATGCTGGAACGGCAGATCGGGCCGACTTCCATCACCGGGCGTCTGGTCTTTACCGAAGTGCTGCCGGAAGGCGTACGGCTGACATTGAAAAATCCGCAGATCGAGCGGCTGTTGCCCGAAAAAACACCGCTCAAGATCCGCATCAAGCTCAACCGCAAAACATTGGCCGACGTGCCGCCGACCGGATCGCTGATCAATCTGTGGGCCGAGATTGGCCCCTTCAGCGAGCCGGTAATGCCACATTCAACCGATTTCCGCTGGCAGGCTTTTTTCCGGCAATTGGGCGGCCTTGGCTGGTCGACCAGCGATATTCGTCTGGCCGGGGCTACGCCACCCGCCACATCCTGGCGCGATCGTTTTAATCTGGCGTTCGAGCAGGCCCGAATGGCGCTGACACAGCATGTTTATACGCACCTGTCGGGCGATGTGGCCGCCATGACGGCGGCGCGTTTGAATGGCGAGCAGACCGGCATATTCTCCCTGAGCGCCGCTGTTGGGTTGCAGCGAAGTGGCTGCAAATCCGGTGATGATGCTCAGCCATTCTTCCAGTTCGCGGATGATCTGCCGGTACCCCTTCCATTGATCCGCGGGTGCAAATGGATGTATCCGGCTGAATTCGGGCCAGCTTACAGGAATGAGTTCCGTGGCTGCGTTGAGTTTCATGGTGCAGGAGCCCAGCGGTATCATGGAGGTATTCAGCGAAAGATCCTTATTTTCCAGGCTCTTCAGGTAACGCATCATTTCTGTTTCACTGTGGTGCGAATTGAAAACAGGGTGGGTGAGGTACGCTGAATTTCGGGTAAGGGTCACCGGTATATTTTCCGGATGGGTTTCATATTCAAAAAGAGTGGCTGCTTCATCCAGATCCAGGGACCTGGCAAATACGCTGAGTATATCCAGCACATCGCGCTGGGTGGTGGTTTCATCCAGGGAAACCGACACCAGGCCATTTTCTCCATAAAAGAAATTCATCTCCCTGGCTTCGGCCAGTTCACGGAGTTTAGCCGCATGGCCGGAACGCACCTGAACGGTATCAAAAAAATATTCATGCAGGGTTTCTATACCCAGGTTGGCCAGTCCGTGTGCCAGCCCCTGCGCCAGAATGCTGATCCTGGTCGCAATATCCTTTAATCCGCCGGCTCCGTGATATACGGCATACATCGCCGCCATATTGGCCAGCAACGCCTGGGCCGTACAAATATTGGAAGTAGCTTTTTCGCGTTTGATGTGCTGTTCCCTGGTCTGGAGTGCCATCCGGAGCGCCCG
>OLLY01000152.1_pt1 | contig 17042 bp, 24 predicted proteins | sample 1604681 | NCBI WGS metagenome assembly OLLY01 (sample SAMEA104055725, study PRJEB20765) | soil metagenome | biome: Arctic tundra; feature: Polygonal ground; material: soil | place: USA | collected 2011-09 | depth 0-0.5 m | reverse complement strand
CTCCGGGGAGCCCGTATTTGTGTCGCCGCTAAAAGGGACCCGTCTAACCGCATTAGACCATCCCCATTGCCCTATAGGCATTCCTTTTCCCTGCGCTATGTCTTTCCCCATCCCCGATTAGCCAATCAATGATCTAATCAATAGGCTAACCGGGGCATCGGTACGGCTCGCCTTGCCTATGCCGTATGGCGTTCCGCGCCGATCACGGTAACGGCCTTCCCGGTGGCATCGGCGCGCGCGCTCACTTCCTCCGCCGCCCTCCTCGCGCCCATCCAATCATTGAGGTTGAGCAAATCGAGGATATGGCCCATCGCCCCGCGTAGGTAATGAGCAACGCCGGCCTCAGGCGTCGGCTTCGTGGCGGCTTCCGCGTGCAACGTATCGAGCGCCGCTGCGGTATCCAATGGCTTTGCGTCTGACATGTCTTTTGATCCCTTGGTTAACATGAACGTAACCAACGGAAGATCGGCGCAAACCTTGGCCACGTCAAGGCTATGGGCCACCATCCCACGATACAGATACAGCAACCTAATAGCCAATCATAATTCGGCAATCACATTGCAGAATGTTTATTGACAATCACCATTGCGCAATGCTATTTCTAAACGCGTTAGACCAATGGGGTTACGCAATGAAGACAGACGTTTATCAGACTGTTACGGATCGTATCGTTGCGATGCTGGAAAAGACGGAGCACGGCAAATGGCGTGCGCCTTGGCACGGTATGCGCGGCAAGTTCAATATCCCTTACAGTGTCGCCAACCGTCGTTACAGCGGCGTCAACGTTTGGCTGTTGCTCGCCACTAAGATGGAAAAGGGATACGCTTCCGACGTATGGGGAACGTTCCAAATGTGGAAGGCCAAAGGCGCATCCGTAATGAAAGACGAAAAGGCAACTGAAATTGTCTTTTGGCAACCGATCAAGATCAAAGAAAATTCCAGGATATCAAAAACCAATTGGCAGGGGAGGAATGCGAGGCAATCGAAATCTATCCCGCCGAAAGCCGCACAATCGACACCGGCAATAAATATCATCTTTGGTGTTTTCTCGATAAACGCCAAATCCCGATCGGTTGGCATGACGGAAGACACGTCACCGATGATAAATCAAATCTTCCGGGGTTACGCCAACGCCCATTGTCCAAAGATTGGCAAAAGAGGAATGAACGTTATGGCACAAAAAATCGCAACGGTTGAACGCCGCTATGAACGCTGCGGATTTGCCTACACCGATCGCACGCGGATGATGTTCGCTCCGCGCTTCACAGTGACGCGAAAGGAGGAAGACAAGTCACTTAGCGATATCGTCCTTTGCGCAGCGCGCGGCCATCCGGAGCCAACGGAGGCGGATATATCGGAATGCCTCGCGGCCGGTTAAGGCGATGTATCCGGCCGATCGCATCTATTGCGACACGGAAGCGGGATTGATCCCGATCTATACGCCAACCTAATAAAAAACGCTAATTCGGCAACTCCATCCGCTAACCCCATTGCGGAGGGAGTTTTTCTATGCTATTTCTAATCCCGTTATAACGCGAGGTTAGCAAATGGCTTTTACCAATCACGAAGACGCAACCCGGTACGCACTCGCCGGCAAGGCAATCCTTACCATGGAAAGCGAGCGCACCGGAGCGCACTACACCTATCAAATCGAGGCTCACAAGAAACCCAAGGCCAACGGGCCATCCCATTTCGTAAGCCTGTTAATGGGACCGAATAATGAAGCTGATTATGCTTATATTGGCATCATCGGCGGCAACGTGTTTAGGACAACAGAGCGTTCCAAACTCCCTTACGACAGTTTGCCAATCGTCGCGTTCAAATGGATTTGGCGTCATCTAACGGAGCGGCATCAACTGCCGCCGGATTGCGTCATCCGACACAATGGCCATTGCGGCAAATGCGGCCGCAGACTGACAACCCCCGCCAGCATCGATTTAGGCATTGGTCCGGAATGCGCCAAAAAGTTTAGCATTGAAAAACCCGCCAAAGCCAAAGCCAGCAACGTAACGCCGATCCGTAATAGGCCAATGCTGGCCTCCGGAGCCGGTCCGGTATGGTTTCAATAGCCTCTAATTGCCCCGCCGCTCCCCGTCCTATGGCATTTTTGCCATAGGACGGGATTACCTCAACCGGATCAAAGGCTTACGCGGTTTCGTCCCATACGCCCATAGAAAATGGCGTTTTCCTAAACCCTTGGCCCCTTTTTTTCTCTCCGATCGGTGAAAAAAATCCCGCATGTGTAGTTCCCCCATTTCTATGGGACGTATGGGACGAACTAAGTAGCGCCTTAGAAAACATTGACGAATTCCCGTCCCATACATACTAAGTTGATTGGGACGACTTGGGACGACTTGGGACGGGATAATTAACTTAATGCTCGCGCGACCAAATAATAGGGAATTGACGCGGTAAACAGCATTCCGTAACCTGCATTTTGTCAGCCAAAAGGGGATCGTCAATGCGGGAACGATGTTGCAGCGCCAACGCGCTGTATTATCTCAAATCATCGATGATCGGCCGCCGCCGCCTCTAACCCGGCCGGCGCGGCGATCCGGAGCGCAGCCGGATGAATCTCAGGATCGCCGCGAGGCGGCGGCAGCCTCGGTAAAATGGTGCAATTGGTGACTGCAAAGCGCGTGCGCGATTAGGCAATCCTGGCACGTCACGTAAGGATCGCTATCGGGAATTGACGGCCGGCGGGAAACCTCCGGCCGTTTTCCATTTAGCTATTGCGTTGCGTCAATTATTAGTGTAATTATATATCCATCAAATCGGGAGTTAGACCAATGGCAAATATGCGTTATTTCGCGGAACACAACGGAGAAATCGTCCGCCTATCTAATGTTTGGCATGATGGACATGTATCGGCAAAGGCAAATCACTTTCACGGCGTCGCCAGCGACGGGACTAAGTTAATCGCTCAACGCGCAATCGAATTTAAACGCAACCCATCAATGCACAAATGCGATGATCGTTGCGTATCCGCTAAAGGTCATAAATGCGAATGTTCCTGCGGCGGAGCAAATCACGGGAAAGGATAAAACGGCCTGGAGAAATCCCGGCCTTTTTATTTGTCCTAAATCAATTGCATTTTATCAATTGGCTATTGCGTTACGTCAATTATTCCTGTATTTATATATCCATCAAATCAACCTCTCTTAAGGAGTTTCGATGCCTTCACTAATCGCCTTACGCGCTTCCTTCCGCCGCTTGCCGGTTTCGGCAGCCAAGCAAATCGGCGAGCGCGCCATTAAGGACGCGCTGGCGCTCGCGGATCGCAACCCCGCGCGGGTTGCGGAGTTAACTGCAATCGCGGTTTTCCAACTCCCTTACGCTAAGGTGGCGCGCTAATGGCGCGCGTCACTAAAGGAATGATCAAGGCCGCGAATTCAAACCTCGCGGCCATTCGCGAAATCGCAACCGATCCGCAAGTATACGGCGGCTCCGGCGCTGCGTATCAATACCACGCGCAATCCGCCAACAATTCGTTGGCGGTTCTAAAGTCGGCAAGTCAGCCGCTCCCGGAATGGCTTTCGACAACCGGCGAGAAATATCTTCGCGCCATGGGTTGGCGATGGTAGCCTAATCGCGGTTGGCCCCTTGGCTCGCGCTCCCTAAAGCGCTTGGTCTGTATCGGCCGCCTCGCGGAAAGCCGTCCTTAATTGGGCGGCTTTCTTTGTATCTGTAATAGACAATTAATCAAATCAGGCGTATAACATATCCCGTTAAATAGGGAATTTGGAAATGTTTAAGTCAATCGCCTTAGCCGCAATCGTTCTGGCCTCAACCGCCGCCGCAGCGCACGCGCAAAGCGCAACCGAAATCCAATGCAACGCGAGCGCGGTTTGCAGCGCAACGATAAACAAGATGGTTGCCGATATGGTCAATGAAGATCGCAAGGCGCGTATCCCGAAACACGATCCAGCATCGATCAACCTTTGCCCCGCGCCAATGCGTATGACGGATGACGGTTGCCAGCGCGGCGGCCGGTAGCGATCGGTATCGCCTGCCGCTTAATGGCTTCCATTCAAAGCGGGTTGATGATCGCGAGCGCCGGCCGCCTAATGCCCCTCGCTTGATCTAGGCTGTTGGCCACTTGGGGGAGCGGGCCGCAGCCGCGTTCGGGGCAAGCATGACGCCGGGAGCATTGACGCACTCCCGGCGTTTTGCTTTTATTGCCGGCGCTAGCGCTTGATCGGGTTTCCTCCGTTGAGTGCCAGCCGGCCGCCAGCTATTCGGATTGCCTCGCGCGATCACGCTGGCGGCCAATCAATTTGCAAACTTGGCTCCGATTAAAAACCGGAGCCATTTTTTTGTTTCTGAAAAGCTATTGCGCAATGTTCTTTGCAATAAGGCTTTCCGGAAACCGATGGCGATCCGCAAAAACTAAAATTCGATTGATCCGGATGGCCAATAGGCCATTTGCATTGCCTATCTGAATAAAACACAATTTCAGGTTTTGGTTTTTTTTCGATTAACAAACGCTCATTATAATTTTGTCTGTTAGCCTGAGAGATAATAGCGCTTTTTGAAAATCCCATTATTTCGCCAATCTCTCTAGCTGATAGATCGTGTCTTTCCTCCCAATAGTATTTTAGTTCTTTTAATTTAGTAGTTGTCCAATCGCTCATTTTACAAATCAACCAAATTCAAATCGATTGCATCCGGCCGCCAGTAACGCCAAATCCGATCGCCGCCCTTATCGCGAGCGCGTACCCATCGCATCCGGTGCATTATCTTACCAAGCCTGATTTGATCCGATCTGCCCCAACGCGATTTATCCTGTATCGTCAAGGCATCATTCAATAATTCAGACGTTGTGCAATTGACGCGGCCATTAAACGAAAGCCACGTTTTAATTGCTTCCTCCCAACCATCAACTTGATAGCGTGCGTCTGTGATCTTTTCAGCGGCGGCGGCAAGTTCCGGCTCGCGCTTGGCATCAATCCACCATACGGCGGTTTTCTGGCGGAATAACTCTACCGCCTCCCCTAGCAGCATATCGCGATCCCGATACAGCAAATCAATATCGATATCGCCGCAGCGGATGGGCCAAAATCGCCGTGCTCCGGTTGCGTCCTTTAAATAGAAATTTTCATTAGTTGTCCCACCGAATACGGTTTGTCGATTGATCTTTACTGAAACGCGGCCATATGGCGGCCTGAAATAATCAAACGTCTGCGACATATAAGACTTGATCTTTGTGGCCTCCGCATTGTTCATGCCTTCCAAATCGCTGTATTCAGCGCACCAAATCCCGCGCAACTCCAAACTGCTATCCTTGGTTCCAACCTCGGATAATTGATCGGTAAACCAAGGATCGAATATAACGCGTATCGCGGTTGACTTGCGTATTCCCTGCGGCCCTTCAAATACCGTCATGCAGTCCGCCTTGATACCGGGACGATATATTCGGGCAATAGCGCTTAATATCCAACGCTTGAAAACCTCGCGATGGTATTCCGTATCTTCCGCCCCGAAATACCAATGGCAAGCCATATCAAGCCGGCGCTGGCGATCCCAATTAGCATGGGCATCATCTAGCATTTGCCGGACGGGATGAAAGATGAATTCATTGGCGACGCGGCCAACAGCATCAAAGATAACGTTACGCGTCGCATGGATACCGGCGAAAGATTGTACCCATTCCGTCATTGCCAATTCGTCGGCATCGGTCCATTGCCGATCTTCGCATGGATTTCCCGCGCCATACTCCCAAGGCATTTTTCGTAAAACCATTATCTCATTAGAAAAATCATTGAAACCAAGCGATCCCTTTGTTTCCTGACATTCCCGCAATAGAATGGAAACATTGGACATGATCCCCTTAGGATCGCCGGTTTCCGAAAATGCCATCTTGTTTCGCCAAGGCTGCGTTTGGCCGCTACCTCCCGAAACCTCAGGCGGCAAGATTTCCTGTTTTGCTTCAATCAATGCTTTCACCAATAGCTTTTTGCCGGAGCCGGTTTTTTGAGCCATCAACGCTAATAAGCTATCCTCGATAAGCGGCCCCAACATCGAGGTTGCCACGTCGCGGAGGATTTGACCGCGTGCGCTCCCCTCGGTTCCCTTGCTCATTGCCATTAAGCGGCTGCGTAGCTCCGCTTCCGTGTATCGCTGGCCCATGGGAGCCAGCGGGGCCGCAGCGTCGCCTAGCGGTAAACCTGGCTCCGCCGGCAAGTGATCGATGATCGGTGCCGGCGGCGGCAGCCCGGCCGCGCGATCGGCGGCTAGATCGTCGCCGCTCGCGGGAAAATACAACTCAACCCGGCCGATCCCGGCCGCGAGCGCTAAGCCGGCGAGCCGTTCGGCCGCACTCTCCCCGCCGCGTCCCTTGTCGCCAAAGACTAGCAGCCGCTTAATGGAAGCCGTTAGAGGATGGGAGGCGTTTGCCGCCAGCCATTCCCCCGTTTTCACCATCGATGCCGTATCGCCGGCCGCCCATCCGCCGCAGCCGAAATATCCGACGCCGGCCGCCGTCGTCTCGATCCCCTCCCCGATCCCAAGCGAGCCGTCTGCGGCGATCGGTGACAACATGACGACGCCGCCGGCAATGCGCGATCCCCAAACAATCTTTGAATGGTCCCTATGCGTTTCCTCGCGGCCTATATGCCAACTGCCATCTTGCAACAAATGGGTTAAATGAATTGCCCCGGTTGGCGTGCCATCGGGAAGCCGAAACCGGCAAGCCATCGTATGAAAGCCGGTATTGGTTTTATAGTTTGTCGCCCATGGGATAAACACCATATCGGGATCGTCGCCATACGCGGCAGGCGGCAATTCCATGCCCATCCGCGAGCGCCAATAGTTTTCAACCGGCGTTTGGAATGCCGGTTGTTTTTGCGACCAATAGAATTCAACTTGTCGCGCTGATTTCTGCGTATCCGGAACGGCCGCCGCCGCCGCGATCCCATTCAATAAATGCGGATGATTTTCTAGGTAATCGTCGCCGCCGTATTGCGAAATGATTTCGAGCGCTTTCTCGAATGTCTGCCCATCGTCTAAACCAAAGTGTTCTTTGATGGTTGATAATGGGCCGCCTTTATAATTGTCCCTATCCTCGAAATCGCACCAATCCCCGGCGTTCTCTCCGGTTATCCAAATGCGGCACGATCCCCGATTTTTCGGCGGGTTGCCTTTAATGTCAGAACAACGAATGGAGCGCTTACCGCCCTCCCCGACAAGGCGGCCTTTCTTAAATATGGCTGGCACCCATAATTCGGCAAGCAAGCGCAGCGCAAGCGAAATTTGATCCCGGTTATAGGAACGGGAAAGTTGGCCATACTTTGGCGCGTCGTTTAAATCCATGGGACCGCATACGGGATCAATCTACATCAAAGCGTAGATGATGGCCCAAATGATAATTATTCTGATTATGGTTGTCCCATGCCTAACTAATAGGAATAGAAAAACCACGCCTAATAGAATTCCCATTTGGGATTTCTATCCTCCGCCCCTAAAGATCGAATTCATAGCTCCCCCCATCGAAAGCGTTTTTAGGATTTAGTCAGGCATTTTGCAGAATGGCGAATTTGTCCCGGAGCGTCGCGCCAATTCCAAAACATCGGCCCCATATTCTGGATCGTCGGCGCTGGCAAGCGTGGCGTAAGTAGCAAGCGCGGCGTCCGCGTGCGCGTCTTTCAACATGATAACAAAAAATTCGTTTTCATTCCCAGGCGGCCCATAGTTGATTAAGCCATGATGCTCCAAAACAGCAATAGCGTTTCTTACTCCCGTTTCCCCGCTTTCCATCGCGGCTTTGATATTACGCATATTGATTACAGCGTATTTACCAATGCCGTTATTACGATCTAGTTTCATCTTCAAACTCGCTATCATTTGGGCATGGCGTGTTTAAACAATCATGCGCGCAATCGGTTATGGTCTGTTTCGTCAAGGCCGGCACCCGCCACACGCCGTAACAAGGCCAACTAGCCATTAAACGGCAGCCGGCGATAGGCAGGGGTGCCCGGCGGCAGCAAAGCACGCGATGCAACTGCCATCGGCTCGCGCACTCGCACCCTGGCAGCGTCGCACGATCGATCGCAAGCCAACGTTGCCGGCCGGATCGGGACGCAACTCCGGCGATCCCTCTAAATCCATGATCGCCCATTGAAGATATTGCGCGTAATCAAGCGCCTCCTCATAAGCGTGTTTTAGTTTTTCAACTAATGTTGCCGGATTGGTTTCGAGCGTGTTTCCGTATTTCTGGAAACCGTGTTGTTGTCGGCGCAGTAAATCGGAACGTACGCGCTCCGTTACCGCGTCGCGCGGATATTCGACAATTCCTTTTTCGTTATCTTCCATAATTTCCCTGTAAGTTTTCTTTCCGCTATCTCGAAATACATCAATTGAGTGGCTAGATATCCAAACATTATCAGGCAATTTCCCATGAAACGGATCGGGACAAATAGTAACCTCTCCGCCAAATTGCACGGCCGGATGAAACTCAGGTTTCGGAGATTTGCAACGCGGGCATTTGCTAATCATGATTGTTCCCATCCCTCAAAATACGCATTCCCCAACGCATAGGCTTTAGCGATATCCTCAGACTTGGCCGCGAGCGCTAGGGCGGTTTGTTCCTCCCCCATGGCCAATTCACCAACGCCTAAATCCGATAACGTGGCAAGGCCGCGCTCCGCCGCCTCTAGATGATCCCCCCAGGTTTCCGGTATCTCGAAACTTTCCATATTGATCGGCGTTCCGGGATAAACCGTACCGATCAAATGGCCTCCGTTGTCTTTCTCGATTAGGCAGAAAAAGAAACAGATACGCGGATGGGTTTGGTTTGTTATCGTAATCGTAATCATTACGCGTTCTTTTCCCCGAATAAATGAACCAATAGCCAAACGAAGAAACCGCACGCGATCGGCGCGAGCGCTCGATAGTCGATTGACCATCGCCTAACCGTATCGCTCAACGTCCATGCGAAACCTTCGTTGAGATAGATTGATAACCCCTCCGCGCCGCAGAAAGTAACAGCAACGGTAAGCAACCAACAAAACCAAAGGCGTTGCCAAAACGTCATTGTACGAATGAATGACGGCATCGGTACTTTGTTTTGTGTTGTCAGCATAACGGCAAAACCTTTCCATCCTTAAGCAACGAAACCGTATATTCGTATAACTCGCGCTGCATTGATTTTGCCCAATCGATCGCCGCCGCGTCGTTATCACCAAATCTATCAATCGGATACGGTTCATGCGTTCCGGACCATGGCCGCTCATTTGACTTAAACGTTATATGTAAAACGTAACGTGTCATCTTATTTGCATTCGCTCCGCTCCGCAGTTGCAGGGAGCCTCGGGCAACAATTGCTTTCCCCAATTATTAGAGGGACACATTGGGGCATGATGCCATTCATCATACCAAACGATCCCCTCGCGGATCGCTACGTCTATTAGTTCCTGCCGCGTTGGCGGCCGTCTGCTATCGAATAGGCGAGCCTCCGGAAGTTTCGGATAACGATTAAGCGCCGCTCCCAACAAAAAGCGAACAATAAAACGTTGCCGTTTAAATGTAGGATCAAAATCGAAATCTTCCGGTATCGCCTCGCGCGTCGCCATCGCCATCGCCTGTCCCTAGTGGTGTTCGTGCCCCGACAATACGGTTATCGTCTTCCAAACAAACGAAACAAATTTGCCATCCCTAACGAATAAATCTTGCCTCCCGATTATCGTAAATTCAGGATTGTAATCAATCAACAGATACCAAGTTGCATCGCGGCGACTATTGGGCCGATACGTGCAAATTCTCTTTATTGAATTCCTCAACTCATTAGCTGCGCTTTCCCGTTTCATATCAGGACGCACGCGTTGATTAAATCGCGTTATCGCATGGCCGCTTAGGCGAATTCCGGGAGGCTCAATCCTCCCGTAATTCTCCCCATCAACCCAAAACCCATCAATGCCGGTTATCATTCTGGCACTTTCTGCAAACCAATCTCGGCTTCCCATCCTTGCGGCCGATGTAGCAATAGGCATCCGATCTATCATGCCCCTTGCGACACGGCCGCTTTCTCAATTCCTCAACGGAAGCCGTCTTTTTGTTTCGACCAAGAATTTTCATCCGCAGTTTGACGCCGCAGCGCAGCCGCGCACGCATGGTAAGCCGGTTGCGGGGCAGGTTACGGCGAATTGCAAATCCGCATCCTCTCCGCTCCCGCTGCCGCTTGTGTCCGCCTTGATCGCGTCAAACCATTGCATCAACGCGGCAGCGGCAGAAACGCAATGGTGCAAGGCTTTTTCCTTATCGCCGACGATCGCGGAGCGGCAGGCTTTGCCGGCGAGATATCCGATAAGGAAAAGCCAACTCTCCGCCGACTTGCTGCGATCATGAGCCGATCCCCAACGCTCTTTCTGGTGATCGTATTCCGCCGATACGGCAGAAAGGAAATTGTCTGTAAGCGGCTTGTCGGTTCCGATTTTGGTAAACCGCCCATCAACAAACTTGTCGGGATGGCGTGCATGATAAATGCCGGTTCCGTCGCCTTGGTACAGAACAAACGTGTCGCCGTCCCTTGGCGTAACGCCTTCGTCAATCTGCAAATCAACCGGGGCAACAACTCGATATGATCCGCCGCGCGTTTCGTGTTTCCAATGCGATCCGGCCGGCGAGCGAGAAATTATCGCGCCCATCAACTCGCGCATTTCGTTTGCGTAATGCTGTATTGTTTTAACCGTATCCATAGCTTTAGGCTCCGCTTGTGTTGTGATATGCCAACCACCTATAGCGCCGGGCGGCATTATCCCCGGCACCCATCCCGCCGCGCGAGCGCAGCCTAGTTTCCTTGGACAACCAACGCCCTCGGGGCATTCCAAGGCGCGATCGTTCTTACAAAGCCGGCGGAACATCGGTTAGTAATTTGTTAAAGATATGATTGGACATCATTTGCGACGCGTTGTTAATGTGGCCTCGAAACGCTGTAACCAATCATCTAAAAACCGTTGGAAAATCATTAGCGAATGATCGATATTCGCCGCCGCGCGCTGCATATCCTCCGCTGCCGATCGCATGTTGTGACCAGCGCGGGAAACGTCTTCCGACCCATGCAAGTGTATTGTTTCCATGATTACCCTGCTATCACCAATCCGTTTTCGGCTCGCGTGATTGCGGTATAGAGCCATTGCTTGCGAGCGGCCCCACGGCCCCAATGATCGTCATAAACAAGGACGTTGCGCCATTGCGATCCCTGCGATTTGTGGCCAGTGATTGCCCATCCGTATGTGCTTTCGACCATGCCTTTTTTAACCTGCCAATCGCGATCGGAACGTTCCTTATCCATTTCGTAATGATTTAGAAATTCTCCCTTATATATCGAAAAATTATCCCCGAAATTCTGGCCATCCTCGCCGGTCACTTCCGCCGACATTGACCAATCATCTATTTCCTCGACGTTATCCAATTCGATAAACATTCCGTTAACTAGGCCAACGGAATTCATATTCTTAAGACAAATTATTTTTTCCTTGCGGCCGTTCTCAACCGCGCTAGTTGGCAAATATCCATGGCGGCCAAACCCGGCAACCGCTCGCATTGCTGCGTTTAGCTGATAACGTGTCGCATTGAGGCCGCAGATAACTTGATCCGCGTTAAGCAACTGCGATGCGCTGATATTGTTTTTATTCAGCTTGTAAACGGTTTCGCCGTACTTACCCATTGCGATTGATTGGCCAAGCCGCGCCATCGTCGCCAGCCGGATAATGGGACTATCGAGCGCTTGCCTATGGATTTCCTCTAACATGATATCCGGTACTTGCGCGGTAAACGCGCCATCCCCGCCCTTAACCGGAGGCAACTGCCCAGGATCGCCTAAAACTAAAATTGGAATTCCGTAAGACATGACGTGCGACGCCATTTCTTGATTGACCATAGAAACTTCGTCCAAAACTATTAGTTTAGACATAGAAACATCGGCGAAAGGGTCTAACTGAAAACTAGGCTGCCGCATTTTTTTGATTTCGGTTCGCAGCGCTTCAATGGTCGCAAGCGCAACTGTCTTTTCCATTCCATATTTGCTGCCACTTTCGGAAATCAGCGCAACAAGTTTTTTATTCGCTTCCTCGATTTGTTCCGGCGTCGCTTCCAAAACTGAATAGATCATTGAATGAATTGTTTGCGATGGCGTGCCATGCCGACGCATGACATAGCTGGCCTTGCCGGTAAACGCTGCAAAGAACACGTCCGGAATTGGTCTGCTATATTCATCATAACTATCTAAATCGCGACTTACGCTAATGCGTTTTTTCTTAGGAGGAGTAAACATCGTTAAGCCAAGTTCTTTAATTGCATATTTGGTGATTGTCGTTTTGCCAGTCCCGGCATAACCGAATAATCGGAAAACCTGTTGCTCGCGGCTGCGATTGGTAAACCATTCCTTAATCGCGGAAATGGCGCGGAATTGCGCATCGCTTGGCGTAATCTCAGGAACTATCGCGTCAACCGGATTGTCGTCTTGCATTTGGCCTAATTCCTCCCGAAAACGCTATTATTATAATAATGTTTCTGAATTGTTGTCAATAATATTTAGGTTGTAAACGTTGCGCAATTGACGCGCCGCATACCATGCCGCTTGCGCCATTTCGGGATCAATTGGCATTGGAAAGCCCATTCTGACAACAGACGCCATCAATCCGCATTGACGCCAAGTGATTTGTTGCGCTCCGAATTGCACCGCGAGCGCGCGCTTTGACAGTGCGATATCAAAATGGTCACCTTGGAACCATTTTCTCGTAACGCCAATTCTATCCGCCATGTCAAATAACTCATCATTGGTATGAGCTATCATATGACAGAATATCATTCTTCCAAATTTAGCGCGCATATCGTCAACGAAAACGGTCATGTCAAATTTCTTTTATAATGCCAATTTGCACTCATATTTTCTTTCTGTTCATTAGTCCATGTTTTACCAATTCTGGAATTAGATAAATTTATTCTGTATTCCTCTGATCTAGGGGACGTAATTTTTCTTCCCCTTAGAATACTTGATAATAATTTTTTCTGATTTTCTGACATTGGTGGTTTTTTCTTTCCTTTTGTAGCGTCGGATTGATTTTTCTGCATAACGATTATTTCAACATTATTTATTGAATAATCTCCAATGTCATTAAATCTCGACATTACATATTGACCTAATTTTCTTCCACGTTCATTAAAATGACCAGAATTTTCCCAAATTGATAACCATTCTTCATATGTTAGGTTAAAATCTATCCCTCGTCTTTTTGCATTATTTCTTTGCGTCTGATAAGCGTATTCATATGGGTTTTCTAATCTCCATTTTTTCAGTGTTTCTAAAGGTGATAATTTCATCAATCAAAACCCCACGATCGCGCGATGGCGCAAAACCGCTCGAAACCGGGATGCCCCGGCCGTCCCGATAATCCACTAATAGGCGTTCCGATCGGCTTGGGATTGCATCCGGGGCAGTCCGCACGCCATTCCGCCGCCGCCTCGCTCGCGAAAAAATACACGTCGCCAGCCGGCAACTCGGGACCGATCCCGCACGCAAACCGACGCCGGGAATTGTCAACCTCCGTATCAATCCGAATGTGTATCATATCCAAGCGCCTTAGCTGCGTTGTCGAAACGTCTTTGCTGAATATAATTCCAACCGTGCATCGTGCGATCAACAATAATATCTTCAATTTCTCGCGTTATCGTATCGTCAAGGCTAAAAAACTTACGGCCGCCATTCATCGGGATTGGCGTCGGCAATTTAAGCGCTGAATTGCGGCGGATAATAAACCGACCTTCGTTTGGTGAATAATTGCCTAACGCGGCCTCAGGCGTCCCTTTGACATTTTGCCAAACTTGCTCAACCGGAGCGCAATCAATTACATTAACTGCGCCGATCAATTTACCGCGAGGTAAAAGAGAACGCCAGTTAAGGCCGAATTGTATTTTGCAGGCTTCCTCTAATTCCTCCGACAATTCTCCCGGCTTGTCCGGTTTTCGCTTCCCGGCATGAACGCCAAGCCATCCGAGGTAATGCGTTCGCCATGGCCGCGTTTCGTTTTGTTTTGGGCCAAGCCATAGGCTCGCCCATGGCTGCCACATTGTAATAGCTAACATGACGGCGCGTCCTTAAACCCAGGAAGAAACTCGACGCCAACCGTTGGCACAACAGCCGGCCGCCATACCATTCCGCAACCTTGACAAGCGTGCGTATGGTGTTCTTTTGTCGCAAATTCGCCTTTGTCGATATGGCGCATTCTGCATTCCGGACACCAAAGCAACATCGGAATTGGATTTGGTTTCGCAGACGTAGGCCGTAGCGCTGGCGCTGGCGATCTTTTCTCGCAATGTCCAATGTCATTGCATCTTGCCTTGTCGTCGCAAACGTTACAAAAATCTTCCATTGTATTATTTCTCCGTCCATACCTTATCCGGAGTTTTCATCCAATCCGGTCTTCCATCATCAAATGTTATTTGCGTTTCGTAATGATCGAAAAACCGGCGCAATTCTTTTTCGGCTTCCGCCTTGGCCTCCGGCGACGCTCCGGATACAGCCTTGCCCCAATAAGATCGCATTGCGGTATGTAAGCCAGCGATCGGGATAGGATGGGGAGGGACGGGAGGCGGCGGCAGGAAATCGGATATGCTGCCATTAACTAGCTGCGCAACACGATCGGCCGGGACGATAACGCATTGCACGCTATGCAGCGGCAGGCGCGGCGGGTTGTCCGCCGCAAGACACTTGCCGACGAAGGCCGCCCCTGCCTCGCGCTCGCTTATCTCCGCCGATACCAAATCACAACGAATGCAGTCCGCGAATTCGAGGATGACAATCCGCAATTCTTTCATGTCGGCATGGCCCAACAATAATCATGAAATTCACAAATCTTGCAAATATGGAAATCTGAGTTGGCAGATATACGCGGCGGGACATTCCCGATATGAAGCGCGCGGAGTATATCAATTCCCCTATCAGAAAATTTTTGCGCAATGGTAGCATCAAACATAATCACGCAATGATGAATTTCGGCCGTGTCCTTATTGATAGCGGTAAACAAACAACAGCGTAAACCGCTGTAAGCCATATATAACTGAATTTGCACATAATAACTGAAATCGGCTTTCATCAAACCGTGCTTTACGATGGCGTTCCAGAACTTAGCCATCAACGCTTTATTTTCCCAAAGCGCCGGCAAAATCAAATGAGGAACAAAAGGACAAAATGTAATAACCCCGTCCATATGGCCAAGGATCAAACCGCCAGCGGTTGATAATTCAAATTGCTTTCCGCTGGCGTCTTTCGTGACGATGTTAAATCCCGCCTCGGTTAGCCATTCAAAAACCATTTGCTCAAAAACATGGCCCATCCGAAACCGGCGCAGCTTTTCGCCAGTCATTGGCGGCTGCGGCGCTCCGGTATGCGAAAGGAAAATCTGCCTCGCGCACTTATGGCCTATCTCAGACATGCCGAGATATTGGCGGTTTTCAACCTGCCGCCGTTCCACATAATGTTTATACAACGCGCCATTCAAATATGCGTTCACTTCGTCGGAAACGATATTCGAGGCAGCGCCTTTATTGCCGCCGGCTATTGGACCGCTCCCTGAGTTTAAATTTATCATGAACGATGCTCAATTCCATGGCATTTGGAGCATAACCAATTAACCTCTAAATTGCCGCCGATCTTCAAAACAAGTTCCCGCTCGCGATCCGACAACGAAAAATTGCCGCCCATCCTGCCCCGGCGTTCTTTCAGATTGGCGATAAATGTAACCTCCCAATCACTATCAGCATTCATGCGATCGTCTTCAATAATGCCATCGTCGGGATGATCGTCATTTAGGTTCATGGCGAAAGAAACTCCGCGATGCGATCAACTAACGTATCGCAGATATCCGCCAAGGTAACGGCGGCGCTGATTTCGTCCATTGTGTTTGGCGGAGTTGCCATAAGGCGTTTGTACGCAATCAATCCATCGCGGATCAAAACGGCGGTTTGGACTTCCGAAACGCCCTCGCCAACGCCAATTTCCGGCTCCGGCCCCAAATTGTCAGCCGCTGCGGTTTCGGCTTCGATTTGCGTATTAAAAGGCCCATTGGTATCATCGTTTTCAAATCGATAATAATACCATCCCTTTCCGCGCGGATCGTCGGCAACATAGCGCACGGCTGTAAGTCCCGGTTTAGGCTCCGGCTCCGGCTGCTGATTAAGCCAAGGTGCATCGCTCAAAATGGTATCTCCCCTTGTTCGGATTGTGTTTGCATTGATTTACGAAGTCCGGACCAAACTTCCCAAATTATATACTCCATATTCTGCGATGTTTGCGACGCAAACGCTTCCGCCGATCCGATTGCCACTAAGGCGTTATACAGATTTGTTTTCGCATCCTGTATCGCCTTTTGCTCCATGTTGGTTATCGTTTGTTGGGACATTCCGCCTCGCAATAAAGAAACGATCTTAAGAACCGTATTTTGACACTCTAACGAACAACACGAATATTGATCGTAATCACGTTTAAGAGTTAGATTAATATCACTCTTAATTGACTTAACTGTTCTGACATGAACTAAAGGATTGAATTGAACAACAAACCCTTTTGCCTGCATTCCACAAAGGAAGCAAACGCCTTTAGGATTACTTAGGCTGCGTTCTATTGCCACGGCGTAAAACAAACCCCAAATCATCTATAGCTTCGTCATCAAATACGCTTATACGCATTTTCTTACGCTCAACCTCGCGTAAGTCTGTGTATTCAGCGCAACACGCCCAAGCCATACCCATCATTTCGCGTAAGCTAATTTTATTAATCGGTTTCCCGAAATTAGTTTTGTTATCAGATAACCACTTACCCATCGCTAACGCACATTGTCTAAGCGCGTAATCCTCCCAAGTTACCGGAGGCGGTAACGGTACCGCCTCCGGATCATCTTTCGAGCGGGCCAATTGGGTTATTGCTGCGGAGCGCCGCCGCCCGTCGTCAACCAATCCGGACCCGGTGCGGGAGCGCCGCCCCCCGGCTGCATTGGCGGAGGCGGAGCGGCCCCGGTCCAAACGGCCGCAGGATCGGGCGGCGGTAATGG
>OLLY01000063.1_pt1 | contig 17368 bp, 21 predicted proteins | sample 1604681 | NCBI WGS metagenome assembly OLLY01 (sample SAMEA104055725, study PRJEB20765) | soil metagenome | biome: Arctic tundra; feature: Polygonal ground; material: soil | place: USA | collected 2011-09 | depth 0-0.5 m | reverse complement strand
CGGCAGGCGGCTATGGAAAAATGGGAAAGGGAAGGACGGGCTAGGCTGCTACTTCATGCCCGTACAAGATACGAGCCAATTCATCCTTCACACTCAACTTTTGTCGTTTCAGTTCATGCAGCCGCACTATATCGGGCGCAGGTCGGTTTTCCTCTTCGTGTAAAACCGTGTCTATGTAAGCGTGGCGTTTTTGCAAAGATTCAATACGCTGCTCCAGAGCCATTTTGCGCCTCCTTTATAGATATAAGGGGATGTCTGACGTGGAATTTATCCTATCACAATTTGCCTGTTGAGGGGTGAACCAAATGTCGCGCGGAGTGCCAATAGATAAAATTGTACTTATCTTGCGTGTCTGATTTTTTGTTGTTTTCTCAAAGCGTTGGTTAAGCAGTTTTAACCACTCGCCGGATTTTTTATTCAGGGTGTCTTGTCGCCGAGACAGATGCCGAGGCCGCGCGCGGTCTTGACCAGCGAGCCCAGAGGGTCGACTTGTTGCGGCTGGCGGACGGCATCGGCAATCGGCACATCGACCACGCCGCGATGCGACCAGGCAACCATGCGATCGGATTTTCCGGCTTTGATTAAATCGACCGCATGCACGCCGAAGGCCGAAGCGATGAGGCGATCCTGCGCGCTGGGCTGGCCGCCGCGTTGGACATGGCCCAGAACCGTCACGCGGGTTTCTGCCTGACACAAATCGGCAATCTGCTCGCCAATAATATGGCCGATGCCACCCAGTCTTTTCTCTCCGCCATGGAAAACTTGCGTGACGGTTTCGCCATTTTGCGTGCGCACGGCCTCGGAGACGACGATCAGCGCGAAATTGCGCCCGCGCCGGTGAAGGGTTTTGATGTGATCGGCGACATTGGCGATGTTGTAGGGAATTTCCGGGATCAGGATCACATCGGCGCCGCCTGCTATACCGGCGGAAAGCGCTATATGGCCGGCATCGCGCCCCATGACTTCCAAAATCATAATGCGGTCGTGGCTGGCTGCCGTCGGCTGTAAACGGTCGAGAGCTTCGGTCGCGACCGAAAGGGCGGTGTCGAAGCCGATCGAGATTTCGGTCATGCTAAGATCGTTATCGATCGTTTTCGGCACGCCGATGAAAGGAATACCGCCTTGCATCGAGAGGCGCCGCAAGATCGCCAGGCTGCCGTCGCCGCCGATGCCGATCAGCGCCGCGCAATTGAGTATGTTGAAGGCTTCGACGATTTCGCTGGAGCGGTCTTTGACCGTGCCGTCGCGCATCGGATAGGCGAAAGGATCGCCTTTGTTGGTGGTGCCGAGAATGGTGCCGCCCTGGCGCATCATCACCGTGTCGACATTACCGGCATAGAGCGGCATCGTTTGCGGCGGCCGGTTCAAAAGCCCGTGCGCGCCGTCCAGAATGCCGATCACCTCCCAGTTAAGATCTGTCGCCCGCAGAACGACCGCGCGGATGACGGCATTAAGGCCCGCGCAATCGCCGCCACTGGTTAAGATCGCAATACGTTTAACGGGTGAGGGCATGGGAAGGCTAAAAAAGGAGGGGCCTTGGTGTAGCAGGGAATCGGCCCGGCGGAAATAATGGCATGAAAGGCGAATTTCTGCTATGGAGGACGGCTTTTTTACAATTGGATCATCGCATGGCCCGCCAGGAAGCGCTGAAAGAACAATTGACGCATCTTAAGGACGAGCATCGCGATCTCGACGACGCCATTCAGGCTTTGTCGCAGCGTTCGATGCCGGACATGGTGCAGCTTCAGCGTCTCAAGAAACGCAAATTACAGCTGCGCGACGAGATCACAAAGATCGAGAGCCAGCTGCTGCCGGATATTATTGCGTAATTTTTATAAGCCTTTATCGGCTCGCGTCACCGACTGCGCGGCTTCTTTGAGACCGCCGGCGACATCCTGACTATCCTTGAATGTGTAAGCGCCATAGCTGATCGCGACATCGAGCTTGCAGCCGTGAACTTCGGCGACGGCTTCATAAAGTTTACCGGCAAGCTGTTCGCCCTTGCGCCAGGCAAAACTGTTATCGCATCGCATCAGCAACACGCCGAATTCGTCTGCTGCCAGTCGTCCAACGACATCCGAGTTACGCACATTCTTTAGTAACAGATCGCTGATCTGACGAATGGCGGCGTTGGCAACCGATTTGCCGTGCTTGCCTGCCACCTCTTCGAGACGTTCGAAATCGAAATAGAGCACGCTGGAAATGCCGCCATAACGTTCATCGAACGCCAGCATGCGGGCAACTTCGCGGTTGAATTCGGGGCGCGTGAGGATGCTGTGATCTTCCTCGATCGGCTGGCGTTCCAGCAGGCGGATGCGCGCCTCGAGATCGTCGATTTTGGCGCGCGCCGTGCCAAGCTCGGCGCGAATAGCATTCCAGGCATGGCGCTGTTCCGGCGACAGAGGCGCATCGGCCAAGATATCTTTGTTAAGATCGGGGAGTTTGGTCACGAAAATCACCGGGTTCCTGACACTTCACAAGTGTCTACCCCTTTTCTGAAAAACAGGTTAAAACGAATCTATAAAAAGAGGTTCCTATGCTGCGCAAAGCCACAAAAACCGCCAAAAAGCCATTAATCGGCATTGTCATGGGCAGCCAGTCGGACTGGGAAACCATGCAGCACACATCCCAGATACTCAAAGATTTCGGCGTGGCGCATGAGGCCAAAATCGTTTCCGCCCATCGTACGCCGAAGCGTTTGTTCGCTTATGCCTCGGAAGCCGCGCCGCGCGGGCTGAAGGTTATTATCGCCGGCGCCGGGGGCGCTGCCCATTTGCCGGGCATGATGGCCTCGCTCACCACCTTGCCGGTATTCGGCGTGCCGGTAGAAAGCAAGGCGCTCGATGGCCTCGATAGCCTGCTGTCGATTGCGCAAATGCCGGGCGGCGTGCCGGTTGGAACTTTGGCCATCGGCAAGGCGGGAGCAATCAATGCCGCTTTGCTGGCGGTCTCGGTGCTGGCGCTGAGCGATAAGGCGCTGGCGAAAAAATGGCAGGTCTGGCGCATCGCGCAAACAGCGTCGATCGCAGTGGCGCCGAAGAAATCCCGCGCGAAATGAAGCTCATTCCTCCCGGTTCTACGATCGGTATTCTCGGCGGCGGGCAGCTGGCGCGGATGACGGTGCTGGCGGCGGCGCGTCTCGGTTATCGCTGCCATATTTTCTGTCCCGGCAAAGACGAACCCGCTTTGCAAGTCGCCGCGGCGCACACGCTGGGCGATTATACGGATCGCGCGGCGCTGGAAAAATTCGCGGCCGCCGTCGATGTGGTGACGCTGGAATGGGAGAATGTACCGCTGGAGGCACTCAAGCTTGTCTCGAAACATGTAGCCGTGCATCCTTCGGCCAGGGTTTTGCAAATATCGCAAGACCGCACCGAGGAAAAGAATTTCGCGCGTAGCATCGGTATCGGCACGGCGGATTTCGCCATCGTCCATTCGGCGGCCGAGCTTGATAAGGCGCTGAAGAGTTTTCCTCTGCCGGCGATTTTGAAATCGACCCGCATGGGCTATGACGGCAAAGGGCAGGTGAAGATCGAAACCGGTATGAATGCCGAGCAAGCCTGGCGTGATATGGGCGGTACGGCCGGCATTCTCGAAGCTTTCGTCGATTTCGCCTGCGAGGTTTCCGTGATCGTCGCGCGCCGGGAAGATGGAGCGACGGCGGCTTATCCTGCGGTCGAAAATATTCACCGCAATCACATTCTGGCCGAAACGCATGCGCCTGCCGCTGTCGATCCTTCCATTGCCGACGAAGCCGTGCATCTGGCTCGCGCGTTGGCCCAGAAACTCGATGTGGTGGGATTACTGGCGGTCGAGATGTTCGTGCTGCGCGCTGCGAACATCGAAGGCAAACGCGTATTGATGAATGAAATCGCGCCGCGGCCGCATAATTCCGGCCATTGGACGATCGATGCCTGCGCCGTCAGCCAGTTTGAGCAGCTGGTGCGGGCAATCTGCGGCTTGCCGCTCGGCGCGCCTGCGGCGCATAGCCGCGCCGTGATGCATAATTTGCTTGGTGACGAAATCGACCGTTGGCCGCAATTATTGCAAGAACCCAATGCCTGCCTGCATATGTACGGCAAGAAAGAAGCCCGGCCCGGCCGCAAGATGGGGCATGTGACCTGGCTGAAGGGGGCGTGGTAATCTAAGAGATCGGAGGTTAGAGGCTGAAATCTCCAGCCTCTAGCCTCTAACCTCTAACCTCTAACCTCTAACCTCTAGCCTCATAACCAAGGAGAAAAACATGCTGAAGGGCAAAAGCGCCATCGTTACCGGTTCGACCAGCGGCATCGGCCGCGGCATCGCGCATGCGTTGGCGAAAGAGGGCGTCAATATCATGAGTAACGGTTTCGGCGATACGCCGGAAACCATCGCAACCGTTAAAAAGGAAATCGCCGCTTTCGGCGTTAAGGCCGAATACAATCCGGCCGATGTCGGCAAGCCCGAGCAGATCGACGCGATGATCGATGCCACCGTAAAGACATTCGGGTCGCTCGACATCGTCGTCAACAATGCCGGCATTCAGTTTGTGGCGCCAGTCGATCAGTTTCCGCTCGAAAAATGGGATGCCATTCTGGCGACCAATCTTTCTTCGGCCTTTTACACCTCGCGCCGCGCGGTGCCGATCATGAAGAAGGCAGGGTGGGGACGCATCATCAATATCGCTTCGGCTCATGGGCTTGTCGCCAGCGAAGACAAAGCGGGTTATGTTGCCGCCAAGCACGGTATTGTCGGCCTTACCAAAGTGGTGGGGCTTGAGACGGCAGGCAGCGGTGTTACCTGCAACGCGATTTGCCCCGGATGGGTGCTGACGCCTCTGGTGCAGAAGCAGATCGATGCGATTGCCGCGCAGAAGAAGATTTCCAGTCAGGCGGCATCGGAAGAGCTGCTGGACGAAAAGCAGCCCTCCAAGCAATTCGTCACGCCGGAGGAAATCGCCGGGCTGGTTGTGTTTTTATGTTCGGATGCGGCCAAGCAGATGACCGGTTCGGCCTATAGCATCGATGGTGGCTGGGTGGCGCAGTAATCAGGCCGTACGCTGGGTGACGTTCATCTGGGTGCGGAACATCACTTCCATTTCCTGCATATGCGCGTCGATAGAGCCGAGGGCCGAGGCGAGCTCGGCCAGAATTTGCGCCTGCTGCTTGATCTGAGCCTGCGATTCTTCAGATGAGGTCGACACAGGGCCCGTATTGGTATTGGCGTTGGCGCTCACATCGGCGATTTTCTTGTCGAGCACCGTCAGGCGCGTTTCGATACGGTCGGTTTGCTGGGTCACTACGCGCGAGAGGCTGTCATTGGCGGCCATAACCTGATCGACGATTTTGCCCCATTGGGTTTCGAAATCCGGCAGTTGGACAGGGGCCGATAAAACTTTGGTAATGGCCGGCGCCGAAGGTTGCTGCAATGCGTTGGCGATGAATTCCTCGCGCAGACGGTTGAGGCTGCGGCTGGTGATTTCGAAGCCCATCTTGATTTCGGTCATCAGCTGGATTGAATCGCCTGAAGACGCAGCTTCGCCTTCGGTTGCCGAAGCTGCCGCAACCGGCGCCTGGAATGTCGCCAGTCTTTCGATCAGCGGGCCCAACTGGCCGGTGAGGTCGGAGAGACGGTCGAAGCCATGTGCCGCAGTTTCGACGCGGCCGAGCGATTCCAGAACGCGCTGCTCAAGCCGGTTGCCGATGACATCGACCGCGCTTGCGAACTTGTCGCCGGTTTGCGCGATGTTGCGATCGAGCCTGGTTTGTTCTTCGCGCAGATTGTCGGTGACGGTCGCCAAAGTCTGCGCGGTGGCGCTGGCCTGCGTGAGCAGGCTGTTGCTGTGCGCGGTGAGCAGGCCGATTTGCGCTTCGGTCGCTTCGCTTTGCTGAGAGAGGCATTCTTCGAGGCGGCGCTGGGCGGTTTCCAGCCGGGCGACGATGACCTGCAACTGATCGCTCTTGTCGCTGGGTATCATGGCATTCGAGTTGCTCGCGGTCTGGGCCGTCGCGCGGCCGATCGGCTCGAAGCCTTGCACGAGGATTTGCCGCAGGCTGGCCTCGCTCTGGCTCAGCAGATTGATCGCTTCGTTGAGGCGGCCTTGAGTTTGCTCGGCCGTTTCGGTCATTACCTTGCCGCCCGCGCGCAGCAGACTGACCGCGCCGAACAGGCGTTCGCCAAGCTCGTCGGTCGAAGCCGCCAGTTTTTGCACGGTTTGCTGATTTTGCGTGGCGCTGACGCGTAGATTTTGTTCGGTATTCGACAGCGATTGCAGCGTTTGCGCGACCTGGCGGCCTGCGATCTGGGTCACTTCGGCCATGCCCTTGGCGCGCTCTTCGAGATAGGAAATGAGATGGCCAAGCTGAGCGGTGGTGCTTTCCTGCGCGCCGCGCAGGCTGTTCGCCGCGCCGCCGACGGTTTGCAGCAGCTGTTGAACTTGCTGTTCGGCGCCCTGGCGTTCGTTATACATCGTGCCGAGGGCCGATTCGATGTGTTGGGCAACGGCCGCGACGGCGTCTTTCTGGTGCGTGACGGCATCGCCGAGCGTAACCGCGTGCGAGCGGATGCCTTCGGAATCGCGCGTGATGTTTTGCATCATGGCTTCGAATAGTGAGCGTGCCTGGCCTTCGAAGCGGATGCGGATCGGTCCTTGCTCGCTCAGCAGGGACATATCGGGCAACTGGCTGAAATGATAGCGGGCGAGATCGACCGCGCGTGCCAGTTCGCCGACCATATCGTGGCGTTCCATGCCCCAGATCGGCGTGCGCATATCGCCGCGCGCCATATTCTGTACGCTTTGTGCCAGGGCGCGCAGCGGCGCGCCGTGCCGTTCGCGCAGGCTCAAATAAATGCCCGCCGTACAGCCGGCGGCGGTAATCAGGCTGACCCATGCGATAATGGTCAGGAGCGTGGCCCATAATTTGAGATCGGCTTGCGCACTGAAACGCGTGGTTGCGACGGCGCTGGCGATGCGGGCATCGAGCACCGGCAGTGCGCCGTAAAGCGGGGCGAGATCGGCCGAGGTAAAGCCGACCGCAACATCCGTCACCGATTGTTCGGCTTTATGGGAGGCTGCTGCGAACATATCGACGATCGATTGCAGATCGTGCCTGGTTTCCGGCGCGGTTTTTTCCGGCAGGCGCGAGAGCACGTCTTGTGCCGCCTTGATTTCGGTGTTCATGTCGTTGATCGCGGCGTGATCGCGGGTACCGAGGAAATTCTGGGCGGTGCTGACAAAGCCGCTATAGCCGAGCGCGCGGCGCAATTTATCGAAAGCTTCTTCGCCGGCCTGCATCGCCGATTCGGGCGCGACCAGAATCGCTTCTGAACGGTCGAGCTGGTATTTCAGGTAACCGGAGCCACCGACCAGCACCACGCAGAGAAAAACCACGGTGCCGAGAACAAAGCCGGTGAAGCGGCCGACGCTGCTGGATGGGATAGAACGGGGATTGCTCATATACCGCTCGGATAACTAAGGTATGGGGCAGGCATATTATTCATTACGCGTCCGAAAAGCAAATATTTTCAATGCACTGGAAGCCTTTGCTCATCAGTAGGATAAGGGTTCAGGCGAAATTTACGGTATTATGTAGCAAGCTCACCTTAACAAATATTGGGAATCCCGACAAGCGTCATTACGTATATGTAATGGCAGAATCCCACGTTGTAACAGCCCTGATTGATAAGTACGCCGAGATATCCGGCAAGCTTCTCGCCAATGAAAGCGAAGGCATAACCCTTAGAGCCGCGCTGGCGCATTTGGATGCCGCCATTCACCTGTTCAAGGGTGACTATGATGTTCGCACCATAGCCCCGAGACGCAAATATACCCCTAGCCCGCATTTTGAGCGCGGCGGCTATTCCCGCGTTGCTATGGATGTTTTGCGGGAGGCGACCGAGCCTCTCACCGCAAGGGAGATAGCTAGGCTCGCGTTAGAGCGCCAAGGGATTCATAACCCCGATAACTCCATACTGGAGAAGCTCAGGCCGCTAATTAACGGCTGCATGAACGATAAACAGAAACAAGGCCGGGTGACGGTGCATTCGGATGAGTATCCGAAGCGGTTTTCAGCGGTGTGCAAAACAGTCACACCAAGCCAAGATTCTGATTTTAAACGATAAATGACTCGCGAATCGATATTGCAACAAAATAAAATTTCGAGGTTGGTTCGTTAAGCTCCACTTCCCGAACCAACCTCGCTCTTATATTCCGAAATTTATTAGATTCGGCCATAGAGGGCAAGCGGCCAAAAGTGGGCACCACTTTGCAGAAGGACTCTGCAATGAAAAAGCCATCTCGCAAACTAAACGACGAAATGGTGAAGGTGATTAAGGAACTGCTCGCCAGCAACCGATATCATCAACACCAAATCGCCGCCTTAGTGGGCGTTAACCAAGGCCGCATTTCAGAAGTGAAAAACGGCATATACGGTTAGACTCTGCGTCTAGCTGAAAGTCAACAAGGACGCTCAGCAATGGGCGTCCTTGTTTATTTTCCTATGCGGCTCTCTGCCAGTAACCTTTCCACTGCCGCGACACCGGAGCTTTTAACGCTGCATTCGTAGCGATAAGGTAAAGCTCGCCGTTCGAAAGACGGCGATTATCCTCACGCCACGACATTTCGCCAGCGTAGGAAGCCAGATACGGGCCTGAAATGTGGTGATGGGTTCCGATTTCAGCGCGGCGGAGGCGGGAGAAAAAGCTTTCGGCCTGATTGGTGCAAGCCTCGCCGTCCGAATAGGCTTCGCTGTGATTGATCCGCTTCGTTAGATAGCGATCATGCAAGCTATCCCATGAAGCCGCTTCATCAGCGAATATCGTGCTGCCGGGCATGACGTGATTTTCAATTGTCTTTACGGCGGCGTCTTCTGACTTGAACACAAAAGGCAGCGTCTTGCCGTTACGCTCACGCATGATAACCACAACGCGGCGTTTGCCGGTTTGGTTTTCAGCAAGGCGGCGATCACGGCGGTTTGTTTTCCAGTTGGCGGGTTTGACGTAGCCGCCAAAATACGCGCCGTCGATTTCGACGTTGCCGGATACTTTGCCCTTGTCGCCGCCGTTGAGCGCTTCACGAAGCTTGTGCGCCAACACGAAAGCGGTTTTGTATTGCACGTCGAGATCGCGGCTTAGTTGCAACGCGCTAATGCCTTTGGCACCGTTTACAAAAATCGCTATCGCCAGAAGATAATCTTTGATCGACATTTTGCGACCGGCGAAAATCGTCCCGCTGGTCACGCTGAATTGATGATTGCAGCCCTTACACTTCCAAAGCTTGCGGGTTTCGTATTTGTAGACCCCTACGCAGCCGCATTTCGGGCAGTACGGTAAGCCCGCGTTGTCCTGCCAGCGGATAGCCTGAAACGCCTCAAGTGCTTCCTGATCGCTCATACGCGCAACCGCTTTCAGAGAAAGCGTCCTAGCGGCGGCTGAGAGGAGGAAGTGTTGGGCCATAGTCCATATCATAAATGACAACTTAATGTCATATTAGATATGATATTAGTCTATCCTTGTCAACAGGAATATATCATATATGATATCTTTTCTCAGTTACCAGATGGAGGGTGCTATGAGTTTGATATCTAAGGAAAAAGACTGGGGAGAGAGCGCTAGCCGCTTCCTGAAGGCCGAATTGAAGCGGGCAGATGTAACCTATGAGGAGCTAGCGAAGCGCCTAAAACCGCATGGGTTTGAGGAAAGCGCGGCATCCATAGCCAATAAACTGAAACGGGGAACGTTTCCGGCCACGTTCTTTCTGGCGGCTATGGCGGCAATAGGGATGGAAGGGCTGAGACTGGAAGACATTTAACCCCCATTGACTCAGTTATTGAGTCATTACAGTGTTTTAGAATGGGGAATGATAAAAACGAAAAAGGATTAATTGATTATCTTAGCGGAGCCTTCCGCGAATATTTATCGAGGGGCGAAACAGCCCAAACCATACAAAATCAAGAACGTCCCGAAACCAGAAATGACGAGGGCTCCATAGATTCCGATAAGGATAAAATAGTCGCCTCTCCTCAAGGAATAAAAAATGAGATATCCACTGCCCACGATCAGGAAAAATGCTGCGAGAAAGCAAAGTTTTGGATGGATCTCGCCGCTACCATTGGTATCTGCGTTGCCACTCTTGCTGCTATAGCTGCTATCGTATGCGCTTGGTTGTCCAACGATAGGCAACTTGACGTAATGAATAAAACCCTGAACGAAATGCAGGCTGAGCAAAGACCTTGGGTGAGCGCCGACGTTGTAACTGGCAACATTCGCTGGGATGAAATAGGCCTTCATATTCCTGTAAGAATTACCCTTCGCAATACCGGCCATCAACCCGCTTTGCATATCGTAGCTGTAACCGGAATAGGCAATAACTTCTCTCCGAATGCCGAAAAAGCTCCTCATTTCGTTGTCATGAAATTGACCAACACTCTTCGACAGCAAGAGCTTTCTGGTTTTCCATTGCTTCCAGATAGCACCTACGTCTCCGAAAAAATGGGGTATCTCTCTTACATAGAGATTAACAAGTATGTAGCTGAAAGAAGCAAATTTGATAAGCCGCCCAGCACTATCCCAATCGGCCTTTATTACGTTGTTGATTATCGCTTCGGGCCAGATCAGGCCCATCATCAAACCACCTGTGCGTTTGACGTAAAAATCATTGACCCTAGCGACATTCAAGGCGATGGAATTCCCCAGCTTACTTTCAATAATAATATTGCTAGCGAAAAAGTTCGCCTCACTCCGACCGACATTGATTGCAAAGCAGATTAAAAATAAATACGTGAATGCATAACCCATCCACTTCAACATGGGTTACGCCCCGCCATAGGCAAGTGGCGGCTTGGTGAGGTTGCTACATAATACCGGAAATTTAGTCGCTTATGCCGGTGCGGGAAATGCGCACCTCGCGGTGTACCGAAATGCCCAGCAGCAGCCCACAGCCTATAAGGAGGGTCAACATGGCCGTACCCCCGTAGGAAACCAGCGGCAGGGGGATGCCGACCACCGGGATTGTGCCCGTTACCATTGCCACATTGACGAAGACATAAAGGAAAAAGCTGGTGGTAAGGCCGAAAGCGACCAGACGGCCGAACTGATTGCGGCAGCTGAGCGCGATCATGAAGCCATAGGCCAGCAGCAGGAAATAGAGCCCGAGCAGGAACAGGGCGCCAGCCATGCCAAGCTCTTCGGCCAGCACCACGAAGATGAAATCGGTATGTTTTTCGGGCAGAAATTGCAGCTGGCTTTGGGTGCCGTGACCGAAACCTTTGCCGAAAAACCCGCCGGAGCCGAGTGCTATCTTGGATTGCAGGATGTTATAGCCGGCGCCCAGCGGATCGGTGCCCGGATTGACGAAGGTCATCAGCCGCGCCTTCTGGTAATCATGCAGATGATGCCAGGCGATCGGCATGACCGCGGCAGCCAGCGCGATGACGATCACGAATTTCCACCAGCGCACGCCACCGACGAAAAACATCGCCCCGCTGGCCAGGATCAGCAGCAAAGCCGTGCCCAGATTGGGTTGCAGCAGCACAAGGCCGACGGGGGCCAGTACCATGCCGATGGGGGCCAGAAGTTTGACCGGGTGGCCGATATCCTCGGGCGAAAGACTGTGGAAATATTTGGCGATTGCCAGCACCAGGGCGATTTTCATCAATTCCGAGGGCTGCAGGACGAAAAAGCCGAGATTGATCCAGCGCTGCGCGCCCATGCCGATATGGCCCATGATCTCGACGACCACCAGCAGCACCAGCATGATGCCGTAAAGCGGATAGGCGATGCGCATCCATACGCGGACATCGATCAGGGCGATGATCATCATGATGCAGAGCCCGACCAGAAAGCGCGAAAGCTGGGCGCCTGCCCAAGGGTGCCAGTTTTTGCCGCCGGCGGAATAAAGCAGGGCAATACCGATCAGGCCGATCGCCACGATCAGTGCGACCAGTCCCCAATTGAGGAGCCTGAGCTTGTCGCCCAAACCAAGATGATCGCCGGAGGACAGACGGGACATAAGATAGCTGCTAGGTGCTAGGTTTTAGGTGCCAGGAACATTCTGTTTATTTAGCACCGGCTTTAACCTTGCGATAGTTAATCCACTTTTTATCGTAAAGTTCGCATGCTACGTTAAAACCTAGCCCCTAAAACCTAGCAGCTAGCGCCTAAAAACCATGCAATCTGCCATTATCACTTTTCCCGGTTCGAACCGCGAACGCGATGCGGTTTTGGCGCTGACGCGCGCCACCGGCAAAAAGCCGATTATGGTCTGGCACGGCGATCATGATTTGCCGAAATGCGATCTGATCGTTGTTCCGGGCGGGTTTTCCTATGGCGATTATCTGCGTACCGGCGCTATGGCCGCGCATTCGCCGATCATGCGTGAGGTTGTGGCGGCGGCGAACAAGGGCGTGCGCGTGCTTGGCATCTGCAACGGCTTTCAGATTTTGTGCGAGACGCAATTGCTGCCCGGCATTTTGTTGCGCAACGCCAGCCTTAAATTCATTTGCCGCCGGGTGACGTTGCGGGTCGAAAATACCGAAAGCGATTTCACCCGCGCCTACAAATCGGGTCAGGAAATCCGCGTGATCGTCGCCCATGGCGACGGCAATTATTTCGCCGCGCCGGATACGCTGAAAGAACTGGAAGATGAAAAGCGCGTCGCATTCCGTTATTGCGACAACCCCAACGGTTCGATCAACGATATCGCCGGCATCTTTAACGAGAAGCGCAATGTACTGGGCCTGATGCCGCATCCGGAAAACGCGGTCGAGGCTTTGCATGGCAGTATCGACGGCGCCGGTTTGTTCGAAAGTCTGGCCAGGGCAGCATAGGAGGATCTCATGATCGCGCGTTATTTATTGTTGAGTGCGTTGCCCCTGCTGCTTTCGCCGGCGCTGCACGCCGAAGAACGCGATATGATGAACGCCGTGCGTTGCCAGAGTTATGACGAATGCACGATTGTGTGGGGCGGTTGCGGCGATGTGGCGGTTAACAAACTCTACGCTCCTCAATTTATGACGTCCGAACTTTGTGATAAATCGCTGCCGCATAATCCGAAAGCGCTGCCGACCTGCACCAATGGTTTTTGTACGGTCGTGATTCAAAATACGGAAAACCATTCGTCTTCGTCCGTCAATGGCAATTGAATGAAATGACGAAAACCGCTCAAAAACAATCTCGGGATAAGCAGGATCTTAATGCGCTGCTGGCCGAGCACGGCATGTCGCGTGAGGAATATGATGTGCTGCTCGGCGTTCTGGGGCGTGAGCCGAGCCACGCGGAATTCGGCGTGGCCGCCGCGATGTGGTCGGAGCATTGTTCCTATAAATCGACACGTATCTGGCTCAAGCAATTGCCGACCAAGGCGCCGCATGTAATTTGCGGCCCCGGCGAGAATGCCGGCGTGATCGATATCGGCGACGGGCAGGCTGCCATTTTCAAAATGGAAAGCCATAATCATCCGTCCTATATCGAACCTTATCAGGGCGCTGCAACCGGCGTCGGCGGGATTTTGCGCGATGTGTTCACGATGGGGGCCAGGCCGATTGCCAACATGAATGCTTTGCGTTTCGGCGATCCGAAACATGCCAAGACCAAATCGCTGGTTGCGGGCGTCGTTGCCGGGATCGGCGGCTATGGCAATTGCGTCGGTGTGCCGACGGTTGGCGGCGAGACCAATTTTCATGCCAGCTATAACGGCAATTGCCTGGTCAATTGCATGACGGTCGGCATCGCAGACAAGAATAAAATTTTTTATTCGGCCGCCGCCGGTATAGGCAATCCGGTTGTTTATGTCGGCTCGAAAACAGGCCGCGACGGCATCAAGGGCGCCACGATGGCTTCGGGCGAGTTCAACGAAAATGCCGCCGCCAACCGTCCGACCGTGCAGGTCGGCGATCCTTTCACTGAGAAGCTTTTGATCGAAGCGTGCCTCGAATTAATGGCGACCGATGCGATTGTGGCCATTCAGGATATGGGGGCCGCGGGTTTGACTTCGTCCGCGGTCGAGATGGCCTCGAAAGGCAATCTCGGTATCGAGCTCGACCTCGATAAAGTGCCGCTGCGCGAAGAGGGGATGAGCGCTTACGAAATTATGTTATCCGAAAGTCAGGAACGCATGTTGATGGTGCTGAAGCCCGGCCGCGAGAAACAAACGGAAGAACTCTTCCGGAAATGGGAACTGGATTTCGCCGTTATCGGTACGCTTACCGATACCGGCCGGTTGGTGTGCAAGCGTTTTGGTAAGATCGAGATCGATATCAAGGTCGGGCCTTTGGTCGATCAGTCGCCGGTCTATGAGCGGCCGTGGGAGCCGACCCCGGCGCAAGCGCCGGTCGATGCCGCGAAATATCCGTTGCCGAAAAACGAAACGCCGCTTTCGATTCTGAAAAAATTGATGAGCTGTCCGGATCTGGCCTCGCGCCGCTGGATCTGGGAGCAGTATGACAGCTTGATTGGCGCCGATACCGCTATCGGTCCCGGCGGCGATGCGGCGCTTGTCCGTGTGCGCGATACGAACAAGGCGCTGGCGATGTCGGTCGATTGCACACCGCGCTATTGCGCGGCCGATCCGGTCATGGGCGGCAAACAGGCCGTTGCCGAAACTTTCCGTAATATATGCGCGGTTGGGGCGAAACCGCTTGCCATCACCGACAATATGAATTTCGGCAATCCGGAAAAACCGCGCGTGATGGGGCAATTCGTCGGCGCGGTCGAGGGCATCAAGGAAGCTTGTCTTGCTTTGGACTATCCCGTCGTCTCGGGCAATTGCAGCCTTTATAATGAGACCAGCGGTCAGGCGATTTCGCCGGCGCCCGCAATTGGCGGCGTCGGTTTGCTGGGTGATGTTTCGAAAACGGCGACGATTGCCTTCAAGAAAGAAGGCGAGGCGATTTTTGTGATCGGCGAGACCAAGGGGCATATCGGCCAATCGCTTTATCTGCGAGAAATTTTTGGTAAGGAAGAAGGACCGCCGCCGCCCGTACATCTGACGAGCGAGCGCAGCCATGGCAAATTCATTCGTGGTTTGATTGCCGGAGGCGATATCACAGCCTGTCATGACCTGGCCGACGGCGGCTTGCTGGTGGGTGTGGCCGAGATGGCGCTGGCGGGCGATATTGGATGTGCCCTCGAGGTTGCTGGTGCCGATGCCGCTTTCTGGTTCGGTGAGGATCAGGCGCGTTATATCGTCACTGCCGCCGATGCCGACCTGATCGAGCAAAAGGCGCATGAGGCCCAGATAACCTGCCTGAGAATCGGTATTACCGGCGGCAAGCTTTTATCCATTGGAAAATCCGATAAAATCGAACTTTCGGATCTGCGCACCCTTCACGAAGGCTGGTTGCCGCATTATATGAAAGATTAGGAGACGGCGAATGCCTATGGATATTGGTGAGATTGAGCGGCTGATCAAGCAAGCGCTTCCCGACGCCAAAATCGAGATCAAGGATCTGCGCGGCGACGGCGATCATTATGCCGCGCATGTGGAAAGTTCGGCTTTTGCAGGTAAAACGCTTGTGCAGCAGCATCAGATCGTTTATGCCGCGCTGCAGGGCCGCGTGGGCGGCGTTTTACACGCATTGGCTTTGAAGACTTCAGCGCCGCAGGTACGTCAGGCTTAACGAGGGGGATTGAGGATGGATAATATCTCTAGCGAGCGCATTCGCGCCGATATCACGACCAATGATGTCGTACTTTATATGAAAGGCACAGCTGTGTTTCCGCAATGCGGATTTTCGGCCCAGGCCGTGCAGATTCTCAATTTGCTGGGCGTTAAGTTCAAGGGCGTCGATGTGCTGACGGATCCGAGCCTGCGTCAGGGCATCAAGGAATTCAGCAACTGGCCGACCATTCCGCAACTTTACGTCAAAGGCGAGTTTGTCGGCGGCTGCGATATCATGCGCGAAATGTTCCAGAACGGCGAGCTGCAGCAGGCAATTCAGGCTAAAGGAATCGCGATGGAGCCTGCGCCGAAATCGGCGTAAGACCGTTTTTCGCAATTTTCAGGAAAATTAGACGCGGCCGGCGGGAGCTTTTTCAGTCTCTTCCTTGCGCACGAAGGCGCCATGGCCGAGACCATTAACAGCGGCCGTCGCATCGACCCGCGAGATGCCCGAAAGGGGCTGCTTGGCCGCATGTTCGCCGATCCGTGTTTCATCCACGCTGGGCTTTTTCTTCGGCAATTGAGAGGACATAGCCATCTCCCTACAGTTTAGCGCACGGAATTTTGTGCACCGCACACAGAATAGGTCGGAAAAGTCAATAACACCTTAATCTACAGGTGCTATTTTTATAAATAATATCAATGACATATAAAGAAAATCGGCTTTAAAAGATTAACGATTTTACTTCATGACACAATGCACAAAAAATGGCCTTGAGCATGCAATATTATTGCTCTTATGAAATATACTTTGAAAATGCCGTTGGTTTAGGCAATTAGCCGCTGGTGCATTTTACGACCAGTTCATGCGCGCCGGTTTGCCAGAAATAGATATAGCTCGATTCCGGCGGCTTGATATCGGTTTCCTGTACGACCGCATAGCCTTTGAGGCAGATATAGCCCGCTTTGTCATAGCAATCATGCGGACCGGAGAAGAAGCCGCCGCAGGTAATGCGATAGGCCGTGCTGCCGTCGCCCAAAACGGTCGATTGGCTGGGGGCGGTAGTGGCGCATGCGGCAAGGCACATGGCAACAGCAACCGTTAGCCGGCCTAGTTTAGTCATCACTACCTCCGTGAACTGGAAAAATGGCCGAAAAGGGCGCTGCGGGACTCGAGCTTGCCAGTGTAGGAAGAGGGAAATGGCAAGTCCAGCGATGGAATCGCGGAGCGGACATTTTCCCAGCGTCCGTGAGGATGATATAAGGAGACAGAGGCGAAGATGAATCGGCGCGATTTTCTCGGCAGACTTGCAGCTTTCGCAGCACTGATCGGCATTGGCCGGTTGGCTTATGCTGCAGATTCGCCTGTAGACAAACTGGAAGTCATGAAAACCGACGGCGAGTGGCGGCGGATTTTAACCGCCGAGCAATATAAGGTTCTGCGCCAGCATGGCACCGAAGCGCCTAATTCAAGCCCGCTGTTGAATGAGCATCGTAAGGGGACTTTCTCTTGCGCCGGATGCGATCTGCCGTTGTTTTCAAGCGATACGAAATTCGAAAGCGGTACGGGGTGGCCCAGTTTCTATCAGCCGCTGCCGAACGCCATTGCTACCACAATCGATCATGAGCTGCTTTATCCCCGCACGGAAGTTCATTGCCGCCGTTGCGGCGGCCATCTCGGCCATGTGTTCGATGACGGGCCGCAGCCGACGGGGCAGCGTTATTGCATGAACGGCGTGGCGCTGAAATTTACGCCGCAAGCCTAGAGTGGCTGCTTAACGCCAGTAACGGCGG
>OLLY01000098.1_pt1 | contig 17683 bp, 17 predicted proteins | sample 1604681 | NCBI WGS metagenome assembly OLLY01 (sample SAMEA104055725, study PRJEB20765) | soil metagenome | biome: Arctic tundra; feature: Polygonal ground; material: soil | place: USA | collected 2011-09 | depth 0-0.5 m | reverse complement strand
GGGCACGGGGCCTGAGGAACAATTGGCCGTGGGCGGGTGGTTTCTGCGCCGTCATCCCGGCGATCAAACCCGCGCGCTAGTGATAGGGCTCGACCGGCGCTGGTGCCTCGCCAACGAACCGGTGGATATTACGCATCCATTTCCATTCTGGCTTTATGATGAAGATACAAGCAATTACCTGATCAACATGATGCAGTACCGGAGCTTTGAAGCGGCGGGACGCAAGATCGGCCTGATGCTCGGCTGGAAGCAGCCGCTGCCTGCGGACGGGTTTAACGACTATAACGCCGGGCGTACATGGGACCGGCCCGGCTTTGTGCAGCGGCTGACGATGCCGACAGAAGAAGACGCGCCGAAGCTCAATGCCAGACCGCCCTATCGTTTCGGAGCGGTGCGGATGCTGACCCATTTCCTCAATCAAGTGCCGGTGACCACAACTGTCGTTCTGGTAATGCCGCCGCGCTTTTCACCCAATATCAGTTTGCGCCGCAGCGGCGGCGCCCAGCAAATCGCCTGCCGCGATGCCTACGCAGCGCTGACCGCCCAACGGCCACATACGCAGTTGCTCGATTTCGTCTCCCACACCGAACTGACCTCGCGCGAAGAAGATTACTGGGACCGCGATCATTATCGCGGCCCTGTCGCCGAGGTTATAGAAGAGGGGATTGAGGCGGTGTTGGCTGGGTGGAAGCGGTAGATGAATCAATCTGACATTAGAATTTATATCATTTTGGCGGTCGCCGGAATTGCTATGGCAATAAGCCATTATTATCAAAAACGCAAAACGGGATCTGTCAATAACAAGAAAGTGATGGCTTGGTTTTATCGGGTACTTGGTGCTGCCGTAATTGTCGGTTTAGTATTAGCCGCAATCGGTTTGTTATGGCGCTCAAACTAATCAGAGCATTCACCGTTTAAGAGGAATATTGCTGCATGCGTCCCCTCCCCTTGGGGAGGGGACAGGGGCGGGGTCGGTACGCTCGGCATTGATTGCCCCATCAATTGAACTTGATTTCTTGCGGAGCTCCCCCCTCCCTAACCCTCCCCGCAAGGGGGAGGGAACACTACCGTTCTCCGGGCAAACAATTTCATTTGAACGAAAAGTGCTTTAGCTTACGAAACTATACAATTGCCCATTTTTTAGGCAACTGCTAGTTTCCGCACGCATGCTCGATTTTGCCGATCAATCAAATAATGCGGGGTTGTTTCCTCGCCTGAAGCCGATTCAGATCGGGCCGATTACGCTGGAGGATCCGGTGATCCTCGCGCCGATGTCGGGCGTGACGGATATGCCGTTCCGGCGGCTGGCTAAAAAGCTGGGGGCGGGGCTGGTGGTATCGGAGATGATCGCCTCGCAGGCGATGATCCGCGAATGCCGCAAGACGATGCAGATGATCCAGCGCGCGCCGGAAGAAAACCCGATGGCCGTGCAGCTGGCCGGTTGCGAACCCGAAGTTATGGCCGAGGCCGCCAGGCTGAACGAAGATCGCGGCGCACATATCATCGATATCAATTTCGGCTGCCCGGTGAAGAAGGTCGTCAACGGGCATGCGGGTTCTTCGCTGATGCGCGATGAAATCGCTGCCGCCAGAATTCTCGAAGCCACCGTGAAGGCCGTTAAGGTTCCGGTGACGCTGAAAATGCGGATGGGGTGGAATCATGAAAGCCTCAATGCGCCACGCCTCGCCAAGATCGCCGAGGAATGCGGGATTAAGATGGTCACCGTGCATGGCCGCACGCGCTGCCAGTTTTACGAAGGGCAGGCCGATTGGAGCTTTATCCGGCAGGTGAAAGAGGCGGTGACGATCCCCGTTATCGCCAATGGCGATATCAACGATTTCGGAGATGTTATCCGCGCTCTCGATTTATCCGGCGCCGACGGCGTCATGATCGGCCGCGGCGCCTATGGCCGCCCGTGGTTTATCCGGCAGGTAATCGATTTCCTGCGCACCGGCAAAATTCCGCCAGCACCGGCGCTGCGCGAGCAGCTCGATACCCTGACCGAGCATCTGGAAACGATGCTGACGCATTACGGCGTGCATGCCGGGCTGCGCATCGCGCGCAAGCATATCGGCTGGTATTCGAAAGGCTTGCCGCAATCCTCCGAATTCCGCGCGGCGGTCAATACGGTGGACGATGCGAGCAAAGTCAAAGAACTAATCGACGGATTTTTTAAGCCGTTGTTGGCAGGCTGATCATGTCAAAGCCGGTCGTCATGAATTATATCTATTACAGAAATTTGAAAAAAAGATGGAATGCTATTGACTACAATATGAATATGGCGATGGTTGCATGCGCGCTGAGTGTCCCGATTGAGGTAGTTGGAGCAGGAATAGAATGCACTATCTCATGGCTGACAGGGGGTCCTTTTGCAGCGCCTATTGCACAAACTGCGCTTGAGGTAACATTGGGCGGCTTTATCGGCACTTCGCTTACATCCCTGCTTGCCAGCGAACGCGTTGAAAGTTTTGGCCGCCGTATAAATAAAGAGAAGGTGGCACGAAAAGATTTTGATGACACGGCTGGATATAAAATGTTGATGCAAGCTGTGGAAAAAGGAATTGCTTCGCCTAGCAGAAGAGATCCCCGTTCTTCCTCAGGAATAGGTTCTCCTCGCGCATGAACCGCAACCAACCCAACAGCCTTTCCGCCACCGTCGAACGGCATCTGCGCGATTATTTCGACGCGCATGAGCAGGGGCTGCCTGCATCCGGGCTTTATGATCGCATCTTGCATGAGATTGAACGGCCTTTGCTGTCGGTAACTCTGGCGGAATGTCAGGGCAATCAACTACGCGCGGCCGAACTGCTGGGCCTCAATCGCAATACGCTGCGCAAGAAGATCCGCGAACTCGGCCTGCCTGCCGGACGACGTAAACAGAGCGGGGCAGCGGGATGAAGAGTAAATCTTTCATCCGCCGTTTCTCGATCTGGGCTACGCGCATAGGCTTGCGCCACAAAATGTCGGTATTGCTGATTGCGCTTTCGGTGGCTTCCGGCGTCGCGACCTATGCGGCGCTGACGCAGGCGCCGTTCTTCGGCAACGATCCGACGACCGTCACCATTCTGCTGACGCTCGATCTGCTGTTTCTGGCCCTGCTGGGTACACTGGTCGCGCAGCGGATTATCGTCATTATGCTCAAACGCCGCCGCAATCAGGCCGGATCACGCCTGCATGTGCGAATGGTGGGGGTTTTTACATTGCTGGCAGTGGCGCCCGCCTTGCTGGTCGCCATGTTTGCCGCCGTGTTCTTCTATTTCGGCGTGGAAGCCTGGTTTTCCAATCATGTACGGACCTCTCTTAATGAATCGCTGGAAGTCGCGCAGGCTTATCTGGAAGAACATAAGCAGGTTTTGCGCGCTGACGCCCTGGCCATGGCCAATGACCTTAACCGGCAAGCGCCTTTATTATCAGGAAACCCGGTCCGCTTTTCCGAATTCGTCTCGGCGCAGGCCTATCTTCGTAATCTGACAGAAGTGATCGTATTCGACGGTTCCGGCAAAATTCTGGCGCGCTCGGGGCTGACCTTTGCTTTGTCGTTCGAACCGATCACCGACGATATGCGGCATCATGCCGATGCCGGAGATGTGGTGATGATCGTCAACGATAATGACGATCGCGTGCGGGCGATGGTCCGGCTCGATAACTTTGTCGATGCCTACTTATTCGTTGGGCGGCCGGTCGAGGCCAAAGTGCTGGCGCATATGGAAACCACCCAGAATGCGGTTAAAGAATACCGGCAACTGGAGGGCAGGCGTTTCGGCCTGCAGCTGACGATCTCGCTTATCTTCGTCGTGGTTGCGATGTTGCTGCTGCTGACGGCTGTCTGGTTCGGCCTCAATTTCGCCAACCGGCTGGTGCGGCCGATCAGCGATTTGATCAATGCGGCAGAACGCGTGCGCGGCGGCGATATGGCCGCGCGCGTGCGGGTGATTGAAAAGGACAGCGATGACGAGCTTAACCGTCTCGGCCGCGCCTTCAACCGCATGACCGACCAGCTGGAAGCCCAACGCGGCGAAGTGATGGAAGCCAACCGTCAGCTCGATCTTCGCCGGCGTTTCTCCGAAGCGGTGTTGTCGGGCGTGTCGGCCGGCGTGATCGGGCTCGACCCTCAATTCAAGGTCAATCTGATGAACGCCGAAGCGGCGGAATTCTTTATGGCTTCCGATGCAGAGAAATTTAACGGCAAACCGGTGGCGGAATTGGCGCCCGAGATCCAACATTTTTTGGAAACGATGCCGCGCGGGGGACGCCTGGCCGAAGGGCAGGCTGAAATTCGCCGCGCAGGCCAACCGGCGCAAACCATTTCAATTCGCGTTACATCGGAACTGGCCGGTTCGGAAGTGAAGGGCTATGTCGTCACCTTCGACGATATCACCGAGCTTTTGTCGGCCCAGCGGAAAGCGGCATGGTCGGATATTGCCCGCCGCATCGCGCATGAAATCAAGAATCCGCTGACGCCGATCCAGCTTTCGGCCGAGCGCCTGCGCCGCAAATACGGGAAGGAAATTACATCCGATCCCGAAGTGTTCCAGACCTGCACCGATACGATCATCCGGCATGTCGACGATATCGGCCGTATGGTCGATGAATTCTCGGCTTTTGCCCGTATGCCGGCGCCTTCGATCAAGGAGCATGATCTGAAAGACCTATGCCGGCAGGCGATCTTTATGCAGGGCAGTGGCCGCGCCGATATCAAATACATCCAGAACCTGCCGCTGGATCCTTGCTATGCCGATTGCGATGCAAGGCAGATTTCGCAGGCGCTGACCAATCTGCTCAAGAATGCGGCTGAGGCAATTGACTCCCGGCCGATGCCCCTGGAAGGACAGTTGCCGCAAGGGGAGATCCGTTTGCACCTTAAGGTCGAAGACGACGACGCAATCTTGTCCGTGGAGGATAACGGGAAGGGATTGCCGGTCGAGGAGCGCCACAAGCTGACCGAACCTTATGTGACCACGCGCACAAAAGGCACCGGCCTTGGCCTCGCGATTGTGAAAAAGATCATGGAAGATCATCACGGTGAATTGATTCTCGCCGATCGCCCCCGAGGCGGCGCACTCGTCTCCCTGATCTGGCCACGGCGGCAATCACAAGAAATTTTGTCTGAAGATAAAAAATCTGTTAATGATGATTCACGCTCCCCGATTCCGGCCGATGGCACGCGGCGAGCATAAAGCAGGACCCGAGACCAACTCCCGACTTTATAATGTACCGACGACCGTAACGCAGGAGACCGACATGGGTGCAGCCGTCAAGGACAAAAGCCTCAGCAACGATATTCTGGTCGTTGACGACGAAGCCGACATCCGGCTCCTGATCAAGGGGTTTTTGAGCGACGAAGGCTTGTGCGTCCGCGAAGCCGGTAATTGGGATGAAACGCAAAAGGCGCTTTCTTTCCGCCGGCCCAACCTGGTCATTCTCGATATCTGGCTGCAAGGCAGCGAAAAAGACGGCATGCAAATCCTTGCCCATATCCGCAAGGAATATCCCAATGTGCCGGTCATCATGATCAGCGGCCACGGCAATATCCAGACGGCCGTCGAAGCGACCAAGATGGGTGCCTATGATTTTCTCGAAAAGCCGTTCAAGGCCGATCGCCTTATTCTGCAGGTTCAACATGCGCTGGATGATGCGCGCCTGAAGCGTGAAAATCAGGAACTGAAATTCCGCGCCGGTGCGGATTACGATCTGATCGGCAAATCATCCGCCGTCAATCAGGTGCGCCAGATCATCGAGCGCGTAGCGCCTACCGGCAGCCGCGTTATGGTCAGCGGTCCTTCAGGTTCGGGCAAAGAAATCGTCGCCCGCGTTCTGCACGGCCATTCCAAACGCGCGCAGGGGCCGTTTGTCGTCATCAATTGCGCGACGATGAGGCCGGAGCAACTCGATCTCGAATTGTTCGGCACCGAAAATCCGGTCAATGGCGGCAGCCGTAAGTTCGGCGTGTTCGAACAGGCCCATGGCGGCACGCTCTATCTCGACGAAGTCGGCGATATGCCGCTGGAGACGCAAGGCAAGATCGTGCGCGTGTTGCAGGAACAGGTTTTCAACCGCGTCGGCGGTAATACCCGCGTTGAAGTGGATGTGCGCGTGATCGCTTCCAGCAACCGCGATCTGCAAACGGAAATGCAGGCGGGCAATATAAGGCAGGATCTTTATTACCGCCTCAGCGTGGTGCCGATCAAAATTCCGGCGCTCAGCGAGCGTCGCGAAGATATTCCGCTGCTGGCCAATCATTTCCTGGCGCGTGCAGCCGAAGTTTCAGGCACGTCGCAACGGGCGCTGGGCGAAGATGCGATGGCCGCTTTGCAGGCCTATAGCTGGCCCGGCAATGTACGCCAATTGCGCAATGCCATGGAATGGCTGCTGATTATGGCGCCGCAAGGCGAAAACGGCGAACCGATCCGCGCCGATATGCTGCCGCCGGAAGTGACCTCGGCCACGCCGAATGTGCTGCGCTGGGAAAAAGGCGGCGAGATTATGGGCCTGCCTCTCCGCGATGCCCGCGAAATGTTCGAACGCGAATATCTGCTGGCGCAAGTTACGCGCTTTGGCGGGAATATCTCGCGCACCGCCAATTTCATCGGCATGGAACGCTCGGCTTTGCACCGCAAGCTAAAATTGCTCGGCGTGCACGGCCACGGCAACGAACAGCCTGCCGGATTGGAGCGGGTTAACTAGTCGCGGAAATGGGCAAACAAAGCCGCAATAAGAAAAAAGCCCACTTCGACAACGTCCCGGGGTTCGAACAAGCAGAATCTTCCATTGGTTCCCTTCAAAGTCCTTTTTTAAAGGACCGGGTGTCTGCCTACTTGCAAAGCGCGGGCTCTTTGCTTGAACAACTCAATGTCGATCAGAACGGCTCTGTAAAAAAAGCGCTTAATCATTACGGTAAGCAGGCACGTTTGCTGGATATGATTTTATCTATCGCCGGCGCTTCCGGATATTTACCGGCGCAAGATAAAATAGCGGCCGAGAAAATCAGGCAATCGGTTGAAAGGCGGCTTGATAGCGGTCTGCGCCGCAGGGACGGAATTGTTTTTGTCAGCAATGATGAATCGCTGAAAACCGAAACGCAATCGGTATTGGGCCGGCGCGTAGCGAGTTTGTTTTCACGCATCGTTCCGCCGACTGCACGCGATCAGCCGATGTCTGGCGCAGCAAGACCCGCATGGCTGCCAAAATCCGATAGCGATAGGCTTGAATCCGTTTTGACCAAAGCAAAGGCTGCGGAAAAATCCGGCCAAATTTCCGAAGCCGAAGAACTTTATAACCAGGCCCTCGCCATCGATCGAAAAAATGCGGATGCGATTTATGGGCTGGGAAAAATTTATAAAATTTCTTTTAACATCGGGCCTGCAATCAGATATTTGAAAGAGGCCTATTATTTGCGTCCTCGCGACAAGGATTTGCTCAACCATCTCGGTAAAGCCCTAATTGAAAATCGGCAATATGACGAGGCCATCGAAAAAATCGGCGAAGCGCTGCAGCTAGAGCCCGACAACGTCGAATCCCTGGCCGAACTAAGCAATGCCTATGTTTATAAAGGCAGCGATGACAAAGCTATGGAATTGCTGCAGCGCGCCTTGAAACTTGCGCCCAATTCTCCCGATCTACTTGTCAGGATCGGCGCCTATCACGAGATGCATGGCGAAACAGAAAAAGCCTCGTTGCACTATGCGCGCGCCATCAAACTCATGCCGAATTTCACGCCTGCGCTGGCAGCCATGGGATATCTCTTGTCGCAGCAACATAAAGCCGGGCAGGGCCTCGCATTAATCAACAAGGCTTTGGCGATACAGCCTTACAATATCGATTTTTTGTGCCTCAAATCTTTTATTTTGCGAGCCATGGGCGATTACGCCGAAGGTTGGGCACTTTACGAACACGGCTTAAAAATGCCGAAATGGCGAAGAGACGATTTGCTTCCCAACAAACCGGTCTGGAAAGGCGAGCCTATGCCCGGCCAAAGTTTGATGCTCATGGGCGAGCAGGGACTGGGGGACGTTTTGCATTTCGTTCGCTACGCCGCCTTATGCAAACAACGCGCAAAAAAAGTATATGTCGTTTGCCATAAAACTCTCGTGCGATTGCTGAAAAACTGCCCTTATATCGACGATGTTTTCGTTAGCATCCCTCGATGGAAGTTCGACAAGCAAATATCCATGTTGAGCCTGCCGCATGTTTTTCAAACGACGCTCGATACAATTCCCGCCCAGATCCCTTATTTATTCGTGCCGGATAATTTGCGAAAAAAATGGGGCCATAAGCTTGGATTTTCGGCAGACGATAAACGCTTAAAGGTCGGGCTGGTCTGGTCGGGCAGCATGTTCAAAAATACGTTGCGCGGCGAATTGGTTGCCGGACGGCGCAATATAAAGCTAGAACAGCTTTTGCCCTGGTTTGATTTTGAAAATATTCTTTTTTGTAATTTACAGCTTGAGAATGGCATCCAGGAAATAGACCGACTTGGTTTGCGTAATCGCTTCGCCGACGGTATGGCGTCCGTCAAAGACATGATGGATACGGCCGCGATTATTCAGAACCTCGATCTGGTCATTGCCGTCGATACCTCGACCGCCCATCTGGCCGGTGCACTGGGCAAGCCTGTGTGGATCTTGTCGCGTTACGATGCCGACTGGCGCTGGCTGATGAATCGCTCCGATAATCTCTGGTATCCTACGGCTCGCATTTTCGGCCAGCCCAAAATGGGCGATTGGGATTCGGTTGTGCAGGACGTGCGCGCGGCACTTGAAGAACGGCTGAAAGATAGCCATATAAAAGACGAAGCTTTGGCCTTACCGGCATAATTATCCATAGATTTAGGGCATGACACTTACACTTCCTCGCGCCGTTATTTTTGATTGGGACAATACGCTGGTCGATAGCTGGCCTGCGATCATGCAATCGATCAATTACGTGCGCGCACAATTCGGATTGCCCACATGGACCCTGGACGAGATCAAAACCAATTGTACGCGCGCGGCGCGCGACAGTTTTCCGGAATGGTTCGGCGACGATTGGAAAAAAGCTTACGATATTTATTACGATCATTTCGATCGCGTACGCAAAATGTCGAGCATCACGCCGCTGGCGGGAGCCGAAGATTTGCTGCGCTGGCTGAAAGCACAAAATATTCCTGCCTTTGTTGTCAGCAATAAACACGGCAAATATCTGCGGCTGGAAACGGAAATGCTCGCCTGGAAAAATTTGTTCGCCGCGATAGTCGGCGCGCAAGATACGGCCAATGACAAGCCCGCGCGCGATCCGGTTGACCACGCCCTCAAGCAAGCGGGAATCGTTGCGCATGCGGATGTCTGGTTCATCGGCGATTCCGAAGTCGATATGCTGTGCGCACGCAATACAGGTTGTACGCCCGTATTAATTGGTAACGCAGATATGGCAGCGCGTCTTTCTGTCGCGCGCGTTTTTTCCGATTGTAAGACACTGCATGAATTGTTTTATACTGCAAATCAGAAGGTCACATAAAAAGAAGGGGCACAAATGACCGACAAGCAGAATTTACAGGACACGTTTCTGAATCATCTGCGTAAAAACAAGACGCCCACAACCGTGTTTCTGGTCAACGGCGTCAAGTTGCAGGGGATCGTCACGTGGTTCGATAATTTTTCGGTGCTATTGCGGCGCGAGGCTCATTCGCAGCTTGTTTATAAGCATGCGATTTCGACCGTCATGCCGAACCTGCCCGTTCAATTATACGAAGGCGACGACAACGGAAACGGTGACCACACGCCGATATCTCACGCCGCGTGAAGGCTGCCTTTACCGATATCGACGGCGTACGCCACGGTGAGCGCGCGCTCGTAATCAAACCGGTCTTGAAGACCGGCGGATTGTTGCGCGACAACGACGCAATGCTCGCCGAAGCCGTTGGCCTCGCCCGCGCGATCGACCTTAACGTTATCGAATCCGCCATTCTTAATTTAGCGCGAACCGTTCCGGCGACTTTGCTCGGCAAAGGGCAGGTTGAACAATTTGCATCGGTGGTAGAAGGAAATAAAATCGATCTGGCTATCGTCGATTATAGTTTGTCGCCAGTGCAGCAGCGCAACCTTGAGAAACACTGGAAGTGCAAGGTCATCGACCGCACCAGCCTGATCCTCGAAATCTTCGGCGAGCGCGCCCGCACCAATGAAGGGAAGCTGCAGGTTGAGCTGGCGGCGCTGGATTATCAGAAATCGCGGCTGGTGCGATCGTGGACCCATCTTGAGCGTCAACGCGGCGGTTTCGGTTTTCTCGGCGGCCCGGGCGAGTCGCAATTGGAAATCGACCGGCGGCTGATCAATCACCGTATCTCGAAACTCAAGGAAGAACTGAAACATGTGCGCCGCACGCGCGGCTTGCAACGTGAAGCACGCAAACGCGCCGAGCATCCCACGGTTGCCCTGGTCGGCTATACCAACGCCGGAAAATCGAGCCTGTTTAACCGGCTGACCGGCGCAGAAGTGCTGGCCAAGGATATGCTGTTCGCCACACTCGATGCTTCCATGCGCGGCGTCAAATTGCCCGGCGGCCGCGAAGCGATTTTATCGGATACGGTCGGTTTCATCTCCGATCTGCCGACGCATCTTATCGAGTCATTTCGCGCCACTTTGGAAGAAGTGCAACTGGCTGATGTCATTTTGCATGTGCGGGATGTATCGCATCCGGAAACGCGCTCGCAGAAAGACGCCGTGATGGAAGTGCTGGCCGATCTCGGCATCGCCGAGGACGATGAACGGCTGATCGAGATTATGAACAAGGTCGATTTGTTGCCGGAGGATGAGCGCAAGCAAATGCACAATTTTGCTACAAGGACGACCAAAGAAGTTCACGTCATGCAGTCGCAGCAAGAACGGTCGAATTCCTCCCCCCTCGCGGGGGAGGTTAGGAGGGGGGGGAGTTCAGCATGCACCGCCTTCCGAATTTATAGGACAGCCCACGCGGCGCTCCCCCACCCTAACCCTCCCCACAAGGGGGAGGGAATCCGTCCAGCCCTCGTATCAACTGATCATCACGTACGCTCCGAAGCCGCCGGCGGCGTTGTGGCCGTCTCGGCCCTGACAGGCGAAGGGATCGACGATCTGCTGGCACTGCTTGCCGAAAAACTGGCCGCGCAAGGCGGCATTTATGAAATCGAGATGCCGCTGGCCGACGGCGCAGCCCTGGCCTGGCTGCACGCCCACGGCAAAATCATCGAGCGCCGCAATACAAAAACCAAGGCAAAGATCAAGATACAGATGGACGAAGCGGATTGGGGACGGTTTAAAAATAAGTTTGAGAAAAAATTATAATCCAGCCTGAGGCGTCACACGTTTTAGCGTAGCGTGTAATTGCCGAATAGCAGGGTCGTTAGGCATCTGCTCACAATGGGCCGCAATACTTCTGCCGATACTATAATTACCGCCTGCAGTGATTAGTGCAGGCCATTTTTCGATAATAGAGCCCACAATCTTGCTTCGGCCCGCACGGTCTTTGTCATTGTTTTCCGGCAGTCTTCCAACAATATAACCAAGAGTTTCGTGCATTGCCGGCTGGGTTGCGGCAGGCGCTGCTTTAAGCCATACGTTCAATAACTTCCTGACAGCCGGTTCACAAGGATACATTCCTGCGGACATTAGCATCTGATAATGGAATGGATATCTTCCCGTTTTTTCATGCGCCTCTTTTGCTAGATCAGGTCTTGCTTTTAGAATCTCGGAAGCCGCATAAAGTTCTGCAGAATCTATTTCTGGAGTTTCCTGGCTTATTTGAAAGGCACGAACCAAGCTCGCAAGATCATCAACAGTCACTTGATTTTCATTTGAAGATAAACGGTCTTTTTTTTCTTTTATCTGTTCGATCTTTTTCCAAAAATCATCTTGCGACAGTGAAGGGTATTTTCCCACACCAGCCGCGTCCCAACTTTTGCCGACCCATTTTAAAGGATCGGCATCGCTCTCAATTTCTGGATTTAAAGGTTTCAGTTCGCTATAGTTGGCAAAGGCCCAGTCATAAACTTCGCGGCGAAATGGCTCTACGAGAACCATAACAGCAGCATCTCTTTGCGCTGCTTTATGCCTTAACTGCTGTACGGCAATATCAAATCGCTCGACAGGAAATATATTCAATAAATCAGTGATATCTGTTTCAGGCGCAAAACGAACCGCTCTAATTTGATCGGTCGTCGCCTTGTCTGTGAGATCTATTAATTCGTAAAAATTCTGCATGTCATAAACCTAGTATAATGTGCTTAAGCTAATAGTATTCATCACCTCTATCTGAGACAATTGATTTATTACTTTTCTATGTTTTTGAAGTATGTTTATTCACCGCATTAACCAATCCTGTTAACACTTAATCGCGAAATCGAGTTAAATCATGCCCCCAATCAACATCGCCGCTATCGACCAGATTATCCGCGAGGTTGCGGCGGTTGAGATCATGCCGCGGTTCCGCAAGCTGGCCGAGGGCGATGTCATGATGAAGGGGGTTAACGACCCCGTGACCGTCGCCGATCAGATGAGCGAAGCGCGGCTGACCGAACGCTTTACCGATTATCTGCCGGGCTCTGTCGTAGTGGGCGAGGAGGGGGTGTCGAAAGATAAAAGCACCCTTGGTCATCTTGCCAGCCAGGAAAGCCTTTGGATCATCGACCCAATCGACGGCACCAGAAACTTTGTGGCGGGCGTGCCGGAGTTCGCCGTAATGGTTGCCCTGCTGCAGGGCGGGCAATCGGTGGCGTCGTGGATACATGATCCAAATTCCGGCGATACGATTATGGCCGAGCAGGGAGCGGGCGTATGGCTGCGCGGTCAGCGCCTGACATTGGCTGCGGCCGATCCTGCAGCGTCAGCCGTGGGGCTGGTGGGGTCGAGGGTCAAAAAGCTGATCGCCGATCCTTCGGTCATGCCCCAGGGAGCGGATTTGCCGGATATCGAGATCGGCTCCTGCGCCGGGTTCGATTATCCGCGTTTGTTTACCGGGCCGGTTTCCTTCGCCAATTTAACCAGGTCCCCCGCGGGATTTTTGTTCTATCGACACACCAATGCGTGGGATCACGTGCCGGGCCTGTTCCTGCACCGGGAAGGCGGCGGCTATAGCGCCAACTGGGCCGGCAAGCCTTACGACATGATCGATCCGATGGCGGGGCTGCTTTTGGCACCAAACAAAGACGAATGGATCAGGCTGCATTACCTGTTCAGGCCTTTAATGAGCCACATCGTCCAAAATGCCGTTTGGGAATTCTGAATTAACCACGAAACGGACAGATTCGGCCATTCGACTCGGTTTTTTGACCGCTCGACGCTCTATTTTTGGATAAAACCTTATTTTTCGGGGCGATTTGGCACGGTTCAGGGCATTTTTCTTCGAATCACACCCAAGAACGGGAATTTTTTGCCTGGAAGATGTATCGCCTGAAGAATCGTTTCATCCTGGAAATGATATCAGTGTGTTGGTTTGAAGTTTTACAGTGCGAATTTACTTGAAGAAAATTGTTTAAATAATTGAACAAGAAAAATTTTCTGTTCCCCAAAAAAGAGCTGAAAAGCTACCCGTTTTTATATACCCGGCAATATCGGATGGCCCACATAGTGGCCCAAAGCCTTAGCACCTATAACGAACAGGGTTATCAAGGCCACGGTATCGTCTTCCAGTATCGTATCGAGCAGAAAGAACATCGTAAAATCCTTTCCCTATTGAATGATCAAACGGTATCAGCGGCTGGTGAACGGTGTCTTAATTAAAAACCTTGCATTTGATCAATTGAAGAATGCTCCATTAGTCATTGAAAAAACAAAGATTTTTAGCCTACGCAAACGGCGTTTTTTTATCGTATCATTGGCATCGGCAAATCAACGAAAGGCAGGAAATGACAAAACCGGTTGTTTTCATCGATGGCGAAGCAGGCACCACTGGGCTCGAAATCCGCAAAAGGTTGCAGAGTCGAAACGATATCGAACTGGTGTCTATCGACCCCGAAAAACGCAAGGATGCCGGTGAGCGTAAGCGCCTTTTGAATGCGGCTGACCTGGCCATTCTGTGCCTGCCGGATGATGCCTCGCGCGAAGCGGCGACGCTAATCGATAATCCGCGCACCAAGCTGTTGGATGCCAGCAGCGCCCACCGCGTCAGCGAAGGATGGGTCTACGGCTTTCCCGAATTAACCGCGCAGCAGGAAGAGCTGATCCGCAAGGCCAGCCGGGTCAGCAATCCGGGCTGCTATCCGACCGGCATTCTGGGTCTGATCCGGCCTTTGACCGATGCCGGCATTGTGCCGAAGGGGCAGCCTTTATCGATCAACGCTATCTCCGGCTGTTCCGGCGGCGGCAAGGAATTGATCGAGATTTGCGAAAACAAGGACGGCTCGCATACAGGCAATATTCGCGGCGGCCCGTTTTCCGTTTATGGCCTCGACCAGAACCACAAGCATATTCCCGAAATCAAAATGCATGGCGGGCTGGAACAGGATCCGATTTTCTTTCCGTCTTATAGCGGCGCGTTTTATCGCGGCATGCTGATTGAAATCGGCCTGCGCGTACAAGAAATGAACAAAATCACCGGCAAGGATGCCGACGGCGAAGATATTCATGAAATCATCGCCGCACGTTATGCAGGCAAACCATTCATCAAACTTGCGCCGCTCCATACCACTTTGGAAAAAGGTTTTGTTTTGTCGCCGCAGGCGCAGAACGACACCAACAATCTGGAGCTGCATGTGTTCTGGAACGCCGCCAAGCAATTCGCCGTTCTGGTCGCTATTCTGGATAATCTGGGCAAGGGCGCATCGGGCGCCGCGCTACAGAATGCCGAACTTATGTTGGGACTGAAGTCCTAGCCGCGGGTTTTTGGTAGTGCTGAGCCTGAAATGCAAAATCCGGCGCACGTTCCATTGGATCAATATTTAATGAATTGACGTCAACCGGTCGATTGCGCGGTCTGCGGTAAAGCAAATGAAGCGCTGCGGTAATATTTTCTCTATCTTCTGGGCTTATATGGAAATCATGATCGGCCGGTCGTTTTTGCCTTTGTTCCATTTCTTGGGCGATTGATTCAATTCGTCTTATTTCACCATTTTGCTCAAACACGATAGATGCAGCTGTATCGATATGATGTGCGGGATCTGGATTGGGAGCAAAACCAGAATAATTCTTCATGGCACTGCCGAATTGAAGTGCGCCGCGGCGAAAATCCAAAGCAACAACTCTTGCGCGTTGCGGGCTTGATAATGTTAGTTCCCAATAGCGAGACATAGTAATTCCTTTAGCTGAATTTGAAATTGGCCAATAGCATAAAAAATAAGTTATACATGTCAAATCGAAAAAATATCCAATTATGGTTAATAGTCTCATGGCTTCTTCTGGCATTCTTTCGCTTATCGGCAATACGCCGCTGGTTGAAATCCTGCATATCGAGCGCGGGCCTTGCCGTTTGTTCGCCAAGCTGGAAACGCAAAACCCCGGCGGGTCGATCAAGGACCGTATCGCCTTGGCCATGATCGAGGCAGCCGAGCGCGACGGCAAGCTGAAGCCCGGCGGTTTGATTGTCGAGGCTACTGCCGGCAATACCGGCGTGGCGCTGGCAATGGTCGCGGCGCTGAAAGGCTATAAGCTTATTCTGGTCGGCATCGATAAAATGGCGCAGGCCACATTCCAGCAATGCAAGGCGCTCGGCGCCGATATTCGCCTGACGCAATCGACGCTGACGATCGAGCATCCGGATTATTATCAGAATATCGCCAAGCGCATCGCGGTTGAGCAGGGGGCGTATTACACTAATCAGTTTGACAATGCCGCCAATCCGGCTGCGCATGAAAAAGCCACCGGCCCGGAAATCTGGGAACAGATGGAACATGATGTCGATGCCGTTGTGTGCGGCGTGGGATCGGGCGGTACGATCACCGGGCTCGGCCGTTATTTCAAGCGCGTGAGCCCAAAAACGGAAATGATACTGGCCGATCCGGTTGGTTCTATTTTGGCGCCGTTGGTCAATACCGGCGAGAAAGTGAAACCGGGTTCGTGGCAGGTGGTCGGCATCGGCGAGGATTTCGTGCCGCCTAATCTGGATCTCACATTGATCAAAAAGGCTTACAGCATTTCCGATGAAGAAAGCTTTCAGGTGGTGCGCGATTTGCTGCGCATCGAGGGTATATCGGCTGGACTGTCGTCGGGCACGTTAATGGCCTCGGCTTTACGTTACTGCCGCGAACAGAAAACGCCGAAAAAAGTCGTCACTCTTGTTTGCGATCAAGGGACAAAGTATCTATCCAAGCTGTTCGAACAACAAGCCGGCGGTCTAAAAACATGAGCTCCAAACGCAATACCCATTACGCCACGCGCTGCATTCATGGCGGGCAGCATCCCGATCCTTTGACGGGTGCTGTGAATGTGCCGATTTACGCGACCTCGACCTATGCTCAGGAAGCGCCGGGCGTGAATAAAGGCTATGAATATGGCCGCGAACACAACCCGACGCGCGAGGCGCTGGAACGCGCGCTGGCCGATCTCGACGGTGGCACACGGGCTTTGGCGTTTTCGTCAGGGCTTGCTGCCATGGCGACTATTCTCGATTGTTTTCCAATGCAGAGCCACGTTATCGCCAGCGACGATCTTTACGGCGGCAGCCACCGCATGCTGGACAAAGTGCGGAAATCTTCCGCCGGGGTGCAGGCATCTTTCGTCGATATGAGCAATCTGGCCAGTGTCGAGCGCGCCATTAAGCCAAATACGAAATTACTGTGGGTCGAGACGCCGACCAATCCACTGTTGAAACTGGCCGATCTCGAAGCGCTGGCGGCGCTGGCCAAAAAGCACAAGCTGATCAGCGTGGTCGATAACACATTCACGACATCGTGGATTCAGCGGCCGCTGGAATATGGCTATGACATGGTGCTGTATTCGATCACGAAATATATCAACGGCCATTCGGACATGATCGGCGGCGCGATTGTCGTCGGCGACAACAAGGAAATGGTCGAGCAATTAGCGTTTCTGCAAAAGGCCATCGGCAGCATTTTAAGCCCGTTCGATAGTTATCTGGCGTTGCGCGGCATCAAGACTTTGGACCTGCGCATGCGGCGGCATTGCGAATCCGCGCTCAAGATCGCCGGCTGGCTGGAAAAACATCCGAAGATCGAGAAGGTTTATTATCCCGGCCTGGCGAGCCATCCGCAGCATGCGCTAGCGAAAAAGCAGATGCGCGGCTTCGGCGGCATCGTGACGGCAGTTATCAAAGGCGGCCTTGCGCCGACCACCCGTATGCTGAGGGCCTGCCAGTTCTTTGCCGTGGCCGAAAGCCTGGGCGCGGTTGAGAGTTTGATCGATCATCCGGCTATCATGACGCATGCCTCGATCCCGGCTGCTTATCGCGAAGCGATGGGCATTGGCGACGGGCTGGTGCGGCTGTCGGTTGGTATCGAAGATGCCGACGATCTGATCGCCGATCTCGATCAGGCTCTGGCGCAGGCATAAAACAATAGTCGGCCGGTTTTTGCCCTGGGATGGATTAAATTCTGCCAAACCGCGACATTTGGCGTTTTTCTGGTTTTCGCTGCCTATAGGCTATAAATCCGTTCGTTTTTATGCCCCCACAGGGGAAAAAAGCCAGAATTTTGTCCCTATAGGGACTAACCGGATTTTGCCCTCTACAGGGCAAAATTCACGATCCGAAAAATTTAGAGCATTCACCCCCCGCCCCTTGC
>OLLY01000040.1_pt1 | contig 18085 bp, 21 predicted proteins | sample 1604681 | NCBI WGS metagenome assembly OLLY01 (sample SAMEA104055725, study PRJEB20765) | soil metagenome | biome: Arctic tundra; feature: Polygonal ground; material: soil | place: USA | collected 2011-09 | depth 0-0.5 m | reverse complement strand
CCGCCAGTGGCGGGCCTGCATATCGGCCGGGAAGGCCGGAATTTCGTGATCTCAGCAATCCGATATTCCTAAAAACCCGGCCGAACGTCAAGCGAAAAAATGCATTTTCGCTAACGGGGGCGTTTTGCCCTAAGCCAGGCCCCTGCCCTTGTGGGTTTTCAAACCCTTACAAGGAGAAAACATGTATAAATTATCGGACTGTCTGTTGCCCGCCGTCCCTACCCGCCCCGACGTTCTGTCCGCGACGGAAGCGTTACCTAATAGATTTTCAAAATGTTCCTCACGGGATCAACGCGACACATGGATTTTCGCTTATAAAAACAGACGCAAAAAGGTTTTCGGTGATGGCCGACAAACACCGGTGGATCGTAACGACCGGGCGCGCGTCATGTTTCTTGCCAGAACTGCGCGCAAGAACGGTTTTATAACCCGCGCAGCAGTTGAGATACTGGAAGCCTTGCTCTTTACGTTCGCCAATTTGAAGGACGGCCGCTGTTTTCCAGGCTACGAGAGGATTGCCTTAGAAGCTGGATGTAACCCTAGGACAGTCGGGCGTTGCCTCCCTGCCCTCGAAGCCGCTGGATTTATAACGTGGGTAAATCGCATTGTGCGCGTCCGTGAGCGCGTACCTGGGTTGCCGGGTATTTGGGCCAGTGTTTGGAGGGTAAAACGCACCAGCAACGCTTACGACTTCCCCTTGGCAGCGAAACAAATCCCAATAATTGACGATAAAGGACAAAAAGAACTCGGAACCCTAAACACAGATTCATTTTTATCTACACTTGAGGGTTTAGACCCAAAAAGCAGCCTGGGTTCAATGTTACTAAGTTTCGGAAAATCGTTAGGAGCGATTGAAAAAGACTGGCAACCCACAAACGCATAACAAAAAGAATATTGAGCCCCTTCGGGGCCTGGGCTCGTGCCCATATGCGCGCCTAAGAAGGCGCGCGGGGCACAAAAAAGTTGCTTGGCGAAGAAGAAGTGTCGAGTTTTGTTTTCAAATAACGAGCAGCCGTTTTTGCTGAAAGTTCCGGTTGACGGACTCATGCACCTGTGCACACTTGCACAACGGAGATTCTGCACATGCGCACATTCGCGGTTTCAATCAATAAAGGCGGACAAGGAAAAACGACGGTTACGAAAACGCTAGCCGTTTGCGCCGTCGATGCTGGTTACAATGTTCTAATTCTTGATATGGACACGCAGCAAAACTCGGCAGGCTGGCGATTGAGACGCGATAAGCATCAAGCAGATAAGCCCCTGCCGATGGTAATTTTTTGCGGCGAAAAAGATTTACCACTGCAACTGCAAAAGGCCGAAAAAGCCGGTTGCGACATTGTTTTTATCGACACACCGCCTGGCAAAAGCACTGAAACAATCGCGGCTGTTGAAGTTGCCGAATACGTTTTCATTCCATTCTGGAACGATCAGGATTCCTATGAAGGCGTCGCAACAACGGCCCTCCTCGCAAAAAGAAGCGGAAAACCAGCTGCGGGCATCTTCAATTTTGTAACGCCAGGCGCAAAAAGCCATTTCGACATTGCCAGCAACGTTCTCAAGGCAATCGGTATTCCGTTATCGTCGCAAATTTTGACGCGGTACGAAGCACATCGCAACGCGAGCGTACGCGGCTTGGTTGCTCACGAAGCCGAACCTACAGGTTCAGCGGCCATAGAAGTTGAAGGTTTATGGGATTGGTTTTGTGCATTTGTGCAGTTGAAAGAACCTGCACATGTGCAAGCGGGCACAGATGCACATGTGCACAAGGAGGATAAATGAGTAAAGCGAACAAAGCATTGGCATTTCTTGAGAACATGAATATGGCAGCGGATGAAGCGCCAACAGCGCCGGCCGCGCCGGTAAAGGCGGAAACCAAGGCTTCGGTAGCCACCCCGGCTGAAACGTCTGAAGTCACGAAGCAACCAAAGGCTAAGGCCAAACCTGTAGCAGGCGGGCGAGGGACGCATATCGGCGGTTATTTGGATGACAAGACGTGCGAAAAATTCGCGCTTCTGAAAATTCGGCTCAAAATGGACAATTCAGAATTGATCGCGGAGGCCGTTTGCGAACTTTACAAAAAGCAGGAAGCTAAAAAAGCGTTTGAGCGTTAGCACCCGTGCATATGTGCAGGGCTGCGAATGTGCCATTTTGCAGCTGTGCAGGTGTGCACATATATATAGTGTGCACAAAATCCATAGTGCACATGTGCACTTGTGCACAATTATGCTGACTCTTCCGTGGGTTAGATATCAAATTTCTCTCAGAAATGGCCCAGGAGAGGCTTTGCGATAAATCCGCAGGGTTACCGCCGGATTAACCATACAGTGAATCCAGCCCCCGTTTTTTGCCCGTTGCGTTGATTTTAAAGGGGCAGGACGCTTTGCAATTACCGCTCTCGAAGCTACAGCATTCAAACATCGTTCACACATTGAGCTTATACTGTACCTAGTAAGGTACATTATTGTTCTTGATATTGTTCATAAATTGTTCTAGAACTGTACTATCTTTAGTACAGGTCTAAAATGGCAAAAACGAACAAACGCGTGCCTGTAAGTTTCTATCGGAATGCTGCAGGCAAGGAACCCGTCAGGGAATGGATTCAGAGTTTGAGCAAAGAGGATCGGGGCACGATAGGCGACGATCTACGAACGCTCGAATTTGGTTGGCCGCGCGGCATGCCGCTTTGCCGTTCGATCACTGGATACAAAGGGCTTTGGGAAGCACGGAGCAAATTATCAGGCGGAAGAATTGCCCGCGTACTTTTCTACATCTGTGACGGCGAAATGATTTTGTTAAACGGCTTCGAGAAAAAAAGCCAAAAGACGCCACAAAACGAATTGGAGACAGCGGACGCAAGACGACGCGACCACGAAAAACACCGATAGAACTTAGAACTTAGAGCACAGGAGCATCACATGAAGAAGAACCCGCGCACCGGATCATCCCTTGAGGATTTTCTCAAGGAAGAAGGAATTTACGAAAGATCGACGGCCGTCGCACTCAAGCGCGTACTGGTTTATGAATTGGAACAGGAAATGAAACGTCGGCGCTTGTCCAAATCGAAAGTAGCAACCGCGATGAAAACAAGCCGTGCCCAGCTGGCACGTATATTCGATCCGCAAGAAACTGGCGTTACGTTAGAGACGATGCAAAAGGCGGCGACTGCAGTCGGCCGCGAATTGCGCTTGGTGCTTGTGTAAGTTTTTGATAGAATGATTTTGCGCGTAGGGGGGTTAACAACACTCGCCGCGTCAAAAAGAAGAAGCCCTGTCTTTCCTCGGAGAGCAGGGCTTTTTTTGTCAAAAGAGTTTGCGGCTATGCCGCAACAAGCGCCGGGCTGCGTCAGACCTATGGGGGTCACTCCGCCCGACGCTTGGCGCTAATCGCACCAGCATTCCCAATCCCCAATGGCAAATCTTTTTGCTTCAAAGTTGTTCGCAGGAGCGCGAGGGGAACGCTTCCCCTCGCAAAATAAAATCCGCGCCGGCGCGTAGCGACGGGGCGCCCATAGATTATTCCGGCCGGCGGGGCAGGGCGGTAGCCCGTTGCCCGTTACGGCTCATCAGCGGCGATTTCTGCGCGATCTAAAAAACGCTATTGCTCTACGACAAAATTCCGCTGGCAAACTCCGAGTCGGCGACGTCAACAGAAAAAACTCAATGATTATGAAATAAATGCTGCGTAGGCGAGATTCTTCTAACATCTTGATGTGCCTCAAAAATTTTTAAATGTGTTGCAATCGAAATAAAAATCCAGGATTAGGCAGATTGAGACAGCGAATAACCGTGCCGAATATTTGAGTAAATTTTAGAGGCGAGAGGATGAAGACAAAAATTCCTCCAGAATGGCTCTCTTTCGCAATGCTGGTCGGTCACCTCGTTGGATCGACCGCTCTTTTGTGGCTGGAACTGAGAGGCGCAGTATGGCTTTCGCAAGCCATAAACGAAATGCCCAAAGCGGATTCGCTGCCTTTGCTTAAGCCCGTCGGTTTCTATATCGAAAACATATTGCTAGGGCTCGGTGTGGTCGCCTACGGGCTATATGTGATCCAAATCTCGATGGAGGCAGGCAGTTCAATGATCCTGTCAATCGTTCGCACCTACTACGAATTTCGTGAAAAACTCCGCCAAATCTTACGCTCTTTACCCCCGCCCTAAGGGCTTGCAAGCCCTGGAAAATACTCCTATCACTCGAGAATCATGTTTGTCTCATAACGCTCTATGCTTACCAATCCTGAAAACGTTTCGCCGTTACGGCTGTTTCTTGAAATACAGAAACAAATCGCCATCACTTTTGTCAAAGCGGTGATAGGCACCCCACGCGATATGTACCGCGTTCTGACGTTTGAAGACTGCCGGCGACCGAAGCATCCGGGAAAAATCGACCCACCCGACGCCGGCTTGCGTCGCTGATATTCCTTTCACCTGGCGCCGAAAGCTGTCCTCGATTTATGCGGGTTCTACGTCCATTCACCCCGCTAATGCGTCAATCCCTCAAAAACGACAGAGGCACGTTGCGCTAAAGCGCAGACGGCCTTGCGTTTGTGACCACGCTACGCGGGCAGGGGGCTGACGCGCGGCGCGCTTGGCCGTGGCCGAACCGCATCGAGGCCACCATTTCGGGAGCCTCCTAAAAGCGAAGGAAAACACTATGAGCAACAAGCCAACACATACCGCATCTATCGTTATCAATCCGCCCGAAGGCAGCGACCGTAAGGCCGTCTGGCATGAAGTAGGCGCGGTTTGGCCGCATAAAAACGGCAACGGTTTCGATGTTGTTATTCCGGCTGGCATCAGCGTCAGTGGCCGCATCGTATGCACCGAACGCAAGGAAAAAGACCAAGCCTCGGCTTAGGCCGGGGCAGGGCAGGGCGCTTAGGCGCTCTGCCCTACTTGCGCGGGTTGTTGCGCTTCAATCAGTACGTCGGCAATCAGCGCCTTGTCCTTTGCCGTGGTGACGTTCTCTTTCAGAATTTGCACGATGATTTCGCTGAATTGCGGGTTGGTTTCCATTTCCTCGAGCACAGCGAAGCCAACGACAGCGGCGCGATCTTTCTGATGTTCCTTTTCCTTCTGCTTGGCGTCCTGCAGTTGTTTTTGCAGCTCGAGAACTTGCTCGGCCGGCGTTAGCTTTGCCTTGCGTTTTGCTTTCTCGGCTTCTGTGATTAGCTCAGACATGACGCACCCCCAATGCAGTTGGAAAATCCAAATCAGTGTACATGCGAAAACAAAAATCCGGGAGATAGATTTAGCTTTTGAAATTTGCCCCGGATTCTTTTCTTTCGTTTTTTCTATTGTGGGGCGTTCGCCATCATGTTTCTATTGACGGGGAATCCATCCGTGATTCACAATCAAAAAAGCAAATATCCGAAACAGGCAAGCTATGTGTTGTCCGACCGCGCCATTGGGGCCCCACCCCCAAAGTCGCAATCGGCAACACGCCTGGCAGGGGTTTCACCCCGTGCACCCCAATGACGCGCTATCTCCTGGCGCATCGAAACGCGAGAGCATCAATGGCTGCAAAGAGCGCGAAGAAAAAAAGCGGCAGCGAGAAACGCAAACGACGCGGCCGGATCGATTTTCGTGTCAGCGAACGTGAAGAAGCGGCTATCGACGCCGCCGCCTTGCGCGCCGGCTTGACACCCGGCGCCTACGCGCGCGCCAAGTCGTTGCGAAAAACGGAAACGCGCGCAAAGCATCGTCCGGCAATTGACACGAAAGCCCTTGCCCAGATTACCGGCCAGCTGGGCAAGGCGTTTTCCAACCTCAACCAGATCGCCAAGCGTCTTAACATCGACGAGCACAGCAAAATATCCGACCTGCCCGATGTGCTGGTGGAAGTGAAAAAAACATCCCGTATGGTTCAGGATGTTTTGACCTGGAAAGCGCGCCCGTGATTATAAACGGCAGCTCGAACTCCAAAGCGAGCTGGTGGGCAAAACATCTTTTGAGCGCCGAAAAAAATGAACGGGTAACGGTGAAGGAAATCTCCGGGCTTTGCGCCGAAAACATCCACGATGCCCTGTATGAGATGAAGGCCGTTGCCTCCGGCACCCAATGTAAAAACTTCATGTACCAGGCGAATATCAATCCTGTTGAAAACGACCTGACACCCGAACAATGGCTCCGTGCAATTGCCATACTTGAAAAGCATCTTGGCCTGGAAGGGCAGCCGCGCGTTGTCGTCGAACATCTGAAAGAAGGCCGCGTACACCAACATATTATCTGGTCGCGCATCGATATTGACCGCATGGTTGCGATCTCGGATTCCCTGGACGCAGAAAAATGCCATGCCGCGTCAAAGGAGATAGCCCAAGAACTCGGACTACAACGCACTTATTCCCCTTACGACAAAGACCGGGACGGTGATCGGCCGGAACGGGCGCCGCGCAAATACGAAACAATGCGCGGCATGGAAACGGGCATCGATCCTGTAGCGATGAAACGTGAAGTCTCGCAGCTCTACCGTGACAGCAAGACAGGCCAGGAATTTATCGACGCCCTCAAGGAGAAGGATCTGCAGATTGCCAGGGGCGACCGGCGCGATTATTGCCTGGTGGATAAAGCCGGCGACGTTCACAGCCTGGCGCGCCGGTTGGAAGGCGTAAACGTTGCGCAGCTGCGCGAATTTATGAAGGACGTTGACCCGCAAAGCGTGCCCACCATCAAGCAGGTGCGCGCGGTACTCGATATTGAAAGGCCGCGCGGCAAAGGCGCAACCGCCGTTCATGACTGTTATAGCCGGCTCGATAGCATTGAAGAATTTTCAGGCAAGCTTGCCGATAAAGGTCTGCACCTGGCTCAGGTAACGGCCGCTGACGTAAGGGCGAACAGCGAGGCGCGCGCGGCAATTCAGGAACTTCAGAAAGAACCCGGCGCGAAGAAAACGCGGCTACCCGCCGAACTACACGCCGGCGAGCTGGTAGCCGTAAGCAAATACGGCCACACGTATGCGATCAACAAATTCACCACCGGCGCGTCAAAGAAAGAACTGGCCGAGCATTTCGGCAAGATCGAGCACGGCATATTGCCGAGCGTTGACCAGGCGCTTATTCGTGCCCGCGATCCAAAGTGGAAGCAGCAGCAAGCTGGCCACGCAATCGATAGCAGCGCCGCCCGGTTTAACTCCCGGCAAAAGGCGAAGGGCCAGGAACACCAGCAGCGCGCCGCGACGACGCCGTACAAAGACCGGCGCAAGCAGCACCAGGAAAAAGTGAAGGGCATCGATCGCGCGGCAGCGGGAATCGTTGCCGGCGGCGCCAAGGTTCTGGGGCATGTCGCAGAAAGCGTAGCGACCGGCATAGAGCAGCTTTTGGGCGGCGGGCCCTCGCACAGCCAGGACGCGCCGGCACCGCTTCCAGAGGCGGAAAAAAATGGCGCTGTGTTGAGCGCAGAGCAAGAGGCTTTCAACAAGGCAGTGCTTGAACGCATTCAGCAAAATGCGAAGGAACGGGATAAGTCACGCGACCGGGATGGCCGGGGGCGATAAGACGCTTTGCTGCGAAGGAGCGCCAGCGAAGCGAAAGGATTCCAGACTCCATAAGCCGAGCTATATCGGCGCAACTATGCCTAAAGGCATTCGCCGTAGCGCCGGAAAATATCAAACGATACGCCGGCTAAAGCAGCTGAAGCCATTGCCGGCCCGGACACAGCCGACATTCAAACGCATCAGTCGCGGCGATACGTTTCAGGCTATCAGGCGCGAGATCAAAGCGGCGATGAAAGACATCGCGCAAAATGACGCCGCGATTGCCGACCTCGAGCGGCTTGAAATTATGGGCAAATATGCCGTGCGAATTTCAATCGCCATTCGCAATACGCCGCGCGACCAGCTGGGAGGCGTATTGCGTTCGATCAAGGAGGCGCGCACGGCCGAGCTGGCAGCGATTACACGGCGCGCAGCTGAAAAAGCGGCCGCCGATCGCAAGGCAACGATGCAGCGTATCAGAGGCGACCAGCCGGCCGGCCTGGTGCCGGCAGATAACATGCACGGGTTATCGCGACACGGTGACTAGTGCCGCCGTTTGTGGTATGGTTTTTCGATGAGCGACACACCCGAAAAGACGCCCCAGCAAGCGCCAATCAGCTACGAAGTGCTGATTAACAAGTTTCGTGAAAACGTGACGGCAAGAGATGAAGCCGAAATCGTGCGCACCGGCCGCGTTGAGCGTGAGCGTCACCGCGACGAGCGCGACAGGTGAGTAAGCACAATCACCCTGAAATTCCCGGCCAGGGAAACGGGCCGCATGATCGACTGGGCCCGACAGAAGAACAGCGAGCATCTTTATACAAGGCCCTGGTTATAAAATTGGACGGTCAGCGCGACTGGATTGATGAGCGGCCAAGCGCCGGCCTTGGCCCGTGTTTTGATACCGAGGACGAAAAACGCCGCCACCAACGCAGCAGAGATCGCGGCCGCTAATTTCCTTTTCTAGCGTATGGATTAGCCGACAACCCTTTTTTAAAGGGCGTCTGTTCATAGTGCGGCGTGTAGCTTTGATACGGAAAAACCTTTGTACCGTCTGGCTTCGACGCATCAACCATGCAGATCATCTGCCGGTCGGGCATGCGCATGAGATTTTCCGGCCGGAACATCGGAAAGCCTTGCGGAGAGATTGAAAAACCGTCTTTTGACTCCGTCAAAATGTGTTCCGTTTTCTGGCCTATCACCTCGGAAAGATAGCGCGCGGATTCCAGATCACGCGGCGCATAGCTGGCGAAAACTCCGCTGTTGCCGATAAAATTATTGTATTCGTTTTTATAATTCGATTTCAGCTGCGAGAGCGTTTGCAGGATCATGCACAGCTGCACCGTATAGCCGCGCGCAATGCCGACAGCCTCCGCGATAATCTCCATATGGCCGAGCTGCGCAAATTCCTCGAGCAGAAACAGCACGCGTTTTTCGCCTGGCACCGTGTACAAATCCATAAGCGCGCATTCGACTATCAAACGCATCCAGGCGCTGAAGTCCGCCAGCTGATTAGGCGGCAAGATGACGTACACAGTTGCCAGCTCACGCTTTAAAATCCCGAAATCGATGTTACCTTGCGACAGGTCTTTTGCGATTGCCGGTTCGTCCATAAATTCAGTGGCAAGAATTGCCGACGAGATAATGCTGGGAACTTCCTTTGTGTCCTCCATAAAACGGCCGACTTTGTTGACCAAGGGCGTGTAACCGCTGGTCAACATATCCGCGAGCGTCTTGTCAAAATGCGTCGGATTTCCTGCGCCGTCTCTAAGGCCGCGCGGTGCACTCACCATGTTCCGAACATTGATAAGCGACGGTGTACGGGCGTCACGTTTCGCTGTGATGCACTCCCACATTGTCAGTGCGCAGAAAAGCGCACGGGCTGAATCTACAAAGTGCGGCTGATTATCGCGCGGATTGGTTTTAACAATCGCGCGCGCGATATTTGTTGCCCGCCTTACAAAATCATCGCTGTAGGGAACAAGGCGCAGCAGCGGATTAAATCCGTGCGATCCCATGTCCATAACGTTAAAGGGATTCAAAATTATCGAAGTGCCGAGCTTTGATCTTTTGCGGAAAGTAACCGCGCAGATTTCGCCTTTCGGGTCAGTGCACAAAATGCTGCGGTTTAAATCGGACACAACCGGAATTGCAAAAGCGGTTGTTTTGCCGCTGCCGTTCGGCCCGAGCAAAATGATATGCCGATCACCACTATATTGCGTGCTTTGATCGCTTTTCTTGTTCCAGAAATAGCCGAGATAGATGTTATTCGAGCTGTGAGGACTCACGCCGGCAGCGCGCAAATCCTTTTCGGTCGCCAACTGTGTATCGCCGTGCGGGGATGATTTTTTCGGACTGCAATACCTGATTAACATTTCCCATAGTGCGGAAAGAACAGCAAACATCGCTGCGGCGCAGGCCACCATTCCGAGAAACAGACCAATCGCAAAACCTTCCTGGGAGGCTTTGTGCCATATGCTGCACAGATAATAGAGGCCGTATGCACTGCCGAAGAAAATGCCTGCGGCAAATAAGGTCAAAAACAGATTACCGATAGCTTTCTGTGTCCAGGAAATCGTCCGATCGATCCAAAGAAATATTTTCTTCACGTCGTCCAGGCTTGTAGGTAACCGCCGGCGCGCCAGGTACAACACGATGACCGCAAGGCAGATATACAGCAGCCCGCGATCTTCGATTTTCGCCCACCATGAACTTAAATCCGTAATTACAGGGACAGTGGCAGTTGCCGTATGGCGAACGACGGGAGCAGCGTCAGTACTTGCCGAGCCCGGCTGTATATTGAGGTCACAAAATCTACCTGCTTCCTTCAGCTCACTATCCCGGACATAGCCGTCAATGCCCTTGCTATCGCCGGTAATAATTCTCGCGTGGTGATAATGTTGTTGGTTCAAATCCTTTGTATCTGGCAAAATCAGAAGGTCGTAAACTTCCTGCCAGCTCTGTTCGGCCGGGAAGCCTCTCATATTAAAAAAGTGCACCGCACAACCGGCCTTGCCCGTGTAATGGGCATTGCCTTCTTCATCGACCGTTCTTGTATATTCAGATTCCGTTGTCTGATTATCGGCGGCCTCGGAGCAGCCGTCGATATCCTTGCATGATGTGTTGAGCTGTGCAGCCGCCGCGTCCCAACTTTCCAGCAGTACGAAAATCGGAACGAGCAGCAAAAGTATTGTTATTTTCATTGCCTGGCCGGCGCGTAGGAGGGATACGAATGTTATACAGTTACGCCAGCGCGATCAATTCCTGCACATGCATCCGTTCCTTTAAAGTCAGCGAAAAATAAAGGCTAAGGACTACGCCCTCGCGCGCGCAAGGGCGCGGCCTAAAGGTTTTGGCTCCCCCCGCAAGAGCGGGTGCCCCCCAAAAAAGTTGCTTCAGCAACTTCCGCAACCCTTGCACTTGCTACCCCGCTCATTGGCGCGGGCCTAGTCGGTTGCATGAATGCAACCTTAATTTTGAAAGGAAAAACCATGCAGAACACACAGCAGGCCGGTAACCAACAAAAAATTATCGGTGGTTTAAAAGCGGTACAAGCGGTCGTCAGGGAAGCCGTAGAGATCATGCACTATGGAAACGGAGAGCCTGTTACCGCGCTCGATGGCGTAGAGATTGAACGGGCGTATTGCATACTGCGCAGCAGCTTGCACGAAATTAAACGTGCAATCAGTGACGATAGAGAGCTGTTGAGAGCCGCAAAAAAAGTTATCGCCAATTGGAATAAAGGCGATCTTGCTGCGGCCGTGCGCAGCCTCGATGCCGCAATCAGTCGGCGAAAATGAAGTAGAGGTTGTACAACATACATTACGCTTGCGTGTTTTGGCTGATCCTCCATAATGCTGCAGTCTGCAGCATTTTCAGGATATTGCCGTGTCAGCCAAACGTCGCGTTACAACCAATATCAATGACAAAGAATATAGCGCTCTGTCTGAACTCGCCGAGCGTTACGAAGTTTCGTTGGCGTGGCTTGGCCGGCGTGCTTTCACTGAGTTGATCGAAAAATATCGGCATCTTGGGCAAATGCCGCTACCGTTCTCCCAGGAACAAAAGGCGGAGAAAAAAAGATGAGGACGGCGGCCGCTCTTGAGCAACCTGATTTTAGTCCAGCTGTAACGCCGCTGCAGCAGGAAACGCCGGTTGCCTTTGCCGATCGCGTCGGCCAAGCATATGCCATCGATCGCACTGCAGATCACCGAAAAAGCCACGGGCTTTACCTTACGCCGCCTTCTGTTGCCGCGTTTATGGCCGCGCTCATCCCCTCGCGCGATACATTGCGATTGCTTGACCCTGCGGCCGGCGCCGGCGTTTTGATTTGTGCCGCTGTCGAGGAATTGGCGCGAAAGCCAAATCCGCCACACCACATTGAAATTACAGCCTACGAGATCGATTCCGAGCTTGTTGAGTATCTTCGCATGGTGCTCGATCATTTAACGACATGGGCTAAACGGCGTAAAATCCAGGTGCAGGCCACCATTCATTGCGAGGACTTTATTCTGGCCCAGGCTGCAGCGTTGACTGTTCCGGCCACGAAGCGCTTCGATGCTGTGATTGCCAATCCTCCATACCTTAAAATCAACAAAAATGATCCGCGCGCCGTCGCAGCTGCAGATGTTGTGCACGGCCAGCCCAACATCTATGGCCTGTTCATGGCGATTGCTGCAGCCCTGCTCTATTCAGGCGGTGAATTTGTTTTCATTACGCCGCGCAGCTTTGCGTCCGGCCCATATTTCCGAAAATTCCGCGAGCGGTTTTTTGCCATGCTCAGGCCCCTGCGCACCCACGTGTTCGCATCACGTAGCGAGGCTTTCGATCGCGACGAGGTGCTGCAGGAAAACGTTATCTTGCATGCAGTTCGTAATGATGATTGGGCAGACCTGCAGACCGACCATGAGTTTGTCATTTCGACAAGCAACGGCCTGGCTGACCTGGATCAAAGCCAGGAATGGACAATAGGTCTTTCGGAAATCATCAATCCGAATAACCTCAAAAGCACGTTTCGCTTGCCGGCCACAGTCGAAGATAACGACATTTTAAAGCGCGTCGATAACTGGAAAGGATCGCTGCACACCTACGGCATGGAAATTTCTACCGGCCCGGTCGTGCCCTTTCGTGCTACGGAATTTCTGACCGGTAAGGCAAACGGCGTCACGGTGCCGCTGTTATGGATGAACCACGTTCAAGCAATGGCCGTAAGATGGCCGCTCGGCTCCCGCAAGCCGGAATACATCGTTAATAGCCCGGAATCCAAAAAGCTTTTGGTAGCCAACAGCAATTACGTGCTGTTGCGCCGGTTCAGCGCGAAGGAAGAATCCCGGCGCCTGACCGCAGCGCCATGCTTGGCAAAAAACTTGCCGGGCACGATCGTGGGCCTCGAAAATCATCTGAATTATATCTACCGGCCATACGGAATGCTGACAGAAGATGAAGCCTGGGGAATAGCGGCTCTGTACAGCAGCGCGTTGCTAGATAGGTATTTTCGCTGCATCAATGGCAATACGCAGGTGAGCGCAACCGAATTAAGGGCCATGCCTCTGCCCCCGCTTGCAGCAATCGTTGAGCTGGGCCGACGTGTTAAAGGTGAAAGCAGACCCGGACGCATCATCGATGAGCTGGTAGAAGTCCTGGCAAGGCCACAGGCTACTGTAAAAAAGAAAACCAAGAAACGAAAGGCTGGCTAGTGAGCAAAATTACTGAAGCACAAGCGATCTTAAAAGCTCTGGGCTTACCCGCCGCGCAACAGAATGAAATATCTGCCCTTACCTTGCTGGCGCTCGTCAGTATCGGCCCGTCCGATCGCTGGACGAAAGCAATGCGTGGAAAGCGCACCGTCTCGAAAGACATTATGACGTATATCGCCGACGAGTACGGCAAAAAGTACGCGCCCAACACCCGCGAAACCGTCCGCCGCCAGGTGCTGCATCAATTCGTGCAGGCACACCTTGCCGAATACAATCCGTTTGAGCCCGATCTACCGACCAACAGCCCCCGCGCGCATTACGCCATAAGCGAAGCGGCCTTAACCGCGATCAAAACATTCGGCACATCGACGTGGGACGGTGCCGCGGCGCAATTCATTGCCGCGCACGGTTCACTGGCTGCCACTTACGCCAGCCATCGCTCGAGCGGCAAGCTGGTGCCGTTGACGCTGCCGGACGGCCGGAAAATTGAATTGTCCCCCGGCAAGCATAACCAGGTGCAACGGGCGATCATCGAAGATTTTGCCCCGCGTTTCGCGCCCGGCGCCGATCTGCTCTATATCGGCGACACCGCGAAAAAGAATGTCGTTATGGACGCGGCCGCACTATCGAAGCTTGGATTATCCACGAGCGACCACGATAAATTGCCCGACGTGGTGCTGTTCGATCGCAAGCGCGGCTGGCTGTTTCTCATTGAGGCCGTCACCTCACACGGCCCCATGTCACCGAAACGCGTATTCGAGCTGGCCGAACGGTTAAAAGGCGCAAAGGTCGGCCCGGTCTATGTCAGCGCCTTCCCCGACATGGCTGAGTTTCGCAAACACATGAAAGATATCGCCTGGGAAACGGAAGTATGGATTACCGAAATCCCGGAACACATGATCCACTTTAACGGCGATAGATTCCTGGGGCCGAGGAAGTGATTGACGACGCGACAGAAGAACTTAAGCGGCAAAGATTCAGGAAAAAAGCACGGCTTACAAGCCTGAAAGAGGAGAAAAAATATGCCCAAGAAACACGTCTTTATCAGTTTTGATTATGACCACGATGAAACGCTAAAAACGTTTCTTGTGGGCCAGGCGGCGCATGACGATAGTCCCTTTGATTTAGTTGATTGGTCGATTAAAGAGGCCATGACCGGCGATTGGAAGAAGAAAGCGGTGACGCGCATCAAAGGCGCTGACCTTATGGCCGTTATTTGTGGCGAGCATACCAATACAGCAACGGGCGTCAGCGCCGAGTTGCTGATCGCTCAGGAAGAAAAAATTCCGTACTTTTTGCTTGCGGGCTATGCGGACAAAACATGTGTGAAACCCATGGCGGCGAAACCCGGTGACCAGATGTATAAATGGACTTGGCCCAACTTAAAGACCCTTGTCGGCGGCGGACGCTGAACTGAATCCTTATGGTGAAGAAATCCCATACTGTCCTGAAAAAGGGTGCCGACAAGTTAACTCCCGAAGAAGGGAAAACGGTTACGGACACATATAAATTGCTTATCGAGATGGCCGATAGAGTCAGCCAGAGGCGCCAGGCCGCTAACAACTTTTATCTTTCCGTAAACACAGCCATCATCGGAGCATCAGCTTACATTTCCGCTGTCGGCCAGGGCAGCATGAATGTTTTAGTGGTGGCCGTCGCCGGCATCGCCGTTTGTGTGCTGTGGCAACGAAATATCGAAAGCTATAAGACGCTCAACGAAGCAAAATTCCACGTCATAAACGATATCGAGAAGTCGTTGCCGCTTGCGCCGTTCACAGTGGAATGGTCTTACCTCGATCCTGATGGAGACGGGAAGCGGCATCGGCCCTTTCATATAGTGGAAATAGTCGTTCCCCGGATTTTTATCGGCGTGCATGCTGTTCAAGCACTCCGCGCCGTGCCGTGGGAAAAGGTGCTGGCGTTTTTGGGTGGAATTATCTGATAAATCAGTCGTTTGATGGCGCTGTAGGAATCTAACACTATACAAAATGGTGCGAAATGTTTAATGCAGCGCACATTCGCGCAGATAAACGCGCAATTCGTCAATCACTGTTTACGACGTTGTGCATAAATCAAGATTTATGCACAAAACCTAGCCGCATGATCGAAAAGGACTTTTTTTGTGCAGAATATATGTGCAGAATGCGGCCATGAAATATGGATATGCCCGCGTATCGACTGACGGCCAGAGCGTTGACGCTCAGGTAAAACAATTGAAGGCCGCGGGCTGCAAAAAAATCTTCCGCGAAGTGGCAAGCGGCGGCAAGACCGACCGCGCGGAACTGCGTAAGCTTCTCCACACTATCCAGGCTGGCGATATTGTCACCGTCACCCGCCTCGACCGCCTGGCTCGATCAACCCGCGATCTTTTAAATACGCTGGGCACCATTTCCGATAAAAAAGCGGGATTCCGTTCCCTCGGCGACACCTGGGCCGACACAACGACGTCCCACGGCCGATTAATGTTGACCATCCTTGGCGGCCTGGCTGAATTCGAAAAAGATTTAATTCGTGTCCGCACCGGCGAAGGCCGCGAACGCGCAAAGGCGCGCGGCGTGAAACTCGGCCGCAAGCCGAAAATGACTCCGCATCAAATACGTGAGGCAATTAAGCGCCGCGATAAAGGCGATGAATCTAACGCAGATATAGGCCGTAGTTATGACGTTAGCGGTTGGACGATTGCGAGGTTGGCAGCATGAAAAAAGTAGTGGCCATACTCACCGCAATTGTTCTCGCAGGAATTGTTGGTTGGTGTACTTACGGCCTTTATCAGACAATGCCGGTCGCTCATGAAGGCGAAAATGCCGCCGTCTATGCTGCGATACTCGGCGGCCTAATTGGCGCTGCGGGAGCTGCAATAGCAGTCTATCTCACGCTTTCCGCGCAACGCCATGAAGACCGCGAGCGGATACAAAGTGCCATTAAAAGAGAAGTCATCGAATTTTGTCGGTTGATAAGCGGGCACATGCAGACCTGTGAAAACATTCGCTCAGGCTTAATCTCTGTTCCCGGCGCTGTATTGCCAACCATGACGGCATTGCCGGAACCGATCATTTATCCCGCTGTTGCCGACAAAGTAGGTTTGCTTCCGTCGCCCCAGAACGTGGTTGCGTTCTATATGCGCATACACGAAATCAAGTTTCTAATTGTGCCCGCAATCATGAGCCACCCACTGATTGCTAGGAATATCTTAAAAGCTGATGATATCCGCGCGCTTGTGGGTGCGTTCATAGATATATTGGTATTTGCAGACGGTATCTTGAACGGTTCGCAACACAATGGGGATTTCGACGCTGCCGTGCTTACGCATACGCGTAGCGACAACGCGCGCAGCATCGACGATGCACGAACGAAATTCGGAATAGCTGCTGAGGAAAAATAAAAAGAGCGGCGGCAACCTTTGCCATTTTAAGCAACACAACCGGGTTGTCCGTCTCCGGGCCTGTTATGCCGCCACAGTTTAACCGTTGCCGCCTGCCTTACTCGCACCGCGAACCTAAACTGTAGCTAGCTTAGGCCGAGAGGGTGATGAAGAAACTTATAGCCTGGCCTCACAAGTATCTGCTCGTTCCGGCACTCTACGCATCATCAACAACTCGCTTCGACATTGCTCTAGGTTTATCCCTTTGGTTAAACCTCCATACGGTAACTACCCCGCCTGGCGCAAAGATAGGGAATCCAAAAAGTGGGTCAAGATGACCGCCCTTCTGTCTCCCTATTGAGACAGGCCCTTATAGCAGAAAACGCCAATATCGAAAAGAAGAAAAACGCTATTTTGATATACGGATAATTTCCGCAAGCAGCAGATCGAGCTGAGGCGCGCAGTTAACCTGTTGCGGCGTTGGCAGGACTTCTTTTTTTCGAATTTGAGTGTGGAGCATGCCGTCGCCGATTTTGCGCGTGGCATTTTCCAAATGCTGCATCGTTTCCTTAAAAGAGCGGCCGCCCGGATGGTTGTTGGCGACTTCGGCAAAGCTTTTCTGATTGAACAGCGGCGGCACGTGGTCAAGAACTGCGCGCGTGAGCATTCCCGTTCCGTAATTGCAGCCCTGCGCGAACGCGATGTTGATTTCCTCGCACAGCCTAATGAGTTTCGTAAAATCGAAATCCGTCGACTGGATAGCTCGCAGTTCGTCTAAACGACTAGTGGCGATATGGGTCATATGCGCCGGCGTGGAAGATTTAGCAGCCGCTTGTTGCTCCTCTTTCATCCGCAACCATCTCCACGCCGCCTCGCGGCATTCCGGGGGGCCGCCGATATCGCGCATGCCATTATGTTGCTCCATATCACTCTTCACACGGCCGTACCCCAACGCTTCGCACAGGCCGTAGATACGGTCGTCAAGCGTCACAACAACATTGCTGGCTTCTCGCTGATTTTCATTTTTTGCGTCGAATAGCATTTGTTTTGCCTCTGCTGTGCTCACTTTGCGCACCTGCATTTGGTATGTCGCAGGTATGCCCAACGCGGCCTCGTGAAACCCAGGATCGACAATTTGAAAATATTCATCGCCGCCATTCGACATCTGGCGATAAGCGACGTCGCCAGGTTCAATCAGCAATTTTGAAGCATCGCCGATGTAAATCCCGCCCCGCTGTACCGAAGCATTCACTTTGTCGATTTTTTTGCCGTCGCGTTTGTAGATTGAAATTACATCCGTCATTAAATCGCTAAAACCCATATCGCCCTCCTGGCTGATGGATCGAATTTTATCGACTCAGCAAAGGGCGGTACAGAGACAAAGTTGCCAGAACGGAACGATTGAGGGGATGAAAACGACAATCTGCGCCGCGAGACTCTCGACGATAATTTCGTTTTGCGTCATGCTCGGCAAATCGGCGCGTTGATTCGGCGCGTTGTCATCAAGCATCTGGAGTGAAGAAAAGAGCCTAGAAACAGCAAAGCCCGCCAGTGGCGGGCC
>OLLY01000106.1_pt1 | contig 18258 bp, 15 predicted proteins | sample 1604681 | NCBI WGS metagenome assembly OLLY01 (sample SAMEA104055725, study PRJEB20765) | soil metagenome | biome: Arctic tundra; feature: Polygonal ground; material: soil | place: USA | collected 2011-09 | depth 0-0.5 m | reverse complement strand
GGGGCCCAGACGGTGGCCGCAATAAGTACGGCCAGTATTTGTTGATAGACCGCCTGGGTCCCGGCTTGCGCCGGGATGGAAAAATCTATGTGTTAGCTTTTTGGGCCAAACTCATGCGCGGGAATGACGCCGGTTTATTTAAGGAACGCGGTAATCGCTATCGAGACTTCCTGCGGGTCGGTGAAATCGACGCGCGGGTGGCGGAATGGAACCCATTGAAAGCGCGTGTACCATAAAGTGCCTTCGTGCGGCGGGCGGCTGTAATCATAAGAAGCAAGCAGGCGAAAGCATTCGCGCTCGGTTTTGACGTAATCGAGATTGCCTTTCTCGGATTCATAGATTTTCAGGGCCGCCTGTTTTTTTTCTTTTTCGGCATCCGTCAATATGATCACATGTTTGTTGCCGTGCGGCTGCAGAAATTCCTGCGAATGAACCTCGCCGCCGGAAAAATTATATTCGGCGAATTCTAACACGGGCGGATGGGACGGTTCTTGTTGAACTTCCCCCTCCCTAACCCTCCCCACATCCGCCTTCGCCAAGGCTTCGGCGGACAAGAGGGGGAGGGGATTCAACCGGTTCTTGCTGCCAATTGCGTTCAACGCATCGTGGTCGGCGTTACCGCCTTCGTAGGCCGGGACCCAAAGCTGATCGATAGAGTATTGTGCTGCGGCCACTTTGATTTCTTCGTGCGCTTCCTTTAATTCGCGCCATAAATGGCGTGCAGGGCGTGGGCTCCAGCCGACCGGCGTAATACCGAGGAATTTGGCGGCCTGTTCGCCTTCGGTGCGGCGGCGCGCGACATGTTTTTCATAGTTTCTACGATCCCACACCCACATGGTTTCGCGTGCTATGCAGCCATGCGTCATGAAGAGAACAAAAATTTCCGCGCCGCGCGTTTGCGCCCGGCCGATTGCAGCTGCGCAAGCAACTACTTCATCGTCGGGATGTGCGGCGAGAATGAGAATGCGTTTTCCGAACATGCGCTAAGCGGCTTCACGCTGTTGGACTGGCCAGCCTGCCACTTGCTGCCAGATGGGGAACAGGTCCTGGGCCAGCACATCGTCCCAGCCGGCGAGGTGGCCATTGCTGTAATCGATTGCCGCCGCGCGCATCATATTGCGTTTTTCCTGCCGGGCCACGAAATCGGTCAGCGCCGCGGTCCAGCCTTCGCTTCCGCCCTCGACCACTTCTATCGCTGGCGTATTCTCGAATAGTGCCGCGATGCCGCTCTTTTTGGCGATGGCGACCGGGCAGCCGGACATCACAGCTTCCAGCCCCACCATACTATGCGTTTCCACTTCCGACGGGATTGTCATGAGATCGACGCTGGCATAAAGCCGCGCGAGTTCAGCCGGTTCGAGAAAGCCAGCCGTAGTGGCGTGACCGCCGAGTCTTTTCTTTACTTCTTCTTCGGCCGGGCCGATACCGGCGACGATCAGGTGAACCGGGTGCTGCGCGTTGAGCAAATTTTCCATCGCATCGATCAGCGTATAAATGTTTTTGCCGATATCGACACGGCCGACGAACAGCATCACGATCGAGCCCGGCAAAATCCGATAATCGCGCTCGATGCCTTCGCGGTCGCGGCGGCCGGGGTTGAACATTTTCTTGTCGATGCCGCGCCGCATATGATGAACCCGCGCGGGGCCGAGAGTTCTTTCCGCCAAGGCGTGATCTTCCGGCCGCGTTACCAGTACATGACGGCAATCGGCGAGATGGCGGATCAGTTTTTGTTCCATTGAGCGGCCCTGGCGCTCCGGCAGTTTGAGCGTGTCGTTTAGAAAATGGGCAATCCCGCCGCCGATTCCGTTTTTGCCCAAAAGCTTCTGGATCGTCTCGCGCGTGAATATCCTTGCGTAGGAGGGGGTGTCGGTGTGGATCGAATTGACGAGAGGAATGCCGCGTGAGCGGCTGATCCTTGCCGCCGTGCGGGCATAGGCGAAGAAGCCGTCGGTTGTATGAATCACGTCATATTGCAGCAATTCACGAGCGAGACGCGGGTGATAGGGCGCAAGATCGGTGTGATCGGGCACGTAAGGCAGGAATTTGAGATTGGCGGTAGAAAAGACCGGCGGTAAATGGCGCAGCCGCGTGCGCGGGCCGATCATTTCATCGGGGCCGGTACCGGAAAAATAAACCGTCAGATCGAGCGGCAGGTTGCTTTCGGCGGCTCCTGCGGCCAAACGCTCCCAGCATTTGACATGACCGCCCGATTGCGGCGTGCGCGGCAGATCGACCAGTGCGGCGACGCGCAAAGACTCGGAGCGGCTCATTCGGTTTCACTTTCCCCAACGGCAAATATTAAGTATGTATTCACAGCTTAAAACCCTGCCCTTTGCATGTCCATGCGCCTCGTTCCTAAAAAACCGTCCGTAAACTTTGCCATTACGCTCGCTATTCTGCTGATTGCAGGCGCGGTTCATGCCGCCAATCTGCCGCTAGCGGAGATGCCGCCGCAGTTGGATGCGGCTTATGGCAGTCCGGTGATTGCCAACGGGCCGACCTTGCCGCCGCCTGATAAACTCGGCGTAAGCAATGCACAGCCGGCGCCTTCTTCGGCTTATTTCCCCATTCTGCCGTTCGGCGCCGATCCGGAGGCGCAGCCGCAGCTTTTGCCGGTGGCAAGCAATCATCCGCTCGGCGAGGATCATACAAACGTTACGCGGGGCATCATTGTCGTTCACGATGTGTCGCGCGATGCCGGCAGCATGCTGTCGATGATGACGGTGCTGGCCGGTAGCGGCAACGATGCGGCCATGATCGTGGCGCCGCAATTTCTGCTCGAATCCGACATCGCGCATTTCGCCGACAAGCTGCCGAATGGCGGCAAGGGGATGGCGCGCTGGGCCTGGGGCGCGTGGATCGACGGCGGCGAATCGACCGCTGTCGCGCCGCAGAAGGGCGTAAGTTCCTTCACTGCGCTCGATCTGATTTTGCTTTATCTCGGCGACAGGGAATTTTTCCCTAATTTAAAAGATGTTGTCGTTGTTGGAAACGGCGCCGGCGGCGATTTCGTTTTGCGCTATGCGGCCGTCGGGCAAGCGCCCGATCTGATCGGCGTACAAGGCGTTGTCACGCATTTCGTGGCTGCTAACCCTTCGTCTTATCTCTATTACACGCCGATGCGGCCGATGGCGGGTAAGCCGGGTTTCTCGATGCCGGATGCCAGCGCTTGCGCCGGTTACGATGCCTATCGCTATGGCATCAATAATTTGAACGATTATGCGCGGCGCATTGGCGTGAATGAAATTCGCCTGCGCTATCCGTCACGGCAGATGGTTTATTTGATCGGCGACAAATCCGGCGTTGACGATCGTTTTCCCGATACGAATTGCGCGGCGATGATGCAGGGGCCGGATCGCTTTACGCGCGCGAAAAATTATAATCTCTATCTATCGACGATATTCGGTGACGATATCGCCCGGAACCAGTCTTTCAGCGTGGTGCCGAATGTCGGTTCCGAGCCTAACGTCTTGTTCGGTTCGCGGTGCGGGATGAGCGCTTTATTCGGCGACGGATCATGCGCGCCGCCGGTTATTACGGGCGCAGGAATTCCATAATCACAGAGATTTGCGTTGGGTCCATCAAGGCCGGAGCATGGCCGATTTTAGGGAATTCTACCAAGCGGGCCTTCGGTCCGCGCCGCGTCATTTCCTGCGCAACTTCGGGCGGCAGGATGTCCGATTGCCCGCCGCGCAGCAGCAGAACCGGGCAGCGGATGCGATCGTAGAATTCCCACAGGTTGACATCCTGATCGACGCGCAGGAAAGCATCGGCGATGGCAGGATCATGCGCCAATGCCAATCTGCCGTTCGGCAGGCTTCGCACGCCGTGCGCGGCCATATGTTTCCATTCTTCGTCGCTCAGATTGCCGAACGAGGCATAGATGCGGCGCATATGCTGTTCGACTTCTTTAAGGTCGCCGAAATCGGGTTTTTCTCCGACATAGGCGCCGATGCGCTTGAGCGCCAGAAGCGGAATGAACGGCCCGACATCGTTGATGACGAGGCGGCGGATCGGCGAATTTTTCTCGGCCGCCAGCAGCATGCCGATGATACCGCCCATCGAGGTGCCGACCCAATCCACCTGCGTGGCGCCGGTGCGCGCGATCAGCGCGGTCATGTCGGCGAGATATTGATGATAGTTATAGGATGCAGGATCGGACAGAAATTCGCTTTTGCCGCGTCCGGGCATATCAGGACAGAAAATTTTGGCGTCTTTTTCCAATGAGTGGGCGAGCGGATCGAAATCGCGGCCATTGCGCGTCAATCCGTGCACGCAGATAACGGCACGATCGGCGCTTGCGCCCCATTCGGTGTAGGCGATGCGATGAAAGCCGTCGGAACTGCGGCCGAGATAGCTCTTTTCTTGCATGGGATTTTTTAAACCAGAAAAGCCGGATCGTTGACTATCACGGATGTAGCCGAAAGGAAACCGCCGAAATCGGAACGCCGGTTCATGCTGTAAGCGCCCATCTGTCCGACTTCGATATAATCGCCCATGCCGATATCGCCGGGCAGGGCAAAGGGACCTGCCAGCCGGTCGCTGCCGTCGCCGGTGGGTCCGCAGAAACTGAATTCATCGAGTGCCGAAGACAACATATGGGCTTGGCCATTGACGCGCCATGCCCGCATCGGCGGTTCAATGCCGCGCGTGTGTAATTCTTCCAGGCCGCCATGTACGCCGTCATTGAGGTAGAGCCGGTTGCCGCGCCGCAATTCGACTTTCAGCACCAGCGAAGCGCCTGATGCCGCCAAGGCGCGGCCGGGTTTGCATAGAACTCGTGCGGGGCGGTGTAGTTTTATTTGCGCAAGCCCGTCGCGAATCACATCGCAATAATCGGCGAGGGGCCGTGTACAGCTGTTGCGGTATGTCACTGGAAAACCGCCCCCGATATCGATCAGTTCCGGCTGTAGACCGGTCGTCCGGACAATATCGCAGGTGAAATCGAGCGCGCGGCGATAGGTGTGCGGATCCAGTTCCTGCGCGCCGGAATGAAAACTCAGGCCGATGCCGAGCCCTTCGGCCGCCGCGGCGCGCACGAGGGATGCCGCCTCGGCCTCGCTGCAGCCGAATTTGCCGAACGGATCGTAGGCGAGACCGGTCGGCGGCGATAAACGCAGTACGATTGTCGGTTTCAGCGGCGCGGTATGAACGATGATCTTGGCCAGCTCGTCGGCGTGATCGACGGCAAAATGCGTGACACCGTAGCTATGAGCGGCTTCACGAATGGATGTGGCGGATTTAACGGGATGCAGAAGATAGGCTTCGGCATCGGGCAGATGATCCTTGACCGCTTTTAATTCCGGCAGGCTGGAGGCGGCGAAATGGCGGATGCCGCCGGCATGCAGGGCGCGCAGAAATTCCGGGTAAGGGTTGGCGCTGACGGTATAAACGACGTCGCCGGGAAAATGGTGAGTAAAATTCTGGGCGGCGTGGCGAAGTTCGTGGGGCCGAATGGCATAGATCGGCTCATCCGGCTTGGACGCCGTGAGCATTGAGCCGATATCCCTAAACTCCCCAATCATCAAAAAAATTTATCCATCAAAATCGTTCTTCTCGCGGCGATTGTATGAGAGAGTACTAATACAATCCTTAATTGTGCCGTCCGCTCACCCCGATTCTGCCGCATTGATTGTGGTTAGCGCTTTGCTAAAATCCCCCAAAAGGACGTTTCTCCAATGCCCTCCGCCGCTGCAATAAATTCTTCACCAAATCCCTTCGCGCTTGCAAAAAGACTGAGCGGCAAAAACATCGTCGATGGCCGTCTTATACCTGCGCATGCGAACAAGGCTTTCTCGGTGCTCGATCCGGCGACCGGCGAATTTTTCGCCTCGGCCGCGTCGAGCGATGAAAAAGATGTCGATGTCGCCGTGCAATCTGCGGCGCGCGCGCAAAAGGATTGGGCCAAACGCCCGTCACGTGAGCGCGGCAAGCTGGTGGCGGAAGTCGGACGCCTTATCCTGGAGAATGCCGAAGAAATCGCGCAATTGATGACGCTGGAAACCGGCAAAGCGATCCGCACCGAATGCCGGGTTGAGGCCAATGTTGCCGCCGATATCTGGAATTTCTACGGCGGGCTCGGCTCGGAACTGAAGGGCGAGACGATTCCATTCAAGCCCGGCATGCTGGCTTTCACGCAGCGCGAGCCGGTTGGCGTGGTCGGTGCGATTATTCCGTGGAACGTGCCGCTGCTTTTAATGGCGCTAAAAGTTTGCCCGGCTTTGGTGGCCGGTAATGGCGTGGTGGTGAAATCGGCCGAGGAAGCGCCGTTGGCGGTGCTGCGCATAGCAGAATTGGCGCAGCAGGTTTTGCCGCCAGGTATTTTCAACATGCTTTCCGGTTTTGGTCCGGATTGCGGCGCGCCTTTGGCGCAGCACCCGCTGGTGCGCAAGGTGACTTTTACCGGCTCGGTCGAGACCGGTCGGATGGTTGCGCATATGGCCGCCGAAAAACTGATTCCGGCCACGCTGGAACTCGGCGGCAAAAGCCCGATGATCGTGCTAAAGGATGCCGATCTCGACCGCGCGGTCGAAGGGGCTGCGGTCGGCGTGCGGTTCACGCGGCAGGGGCAGAGCTGCACTTGCGCCTCGCGCATTTTTGTTCAGCGTGAGCTGCATGACGAGTTTGTGGCGCGGCTTAAGGCGAAGGTCGATCTGATGCAGATCGGCGATCCCTTCGACGAGAAGACCGATATCGGCAGTATTATTTCCGAACGGCAGTTCGAGCGGGTAAAATCTTACATCGCTCTCGGCGAGAAAATTAAAGGCGCCAAGGCGCTTCGCTGCGGCCAACTGACCAAGGATCCGAAATTCGCCAAAGGGCTTTTCGTTCAGCCGGTGATCTTTACCGGTCTCGATAATGACAGCCGCGTGGCGCGCGAAGAAATCTTTGGTCCTGTCACTATGGTGATGCCGTTCGACGAGTATGAAGAAGCGATCGCGGCGGCGAATGATACTTCCTATGGCCTGGCGGCCACTATCTGGACTCGCGATTTAGCGAAAGCAATGGATGCCACGCAGCGATTGCAGGCCGGTTTTGTGCAGGTGAATCAAAATCTGGTGGTTCAGGCAAATTTATCATATGGAGGGATCAAGGATTCAGGCTACGGTAAGGAAGCCTCGCTCGAGGCTATGTGTGAGCACTTCACGCAGAAAAAGACCATCATCATCAATATGACCTGAGGCTCATGCAGCGCCGCGTTCTTGAAATTATCCTGTTGGTGGTTTTCGTTGCCGTTGTTTTCGCAGGCATTGGCATTGCCTATTTGTTCATGCGCTCCGCGCCTGAATATGAGGGCAATGTGGCGATGCCCGCATTGGCCAGCCCGGTGCATGTCTATCGCGACGAACATGGGGTGCCGCATATTTTTGCCGCCAATATGGAAGATGCGGCCCGCGTGCTGGGCTATATCCATGCCGACGAACGTTTGTTTCAAATGGAAATGCAGCGCCGCGCGGGGCAGGGGCGCCTGTCCGAAGTTCTGGGCAAGGATATGCTCGATGTCGATCAATTCATCCGGACATTGGGCATTTACGATCTGGCGCAGAGCAGCTATCGCGCGTTGTCGCCCGATGCGCAGAGATTTTTCGATTGCTATGCCGCCGGCGTCAATCTGTGGCTGAAGACGCATCAGCATGCCTTGCCACCGGAATTCGCCGCGCTGAATATTACGCCCGATCCGTGGGTTTCGGCGGATTCGCTGGTGTGGGGCCGGCTGATGGCGCTGCAATTGAGCGGCAATTACAAAAAGGAAATTCTGCGCGCACATCTGGCGGCAAAACTTTCACCCGATCAAATGAAGCAATTATTTGCGCCGCCGCCCGCGGATTCGCCAGTCACGACGATGCCGGTCATGACGAAGACGGGTGAACTGCTGCACGTAGCCCCACCAGCAAAATCTAAGGACTTGCTGGCGCAAGCCCAAGATTTTGCGTCCTCCCCGCTTGCGGGGAGGAACGACGTTCCTTCTGCTTTGGAAAAACTGGGCAAGATTACAGGTCTTGCGCGGGCGGCGTCGAACGAATGGGCGATCAGCGGTACGCGCACCGAAAGCGGCAAGCCGATTTTAGCGAATGATCCGCATCTTGGGCTCGAAGCGCCGGTGCTGTGGTATCTGGCGCGCATTGTGACGCCGGAGGTTTCGCTGGAAGGTGCGACGGTGCCCGGCTTGCCGATTGTTCTGTTGGGCCATAATGAGGATATCGCCTGGGGCTTTACGACGACCGGCAGCGATGTGCAGGATTTGTTTGTCGAGACTGTCGATCCGCAAAATCCCAATCAATACCTGACGCCGGGCGGCCCGCAGGCTTTTGAAACACGCATCGAAAATATCCGGGTGAAGGGCGAGCCTGGCGTGACGTTGAAAGTACGCTCGACGCGGCACGGGCCGGTGCTGTCGGATATCGATCCGGAACTGGCGCAACTGGCGGGCAGCGGCAAAGTCATGGCGTTGGCTTTCACCGGATTAAATATGATCGATACGACATCGGAAGCCCTGATGCGCGTCAATCTGGCGACCAACTGGCAGGATTTTTTGAAGGCGCTGCAGCTTTATCAGGCGCCGCCGCAAAATATCGTTTACGCCGATGTCGGCGGCAATATCGGCTTCGTCGGCGCGGGCAATGTGCCGGTACGCAAGAAAGGCGATGCTTCGGTACCGTCTGACGGCTCGACGGACGATTACGATTGGACCGAGATCATTCCGTTTGAGCAATGGCCGCAGGTTTATAATCCGCCGGCCGGCTTTATCTTTAACGCCAATAACGCAATTGTCTCGCCGAATGCGCCGCATTTTTACGGCACAGATTGGGAAGAACCGTTCCGCGCCGAACGGTTGCAGGAAATTTTTAACGTGACGGATAAGTTTAACCTCGACAAAGCGGCATCGATGCAGGGTGATATCCTCTCGACCGCGGCCAAGCAATTGCTGCCCTATTTGCTGAAGCAGAATTTTTCCGATGCGCGGGCGGTACAGGCGATTGGGTTGCTGCGCAGCTGGGACGGCTCGATGGATAAAAACCACGCCGAGCCTTTGATCTTCGAGGCGTGGCTTTACCAGCTGCATAAACTGATGCTGGTGGAAAAAACCGGCGATGCGATGAAAGTCGAAGGGCCGTTCGATGCGCAGGCGATTTTGAATATCCTCGCCAATCCCGGCGACTGGTGCGCGGGCGTTGAGGGCGCCAACAACTGCGACGATCTGATCCAGCAGGCTTTCAGCTATGCGCTGGTTATGCTCGCTCAGCGCGACGGCGACGATATGAGTAGCTGGAAGTGGGGCGATGAGCAGCTCACGATCCTGCGGCACAAATTTTATTCGCATATACCGGTGCTGAAAGGCGTGAGCGATCTCAGCGTGCCCTCGAGCGGCGATTATTATACGCTCGACCGTGGCGGCAGCTCGCAGACCAATCCCGATCATCCGTTCGAGCGCACGCACGGGGCAGGGTTCCGCGGGATTTACGATTTGTCGGACCTATCGCAATCGCGTTTCATGATCGCGACCGGAGAGTCGGGCCATATCTTCTCGAAATTTTACGGCAATCTGATCCAGCCCTGGAATGACATACAAAGTTTTACATTGACCGGCTCGCCGGATGAACTGAAAGCGCGCGGCGCGGCTGAGTTGGTTTTTGGGCCGCAGATGCAACCGTAGTAAATTTAGAGTCCAGAGTGAATGATGGGTCCTCCTCCCCGCCCTTACGGGGAGGATACAAAAACTTGGGCTTACGGCGATTGATCCAGAAATTTCAACGAAGAGCAGGTGGAGTAAGTTCTAGTTTTTGTTGGTAGGGCTATGGAGCCGGCCCTACCAGTGAAAACCAAGGACTTGCCAAGAAGGGCAAGTCCAGGTTTTCACGTCCTCCCCGCAAGCGGGGAGGAGGACTCTCTTTTAACCGCCGATCTTGTGATAGCGCCCGTGAAAATAGAGCAGCGGTTTTAGATTGCCGCTGCGGCGATGCAGGGCCACGGTTTTGCCGATGATGATATCGTGATCGCCGCCTTTGACGATTTCCGTGCGGCGGCAGATCATCCAGCCCAAAGTATGTTTCAGGATCGGGCAGCCTTGTTGCGGCGCGGCCCAGATATTTTTGGGCTGCGGGTGGTGGTGATAATCCGCAAAGTGGCGCGAAAGGTCTTCCTGATCCTCGCCGAGGATATTGACGGCAAAAAATTTTGCCTGCTTTAGCAACGGATAGACATGCGCCTTACGGTCGAGGCAGAACAGCATCAGCGGCGGCTTGAGCGACACGGATGCAAGCGAATTAATGGTGATGCCCATCGGTCCACCATCTTTATGATGGGTCGTCACCACCGTAATGCCGGTGGCAAAGCCGCCGAACCAATGGCGGAAAGAGCGTTGATCGAGCGCAGGCATGGGCAGGCACAGTAACCGCGAAAGACGGGAGGGTTCAATCCCCTAAAGGGCGGTGGTCGCGGCCATACAGTAAAAAATTCAACGCTTTAAGGCTTGGTTTGCGGGTTTGGGTCGTTAAAACGATGTTAACGAAAGGTGATGCAATTATTAAAGCGTGAATCAGGCCTGTTCGGGCCTGACCCTGCGTGCCCGGAAGTTTCATGAATCTGATTATCGGCATTATCACCGTCGTCGGCTGTACGATGGGCGGCTATGTTCTGGAAGGCGGGCATCTGGAAGTGCTGGCCAAGGCCGCGCCGCTTGAAATCGTCATCATGGGCGGCACTGTGGCGGGCGGTTTCATCATCGCGAACCCGACCATCGTCATCAAGCGCACGCTGAAGGCGCTGGGTCTTTTGCTTAAAAAGCCCAAATACACCAAGGCGTCTTATATAGAAGTCTTGTGCATGCAGTATCAGGTGTTCAAGCTGGCCAAGACAAAAGGCCTGCTGACGCTCGAACAACATATCGAACATCCCCATGAAAGCACACTGTTCGGCCAGTTTCCCGGCTTTCAGCATAATCATCATGCGGTGGATTTTTTCTGCGATTATCTGCGCCTCATCACGCTCGGGTCCGACAAGCCTTATGAGCTGGAAGCGTTGATGGATGAAGAAATCGAAGTCCATCACAACGAAGATCACGGCACCGTTTCGGCCGTCACCAACGTGGCTGACGGTCTGCCGGCCATCGGCATCGTCGCCGCCGTGTTGGGCGTTATTCATACCATGGGCTCTATCACCGAGCCGCCGGAAGTTCTCGGCCGCCTGATCGGCGGCGCTCTGGTCGGAACGTTCATGGGTGTGTGGGTGGCGTATGGTTATGTCGGGCCGATGGGCAACTCATTGAAAGCAATTCTGGATGCGGAATCCAAATATATGCAGTGCCTAAAGATCGGGCTGCTGGCGCATCTGCAGGGTTTCGCTCCGTCGATTTCCATCGAGTATGCGCGCAAGACTTTGCTGAGCGAAGTGCGGCCGACCTTCATCGAAGTTGAAGAAGCGACGCAGGCCTTGCCCGCGCCGACAGCATGAGGGACTGATCAATGGCTGAAAGGCCCATCATTATCATTCGCAAGAAGAAGGGTGGCGGCCATGCCGGCCATCACGGCGGCGCCTGGAAGGTGGCCTATGCCGACTTCGTGACGGCCATGATGGCGTTCTTTTTGCTGTTGTGGCTGCTGAACGTCACGACCGACATTCAACGCAAGGGTATCGCCGACTATTTTGCGCCCGCCAGTATTTCGAAATCGGAATCCGGCGCCGGTGGTATTTTCGGCGGCCAGACCATTACAACGGATGGCGCCCAGATTTCTGCCTATACCCCGCCTTCGGTCGACGAAGTGACGGTGCCGACCGCCGGCAAGGGCGAAGAAGGCGAAGACATGACCAAGGGCAAGGAAGAAAACGGCAGCGACGGTAAATTGCAGGATGCCGGCAAGGGCACAGGCATCAACGGGCCCGATACCAAATCGCAGGATACCAAGGGCACGGCCGTAGCCAATGCGGCCGCTGCCTCGCCGCCGTCGACATTGAGCAAAGAAGATCAGGCGATGGCCGAGGCGATGAAGCACGAGGCGGAAACTTTCGATCATGCCGAAGAAATGCTGAAGCAGGCTATTCTCGGCAATCCCGAATTCAAGGAATTCGCCAACCAGATCGTGATCGACCGCACGCCGGAAGGCCTGCGTATCCAGATCGTCGATCGCGATAAATTTTCGATGTTTCCTTCGGGCGGCGCGATACCTTATGAGCGCGGGCGCGATCTGCTGCTGATGGTCGGCAGGGTGCTGACGCAACTGCCCAACAATATTTCGGTTACCGGGCACACCGACAGCACGCCGTTTCAGATCGGCTCCTCGCGCGACAACTGGACGCTCTCGACCGAGCGCGCCAATATCAGCCGCGAAGAACTGGTCGCGGCCGGGGTCAATGAACAACGCATTCAGCGCGTGGTTGGGCTTTCCGACCGCGATGCGTTTGTGCCCAATAATCCGAAAGATCCCCGCAACCGGCGGATCAGCATCGTTTTGCTGCGGCAGTCGATTCCGCCTGCGGATACGCAGGGTTCATCGCCGCCGGCACCGATAAGCGATGGGCAAAAACCTTAGACCAGATTAGCTGGTCAGGTGGCTTATGCCGATGGCTCGGTAAAATTTTTCTTTTTGATCGTGAATCCACAACCGGGCTTTTAACATTGGTGGGATCGGCGCTTCGCCCAAAGCTTGCTCAAGTGTGACACCCAGTCTGCTATCTCGAGGGTAGCGGATACGAAGACCGTGCTTGCCGGGGTTAACCAGACAATCTGCGGCATGAAAGAAAAGATTATAAGCATCCGGTGAAACAAGAACGCCAATAGTTTTTTGTCCCGCTTCATCCATGACCGCTAAGCCATTGGCTTTTCCTTCGGCTTTTTCTCGATCTAAAAGACGAATAACTTCTTGCCTAAAATTTTCAGAAACTGTCTACGACAGGAAGTATTTCAGTCATTTATGTCCCCATAATTTAAGGATTACACCACAGATATAGTATTCCTAATTTCGATTGCTGTGCAATAGGTACGCATGATAGCGTTTTGCTATGTCGATTATTCCGCCTGGGCTTAGCCGTCTTCTGCAATTTTATTTGTCGGGGCCGTTGCCGTGTCCTTATCTGCCGGATCGCGTGGAGCGCAAATTATTCACGCGCCTGACCGGCGACCCTTCGCACGACGCCGAGATTAACGGCGCGCTGACTCGCGCCGGGTTCCGCCGCAGCCACGATATCGTCTACCGGCCGGCTTGCCCGAACTGCACCGCCTGCGTGCCGGTGCGTATTCCCGTTCGGTTATTCAAACATTCGCGCTCGCTGAAACGTATAGCGGCGGCCAATCGCGATTTGCGGCTGGAATTGGTCGGGCCGGATGTGACGGAAGAACAATATTCGCTTTTTATGGCCTATCAGAATGCGCGGCATCCCGACAGCGATATGGCGCGCATGTCGCGCTTTGAGTTTGTCAGTATGCTGCGCGAGGGCGAGGCCGATACGCATATCTATCAATTGCGCGATAAGGACAACAGTCTGCTGGGCGGCATTATTACCGATCATGTCAATGACGGGCTGTCTGCCGTGTATAGTTTCTTTGCGCCGGGCGAAGCGCGCCGCAGCCTGGGCGTGCAAATGATTCTGACGCTGATTGGCGAAGCGCAGCGCTGCGGTTTGTCTTATGTGTATCTGGGATATTGGATTTCCGCCGCGCGGAAAATGGCCTATAAGGCTCGCTTCCGTCCGTTGCAGGCGCTCGGCCCGCAAGGGTGGGATTGGGTAGGTGACAATATGACGCCGCCGGAGCTCGATGAAGATGAGAGTTATGAATCGATTACCGGCACGGATGGTTGATGAGAGGTATTTAAATGACCACATTTGATTCATCATTATTTGGCTCATCCTATGCACCGTCTTTTCCGGTCAATTTGTCTGTCGAGGCGGCGCAGCTTATGGGATTTATTTGCGAGAGGCAGGGAAAATCGGTTGTGGGAAGTCTTACCCTTATCGATCTTGCGGCAGGAGCTGCAGTGCCGCATGCGAATCTGATCGATACGTTGGATGAGCTGGGCGTCAACAGACTCGTTGCCGTTCGAAAAACTAATCCTTTAGCTGTAATCGCAACCCGGATGAGAGAGTCGAACATGGCCAGAAAATGGGGATTGAAATTTGGCCGGCCGCTCAGCTCTCATGAAATTTTTATGAAATTTAAAAATGCTTTAGCACAGGTTGGTGAAGGGGTTTCTCTTTCCAGTCCGGAACGGGAACAAAAAGTCGCCGGGGATTTAATGGAAAAGCGTTCTGATATAAAAAGGGAAAAGCATTTTGATATAGAAAGAGTTGTCATCTATATGACGGCCAAAGGCCGCTACTATATGTCCTCTCCTGCTGCTTCGGCTGCTGCCAGGCTTTAGCCCATATGTCTTTCTCCGACACACTTGCGCGCGTGCTCGCGCGGCATGACGAGTTGCGCGATACGCTGGCGCAGCCGGGATTGGCGCGCGAACAGTTCGCCAAATTTTCTAAAGAATATTCGGACTTGACGCCGGTCGCCGAGGCGATTGCCGAGCTGCATCGGTTGCAAAAAGAAAAAGCCGAAGCCGAAAGCATGCTGAACGATTCCGAGATGCAGGCCGAAGCCAAGCGCGAGCTGGAAGAGTTGCGGCCTAAAATTCCGGAGCTGGAAAAGAAGATCCAGATATTGTTGCTGCCGAAGGATGAAGCCGACGAACGCAACGCTATTCTGGAAATTCGTGCCGGCACCGGCGGCGATGAAGCGGCTTTGTTCGGGGCTCTGTTGTTCGAGATGTATCGCAAATATGCGGGTCTAAAAGGCTGGCGGTTCGAAGTGCTGGAAACATCGCAGAACGATCTGGGCGGCTTGCGCGAGGGCAGCGCGGTTATCACCGGTAAGGACGTATTCGCACGGTTGAAATTCGAGTCCGGCGTGCATCGCGTGCAGCGCGTGCCGCAGACCGAAGCTTCGGGCCGCGTGCATACATCGACGGCGACGGTCGCCGTGTTGCCGGAAATGGAAGATGTCGATGTGAAGATCGACGATAAGGATTTGAAGATCGATGTCTATCGCGCCTCGGGCGCCGGCGGTCAGCACGTCAATAAGACCGAAAGCGCTGTGCGCATCACGCATCTTCCGACCGGCACTGTGGTGGCGATGCAGGATGAACGTTCGCAGCACAAGAACCGCGCCAAGGCGATGAAGATTTTGCGTTCCAAGATTTACGAGAAGCAACGCGAGGAAAAAGAAGCCGCGCATGCCGCCACACGCAAGAGCCAGGTCGGCACCGGCGACCGTTCCGAGCGCATTCGCACCTATAATTTTCCGCAAGGCCGCGTGAGCGACCATCGGCTGGAAAAAACTTTGTATAAAATCGATTATGTCATTAACGGCGAAGCGCTGGACGAATTTATCGGCGAGCTTATTACCAGAGACGAAGCGGAGCGGATTGCCGCGCTAGGCGATCAGTAAGCGATGAAAGATATCAAATTGGCCTGTTTTCTACGCTGCGCCGAGGCGCAGCTGACGGCGGCCGGCATTCCAGATCCGGCGCCGGATGCGCGCATTCTGACGGCGCATGCGTTGCAACTCGACCGCGCAGAAATGCTGGCGCAGGCCAACCGCATGTTGACGGATGAAGAAATCTGCCGCGCCGGCGTTTTAATCGAGCGCCGCACGAAACGCGAACCCGTCGATCGCATTATGGGTGAGCGGGAATTCTGGAGCCTGCCGTTTGGACTAAATGAAGCGACGCTCACGCCGCGGCCGGATAGCGAGACGCTGATCGAAACTGCCCTTCGATTATTCCATCCCGGCGCAAGCCGGGATCCAGATACGCTATCGGCCAGATCTGGCGGAGAGGATGCCTGGGCCCCGGCTTGCGCCGGGGTGGTAAGCAATTTTCGAATCCTCGATCTCGGAACCGGCAGCGGTTGTTTGTTGCTGGCGCTTTTACAAGAATTGCCGAATGCGAGCGGGATTGGGGTTGATAAAGCCGAACGTGCAGTCGAGCAGGCGCGGCGCAATGCCGGGCAGCTTGGTTTGAGCGCGCGTGCCGAATTCCTCACCAATAACTGGGCGGATGGGATTGAAGAAAAATTCGATCTGGTTATTTCCAATCCGCCTTATATCGCGCGTGGAGAAATTGCGGAATTGATGCCTGAAGTGCGCGAGCATGATCCGCTTGCGGCTCTGGATGGCGGTGAAGACGGGCTCGATGCCTATCGATTGCTGATCTCTCAATTGCCGCGGCTGCTGAAACCGAAGGGCCGGGCGGTTTTCGAAATCGGCATCGGGCAGGGCGATGCCGTGCGCGAATTATTTGCTAAAGCCGGTTTTGGCGAGACCGAGACCCAAAAGGATTTAGGCGGGATAGAGCGCTGCGTATCGGCTCAATTGCCCGAGCGCTGATCCATCGGTCAGACGGTTCGGAAGGTTGAAAGCGGCGCAATGGAGCAGAGGTGTAGCGCGTTACGCGGTTTCGTTAACGGCACACGACGTTTTTGCCGTCTTGCTGGCACAAACGCATGCCCGGCGGAATTGGAATGGTAAGCGTCCATTCGATACCTTCGAAATAGCAGAGCAGATAAAAATTTTTCACGCTGGGACGGTAGTCTTCGAGATTCCATTGTTCGTTATCGGCATTCAGTTCTTTCAGGTTATTGGCTTTATTGCCCTCAAATACACTGGTGCTTCGCAGATTGTGTTTGAGGTCTTCGTCTCTGATAAAGTTGGGGCATCTCAAAGGCTCGCTGGTGCGCAATTCCTCGGCCTGCGCGGGCAAAGCCAGCATTAACAGGAGGAGGGGGACGAGATAATATTTTCGCCGCTTATTCATTGGATCACATACCCTGATAATTGGGACCGCCGCCGCCTTCGGGCACAGTCCAGTCGATATTCTGGCGCGGATCCTTGATATCGCAGGTTTTGCAATGCACGCAGTTCTGCGCGTTGATTTGCAGGCGCGGATTTTGTCCTTCGCTATCGCGCACGATCTCATACACGCCCGCCGGGCAATAGCGGCTTTCGGGGGAATTATAGAGCGCCAGATTGACATCGATAGCCAGCGACGGCTTTTTCAGTTTCAGATGCGGCGGCTGATCTTCTTCGTGATTGGTGTTGGAGAGGAATACCGATGACAACCGGTCGAAGCTGATAATGCCATCCGGTTTCGGGTATTCGATTTTCTGGCAGGTGGCCGCAGGCTTAAGCTGCCGGTAATCTTCGCGATTGTGGAAGGTCCAGGGCACCTGCCCACGCAAGATGACGTTATCGAAGGCGCTATAAAGCAATCCGGGGACCAGGCCGTGATGGAAAGCGGGACGGATATTGCGCACGCCGTATAGTTCTTTCCATAGCCAGGATTTTTCCAGCCGTGCCCGGTAATTGAACACTTCGGTGCCCGGCGCGTTTTGCGCGAGATGATCGAAAATCGCCTCGGCCGCGACCATGCCGGATTTCATCGCCGTATGATTGCCCTTGATCTTGGGCACATTGAGGAAACCGGCAGCATCGCCGATCAGTACGCCGCCCGGAAAACTCAAACGGGGTATCGATTGAAAGCCGCCCTCGCTCAGGGCGCGAGCACCATATGAAATCCGCTTGCCGCCTTGGAGCAGGGGGCGGATCGACGGATGCTGTTTGAAGCGCTGGAATTCTTCGAAGGGCGAGAGGAAGGGATTTTCATAATCGAGGCCGACGACAAAGCCGATCGAGACCAGATTGTTTTCCCAGTGATAAATCCACGAGCCGCCATAGGTGCGGAAATCCATCGGCCAGCCGATTGTGTGGGTGACGAGGCCGGGTTTGTGTTTGGCGGGATCGACTTCCCAGATTTCCTTGATGCCGAGGCCGTAAGTTTGCGGATCGGCGCCGTCGCGCAATTTAAAATGCTCGAACAGTTTTTTCGTCAGCGAGCCGCGGCAGCCTTCGGCGAAGACGGTTTGCTTGGCGTGCAGTTCGATCCCGCGCGCAAAGCGCGGGGTCGGTTCGCCGTTTTTGCCGATGCCGGAATCGCCGGTGGCAACACCCGCCACGCGGCCGCTTTCCTTGTACAGAACTTCCGTCGCGGCGAAACCGGGATAGATCTCGACGCCGAGGCTTTCGGCTTGCGCCGCCAGCCATTTGGCCAGGTAACCGAGACTGATGATGTAATTGCCGTGATTGCACATCGTCGGCGGGGTCGGCAGACGCCAGGCGCGTGATTTGCTGAGGAGTATGAAACGGTCTTCGGTCACCGGCACACCGATCGGGACATCGAGCGTCTGCCAGTTGGGAAACAGTTCGGCGAGCGCGCGCGG
>OLLY01000157.1_pt1 | contig 19108 bp, 21 predicted proteins | sample 1604681 | NCBI WGS metagenome assembly OLLY01 (sample SAMEA104055725, study PRJEB20765) | soil metagenome | biome: Arctic tundra; feature: Polygonal ground; material: soil | place: USA | collected 2011-09 | depth 0-0.5 m | reverse complement strand
GTCCCCCCGGAGGGGGAGGAAGCGAAAACTTAGGTTTGCCCATTTAGGCAAGCCTTAGTTTTCGCAGGTGAGGGGGTGTTTCTCTCACCGCGTTACCCCCTCACCAAGAAAATCCAAGCGAATTTTCCCAAATGAAAATTCACTAAGATTTTCTATCCTCTCCCTCAAGGGGAGAGGAACGCAGCGGCACATGATTTCATTGAAATAAAAATTGCTCTACCCCACCAGCAACGGCGTATCGCTATAAATTATAGTTCCATCCGTTCGCACAATGGCGCCATCGGTTAAACGCGCCGCCTCGATTTTGTTGTCGAGGATGTGATTGACCTCGCTGCCCGCCGCCAGCAGATAATCGGTAATGATGCGGCGATGGCATTTCCACCACACAGCCTCGGCGCACATGATGACCGGATAGGTGGTGCGTTCGATTGAGCGCAACTCATTCAGCGCGGCGTGAAACTCCGGCGTTTCGGCATAATCGGCGTAGTTACGAAAACCTTCCTCGCGCCACAGCGTATTGTGCGAAGGCCGGCCGTCGGCGCGAGCTTTACGCCGTCCGCCGAGCTTTTCCATATGCGTGTAACGAATGCTGGCCTGAAGCAGCGATGCTGCCAGCCGATCCGAATTAAAATGCGGATAGCGGCGGGAAACAGAATAACGCCGCACATCGATCAGATGACCAGCCGCGGCGTTGCGGAGGAGGGTGATAAAATCCTCCATAGACCGTGTCGAATGGCCGACGGTTAAAAATGCCATGAAAACAGCCCCCGATTAACCATAAGATGTCGTGTTCATTTTCGGCGAATTCGGGCATTAAAGGCCATTACATATTGCCGCAGATCAAATTACAGAAAAAAGAGATAGGATAAAAACATTATGCGCAAATTTCTTCTGCTTTTGGTCACAGTTTTATTGATCGATGCGCCGGCGATGCCTGCCTGTGCGGGCAATGGCGAGATTCTCGGCACCTTGTTCGGCACGGGCATCGGCGCTCTTTTCGGCAGCCAGTTCGGCCACGGCGCCGGGCGTGGTGTCGCCGCTTTGGGCGGCGCGGTGGTCGGCGGGCTGGTCGGCAATCGTATCGGAACCATGATGGATTATTCGGGAAGCAATTCTCTCGTCGTGCCTCAGCGTCCTGGCTATCCGGCGCCCGTATATGCCGAGGCAAGTTACGAGCCGAATTATGTGGCGCCCGATGCCCCCCCGCCCGGCGTGACTGATATTTATTACGGAACGCCCGCCCCATCCTGCCGCCCGGTGGCGCAGAATGTAGTGATTAACGGCCGCATTCGCACAATTTATGAAACAGTCTGCATGCAGCCCGACGGCACCTGGGAGCTCGTCGAGGAATAAAGAAAATTCTGTTATGGGACCGCCTTCGTCTGTTATCGAAGAGGGCATGAAAGCTCAGCCTCTTTTGCCAACCGAACTTCGCACCGCCGATTTCGATTTCGACTTGCCGCCGGATTTAATTGCGCAAAAACCGGTCGAGCCGCGCGATCATGCGCGGTTGCTGCATGTCGGCGCGCAAACTTTATCCGACAAACATGTTTTCGATCTGCCCGATTTGTTGCGTGAGGGCGATCTGCTGGTGATGAACGACACCCGCGTGATCCCGGCACGGCTTTACGGCAAGCGCGGCGAAGTCGAGATCGAAATTCTTCTGCATAAAAAACAAGCTTCGCAAACCTGGCTGGCTTTCGCGCGTCCCGGCAAAAGATTGCATGCCGGCGACCAAATTATTTTTGCGCCCGATTTTTCTGCCGAGCTTCTGGAAAAACGCGAAGACGGAGAAGTCCTGATCCGCTTTTCCGTACCGGACGAAAAACTTCCAGCGCTGCTGGATCAATATGGCGAAACACCCTTGCCGCCTTATATCAAGCGCGAAGGAGCCGAACCGCAAGACCGCGAGCGTTATCAAACAATCTATGCTGCGCATGACGGAGCTGTCGCCGCCCCCACCGCCGGTCTGCATTTCACGCCGCAACTGATCGCCAATCTGGCTCCGCGCGGCATCGAATGCGCAACCGTTACCTTGCATGTCGGCGCGGGAACTTTCTTGCCGGTCAAAGCCGAATTTGTGAAAGATCACGCGATGCATGCCGAATGGGGCGAAATTACCCTCGGCATCGCCTCCTATATCAACAAGGCCAAAAGAGAAGGCCGCCGCATCGTCGCCGTCGGCACCACATCATTGCGCTTGCTTGAATCGGCGGTTGATGAAACGGGCGGGCTGTGTCCGTTTACCGGTGAAACCGATATTTTCATCACGCCCGGCTACCGCTTTCGTATCGCCGATGCACTGCTGACCAATTTTCATTTGCCGCAATCGACGCTTTTCATGCTGGTCTCCGCATTTGCCGGCATGGATCGCATGCGCGAAGCCTATGAATATGCTATCGCGCAGCAATATCGCTTTTATTCTTACGGCGATACCAGCCTGCTGGAACGGGCATGACATTCGCTTTCGAACTTTCCGCCACCGATGGGCCGGCGCGGCGCGGGCGTATAACCACCGCGCACGGCACAATCGAAACCCCCGCTTTCGCCGCCGCCGCCACGGCCGCGACCGTCAAGGGCATGATGCCGGAGTCCGTGCGCTCGACCGGTGCCGAATTCGCGCTCTGCAACACCTATCATCTGATGCTGCGGCCCGGTGCCGATCGTGTCGCGGCGCAGGGTGGCCTGCATAAATTCATGAACTGGCCGGGCCCGATCCTGACGGATTCCGGCGGCTATCAGGCGATGTCGCTTTCCAAGCTGCGCGATATCAGCGAGCAGGGGCTGACCTTCCGTTCGCATCTGGATGGCAGCAAGCACGAGCTTACGCCTGAGCGCGCGATGCAGATCCAGCATCAGCTCGATGCCGACATCACGATGTGCCTCGACGAATGCACGCCGCATCCTTCGACCGAGGAACAAACCGCATCCTCGATGCGGCTTTCGATGCGCTGGGCCGCGCGTTGTAAGGAAGCGTTTCAGGTACGCCCCGGCTATGCGCTGTTCGGCATCAATCAGGGTGGCGTTTATCCGGAACTGCGCGCCGAATCCGCCGACGCGCTGAAAAAAATCGGCTTTGACGGTTACGCTGTCGGCGGCCTTGCGGTCGGTGAAGGACAAGAGACGATGTTCCGCATGCTCGATGCCACCACACCGCTGCTGCCGCAGGACAAGCCGCGCTATCTGATGGGGGTGGGCAAGCCGGACGATATCGTCGGCGCCGTTCTGCGCGGCATCGATATGTTCGATTGCGTGATGCCGACGCGATCCGGCCGCACCGGGCAGGGCTTCACGCGGCGCGGCACGATCAATATCCGCAATGCCCGGCATATGGAAGATCCGCGCCCGCTCGATGAAAGCTGCGCCTGCCCCGCCTGCCGCCAATATTCACGGGCCTATCTGCATCATCTGTTCCGCTGCGAGGAGATCCTCGGGCCGATGCTTCTGACCTGGCATAATCTGCAGTACTATCAGGATCTGATGCGGGATTTGCGCCGGGCCATAGAAGAAAAGCGCCTGACGGTTTTCGCAGACCAGTTCGCCGCACGAAGATCCGAAGGCGATGTAGAGGAAGTCAATGAATAGAAGAAACGTCATCCCGGAAAACTTTCTGTTCGGATCGCCGGAGGCGAGACGAAAGAAAGTTTATCCGGGACCCAGTTACGCCATCGGCAAGACTGGTCTATCGGAAATCGTAACTGGGTCCCGGATAAATTTGCTACGCAAATTTTCCGGGATGACGTTTTTATTTTTTCTTTTGTTACTGATTACCTTTCCCGCCCACGCCGCCGGCATCGATGAAAACGATAATAGCGCCGGGGTCAAGGTTGGTTCCGGCTTGCCGATCCCGCGTTTCGCCTCCCTGCGTACGAACGAGGTTAATCTGCGCACGGGCCCCGGCACGCGCTATCCGATCGAATGGGTTTTCACGCATGCCGGCCTGCCGGTCGAGATCACGGCCGAATATGAAATGTGGCGCCGCGTGCGCGATGCCGATGGCGACGAAGGCTGGGTTCACAAGACTGCACTGATCGGCAAACGCGGCGCCGTCGTTTCCGGCAGCCTGCGCGAATTGCATCAAGATCCAGATGCCAATTCCGCCATAGAAGCCCATCTTGAAGCCAATTCTGTTGGCCAGTTGCTGGGCTGTAATAAAGACTGGTGCAAACTCCGCTTTCAGGATGTCAAAGGCTGGCTGCCCAAAAACCAGTTCTGGGGCGCTTATCCGGCGGATGTTTTCGATTAACGGGTTTGTGCTATAATAAGCCTATGCTCTCCAGTCTCCATAACCGCCGCATTCTGCTGATCATCTCGGGCGGCATTGCGGCCTATAAAAGCCTCGATCTGATCCGCCGGTTGCGCGAAGCGGGCGCCAGCGTCCGCTGTATTCTTACGCAAGGCGGCGCGCAATTCGTCACGCCGCTTTCGGTTTCGGCTTTGTCCGAAGATCAGGTTTACAGCGATCTGTGGTCGCTGACCGACGAAAGCCAGATGGGTCATATCCGTTTAAGCCGCGAAGCCGATCTGGTTCTGGTCGCCCCAGCCAGCGCCAATATCATCGCCAAGCTGGCGCAAGGCATCGCCGACGATCTCGCCAGCACCGTTTTATTGGCAACCGACAAGCCGGTGATGATTGCACCCGCGATGAACGTCATGATGTGGGAAAATGCGGCGACGCAGGACAACATCAAAATCCTGAACCAACGCGGCGTACAGTCTATCGGCCCCGTCAGCGGCCAGATGGCCTGCGGCGAGGAAGGCGAAGGCCGCATGGTCGAGGTTGCCGACATCGTCAAAGCCGTCGGCGAGTATTTCGCCATTCCGGGGCCGCTCGCGGGTAAACGCGCGCTTATCACCAGCGGCCCGACCTTCGAGCCGCTCGATCCCGTGCGTTTTATCGGCAACCGTTCGTCCGGCAAGCAGGGTCACGCAATCGCCCAGGCGTTACAGGCCAAAGGCGCCGAGACGATCCTGATCAGCGGCCCAACGCATCTGGCCGATCCGGCAGGCGTCAAAACCGTTCATGTGCAAACCGCGCGTGAAATGCTGGCTGCTTGCGAAAATAATCTGCCGGTCGATATCGCAGTATGCGCCGCTGCCGTCGCCGATTGGCGCCCTGCCGAAGTCGCCGCCGAAAAACTCAAAAAAGGTACGGCTAAAGCGCAAATGGATCTGGTTGAAAATCCCGACATTCTGGCCACGCTGGCGAAAGCGGGCAATCGCCGTCCGCGCCTCGTGATCGGCTTTGCCGCCGAAACCGGCAATCTGCTCGATTTCGCCGCGCAGAAACTGCAAAGAAAAAATTGCGACTGGATCGTTGCTAACGAGGTTGGCGCGAATAAAGGCTTCGATAGCGATGAAAACGAAGTCGCACTTCTCCACCGCGATGCGCGCGGCCAGATCGCATCGGCTATGTGGCCGCGGCAAAGCAAGGAAAACGTCGCCCGTCAACTGGCCGACGAGATCGTAAAAATCCTCGCCTGAAAAAAACCGCCCGAAGTTTTGCTTCAGGCGGTTTTAAATCAATCGATTACGGAGTTGAAGGAGCCGGCGGCGCCACGGGTGCGCTCGGCGCGACCGCTGGTGGCTTTGTCGTGTCTGGATGGGGCGGCGCCTTGCCGGGGGTATGCGGCGGCATCACACCCGGCTTCGGCGAGCCCGGCAGCATCATGCCTGATTTCGTCATAACAGGTTGTATGTGCGTCCCGTTCATTTGCATCGGCGGCATGCCCGGCTTCGTTTCAGCTGCAGGCGGCGGCGGGGGGGCCGCAGCTTCCGGAGGAGCAGGCGGCGTCGGCGGCGTGGGATCGGCGTGCGCAAAGGCTGGTGCTAGAATAAGAGCTGAAGCAAGGGTTAGCGCGGTTATGGTCTGTTTCATGGCGAAGCTCCCCGAAGTGAATGGTTGCCGGGAAGTTAAAAGGAACAACTTACCTATCGATTAACCTGAATGAATTTTTGGAAAAAAAACTGGCCAGTCTTCCCGGCCTCACCTAAGCTTACCCGCGAAAGGAAAAACGATTCATGTCCGAAACTACCGTTGCCATCACAGTGTTGCCGCATGCCGAGGATCTCGGTCTGCCTGCCTATGCCACTGAACATGCCGCCGGCATGGATCTATGCGCAGCTGTACCCAATGATGTGGTGATTGAGCCCGGCAAGCGTACCCTTATCCCGACCGGCCTGAAGATCGCCTTGCCCGAAGGCTATGAAGCGCAAGTGCGGCCGCGTTCGGGCCTCGCTCTCAAACACGGAATTACGCTGCTCAACAGCCCGGGCACGATCGATGCCGATTATCGCGGCGAAGTGGGTGTTATCCTCGCCAATCTCGGCAGCGAGGCTTTTACCGTCACGCGCGGCATGCGCATCGCACAAATGGTGGTGGCGAAATATAAACGCGTGCAATGGCAGGAAGTGGCCGAACTGCCCGAAAGCGAACGCGGCACCGGCGGCTTCGGCTCGACCGGGTTGAAGGCGAAGGGCTAAGAGCGCTTTTCATATAACGTCATCCCGGAAAATTTGCGCAGCAAATTTATCCGGGACCCAGTTACGCTATCGGCGAGGCTGGTCTGGCGGAAATCGTAACTGGGTCCCGGATAAACTTTCTTTCGTCCGTCTTCGCTGCGCTTTGCTGGACGAAGAGAAAGTTTTCCGGGATGACGTTACATGATCAGCCCAGCAACTCCCGCACGGCCTTCGTTACGTCTTGCTTCTTCAGCAGCGACTCCCCAACCAGAAAACAATGAACGTCAGCCGCGCGCATGCGCGCGATATCGGCTGGCGTCGAAAACCCGCTTTCGCCGACCAGTAACCGGCCGCCCGGCGCCAGCGGCGCCAGTTGTTCCGTTATGGCAAGATCGACCTTCAACGTCTTGAGATTGCGGTTATTGATGCCGATCATGCCGGAAGGCAGGCGCAAGGCGCGGTCAAGCTCTTCACGATTATGCACCTCGATTAAAACGTCCATACCGTAACCGGTTGCCGCCCGATGAAGTGCCGTGGCGGTTTGATCGTCGAGCGCCGCCATAATCAGCAGAATACAATCGGCGCCGAGTGCGCGTGCTTCCGCCACCTGCCAGACATCGAGCATGAAATCTTTACGCAGAACAGGCAGCCCGCAAGCCGCGCGCGCTTCGATCAGATCCTCATTGCGTCCCTGGAAATAAGGCTCATCCGTTAGAACCGACAGGCATGCCGCTCCGCCTGCTTCATAAGCCTTGGCCAAAGCGGCGGGAGAAAAATCAGGCCGGATAACGCCGGCCGAAGGCGAGGCCTTCTTGATTTCAGTTATCAGCCCCACCCCACCGGCATCGATCTTCGCGCGCAAGGCTTTGGCGAAGCCGCGCGGGGGCGCTGCCTTATGTGCCTCTGCATCTATCGCCGCAAACGGCTTTTGCTGTGAAAGTTTTTCAACCAGCACACGCTTGCCGGCGCAGATTTTTTCCAGAACGTCGCTCATGCGTCGCGTCCATTGGTCAAATTGATCAGAATATCGAGCGTGCGCCGGGCAAGACCGTTATCGATCGCCTCGGTCGCCTTGGCGATACCGTGCGGGAGATCTTCGTATTTACCGGCCACGGCCAAAGCAGCGGCGGCGTTCATCAGAACGATATCGCGATAGGGGCCGCGTTCGCCTTTCAAAAGTTTTTTAAGCGCATCCGCATTATGGGCGGCATCGCCGCCTTTCAGATTTTCCAGCGAGGCGCGGGGCAGGCCCAACTCTTCCGGCGCCAGTGAAAAATGGCGCACTTGCCCATTGCGCAATTCGACAATATCGGTCGGCGAGGTAGTCGTGATTTCATCCATACCGTCATGCCCGTGCGCCAGCCACGCATCTTCGCTGCCGAGCTCTTTCAAAACTTCGGCCATTGGCCCCAGCCATTCAAGCTCGTAAACGCCGATCAAATGGCGCTTTACATTGGCGGGATTGGTCAAAGGCCCGACCAGATTGAAAATCGTCCGGCTTTTCAGCGAGCGCCGCACTTCGGCGACATGCTTCATCGCCGGATGATGCCGCGGGGCGAACAGAAAACATAAATGCGCTTCGTTCAGGCAGCGCTCGAGAATTGTCAGATCCGGTTCCAGGTTGATGCCGAGGGCAGCCAGAATATCTGACGATCCCGAACGGCTGGTCGATGCCCGGTTGCCATGCTTGGCGACGGGCACGCCGCAGGCTGCTACCACCAGCGCCACGGCGGTCGAAATGTTGAATGTCCCTTGTGCATCGCCGCCGGTGCCGACGATATCGATTGCGCCCGGCGGCGCTTTGATCGAAATCATCTTGCCGCGCATCGAGGTGACCGCGCCGATCAGCTCGTTCACCGTTTCGCCTTTTTTATGCAGGCCGAGCAGGAAAGAGGCGATTTGCTCGGCTGGAACTTTGTCTTCGAAAATCTGATCGAAAGCCGTATGCGCTTCGGCGGCGGATAGATCCTGCCCGTTTTCGACTTTTTGCAGGATCGATTTAAGCGGCATTGTTTTTCCTGTCGGCGTCATGCCCGCGCAGGCGGGCATCCATCTTTTTATGGTACCGCTGCAAAATGGATCCCCGCCTGCGCGGGGATGACGCTAAGGTGGAAGAGAGTTTCATTTAACCGCAAGAAAGTTTTTGAGCAACGCATGGCCATGCTCGGTCGCTATGCTTTCGGGATGAAACTGCACGCCCTGAATCGGCAGGGTCTTGTGCATCAGCCCCATAATGATGCCGTCTTCGGTTTCGGCGGTGACGGTCAGTTCCTGCGGCAATCCCTCGTGCGCCACGATCAGCGAATGATAACGCGTAGCCGTGAAAGGCGAGGGCAGCCCCTTGAACACGCCTTCGCCGCGGTGCGTAATGCGGCTGGTCTTGCCATGCATCGGCGCCGTGCGCACGACATTGCCGCCGAAAGACTGGCCGATGGCCTGATGACCGAGACATACGCCGAGCAGGGGAATTTTCGCGGCACTCGCCAGCGTGATCACATCGAGGCAAATACCGGCTTCGTTCGGCGTACAGGGGCCCGGCGACAAAACGATATGCGAAGGCTTGAGCGCGATGGCTTCAGCCGCACTCAGCGCATCGTTGCGGCGCACATCGACCTCGGCCCCCAATTCGCCAAGATAATGCGCGAGGTTGTAGGTAAAACTGTCGTAGTTATCGATGAGTAGAAGCATAGACCGATACTAAAGCCTTTAGATAACTGTTGAAAGTATTTTAATCTTAACCCGGCGATGGATAACGTGATAAAAGCCGTTTTATATTAAGAAATCGAAATCAGGAGCCTATAGATGAGCCAGCAAATATTTCTGAGTCCGCTGTCATATATGAATGGAGATAATCGCCCGCAGGCTCTCATTGAATTGCAAAAAAATGTTGTTCAGCAAAGCATAGCCCCACTCTACAACCGCTTTGCTGTTCAGGCTGCGGTGGCAGCCGATGCTGTAACCTTTGCGGCTGCGGATGCTCTGGCGCTTTATTTTTCGCAAGGCGATTCCCTCAAGATCAACATGATATTGACGGTCGCGTTTGCGGCAGTTTCTTATCACCTTATGGGCCGGCGCAATATAAACGATGACCAGAATAAATTTGTTGATTCAAAATGGAGGCAGTTCTCCGAGGAATGGGTTGCATGCAGACAAAGTTTTGCAGCACTGGCCGGAAAACTTGAGGAACATGTTTCCAAAAACTATCCAAAAGATAAACCAATCCGGCTTGACCCGTTGCCTGTGGTGACTCTGGGGCCTGAATTAAGGGACAACTTAAAATGGCATGCCCGGAAGGCCGGATTTGAATGCACCGTAACGCGACAGGCTTGCCGCACGATTGCCCGCTTTATTCCTTCGAAACTGAGTTCCCGGCGACCACGTCTCTAACACCGGATTCAAAATATCAAAAAATAATTTTCTGTAGTATGAACAAGCGGTAGAGAGCTTGTTCAATGAAAAAACCTAAAACTTCCGGAATTGCCGGGCTGCTGGTTGCGCTTGTTGTGGGCGTCTTTGCCCTTTGGGTGGCTGAGGCGCCGCCGCTCAAACCTGTCCAGCCGGTCAGCGTGAAGGTCGAGCAGGCGCAACTGCCGACCGAGACGGAATCGATCCGGCTGGAAGAACCGACGCCCGAGACCGAACAGCCAATCGAACCCGCGCCTGCAACCGAACCGCCGCATCCCATAGGACTGCCGCCGGGACATAAACCGGCAATCGCGATTGTGATCGACGATATGGGGCTCAATCTTTCCGGCAGCCAGCGCGCAGTGAAACTGCCGGGGGCGGTCACGCTGTCATATATGCCTTATGCCGAACGCCTCGATGAGCAGACCACATTGGCGCGTCAGGCGGGGCACGAGCTGATGCTGCATATGCCGATGGAACCGATCGGGCGCGAAGATCCGGGGCCCGGCACCTTGCTCATCAACCTGTCGCCCGGCGAAATCCGCGCGCGCTTCGTGCATGCGCTGGAAAGCTTCGATGGGTTCGACGGCGTCAACAATCATATGGGCAGTAAATTCACCGCCTACGCGGCGGGCATGGAAATCGTGGTCGATGAATTGCAGAAGCATCATCTGTTTTTTCTCGACTCCCGCACCAGTGCCAAATCGGTCGGTGCCGCAATTGCGGAGAAACATCATCTGCCGACCGTTACGCGCGACGTGTTTCTCGATGACAGCCTGACGGTCGAGGCGATCAAGGCGCAGCTGGCCGAAACCGAACGCACGGCGAAACGCAAAGGCTATGCGATTGCCATCGGCCATCCGCACGAGGCGACGCTGACGGTTTTGGAAGAATGGGTGCCGCAAGCCGAAAAAGACGGCTTCGAACTGGTGCCGGTCCACGATCTGGTGAAAACGCCCTGAGTGAATTTAGTCTCAATAAGGACTAAAAAACTTTGAGCTCTATCAGGACTAAATCCGCGCTTTTTAGAGCCTGCAAGCTATAAAAACGCCGGGATTTTCTACCGATAGGGTATAAATTCCGCGAAACGATCAAATCGGCGTTTCTTGCGGTTTTTTACCCCTATACGGGTAAAATCCCGGTTGTTGATTAATTCGAAGTTCCGGCGGTTTCTTCCGCCGCCTTGATCATGCCGCGCGCCTTGGCCACGCATTCGCGGTATTCCGATTGCGGATCGCTGTCGAACACGATGCCCGCGCCCGCCTGCACATGAATTTTTCCGTCCTTGATCACGGCGGTGCGGATGGCGATAGCGGTATCCATCGTGCCGTTGGCGGCGAAGTAGCCGATGCATCCGGCATAGATGCCGCGGCGATCGGGCTCCAGCTCCTCGATAATTTGCATCGCGCGAACTTTCGGCGCGCCGCTGACAGTACCCGCCGGAAATCCTGCGGCCAGCGCATCGAGCGGCGTTGATTGCGGATCCAGCTCGCCTTCGACGTTCGAGACTATGTGCATCACGTGTTTGTAATATTCGATTGTGTTGCGCGCCGTTACTTTCACCGTGCCGGTTTTCGAGACGCGCCCCGCATCGTTGCGGCCGAGATCGAGCAGCATCAAATGCTCGGCCAGCTCTTTCGGGTCGGCCAGCAATTCCGCCGCCAGCTCGCTGTCGCTGCGATTGCCGAGGCCGCGCGGCCGCGTACCGGCGATGGGGCGGATCGTCACTTTGCCGTCGCGCACGCGCACCAGAATTTCGGGGCTCGAACCCACCACCGAAAAATCGCCGAACTCGAACAGAAACATAAACGGCGACGGATCGAGCCTGCGGATCGTGCGGTACAAATCAAGCGGCGGTTGCGTAAAGGGCAGCGAGAAACGTTGCGATAGCACGACCTGAAAAATATCGCCGGCGCGGATATATTCCTTGGCGCGGTCAACCATTTTGCAATAAGCAGCCTCGCTCATATTGCCGGCAGGTTCAGGCGGAGGCGCTGCCGATTTGGTGGAAGGCATTTGAGGAAGCGGCTGCGCTAAATCCTTCAGCGCCTGTTCCAATCTTCCCTTCGCCGTTTCATAAGCGGCTTCTGCGCTTTGCGCTTTGTCGAACCAGACCGGCGTGACAAGCGTGATCTTGTTTTCAAACTGATCGAAAATGGCGAGCAGGGTGGGGCGCGACAGCAGCGCTTCCGGTACATCGGCGCCGGGCGATTTTTGGTCCGACATCTGTTCCATGTACCGAACCATATCGTAGCCGAGATAGCCGAAGAGGCCTGCTGCAACCGGCATCGGCTGATTGGGATCCTCGATCCGGCATTCACCCAGCAAGGCACGCAGATCTTCCAGCGGCGGCCGCGATGACACCACAAAAGCATCAGGATTTTTTAGCGCATCGCGGTTGATCGAAACCTTGCCGCCGCGCTCGCAGCGCCAGACAAGATCCGGCGCGCGGCCGATGATGGAATAGCGTCCGCGCGTTTCGCCGCCTTCCATCGATTCCAAAAGAAAACTGTATGGCCTGCCTTGGCCGAGCTTCAACGCGGCGGAAACCGGCGTTTCCATATCATTGACCAAAACGGTCGAAACCGTCTGATTTTTTCCGGCGCGAAAGACGCGGGCGAAAGCGACAAAGTCTGGAATGACGTTCATAATTCGCCACAATAATAAATGCGTTCCTCTCCCCTTGCGGGAGAGGATGCAAAATCTTGGACTTGCTTTGGCAAGTCCTTAGATTTTGCTGGTGAGGGGTTGTCTCTCGACAAGAAACTGATCTCCTGCTGAACCAACCCCTCCCCTAACCCCTCCCGCAAGGGGAGGGGAACACGTTCGCACTGACGCATTTCGGATTTTACCCTCCCTGTTGGCGCATATTTTCGAGAACGCTGCGATCGACCTCGACCGGGAAAAGCACGCGCAGATATTTAATATATTGCTCGCTGAGCTCCGAGGGCATCCGGCCATTGAGATCGCCGGTCACTTTGCCGCGTTCGGCATCTTTAGGGTCGGCATCGACCAGATCGACCAGACGCAGGATCAGCTGATGATCGGGCAGGGGCAGCGACGCCACTTCGCCTTTCTTCATTTTGAATATTTGCGGCAAAATGGTTTGCGGCAGTTCGGCATCGCTATCGCCCAAAAGCGAAACCGGTTTGGAAACCCGCACTTCCACGCCGCTTTGCGCGGCGAAGGATGAAGCCGGCTTGCCGTCGCGCAAGCCCTTCACGATGTCGTCGGCAGCGGTTTCCGCGCGTTTTGCCTGCTCGGCCGCTTTCCATTCGGCCGCGACTTTGTCTTTGACCTTGTCGAAAACCGGCACGGCGCTCGGGGTTACTTCATCCGTGCGTACGACAAAGTAATTGCCGTTGCGATCATCTAGTACCGGGCTGGTTTCGCCGCTCGCCTGGGCGAAGGCAGATTTCAGAACATCTTCACGATCCGGCAACTCGCCGGGAGGGGTGTCTTCAGGCGTTTTGCCCTGCGCATCCACTGCCGGAATTTTGATCATCCGCATCTTCATGCCGTCGGCGATATCTTCCAGCGCGTGGCCTGCGGCCAGCTGATCGTCGAGCTGATTGACCGTACGCGTCACGCTTTCGATCGCCTGATCGTGCTTCATCGTATCGCGCAACTGGTCTTTGATGCTCTCGAAATCCGGCGTTCCGGCCGGATAGATTTTTTTCACCTGAATGACATGCCAGCCGAGGCTGCTCTTGATCGGATCGGCAACCTGTCCCGCTGGTATCGTAAAGGCCGCATTGCTGAGATCGGGCAGGAGGGTCTTTTGATCCACCTGATCGAGCGGCACGGCATCATGGCCTTTGGCTTTTGCCGCCGCGGTTAGATTGCCGCCGGCCTTGGCGGCCGCCGCCAATTGCCTGGCCGCATTTTCATCCTGCAACACGACTTGCACCAGATCGCGGCGTTCCGGCCGCGCGAGTTCCGCCGTGCGAGCGTCATATTCCTTTTTAACATCTGCGTCGCTGATCGTGATGTCTTTCGCCATATCGTCGGTCGAAAGGCTGGCGATAGTGAGGCCGCGATATTCCGGCGCCAGGAACTTTTGGGAATTTTGCTGGTAGAAATTGTTTAAGGCCTTGTCATCCGGCGTGGGAATGTCCTTAAAGCTGGCATTCTTTATCGTGACCACATCGAGAATGCGTTTCTGTCCGCGTGCGCGATAGAGGCTGTCGATAATCGTCTCGGGAACTTTACCGGCGCTCTGCAGGGCATCGAACAGTTGCTGTTGCGCCATTTCCTTGCGGGCGGCGTCGAGGAAAGCGCCTTCGCTCATGCTCGATTGCGTTACCATTTGGTGCAGGATCGTCTTGTCGAAATGGCCGTCTTTGTCATGGAACTGCGATTGCGAGGCCATTCTGTCGAGCAGGGTTTTGTTGCTGACGTCGATGCCAAGCCTGGCGACGATCTGTTCGGTATCGGCGCGCTGGATCAAATTATCGAGCGTCTGATCCATCAGGCCCATCTGCTTGGCTTGCTCGGGCGTAATATCGGGTCCCAAAAACTGGCGCGCGCGGGTCAGTGCCTGCTGAAAGGCATGATCCAGCACTTGCACGGTAATGGCGGTATGGCCGGTTTTGGCCACCGTCCGTTGCAGCGGATTGCCGCGGAAGATGTCGCCGATGCCCCAAATGCTGAAACTTATGACCAAAAACAGCATCAGCGTCTTGAAAATCCAGGACTGGCCGAGGTGGCGCATCGTTTGCAGCATGGGCGATTCTCTTCGTCTTTTGTGAAAGGAAAAATCATGATATGACAACAGTCGAACAGATAACAGGGGTATCCGTAATGCCCAAACGCCGCCGATTAGCCGTCGGAAATTGGAAAATGTATGGACGTCTTACGTCCGGCCTGGCGCTTGCGCGCGAAATTGCCGACACGGCGATTGCCGCCAAGCCGCTCGATTTCGATATCGTGATGTGCCCGCCCGCGCCGCTGGTGTGGCCGGTGTCCGAAGCTGTTATGGGAACGCCCGTTATGGTCGGCGGTCAGGACTGCCATACGGCCACGCACGGCGCCTATACCGGCGATGTCAGTGCCGCGATGTTTGCCGACCTGGGATGCCGGTATGTTATTGTCGGTCATTCCGAACGGCGCAGCGGCCACGGTGAGAGCGACAAGCTCATCGCGCAAAAAGTCACCGCCGTGCAGCAGGCCGGCCTGACAGCGATTTTGTGCGTCGGCGAAACCGCTTCGCAGCGGGCGGACGATAAAACGGCCGAAGCGATCGCGGCCCAGCTTCAGGATTCGCTGCCCGAGAAATACACAATGGCGCATCTGGTTGTTGCCTATGAACCGGTCTGGGCGATCGGCAGCGGCAAGCAGCCGACGCCAGCCGAAATCAGCGAAGTGCACAAAGTCATTCGCCAGGTGTTAGGCCCGGCCGGCGAAGCGGTTCAGGTTCTTTATGGCGGTTCGGTCACGCCGCATAATGCCGGGCCCGTTCTCGACGAGGTCGAAGTGGACGGCGTACTGGTCGGCAGCGCCAGCATCAGCGCCGAGGCCTTCTGGGCAATCTGCGAAAAGTGCCGATGAAATTTTAACATTGGTTTCCAAACGTGGTTAAATTGAACCCGCGGATTGGTTAAAACGCAAAAAATTCGTCTTTTTGCGATGCGAAAACAAATCCTTCGTTGACCCGATGAGCGCCGTTCCTCTATGAGAATGGTCATATTCTATTTTAAAAATTAAACGGGGATTGATTATGCGCATCACAAAGATTTTATCGGTTGCTTTTCTTTTCGTTATTCTGCCGTTGACCGCGGCCTGGGCCGATAATTATTCGCCAGGCTGGTATGTCAGCGCCGGGGCAGGCGCTTATATGCGCGATGATCAGGACGGCAACACGACTGTCAGCCAAGGCATCACCAGCGGCCCTGCCAGCATTCATGAAGAGTTCGACACGGGCGAGCTTTTCAATGCTGCTATCGGTTACAAGTTCCCTAATCATCTCCGCTTAGAAGGCGAAGCCGGTTATATCGGTTACGGCATCTCGAGCATCAATCCGTCGAGCGCTTCTTTCGCCACGTTAAGAGGCCAATCCTTCAATCAGGTTTCGGGCGGCGATTTCACGCGTTATACCGGCACCGTCAATGCCTATTATGACATTCCGCTAGGCAATGTATTTGCTCCGTATTTCGGCGGCGGCATCGGTCTCGCTTATGGCGATGCCTCGAACGGCACTTTCCGCGATGCGGCCGGCAATACATTTATTGGACGTGGCGGCAGCGAGCTGCACGGCGTTTCCTTCCTGGAAGCCGGCCTGAGCATTGCGATTACCAACAACATCGCGTTGGTTCCAGCTTATCGCTACTATCATTTCTTCGACGACAGCACGAACACGGCCGAAGAAAGCGCCAATGTCGTTAAGCTCGGCGTGCGTTATTCTTTCTAAGTATAGGCTGGTTATATAAAGATCTTATTTTAAGAGAATGCCGGAGCCCGCAAGGGCTCCGGTTTTTTCTTGTCTGCCGTGTGTGGCAATTAAGACTCGCCTTTCGGGACTTGATGCCATATACAGTTATTCCAGCCTAAAACCGAACCTTGTGGAAACCGGAATCACGATGAACCGGACGGATTCTCTTTTTGTTGTTCGAGCCATGACGCCTGATCAGCGCGAAGCCTGCTTCGTCATCCGGCGTGAAGTATTTGTCGGCGAACAGAATGTTCCGCTGGAATACGAATATGACGAACATGATAAAACGGCATTCCATTTTTTGGCCTTGCGCGATCAGAAGCCTGCCGGGACAGCCCGCGTGGTGTTCAAGGATGAGGGGGCAACCGCTAAAATAGGCCGTGTCGCCGTCCTTAAGGATGCGCACGGGTTTGGTATCGGCCGGGCCGTTATGGAGGCTGTCGAGGCCGATGAAGATGTGCGGCGGGTTGCCAAATTTCTTTTGGAATCGCAGACTTATGCCATACCGTTTTATGAACGGTTGGGTTATAGGGCGTATGGCGACGAATATCTGGATTGTCATATTCCACACCGTTTCATGTTCAAGGAAAACCCGATAATTCGTTCACCCGCGGCCCAAGCCGTTTAGGAGAGAAAGCTATGGAAACCGTATTGCTTGTAATTCAGATGATGCTGGCCGTGGCCTTGATCGCGGTCATCCTGATCCAGCGTACCGCGCAGGATGGTGGCGGTTTGGTTGGCGGCGGCAGCACGATGGGCGGATTGTTCACAGCTAGAGGCTCGGCCAATCTGCTTACGCGCACCACGGCTATATTGGCGACGTTTTTCATTCTTAACAGCCTGGCGCTCGGCTATCTCGCCAGCAGTCATCATCAGTCGCATAGCGTGATCGATCAGATGGCGCCGGGGCCTCAACCGTCGGTGCCTGCCGCACCGCCGGTGCCGACCGCGAACGAACCTGCGCCGGCCGCAGCGCCATCTCCGGCAGCCGAACCGACATCGCCAATGGCCCCGGTTGAGCAGAAATCATCCGCGCCGGTTCCTGCCGCACCGCCGGCCGAACCGCTTCCACCGCCTGTGCCGCTGGGACAATAATGAGCAAACCGGCGCCTCGCTTCATCTTCATAACCGGTGGCGTGGTGTCGTCGCTGGGTAAGGGGATAGCCTCCTCTGCGCTTGGCGCGTTGTTGCAGGCGCGCGGCTATAAGGTGAGGTTGCGCAAGCTCGATCCTTATCTCAATGTCGATCCCGGCACGATGAGCCCCACTCAGCACGGCGAGGTTTACGTCACTGACGACGGGGCCGAGACCGATCTCGATCTTGGCCATTATGAACGCTTCACCGGCGTCGCCTCGCGTCAGAGCGATAACGTCACCACCGGCAAGATCTATTCGACCGTTATCGCCAAGGAACGCCGTGGCGATTATCTCGGCGCCACGGTGCAGGTCATTCCGCATGTCACCGACGCGATCAAGGAATTCATCCGCGCCGATCTGGGTGACGAGGATTTTTGTGTTTGCGAAATCGGCGGTACGGTTGGCGATATCGAGAGCCTGCCGTTCCTCGAAGCGATCCGCCAACTCGGCAACGAACTTGGCAATGAACGTAGCCTGTTCGTGCATGTCACGCTGCTGCCCTACATCAAAACCGCCGGCGAGTTGAAAACCAAGCCGACGCAGCATTCGGTCAAGGAATTGCTCAGCGTCGGCATTCAGCCGGAAATCCTTCTATGCCGCGTCGAGCGGCCATTGCCGGAAGGCGAGCGCAAGAAAATCGCGCTGTTCTGCAATGTCAGGCCCGAGCGGGTTATTCAGGCGCTCGATGTCGATACGATCTATGCCGTGCCTTCCAGCTATCATGAACAAGGCTTTGATGAGCAGGTGCTCCAGTATTTCGATCTGAAGGGCAAAAAACCCGATTTGTCGCGCTGGCAGGGCATCGTCAAGCGTATCCGCGAGCCGGAAAGCGAAGTGACAATTGCCGTGGTCGGCAAATATATGAGCATGCTCGACAGCTATAAGTCGCTGAACGAAGCGCTGGCGCATGGCGGCATCGCCAATAATGTGCGCGTCAACCTGAACTGGGTCGATTCAGCCGTGTTCGAAGGCAAAGACGCCGCGCAGCATCTGGAAGGCGTCAACGGCATTTTGGTGCCGGGCGGCTTCGGCGAGCGCGGCACCAACGGCAAGATTGTCGCCGCGCAATTCGCGCGCGAAAAGAAAATTCCCTATTTCGGCATCTGCTTTGGCATGCAGATGGCGGTGATCGAAGCCGCGCGTAATCTGGGCGGCATGCCGAAAGCGACATCGACCGAATTCGGCAAAAGCGATCAGGCGGTGATCGGTCTCATGACAGAATGGGTCAAAGGCAATCAGCTGGAAAAGCGTAAGGACGGCGGCGATCTCGGCGGCACGATGCGGTTGGGAGCTTATTCCTGCAATCTGCTGAAGGACAGCAGGGTGCGGGAGATTTACGGCGCCGATCACATTGAGGAGCGGCACCGGCATCGCTATGAGGTGAACATCAATTTCCGTGCGCAGCTGGAAAAAGCCGGGCTGGTTTTCTCAGGCCTGTCGCCGGATGGCCAACTGCCGGAAATCGTCGAGCGCAAGGATCATCCCTGGTTCATCGGCGTGCAATTCCATCCCGAACTAAAATCGAAACCGCTCGACCCGCATCCTCTGTTCCGCGCGTTTATCAAAGCTGCGGTCGAGCAGGGGCGGTTGGTGTAAACCCTTCTTCAAAGTTTAAGTGAAATATTGCAGCAGCGTTTCCCCTCCCCTCGGGGGCGTTGCCCAAAAACTCTAACCC
>OLLY01000048.1_pt1 | contig 19797 bp, 17 predicted proteins | sample 1604681 | NCBI WGS metagenome assembly OLLY01 (sample SAMEA104055725, study PRJEB20765) | soil metagenome | biome: Arctic tundra; feature: Polygonal ground; material: soil | place: USA | collected 2011-09 | depth 0-0.5 m | reverse complement strand
CATCATGTTATGGCGCGGCGGGTTCGGCGCGCATATCTGGCAATCTTTCGAGGAAGCAGGTCGTCCCGATATCAGCGGCGGCGATCAGGTCTGGATCGAGCGCAGCCAGCCGCAGAAAGACATTCTGCAGGAACTTTTCCCCGGCGCTTTTGTCAGCTTCAAGACGCAAGCACAAATGGCGTTGCCTGCTGGCGCCAAAATCGTCTGCTTCCACGGCGATCCGAAACCACCGCAAATCAGAAACGGCTGGGTCGAGCATGTATGGCGCATCGGCGGCGCCATGCCCGCAACAGAAGCGCCCCTCTCCACCAACGAGCCGCTCGACAATATCCGCCATTCTCTCGAGCTCCCCTTCCCCTGGCTCGATCAACCGCAAGCAACCGATTTCCGCCGCCAGCTTTGTATCGTCGGCGGCGGCGCTTCGGTTGATAATCTGATCGAGGAAATAAAACAGAAACAGCAGGAAGGATTTTCAGTCTGGGCGCTCAACGGCGCATTTCAAAATCTCCCCCGCCACGGTATCACCGCCGACGCGCAAATAATGTCTTCGACCAATGCCGGATATGCCGCGCAAGTCCCCGATCAAACCGCAGCAACGCTTTATTACGCCTCGCAATGCCATCCAACCGTGTTTGAAAAAGCGGCATCGAAGGCCAAGCGCGTTGTCATCTGGCATTCGCTGATCGACGGCATTCGCGTCATGACCGGCGGCCGCGATGCCGTTTTTATTGCCGGAGGCAAAACCACGGGCATGAAGGCAATCGGCCTTGCGCAAGCGCTCGGCTTCGGTCGCATTCACCTTTACGGCTATGACAGCAGTCGCGCAGAGCCGCCTGTCCGCGAACCCGCTAATGACGAAGACCAGGCGATAGAAGTTAATATCGACGGCCTTACCTTTCCCAGTTCGCCCCGTCTGGCCCAGCAAATTAACGATTTCCGAATGCTGCAAGAGGTCCTGCGCAATAAAGGCATTACACTCTCTGTATATGGCGAAGGGCTGCTTCCTTATGTCGCGCGTAAATTGGCGGGCTTCAAAAGCGTTTGAATTTTATAGACATTCATCAGTAACCAGATGGTTCTTAACTTTTCCCCGGCGCGTTAAGGTTTGTTGTTAACCTTACAACAGGGCGAAAGAAAAATCGGATTTCCTTTTAGTTGCAAGGGAAAACCGGCTAAACAGATACCGTCATTTTCTATTTTTTAACTTAATAAAGTCATTGACGCGCCATGGCACCAAAATCGTTGAAATCGAATTTAAGCTTTGCTCAGCAGCCGGAGCAAAATCCGCGCGATGAAGCGCCGATTCAGGAAATGGTTAGCCGCGTCGTCACGCTGGCGCGGGATGCGCGTTACCATGAAATTCCCGCCGAACCGACAACCGCCTTCATTGATTTCGCCGCCGGTATTCGCAGATCCGGCCGCATGCTCCTGGTCAGCGACGGTATCGCTTTATTCTCGGCTTTTATTCTCGGCGGCCTGGGCGCCTGGGCTCTGAATATGTATGCGCTCACCGGCAGTTTCCAGCGCTGGACCAGTGCGGATTCGCTGCAAGAATTCGTCATGTTCTTCAGCCTCGGCGCAATGTCGATTTTGTGGCTCGATACCAAAGGCCATTACCGCCAGCGCTTGCCTTACTGGGAAACCGTCGGCCAGATTATGACCGTCGGCCTGCTCGGCTTCGTCGCCGCGGGCTTTATCCAATTCGCGATTAAGAACGATCCGTCTCGCTTGTGGCTCGGCTTGAGCTGGAGCTTGTTTGCCGTTCTGCTGTTAAGCGGCCGCGCGCTCACGCGCCACGCACTCCATCGCAATGGCATGTGGCAAGTCCCGGCCCTGCTGGTCGGCGACGGCGCCACCGCGCAAGCCGCCCGCAATGCCTTGGCCCGCGATTACGAAATGGGATTCACGATTGTCGAGCAAATTCCCGCATCGATGCTGGACGAATTGAAAAAGCCGCATGCCTGGCGCCGCTTCCTGATGTCGCGCGGCGCGCGCTATGTCTTTTTGGCTCTCGAAGGCGGCGAGCTTGAAAAACAGCAATCGTCGCTCAAGGCGATGACACGCGAACGCCTGCCCTGCTCGATCGTGCCGCCGTGGCTCGGTTTGCCCTCCAGCACTCTGTCGCCGCATCATTTCATGATGCATGACGTCATGCTATTGCATGATACCAATCGTTTGACGCTGCCGCTGCCGCGCTTTCTCAAGCGCAGCTTCGATATCGTTCTGGCTGGCGCGGGCTTGCTGGCGACCTTGCCGCTGTTCGTGGTCATCGCCCTTATCGTGCGCCGTGACGGCGGCCCGGCTTTCTTCCGCCAGCAGCGCGTTGGAAGGAAAGGCGAGATTTTTTCCTGCTTTAAATTCCGCTCGATGCGTATCGACGCCGAGGAAATTCTCAAACAGTTCCTCGAAAAGAATCCGGAAAAAGCCGCCGAATGGAACGAATTCCAGAAACTGCGGCAGGATATTCGCATCACCAAATTCGGTGAATTTATCCGCCGCACCAGCATCGACGAGCTGCCGCAGCTTATCAATGTGCTGAAAGGCGAAATGAGCCTCGTCGGCCCGCGCCCGATGATGCCCGGCCAGGAAACATTCTACGGCGACGATTTCATGTATTACGAATCCGTGCGTCCCGGCATCACCGGCCCCTGGCAGGTCAGCGGCCGCAACAAACTGCCGTTCAAGGAACGCGTAGCCCTCGAAAGCTGGTATGCGCGCAACTGGAGCCTATGGATGGATATCGTTATTGTCTTGAAAACAATTCCGACTTTGCTAAAAAAAGATCAGGCATTTTAAGACCACAGCGTCATCCCGGAAAACCTTCTCTTCGTCTTGCCGGAGCGCAGCAAAGGCAGGACGAAGAGAAAGTTTATCCGGGACCCAGTTACGATTTCCGCTGAACCAGTCTTGCCGATAACGCAACTGGGTCCCGGATAAATTTTCCTCCGCTATCGCTACGGAAAATTTTCCGGGATGACGTTTTTTAAAACTTCAGCCAATCCTTCTTCAACGTTTCCCACATCGGCCCGCGATTGAGATTATCGTCGAGCGGCAACATGCCCGCAAGATCGGGATACTTGTCGCGCAGCCAGCTATAGCGGTCGCTTAATCCCCAGGTCAGCAGCATTTTCACAGCGCCGCCTTTTTGTACCATATCGAGATAGCTGCGCAGGTAGTTCTGCGCTAGATGGATTGCGTCATCCGCGGGGCCGCTCAGTTTGCTGATATCGAGATCGAGCTCGGTGATATAGACTTTCAGCCCCAGCGAACGCACCTCATGCAAAAATTCGGTGAATTCCGTGCCGGCCAAAGGCATATCGGCGTGCAAATGGCTTTGCAGTCCCAGCGCATGCACCGGCACTTTCTCGCGCTTGCATTTTTCCAATAGGCGCAAGATGCATTGCCGTTTGCGGCGGCCGTTCCCGTCGCCCTGCTCGGTGCCGTAATCATTATACACAAGCGTCAGGTTCGGATTGGCTTTGTGAGCAAAACGGAAAGCCATTTCAATGTAATCGGGCCCCAAAGCTTTCAGCCAAACACTCTCGCGCAAGCCGTCTTCGCGTTCGGCATGCCAGTCCACCGCTTCATTGACGACATCCCAGTTATGAATAAAGGGTGATGTCTCCTTGATGACCCGATCGATGTGCGTTTTGAGAATTTTCTCGGCTGCGCCGCGTTCTTCCAACGCCGCCTCCAGCCAGGGCGGATTGCCTTCGTACCAAACCAAAGTATGGCCGCGCATGGCGATGTTATTGGCGCGCGCGAAATCCGCTAGCTTGTGATAGCCGCTGAAATCGAATTCATTTTGCGAGGGACGGAGTTTGTACCATTTAAGCTCGTTTTCCGGCACGATTATCGAAACTTCGCGCTGCAGCGCATCGGCGAAATCAGCCTCTTCCAGCCGATCGCTTTGCACCGCCGCGCCATAGATCTGGTTATGCTTGCGCGCCAGCGCGCCGAGGCCAGGGCTATTAGGCCGAGGGCCCACGCCACCCGGCGGTTGGTCCATATATTGGTTCACGTAAGCGCAGCCAGGCAATCCCGCGATCCCCAAGAGCGATAAAGCTCCGAGACCCCGTAGTAGCACCGTCCGTCGTGAAAGTATTTTTTGCGAAAAGGAAGGGACTTTAGACATGCCGTTTTCCATAACAGAAAAAGCCCTGAAACAACAAGGAAACAACCTAAACTTTTAGGCAATTTTGAGTCCAAGCCTGTGGGTAATTAAATGGAGCTTAGCGTTAAGCCCGTAAGATCAGCCTTATTCAAAAGAATTCATTTCATAAGGCATATTCAAAATGAAGAATTACCATATTTTAACACTATTGCTCACGCTCACTTTGGCCAATTGCGCCGACACCAGCACGGCAGACGGCACCCGTATCCCCTCCACCACAGTTCAGCCCCTGGCTAGCTGGGTCGAAGGGCAAACCGGCGTCAAAATGGCGGCCCTTCCGATTACGGAAGCCAGCGGCATACGCCTGAAAACGGCCCTCGGCCTCGAAGGCGTCCAACAAGCCCGCGCGGTCGCCGCCTATATTCCGGGCCAGATCATCATCAACAATATTATCTGGGATCCGGGCTCGCTGGTGGCGCAAAGCTATCTGGTGCATGAGCTGGTGCATCATGCCCAGCTATTCAGCGGCAAAATCTATCCCTGCCCCGAAGCCAAGGAACGCGAAGCCTATACCCTGCAAAATAAATGGCTGATCGAGCATGGCGAGTCACCGCTCGTCAGCGAAGGCTGGATTGCCAATATGTCGGAATGCAAGGTTAGCTCGCGGCAGATGAGCGATTAGCTACCCCAACATACTGTAAACCGTTCCCGCAAATAGCAGGCTGCCGGTCGCTATCACGATCAGCGCCGCACAAACGCGCAGCACTTTGGTAAAGCCCCGGCGCGCGGCTCCCACATGCTCACCGTCGCCGACCATGACGCGGCGCAGCAACATCGAGGTCAGGCCGATAATCGTAATCGTCACCCACATGCCGAGCGCAATCGCGATCACCGCCAGGATGCCGGCCCACAGCACATCGTTCGCCAGCGTGAAAAGCAGAATGATCATCGAGCCTGTGCATGGCACCAGACTGGCGGCAGCAAATAATCCGGTGGAAGGTTTTTTTAGTTGCTCGACGACTTCATGATCATGCCCATGACCGTGATGATGATGCCCACAGCTGGAACATTCGGGCGCATTGCGCAGCGCGCGCCATAACAGCCAGATACCGATCGCAGCAATCAATCCATAGCCGACCAATTCCATATAACGCGCATCGTTCAGCACCGCGAACTGGCCAAGCCCAAAAGCCAGATAAAGCACCGCAACGATGCCGACCGCCGTTACCGTATGGCCAATCGCCATCAGCAATCCGGCCCACACGCCGTCACGCCAACCGGCATTATTGCCGAGAAAATAACTGCTGACGATCACTTTGCCGTGCCCCGGCGCCAGCACATGAAAAACGCCATAGCCAAAGCTAACCAACAGCAGGCTCCACAGCGCCGCCAACGATTTGCCTTCCTTAAGCGTTTCGATCTGGCTGGTGATGGCCTCGTGAATTTGCCGCTGAAAGCCGGCGATCTGCTGAAAGAACGGCATTCCGAACGAATTCATGAAAGACGCATTCACATCCGATGGCCGTCCGGTGATGAATGGATCGGCCAGCGCCACGCCATGCATAATCCCGAGCGCCACAACCAACAAAACCGCAAAAAGAAAAAGTTTTTTCATAGCGCCCACTATTTCGCCTCGCAGGTAACGACGAATGTAACGAACTTGCCCCAGGTTGAACTTACGCGCGGCTCGCCTTGGTGCCACGCGCAAGCGGGAGCCACGGCACCTGCCTCCGCCGAGCTTGAAACGAATTCCTTCGGCTTCATGCTGGCCGAAGCCATGATGCCCGGCGCATCCGGCGACATTTTCTCGATGGGCGGTCCGATATCGACATAAAACTCCGGATCATACAGCGACACTTCCAGCTTCCTGGCCGGATGCGGCAAATTTATGGTGAAGGTGTATTCGAGATTGAGCCCCTTCATCTCCGCGCCGAAATCGGAGATTTCCTTCGGATCGAACTCCTGCCCGTCGACTTTGATATATGTATAATAGTGATAGTTTTTAAGATTGCCGAAAGCGCCGTCGCGCAGGGTTTTCACCGTTTCAGGCGTGATGCTTTTAATCTGAAAATCCTCTTTCACCATTGAGGTGAACATATCGTCGAAATGCCAACGGAATTTCAGCTTGCTGATACCGTCCTTGGTGCCAACCGCATCGACATAATAATCGACCCATACATGAGGGTGCGCTTCAGCAAGTTTCGGAGCCGTAACGCCGATCATGAAAGTAAAAAAAATAACCGGCACAGATGCGGTGAGTTGTCTCATGTCTTTCGGTCTCGTTTCGTTAACCAAATAAAACCCTCAAATCATTACCGGTTGCCAACGAGAATCGCAAATAACACAGTCACTCGGAAAATTTCAGCTATTTCAAATTAACCATAGTTATTAGCACTAAAGCAGTAGAAATTCGGGTGCGAAACACTGTAGAAAGGGGCGCTTCCCATGCAAGCCAAAATAAAGGGCACAACACAAATGGGCGAGAAATTGTTTTATTCGACGAAGGAGATATCGATGACAAAATTTATATTGGTGATTACTTTTACTCTGGTTTCTTTGTTGGGTGCAAGCAGCGTTGCGCGCGCCGAATCTAACGTTGTGGGCGCCGATTCAAAGTGGTCGCAACCAGTTTCGCCCGCTCAGGCAAAAGGGTCGGAAGGCACTAACGCTGTGGGCGCCGATTCAAAATGGTCCGAACGTGTTTCGCCCGCTCAGGCAAAATGGTCCGAAGGCATTCGCGTTGCGATCCAGAACAACAACTTCAACCAGGTCAACATCATCGCCGCTTCCAACCCGGAAGATCAAGGTGCGATTGCTCTGTTTCTTCTGAGTCAGTCGGCAACCTATAAGAACAATCCCGACATGCAGGTGAAAATCTTCAAGGCTGCCACGCCTTTCGTCGGCCGTATCCCGGCTGCCGATGTCGCTGCGGCTGATGAAGCGATCACAGGTATGTTGACCGTCGCCGCCGATAAGGACTTCCAGGTCCGTCATCCGCAAGACGCCAGCGAAATTTTCCTGACCGCGCTGATCATGAGCAATCAACCCAACGTTGTAGCCAATGACCCCACATTGCATTCCCAAGTACTCGAAGCGGCCGACGACTTCGTCAAGAAGAACCCGTCCGACGCCGACAAGAAGCTGCTCGAAGAAGTTTCGCTGGCCGAAGCCGGCGGCGCGCCTTCAGTAACTCCGATCGGCACTATTAATCCGAGCGCGAACTAGGCGATTGGCATCAATCATTCAAAATAATGAGATATTTTTAAACAAGGGAGCAAGACTATGAAAAAGAAGATTATGGCAACGGTTATTATGGCGAATATGGTTATGGCCGCTTCGGCCGCCAAAGCCGATCCCGGCATTTTCGGCCAGCCCGTCATGCTCGACGGTTCGATGGACATGCGTCAATCGACCACCGAACAGTTCAATCCGATCCGCGGCCAGTCCGTTGCCGATCGCCCGCGTCCCGATTTCGATGCCACGCCGCTCAGCGTCGGTTCATTCGAGTTCTTCCCGGCGATGAACTTTGGCTCCTATTATGACAGCAACATTTTCGCGCAGGCTGCCAACGAAAACTCCGATTATGTGTGGAAGCTGAACCCGGCTTTCTCACTGTTGTCGAACTGGGGCCGTAACGCCATCGCCGTCACCGGTTTCGGCGATTTCGACTATTACACATCGAACACCGATCAAAACTACAACAGCGGCGCCATCCAGGCGGAAGGCCGTTGGGACATCGCGCATCAAACATGGCTGGCCGGTGCCGCCGGTTACCAGCGCGTGGTAGAATTGCGCGGCGAGCCGACGGCTCCCGGCAATGCCAAAGGTCCGAGCGAATACAATCTGTATTCGGCCAATGCCGAAGCGTATCGCGGCGTCGGTCTCTTGAAAACCAAGCTCGGTATCGACACGGCTTACTACGATTACTCTCCGCTCGATTTGATCGGCGGCGGCGCGCTGAGCCAGGACGACCGTAATCGCGTTCAAAGCAAAGCTTCGGGCGAAGTCAGCTATGACATGACCGAAAACTTCCAGCCCTTCGTTCGTGCCGGCTACAACCGTCGCAACTACACCAGCTTCGGCCAGCGTTCGTCGGATGGTTATAACATCGATGTCGGTTCGAAGATGGACTTCGGTGGCGTCACCACGGCGGAAGCCTATATCGGTTATATCAACCAGGACTACTTCAACTATCACGACAATGTCGGCGATTTCGATTTCGGCGGCAACGTGCTCTGGAACGTGACCGGTTTAACCTCGGTTGAGTTCAAGGCTGCGCGCAGCATCGAAGAAACCGCTCTGTCACCGGCCGCGATTTCGTTCATCGCTTCCGGCGGTTCGGTCACCGTGACGCACGAACTGCGCCGCAACATCCTGCTCGACGCCCACGCCGATTATACGGGCCTAGACTATCAGGGTATTTTCCGGCATGATGATTACTACGACGTCGGCGTTGGCGGCCGCTACTTCGTCAATCGTAACTTGTACGCAGACATGACTTACGATTACGAACGCCGCGGTACGGATGCCTCCGGCAACAACTTTAATCGTCACATCATACTGACCCGCGTTGGCGTTCAGTACTAAGGCAAGCGATGCAAAACCGATTGCATGAGGGCGCAATAAAGACTGGAATCGTTATTGCGATCCTCATGCTCGGTCTATCCGGCACGGCCGGCGCCCAAGGCGTGCAAAAAGTTTCGGCGCCAGCTCCGTCGGGTGCAGCCGTAAGCGACTATGTGATGGGTGTCGGCGACAAGATCCAGATCAAGGTTTTTGGTGAAGATAATCTGTCCGGCGTGTTTGAAGTTACCTCGACCGGAAGCATATCGATGCCCCTGATCGGCGAAGTTAAGGCCGCCGGTCTTACCTCCTCCCAGGTTCAGGCAATCATCGTCAGCAAATTATCCGACGGCTACATGAAAGATCCGCATGTCAGCCTCGAAGTCGGCTCCTACCGTCCCTTCTTCATTGTCGGGGAAGTCATGAAACCCGGCAGCTACACATACGTTAACGGCATGACCGTCATTAACGCTGTTGCCCTCGCCGGCGGCTATACTTACCGTGCCGACAAGGACGATATTAAGCTTAAGCATGGCGGCACAGGCGGAACCGAACAATCCGCCGAAGAAAACTCTCCTGTAGTACCTGGCGATGTCGTTACGGTTCCCGAAAGATTTTTTTAGTTTCATCTTCAGGTGTTATAGTCACGCATTATCGTTTTAGATGAGCCTTTTAAAAGGTTACATTTTTATTAACCATATTGTGTGAAAGCAAGCCGATGATGTCTCAAGACCAAATTCTGGGAATGACAGACGTGCGCGAAATCTGGCTTTTCGTGCGCCGCAATATGCGTTTCGTAGCGCTCGCGATGATCGGCACCGCCATTTTCGCAGTGCTGCTATCGATGATGCTCCCGGCCCGTTATATGGGCGAAACCGTCGTCATGCTCGACCCGCGCAAAACGCAGGTCGCCAATATCGAATCCGTTCTTTCCAACCTGCCGGCCGACAATGCCGCCATCCGCAGCGAAATCGATATCATCAAATCGCGTTCGGTCATCGACCGGCTGATCAACGATCTCCATCTGATGGAAAACAGCCGCTTTAATCCAAGTCTCGGCACTATCGGCTGGATCGGCCATCTGTTCAGCCACACCAAAATCGAAGACGCCGCCATACAAACGGAGCATGATCGCACCGTCATTGCTGAAAAACTGCTCAAAAATCTCGAGGTCACCAACGACGGCCGCTCCTATAGCATCACGATCCGTTATTACGATCACGATGCCGAAATGGCGGCAAAAATCGCCAATGCCTTTGCCGATCAATATCTGGTCGATCAGCTCGAAGTAAAATACGAAGCAACCCAGCGCGCCAATGCCTGGTTATCCAAGCGGATGGACGAGCTTAAGGAAAAAGTCAGCACGTCGGAAAAAGCCGTTGAAGATTACCGTAATGCCAACCACCTGATCGGCGTCACTGTCGCCGGCGGCGGCCAGGAAACGATCACTCAACAGCAATTGAGCGAACTCAACGTCCAGTTACTGCAGGCCCGTGCCGAGCGCACGCAAGCCGAAGCACGCCTCAATAGCGTGCGCAGTCTGAGTGACGAACAGCTGGCCAGCTCCTCCATTGCCATCGCCTCCCCGCTGGTTCAGCAATTGCGTGAACAGGAAGCCGAAGTTCGCCGTAAAGTGGCCGACCTCGCTACCCGCTATGGCGACCGCCATCCGCAAATGATCGATGCCAAGAACGAACTCGCCGGCATTCGCGAAAAAATCCGCGAGGAAGTCCACAAGATCGTCGCCGGCCTGCAGAACGATTACGATATCGCCAAAGGCAAGGTCGATAGCATCGAAAAAGAACTCACCGGCCTTACAGCGCAAACCGGCCAGGGCAACAAGGCCATGGTCACCTTGCGCGAATTGGACCGCGAAGCTACCGCCAACCGCAGCCTCTATGAAGGGTTACTCAATCGCTTCAAGCAGGTTACCCAAGAACAAGATCTGCAAATCGCCGACGCCCGCGTGATCGCGCGCGCCGATATCCCGCTGAAACCCTATTTCCCCAAAATCGGTCTGTTTCTCGCCCTCGGCGCCGTGCTCGGCGCAATCGGCGGCTTCATGATCGCCCTGGTGCTCGAATATCTCGATCGCGGCATCCGCTCGCTCAGCATGGCGGAAAAAGCCTTCGGCGTGTCCGGCCTCGGTATCGTGCCGGTCGCCCCCACCACCGATGGTCAATTGCCGACCGATTACGTGCTCAAGAAACCTCTGTCGGTTTACGCGGAATCGATCCGTTCGGTGCGCGCCGCCATTCACTTCTCGAATGTCGACCAGCCGCCGAAAGTCGTCATGGTCACCAGCTCCTTCCCCGGCGAAGGCAAGACCGTGTTCTCCTCGTCATTCGCGCGCCTGCTGGCCAAATCCGGCAGCAAGGTCCTGCTGATCGACGCCGATATGCGCCGCCCGCGCGTGCATAGCCTGCTCAGCCTCGATCGCAGCAAGCCCGATCTGGCCAAAGTGCTGGCGCACAACGTGCCGCTCGAAAAGGCCATTCAGAAAGATATCAGCGGCGCCGATGTCATCATCGCCAATACGCGTCCGCCCAATCCGCAGGATCTCGTCGGTTCGCATCAGATGGAAAAGCTGCTGGCCACCGTACGTGAGCAGTATGACATGATCATCATCGATACGCCGCCGGTCATCGCCCTCAACGACGCCGCCCTTATCGGCCGTATGGCCGACACTTCGGTCTATATCGTGCGCTGGGCCTCGACGCCGCGCGAAGTGGTCGGCGAAGGCCTTAAACAGCTCGCCAAATTCAATATCAAGCTGGCCGGCGTGGTTCTGACCCAGGTTGACCTGGAGAACCAGAAACGCTACGGATACGACGATTACGGCTACTATCACGGCCAGTATAAGAACTATTATACAAATTAGGATTTTTTCTGAGCGCACAGCGCTCAGAAAAAACCGTATCCCCGCGAAAGCGGGGATCCATCTTAACGGGCAGGATCATTCGGAATGAAATTGCGGCTCCGCAAACCTTCCCGGCCGTGGCCTCTCGCCATCGCGCTTCTGAGTATCGTTATGGCCGTCCTGGCGCTTTTCAATTTATGCCTGACGATGACCCCTCATGCGGATCTTAACGCCCGCATCGTCGATGATCTTGGCCGCGCGCCGCAGCTCATGAGCGACGACCGCGTGAAGCTGCTGCATAAGCTGCTCAAGGATCAGGAATACGCCTTGGGCGGCAAACCGTCAGAGCCCTTCGCCTGGGCGCGTTTGGCCTATTTGCGCCTCGCCACCGGCCAGGATGCCCGCAATGCCTTCGCCGCCCTGCAGATGTCCGATCTCGTCAGCCCCGACGAGCCCCGCCAATTGCCTGAACGCGCCCTGATGTGGCGCCAAATGCGCGGCGTCGAAGACGATACCGCCAAAGCCTATCAGGCCGAATTATGGGAGAAATCGTTCCGCATCCAGCCCGACATCACCTGGCAATTAGCCGCCAAAAACGGCATCAGCGCCGAAGTCGGACAAGCCCTTGCCCGCGATCCGGATCTGCAGGAAGAATGGAAAGCCCGCGCGCCGGAATCTTCCACGCCCTGATTATTCCGTAACTTCCTGCGCCGGATCTTTTTCGCCGCGGCGCCAGCTTTGCGCCAGACCAAAACCGATCAGCGCCGCCCACGGAAACACCACGCCGGGAATCTGCAGGCTGAAATCGATCAAGCCATGCATCAAGACAACCATGCCGGTCGCCAGCCCCAAGGTCGGCAACCAGCCATTGCGCCGCCGGTGGAAAATACCGCGGGCAAGACCGCTCGCCAGCAGCCCGATAGCTGCCCACAGTACCAGCCCCATCGGAATGCCAAGGTCGAGCAAGCTTTCCAGCCAATCGCTGTGAGCGCGAACGAATTCCATCGTCATGTCGCGTTCATAAAGCCGATAGACGGCCTGAAAACCATTCAGCCCGTAGCCCAGCCACGGATTGTCGTGCAGCGCCATCATCGTCAATTTGTAAACCGTCAAACGGTCGAACGATGAATAATCGTTGAACAGATGGCTGAAGCGATCCGAATAATGCCACGCAAGCAGTATAGAAAGCCCCAGCACAATCAACCCCATCAACACCACCACAACGGCCCGCCGCCAGGCTTTAAGATAAAGCTGATAGAAAAAGATATAGCTGCCGGGTCCAACGATCGCCAATACCAGCCCCGCGCGCGAATGGCTCAGGATGACGCTGACAAAAACAATCGCGATGAAAAAAAGCTTCGGCAGCCCTTCTTTTTGCAACCATAACCGCAGAGCTTCGGCGCCTTTCTTTACATGCGCTTTCTCGCGCCATGACTGGATCAACAGCGCCACGCCGCTTGTCAGCACCAGATCGGCATAAATGGCGAAGTGATTACGATTGACGAATGTCGAGGTCAGATCATTTTCATAGGCCCATTTATCCATCCATAAAATCTTGTGCACGCCGAATACATAGAGAACCAGCCCATAGAAACAGAGAACAACACCCGACAACCACAAAGCCTGCACGAATTGCCGCGCGCGCCGCGATTCCTGTCCATAAACATAAGCCAGCAGCCCAACCGCGATATACGTCACCAGCCGGTTAAGCCCGTCGAGACTATCCTCCGGCGAAACCGCAATCGCGCCTCGCACAGGCCTTTTGAGGATATCGGCCGCCTCTCTCCAGAAAGGATGCAGCCAACTGGACGGCATAAAATTCTGCGTCTGCATCCAGGCCCACACGACAACCAGCGCAAGCAACCCAAGCGCCCAACGCAAGCGCAGGAAAAGATGAGGCGCCGGCATATCTTTGCGCGCCTTAACGTAATAAAGGCCCGAAAGCGCCAAAAGCACCTGCGCAAGACCGAACGGCAGCGGCCGGTTACCGCCGAACCCGATCGGCAGCAAAACTACGGCAGTAACAAAAAACCAGAAAGCGAGATCGGCGTTTTTAAGATTGGCGGCAAGAGTTCTTATTGTTTTGTTTGCAAAAGCCATTGTTTTTTCCCCTCAAGCGCCAGCGCCGTCAGGCACCCGGTCGCGTAGGCTCCCGTATCGATGTTGATGCGGTTCGATTTGAACTCCGCTTGCGGGCTGATCGTATGGCCGTGAACGACCACTTTGCCGAAAGGCTCCGCATGCGAAAGAAAATCGTACCTGATCCAGACGAGATCCCGTTCCTCTTGCTTCTCGAGCTCTATGCCCGGCCGCACGCCAGCATGGCAGAAAAAGTAATCGCCGAAAATGGCCGATGTTTCGAGTTTTTCAAGGAAATCCACATGGGCGGGAGGTATTTTCTCGCGCAAGGCAGCCAGGGCCTCCGGCGAATGCCCGAGCGCCGACATAGGAACGCCATAGCTCAACAGGGTTTCGCGGCCGCCGAAACGCATCCAGTCTTCCAGCAAAGCGCCGTCGCGGCCGCGCAGTAATTCGCGCATCACCTGCTCGTGATTGCCCATCAGGAATATGGGTGGATTTTTTTCCGTCTCCCGCAAGCCGATCAGATAATCGATCACCTGACGGCTATACAGCCCACGATCGATATAATCGCCGAGAAACACTTTGCGGATTTTGGTTTTACCTTTGCGCGGTTCCTTATCGACCTGCTCCATCAATTGCTTGAGCAGATCCAGGCGGCCATGGATATCGCCTATGACGTAAAGGCGCAGGCCTTTGGGTAAAACGGGTGGTGAAGCTGACATCGGCACCGCAGATGGAAAAGAAGGCCGAGACTAAAACGCCGCGCCGCAGGGATCAAGTAGCGCAAACCGGCATTTTCGTCACGCCTTCTTTTCGTGCGCGATAACCCGCCGCACCCATACAGGCGTCAGCTTTTCAAGCACGCCCTTCAGGGCAGCCAGGATAAAAAGCTGATAATCGATCAGGTAACGGCGCCACAACCGGCGTGGTTCCTTATAAAGCCGGTAGGCAAAGCGCAAATTCCAGCGATTGATCCATTCGGGGTAATACTGGTTGGTTTCGACGTATTGATCGAAAAAACCGCCACAGGTAATGGCCAGCCCCTGATATCCGGCATCGCGCAGCGCCAGCAGGAAAAGCTCCTGCCGTGGTGATCCCATGCCGACAATCACGACATCCGGCGCCTGCTCGACGATCATGGAGACCTTCGGCAGCATATCGCCATAGCCATGGGCCGTGCCGACCACCTTTAATCCCGGATAGGAACGCTTGAGCTTTTGCTCCATATGCTCGTCGGTCGCGGGCGCACCGCCAACCAGAATAATGGAAGAACCTTCAATCAGCGCCGCTTTGAAAAACGGATCTGCCAGCGATGTCATATCGAAGCTGATACGCGGGCATGAAGCACCTGTCAGCCAACGGCAAGCCCTTGCCACCCCTTCTCCTCCGGCGCGAATGGCCGTCATTTGCCGCAAAGCGGCCACGAAATGGGGGTTAGCCTTGGCAACAGCCCAGGATGAAGGGCTGATATAGCCAATGAGCCGCAAACGGCCCTTCTGGCGCAGCTCATTGCAAATGCCTTCGACGCTCAATCCGAGATCGAGCGGAAGTCCAAGAAAATCAATGCGTTGTGCGGTCATTTTATGCTCATCCTTCATATCAAATAGTCTTTAGTTTCCATTGTTGGCCGAATTTATCGTCCCATTCCGGCGGATTGAACTTTTCATGCCCGGCGCCGGGATAAAAGGTCAATTCGCCGAACTTCACCGCACCGTCGATTTCATATAGATCGACGCGCACATAAGAAAAATCCCTGCCGATCGTCTCGGCAATACGGATCATCTCATCAAGCCGCGCAGGACGCGGCAAGGGTTTCTCATAACGCGGATATTGGCCGTGCACGACATTGAGCAAACGCCAATCGCGGTCATACATATTTTCCCGGCGGTCACGGGCAAAAATATCGAGAATAGTCTCGATCGCCTCGATCTTGCCGCCGAACACATGAAAACGGTAGTCAGGTAAATAACCGGATGAAGTTTCAATCAACGGCTCGACGAAGAGCCGGCGGCGGCTGATTTGGCCATAAGCCCATTCCTGCGCCACGGCCGAATGGTCGCACTTCAGAAATCGCGTCAACTTCTTGCGGATAGAATCAGGGGTCAGCGAGTCATCGCCGCTCCGGACAAAAATATTCATGTCGGAACCGTGATTGGCCTTGATGACATAAGGCGGCTTGTTCAGCGGCGGCTGGCTGAAATCCATCTCGTCGACGCTGTCATACACACGCAAGGTCGGAATGATAAAATCGGCGCCGAACTTCGCGGCCATAATTTCCTTAACCTTGATCTTATCGACCAGATCGGGCAACCGGGGATCGCGGTCATTAAGCTTGCGCCAAGCCACCTTCTCGCTGAAGGTGCGCGGATTTTTCAAATTCGGCAGCCGGTAATGCGCCTGGGCATAACCGACGATCACGTTAAGCCGCGCCGGCAGGCAACTCATCATCGATCTATAAGCCGGTCTCACCAGCGCCTTAACCGATTTCAATAATTCAGTAGACATCAGGCCACCGCCTTTTCCAGCTTCCATTGCTGGCCGAATTTGTCGTCCCATTCGGGTGGGCTGAATTTATCGTGGCCCGCGCCGGGATAGAAAGTTATTTCGCCGAATTTCACCGCGCCATCGATCTGATAAAGATCGACGCGCACATAAGAAAAATCCTTGCCGATCGTTTCAGCGATCTTGATCATGTCACCGAGGCGCGAAGGCGCCGCCAACACATTCTTGCAGGACGGATATTTTCCAGCATAACCGATATTGAGCTTTTTCCATTCGCGATCGAAAAAGCAAACGCCGTAGTTGCGAAACCGGTCGACGATTGCTTCGATGACGTAAAGATTACCGTCGAAAATGTGAAATTTATAATCGACCAAAGAGCGGCCGGCATCTTCAAGATAAGGCTCGACGAAAACCCGCGGCTGCACATAGGAATAAGCCCATTCCTCGGCGACAGCGGCATGATTGCACGCCAGAAACCCTTCCACTTTTTTGCGGACGTTATCTGAATTCGGAACCTCGCCTTTTCTGACGATGACATTCATGCCCGATCCGTGGCTGGCTTTAAGGAAAAAAGGCGCCTGCGAGAGAGGCTCTTTGGTGAAGTCGAGTTCTTCCGCCGAATTATACACGGCCAGGGTCGGAATGATAAACTCCTCGCCGAATCTCTTGGCCATGATCTGCTTAACTCTTATTTTATCGACCAGGTCGGGCATGCGCTGATCGCGCTCATAAAGCTTCCGCCACATGATCTTTTCGCTGAAGGTACGCGGATTCTTCAGATCGGGCAGCCGGTGATAGACGCGGAAATAATCGGCAACCACATGCCAATGCGCCGGCAAAGCATCCATAATTTTCTGATAAGCGGGCTTGATAGCCGCTTTAAGCGAGGCAACGATCATATCGCCTCCGAAGCCGCCCCTGGCTTGCGCGACGGGACGGTGAAGCTCTCCTTCCATTGCGCGCCGAACTTGGCATCCCACGAAGCGGGGCGGAAAACACCATGTCCGCCGACTGGATAAAAGGTCAGCTCACCAAACCTTACCCTGTCATCGACGGCATAAAGATCGACGCGCACATAAGCGAAATCCTTGCCGATGGCCTCGGCTACTTCGACCATGCGATCCCATGTCGCCGGACGCGGAATTTCGCCCTTATAGCGGCGATAGACATACTCGACATCCATCATCTTGAAATTCCTGTCATAGACGGTACAGCGCGAATGGGTCGAGCGATCCATGATCACCTGCGTCGCAAACACACGGCCATTGAATACATGGAATTTATAATCGATAGGGAAACCTTCCGGCTCCCAAATCAACGGCTCGACCAAAATCTTGCGCTCGATTGCCGTATAAGCCCATTCCTCGGCGATTTCTGCATAATCGAAGTTCATGAACTTTGTGAGTTTCTTGCGGATGGCTGCCGGATTGAAAGTCCCATCCCCTTCCCGCACGAAGATATTCATCGCGCAGCCGTGATTGGTCTTGATCACATAAGGCGGCTTGTTCAACGGCGACTTGGTGAAATCCATCTCTTCCGGGGTGCAGTAAACGCCCAGTGTCGGGATCAACAGATCGTCAGTGCCGAACTTTTTGACGATATAATCCTTAACCTTGATCTTATCGGCCAGCTCGGGAAAACGCGGATCGCGGTCGTAAAGCATCCGCCAGACGACCTTTTCGTTAAAGGTCTGCGGATTGTCGATATTGGGCCAGTAATGCAGGGCGCGCGCATAATCGAGCGCGGCATGCAAACGCGGCGGAAACAGATTCATAACCTTGCGGTACAGGCCTCTTACGGCCACTTTTAGGGGCGATGCTGCCATATCAATCCTCGAAATAAATTCTTTATAATGAGGTAGTTTATAGCATGCTCAGGGAAGGGAAATACAGGGTGCGAAATACATTCCTGTAGCCCGTTATGGTTAACGAGCCGCTTCATTGGAGGCCATCCAGCGTTGCGTTAACAATAATCCACTGAACAGCAACCATAAACCCCAGCCGGTGGGCGAAAACACCTCTTCCTGGAACACGCCGTCAACGAACAAAAAAGCCAGGACGACGGGCACCGTAACCAGGCGGGTCTCGGTTGCAAACGCAGTGGTCGTCTCCCACACGCTTTTCCATAACTTCCAGTAGAAGACGAAAAAGACGATCGTGGCCAATCCGATCTGATAAAGCATCACGCCGATGCCGCTCTCGAGGGCGAAATCGGCGCCATATCCTTGAAACAAACTGAAATCGGCGTTCGAGGATTTTTGCATGCCGAGCGTCGACATATTGCCGCCGACGCCGATACCGTGCCCGAGCGGATTATGCACAAAGCCGGTAAGTCCGCCGAGCAATCCAATCACGTGATAATCCCCGGACGCGATCCCGTAAATCAGCCCCGACACGAGGAAAATACCGAGAACTCCCGCCAGCAACACCATTAGCCAGCGGGGATTACGCGTGCGGCCATAAAATATCGACATCGCGATCGAAAGAAATGTCATCAAGAGCGGCCCCTTGGCGCCCACGAGCAAAAGCAGCACAAGAGAAAGCCCCATCAATAACGGGCGGCGATAGATGAAGCAAAGCAGGCAGCAAAAAGCCAACGCGTAGGCATAAGAAATCGAGTGCAGATTGGGCCCTGCAAGCCGCAGCAGATCGAGATTCAACCCAAACTGCCCCGACAAATTGAGATAAGAAGAAGTCGAATCCTCGATGATTTCCTGAATGCTGGCATAGGCCGTATTGTTGGAAAGGCTCGAAAGCTTAAAATTAAAGAACTGCACGACATTGAACACATCGTAGAGCCCATAGGTGAAAAAATATTCGAAGATGGCCCAGGCGATCAGCATGATCGCCAATAACCGCACGACACCGGACACAAAGCCGAAACTCAAACGGAATCCCATCACGACGCCAATGATCAGCATGAAAGCGCCGGTAAAATAAACGCGCGCATAAACCAATGTGCTGGTGAACGAAACATAGGCCGCGCCCAATGCCGTATAGGCCGCCACGACGATGAAAAACAAAATCATCCAGCGTAGAATTCCGTCGGCTTCCGCCGGCATATTGCGACGCATTTTCAGCCAGACAGGGCCATAGACCACGGCCATCAGCGCCGTCACCGCAAAACCGCTGCCGAGCATGATCGAAAAATGACCCGGATCATCCATCAAGGGCAGTACGGCGCCAATAAAGGCATTCTGCAAAAAGAGAATGCCGAGCAAAAGCGCGAAGCCCAGCTCCCACGCGACCATAAACGACGCCGCGACGATGAGCACAATCCAGACAAATCCATAAATGCCGAAAGCGGCGCTCAGCATGAAATGAGCCGCCAGCACGCCTATGCCGAGGCCCATGAACAAAATCGCCTGCGGCATGCCGGGCGGCAGCTTCAAAATGCCGGGAAGTGATTTAACTTCGGTGCTCATTGTTCGCGACTATGTCCCAAGCCGAGTGCATTAGCCATAGATTCATCGACTTCTTCATTGGCCTCGAGCAGACCAAAACCGCCGCGATATTCCCACAGCGCCCAGGGAATCCCGTTTTGCTCTAAAACTTCACGCATATCGCGCAACCAATTGAGACGACTATCCTTGTCGAGATACGGCCGGTAAACCCCAAACTCGAGGCAAGCGATACGCACATGCATGCGTTGGCTCCAGGCGGCAGTCTTTTCGATC